>Ga0265292_1000712_pt1 | contig 39448 bp, 36 predicted proteins | sample Munlanlewell296A_FD_189080 | JGI IMG/M metagenome (GOLD analysis project Ga0265292, IMG submission 189080) | Leachate microbial communities from a municipal landfill in Southern Ontario, Canada - Leachate well 296A | ecosystem: Engineered > Solid waste > Landfill > Unclassified | place: Canada... | reverse complement strand
CCGTGATATTTAGTTTTCTGGCCTTTTGTAATTGAAGTAACTCACCTTCGCTCATTGATTTTACTGCCTCCGAGACAATTTCAAGCATGTCGAAACGATTCTTTTCAACACTTATCAGCATTCCTTTAGATAGCATATAATCACCGACCAGTACCGCAATTTTAGAATTCCAAAGGGCGTTTATAGATAGAGCTCCGCGTCTTTCATGTGCATCGTCAACCACATCATCGTGAACCAGAGATGCAGTATGAAGAAGCTCAATAAACGTAGCCGCAACAAAAGTTGATTCTGCTATTACTCCATTAAGTCTCGCTGTAAGAAAGACCAGCAAAGGCCTCATCTGTTTTCCCTTACGACGAAGAATATAGTTAAGGATTATATTTAATAAAGGAATCTCACTACGCATAGTTTTGCTGAAGTAGGCTTCAAATTCAGCCATCTCCTTTTCAACGGGTTTTTTTATTCTAGAGAGAACGGGCATAATAATTTATTTCGTTCAAATATAGTAAAATCAGTAGTTCGAGATAAACTATTGGTTGATTTCCTACATATTAAGGTCAACATTCAACATATCAACATATTTATATATATTTACCCAACGAAATATGTAAAGAATGGAATTTAAAGAGCTTAATCCGGAAAGTCTTGAGCGAGCAGCAAATATGCTTAAAGCAATAGCACATCCGATACGTATATCAATTATAGGGTGTCTGGAAGACGGAGGAAAAAGAACGGTTACTGAAATTCATAAGCAACTCGGAATAGAACAATCAACGGCATCGCATCATCTTGGAATTCTGAAGGACAGGGGAGTGTTGGCTTCAAAAAGGGAAGGAAAGAATACCTGGTACTTTCTGAAGCACGAAAACCTGAAAACAGTATTGGACTGTGTCAGCAGTTGTTGCCAGCAATAGAACCAGATTTCTATTCAGCATTAAAGGGATCAGGAAAGATCCCTGAACATTCTCTTCTGAAATAATATTATTGATATTACCCCACAGGTTATTGCTGAATCGGCAATATTAAAAACCGGTCTGAAAAACACAAATGATTCCCCCGGCTTAATTGGTGACCAATCAGGCCAGTGTGTGTTTATTACAGGGAAGTAGAACATATCAACTACTTTTCCATGCAGGAAAGAAGAATATCCGCCTTCAGGAGGAAACAACACAGCGGGCTGATTAAAGCTTTCGCTGAAGATAATGCCATAAAATGCACTATCGATGATGTTACCGATAGCTCCGGCCATAATGGCACTGACCGCAAGAATCAGTCCAAGGTTGGCCTTTTTATTAATAAGGGAAGAAAGAAACCAGCCGATACCGAAAATTGCAATAATTCTGAAGATACTTAAAATGATCTTGCCAGCCTTTCCTCCCATCTCCATCCCGAAGGCCATTCCGTTATTTTCTATGAAATGAAAAATGCCCCAATTACCGAACAGATGTATTTCCTGTCCGATTTCCATATGGGTTTTGACCCATATTTTCAGAACCTGGTCAACAAACAAGATCAGTAGTATTAACAGAACGGACTTTTTTCCTAATGACATTTTGGTCTGGTTAAAATTCAGGGGCGCAAAATAGTAAAAAATTTGATCACCTTAATATACCGGTAAATACCAGGTTTAAAAAAGTGTTGCAGGAGTTGTAACAAAAAATAATAAATCCCGGCACACTCCGGGATTTATTAAATGTGATCATCTGTTTTTTATTGACATGTAATATTGATCTTATTTGAATCCCAGCAATACCAGTTACTGTCTCCCAGGTAATCAAGACATTTCACTCTGCCATTATGGGTTGTTGTATTCCATTCAACATAAACATCTGAAAGCCTCACCCCATTGAAGTATTGAATGGTATAATAGGCGTTCATTGTGCTGGTTGTTAATCCGTATTCAATATAGTTATTTTTATAAGAGTCATCTTTTACAAGTGTATATTTTACACTACCAATTGAGGTGCCGGTTTTTGTCCAGTCAATCTGAAGCATGGCTTGAGGAGATTGGGAACTTTGATTGAGTATCCATCGTCCGCCTGTCCCGTCAGGTTTGGATGTTCCTTCAAACCAGACAAACTCTGCAAAACCGCCAGTCCCTTCTTTGGTTATATACATTTTCCATAAAACATCACTGGTTCTGATCTGCCCTGTAAGCCTTGCTTTGTAAGCAACACTTGCAACACTGAAATTATAGCTCCATTGCCATGTTTTTTCAGATAGAAATACCGGATCCTGGTCAACAGCCAGTTTAAAAGATGTAACCGGAACAATGAGAGTTGTATTTATGATCAGTTTCCAAACCACTGCAACTCCTGCAGCAAATTCCCAGTTGCTATTTTCAGTGCCTTTCTGGTCAGATAACAGATCAGCGAACTTTTTCGGCGTTGAAAAATTGCTGAAATCAATTATCATAGATTCCTGTGCAGGCAAAACCGGAGGCTCTCCCTTATCCTTTTTGCAGCTGATAATTAAACCGGCAGAGAGAATAAGTATCAGAGTAAGAGAGAATAGTCTTTCCATATAGCTATCTGTTAAATTGTAAAAATTTACCGGCAAAGATCGCAAAAAATTATATTTCCAATACAAAGATATAAAGTCAGAATCTAATAATCATATAATAATTGGTAATGAGTATCAGGAATGATTAATAATGAACTATTAAAGGACCCCCCCTTTTTATTTCCCCCCAAGGGGGGGAAAAATTCCTGTATCTAAGTGTAATTCAACTAAATAGCAAAGATTTTTCTCCCCCATGGGGGAGATGTCCCGCCTAAGCGGGACAGAGGGGTGTATTTATGTATACAGAAATCTCTTAATTTTAAGTGTCGCTGTTTTCTGAAAAGGATCAGGATGAAGTACAATTTTTTGAATCTGGCTGAATTTGTTAACCTGCGAGTTCACATACTCATGTAATTCGTTAAGTACATCATCAACTTTATCTTCAACCTGCCTTGTCATATCTTGTTTAATACTCTGATATTTCTTTTCCAGCTCATCCATATTAATGTGAACCAGGGCAACAAGTTTTCCTTTTTGCTGAACAACAAGCGATTCCACAACAAAACGGAAGTTGTTGATAATTGATTCTATCTCCTCAGGATAAATATTCTCGCCGCTGGCGCCGACAATCATACTTTTTGATCTCCCTCTTATGAACAGGTAGTTGTTACGGTCGAGTAATCCAAAATCTCCGGTTTTAAACCAGCCGTCGGGAGTAAGGACTTCTTTCGTCATTTCAGGCTCTTTATAATAACCCTTCATAACATTTGGTCCTTTTGCCCAGATTTCCCCTTCCCCGGTTTTTTTGTCAGGGTTATTTATAATAAGTTCAATGCCTTCTATGGAAGGGCCGGTTGACTCAAATACAGATTTTTGAGGATTAGAGCCTGCAAGAAGAGGGGATGTTTCTGTAAGGCCATAGCCAATTGCATAAGGGAATTTTGCTTCGATGAGGAATTTCTCAACTGTTTTATTGAGTTTGGCGCCACCAATACCATAAAACTTCAGCTCACCTCCAAATGTTTTCATCAGTTTCTTCCCGGCAGCCTCATTCAGTTTTTTTCTGAGGAACGGAATTTTATAAAGAAGCTTAAGGATCAGTTTATCCCTGAATGCCGGCATAATCTTGTTAAAATATATTTTTTCAATTATCAGAGGAACAGTCAGCATTAATGTAGGTTTTATTTCAGCGAGTGCAGGAAGAAGAACTGCCGGCGTTGGAGGCTTCCTCAGATAATAGACACACGAACCACAGAGCATTGGCAAAATTAACCCTAACGTATTCTCATAAGTGTGCGACAATGGCAGAACTGATAAAAAACGATCATTCTCGTCAATTGGCTGTAACTTTCTGCCTTTCAGTGCATTAAAAGAGATATTCTTGTGGGTCAGCATAACTCCCTTAGACCGGCCGGTTGTACCTGATGTATAAATTATTGATGCAAGATCTTCTTCTTTAATTTCATAGTTTTTGACAGGAAGAGCCGACGCATCATATGCAGAAGAACCCTTTTCAGAAAAGATCAGCGAAAAATCCTCTATGAGAATTCCTGTTTTAAGATCTTCGGATTTAAATCCTTCAATTTTCTGCAATAATGAGGTAGATATAAAAATAGCTTTGGCCCCGGAATGCTCAAGAACATTCCCAACCTCAGTATTCGAAAAATCAGGTAAAATTGGTACAACAACAGCGCCCATAAAAGTAATAGAAAAGAAGATTACGCCCCAGTTAGGCATATTGGAACTCAGGATCGCCACTTTATCGCCCGGGCAAACACCATTCTTCTCAAGTAAAGCAATCAAAGCCTGAATCTCCTTATAGACTGTTTCATAACTCTTGGGTTCTTCTCCTACAAACGCATAAGCATTGTGCTTTCCGAACTTTCGTAATGTTTCATTGAACATTGCAGGGAAAGTTAACCTGATACTATTTTCTTCCATAATACCTATTGTAAAGCCAATTATAAAATGCAAAATTACGGAATTATTGCTTTCCCAGGCTTAATCGTGATATATATTAGCTGATTATTGCAAAAGCAGGATAAAACATTAACCCTTTATCGGGCGGAATGGTTAATTTTGTAAATTATTTTTCAATAATGAAATTATGGCTTCAGTAATAAGAGTAACAAAGGAATTCACTTTTGAAATGGCCCATGTGCTTTGGAACTATGACGGCCCCTGCAGAAATGTTCATGGGCATTCATATCGCCTGTTTGTGACACTTTCCGGCGTTCCGGTTGACGAACCCGGAAATCCAAAGAATGGAATGGTAATAGACTTTACTGATTTAAAAAGCATTGTAAAAAAGGAGATTGTAAATGTTTTTGATCATGCTGTAGTGGTCAGCAAACGGTTTGATAAGGAAAAAACGGAGATGTTTACAAAGATGTTTGGAAATACAGTTCTGGTTAATTATCAACCAACCTGTGAAAACCTCGTTTCGGATTTTGCCGGAAGGATCACCAGACTTCTGCCACCCGGAATAAAACTGCACAACCTTAAACTCTATGAAACAGCCACTTCATTTGCCGAATGGTATGCTTCTGATAACGAATAATTCGAATATGCCTGAAAATCAAACAAAAAAACTTTTTTTACTGGATGCTTACGCCCTTATTTTCCGTTCTTATTATGCATTCATTAAAAATCCCAGGATAACCTCTAAAGGTCTGAATACTTCGGCAATATTCGGATTTCTGCTTACTCTTGAAGAGGTCCTTCAGAAACAAAAACCAACTCACATCGCTGTTGTTTTCGATACTCCGGCACCGACCTTCAGGCATGAAATATTTAAGGAATACAAAGCGAACCGTGACGAGACCCCGGAAGATATTAAAAAGGCAGTTCCTTACATTAAAAGGCTTATCGAGGCATATAAAATTCCGGTGATTGATTATCCGGGATTTGAAGCTGATGATGTAATAGGTACTTTAGCCAGAAAGGCTTCTGAACGAGGGTTTACAACTTATATGATGACCCCGGACAAAGATTTTGCACAACTCGTCTCAGGTAATGTATTTATGTTAAAACCATCGAGAAGTGGAAATGAATCCATTTTATGGGGGGTGGATGATATAAAAAGGGAATTTTCTGTTCAGCGTCCGGAACAGGTCATAGATGTTCTTGCCCTTATGGGCGACACATCCGATAATATTCCGGGAGCGCCAGGGGTTGGACCAAAAACCGCTATGAAACTGATCTCTGAATACGGAAGTATTGAAGAGTTGTTCAGAAATACGGATAAGTTGAAGGGAAAACTAAAAGAGATAATTGAAAACAACAGGGAGCAGATTGAATTTTCGAAAAAGCTGGTTACCATTGAACAGAATGTGCCAGTAGAATTGAATGAAACTGCTCTAGAATTGGAAGTGCCTGACCCTGATAAGCTTAAAGTTCTTTTTGACGAACTGGAATTCAAAACAGTTGCTGCCAGGATACTTGCAGAAATCGATAAATCAGAAAAGCCCAGGGAACAACAACAATTATTTGTTACTCAGAAAGAATCTTTTCAGGGTTCTCTTTTCGGAGATGAGGCAATTACCCCTGTTGCTGAAAAAGTATCCATAGAAAATGTTGCTCACAATTACTTACTGATTGAAAACAATTCAGACCTTAAAGAATTAGTCAATACTATCGGGGGGCTTAGAGAGTTCTGTTTCGACACTGAAACAACAAGTATAAATGCCCTGGAAGCAGAGCTGGTTGCTCTGGCATTCTCGTGGGGAAAAGGATCGGGATATCTAATTCATTTCCCTGAATCGCAACAGGAAACGAAAGCCCTGCTTGAAATTATCAGACCGGTTTTTGAAAATCAGGAAACACTGAAAATAGGACAGAACCTGAAATTCGATATCCAGGTTCTGGCGAATTACGGCATTGAAGTCAGAGGTCCATTGTTCGACACAATGATTGCCCATTACCTGCTGGAACCCGACATGAGGCACAACATGAACCTTCTGGCTGAAACATATCTGTCGTACAGTCCGGTACATATTGAATCGCTCATTGGAGAAAAGGGGTACAATCAGAAAAATATGAGATCAGTGCCGGTTGAGAAGCTGAAGGAATATGCAGTTGAGGATGCAGATGTAACGCTTCAACTGAAGAAGATCTTTGAACCGCGTATTTTAACAGAAGGGTTGGGAGATCTTGCGGGCAATATTGAAATGCCTCTGATCAATGTGCTGGCAACCATGGAAAGGAGCGGGGTGAAGTTGAATCTGGAGGATCTTAAGGCTATAACCATAAACCTCCGCGACGATATTATTTCGCTTGAAAAGGAGATCTATTCTCTTGCAGGGACAGAATTTAATATTTCCTCACCGAAACAGCTCGGAGATATTCTTTTTATAAGACTGAAGCTTGACGATAATGCAAGGATTACAAAAACACGGCAATTCATTACCAATGAAGAGATTTTGCAACGGCTTATAAGCAAACACCCCATTGTCGATAAAGTATTGGAATACAGAGGTCTTAAAAAACTGTTATCCACTTATGTTGAGGCTCTTCCCCTGCTCGTAGATAAGAAGACCGGCAGAATTCATACTTCCTTCAACCAGGCTATTGCCTCAACCGGCAGACTTAGTTCAAATAATCCGAACCTTCAGAACATCCCGGTTAAAGATGCCCGGGGAAGAGAAATCAGAAAAGCTTTTGTCCCGGAACATGACCATATTTTCTTTTCGGCCGACTATTCACAGATTGAATTGAGGCTGATGGCACATCTGAGTAAAGATAAAAGCATGATAGCTGATTTTCTTTCGGGAAATGATATTCATGCAGCGACAGCAGCTAAAATATTCGGAGTTGAGATTAAGGATGTCACGCGGGAGATGCGCAGCAGGGCAAAGACGGCTAATTTTGGTATCATTTACGGGATTTCATCTTTCGGCCTTTCGGAAAGACTGACAATAGGGAGAAAAGAGGCAAAAGATCTTATCGATGGTTATTTCAATTCTTACCCCGGGATTAAGGTTTACATGGATGAAAGCATTAAGAAGGCAAGAGATCTTGGGTATGTTACAACTATGTTTGGACGTAAAAGATATCTTCCCGATATTCTTTCACGAAACCAGGTGGTAAGAGGAAATGCTGAAAGAAACGCAATTAACGCACCTATTCAGGGCAGTGCGGCAGATATAATAAAGATTGCCATGGTCAGAATACACGACAGGATTAAATCAGGAAAATTTTTATCAAAAATGATTCTGCAGGTACATGACGAACTTATCTTTGAAGCAGAGACTTCAGAACTTGAAAAGCTTAAGAGTCTGGTTCTTTATGAAATGTCCAATGCAGTTAAACTGGTCGTACCTTTGAAGGTGGACTGTGGTATTGGCAACAACTGGTTTGAGGCACATTGACCTCCCAACCCCCCAAATGGTGGATCAACCTCATCCCCCTAACCCCCTTCTCCCAAGAGAGAAGGGGGAAAGCGCAGAATATCAATATCTTAAGTCCCTCTCCCCTGGGAGAGGGATTTAGGGTGAGGTAAAAAAGCAGAATGGGTTTGGGGGTGAAAAAAGCAGTGGGCAGAGATGTAATGTTGATTTAGAAATAAAGTAATATTATGAAAGTTAAAGTATTGTTCTTCGGTGTTTTAGCAGAGGTTACCGGAACCAACTTCAAACACTTTCGGGATGTGAAGTCAATCGGTGACCTTAAGCTCAGGATACAGGATGACTTTCCGGAGGTTGTACATTACAACTACCGGATCTCTCTCAATAACGAAATCATTAACAATGATCCAAAACTGAAAGATGGAGATGAGGTGGCTTTAATGCCGCCATTTGCAGGGGGATAAGCGGATTGAATGGCAATAATTTATACGCCATGGTAACAAATTATCTTATAAACGGACCGATTACTCAAAAAGTAATTAGTTGTTTTTTGGAAAAGATGGGTGAAAAAACCGATTCGGGAGGGCACTCGGTTTTCCTTGGACAGGTGAGGGCCGATGAAATCAACGGGAAAAAGGTTACGGCAATTGAATATTCAGCTTATGAGGGGATGGTTATGGTTGAGGCAGATAAGATAAAAGCAACAATTCTGTCGGAGTTTGAAGATGCAAAATCAATTGATATTGTTCATTCAACAGGTATTGTTAAAGCAGGAGAGCTCTCTCTTTTTGTTCTAGTTTCGGCAGGTCACCGGCATCAGGCAATCCATGCCTGCAGTAAAACGGTTGAACTTATAAAAGAGAAGTTGCCGGTTTGGAAAAAAGAGATTTTTGATGATGACTCTCATGAGTGGAAACGGTAAGGATTGGTCCGGCTTTTCCTTTAAGTATAGAACTGTATTCTTCTTTATTGTTCAATACTTCAAGAGCCTTTAATATCTGTTCATCTTTTTTTATTGTCCAGGCTATAGCTCCCTCCTCGTAGAAATAGCGGCCTATAATTTCATCTTCAAGAAGATCAGTTATTTCACTCCTGAATGTTGTAAGATCCTGGTCCAGACTATGTGCAATGTCTTTCTCCAGTTCAGTAAAAAGATCCTTGTGAATATCGTAATATTTTTCTTTTTTTGCATTGGCGATGAGTTCACTGAGCGACTCCTCGGTAACAGTTTTGTAACTGAAATTTCGATTCAGCAGAAGTGTTTTGAAGTCGCTATAATCCTGATCGGTGAAAGAGAATTGTTCCGGAGATTTAATATCGGGGTGAGCCCAATAATATTTGGTAGCATAATCGAAAATATAATTCCGAAGGTAGAGCTCAGCTGCAATCTGGCTCAGAGATTCCGGTAAAATTTCAATATCAGGAGAAATCCCGCCCCCGTCTTTTATTATCCGGCCGTTTTTAGTTTTAAATTCAGAGATTAGAGAGTCAGGTATTATGCCAACGCTTCCATCTTCGTTCGGGTGTGAGAAATCGCGGGCCTGGATGCATCTTCCGCTTGGGATGTAATATTTTGCTGTAGTGACTTTCAGCTGAGTATTATAGCTCAATGGACGTGTGATTTGCACCAACCCTTTTCCATAGGATCGCTGGCCAACTATTATACCCCTGTCAAGATCCTGAATTGCCCCTGCAACGATCTCTGAGGCTGAAGCAGAACCCCTGTTAATAATTACAGCAAGAGCTATTTTTTCATCTACTGATGGTTTTGTTGTTTTGAAATTCTCATCAAATTGCTTGACTTTCCCTTTTGTTGATACAACATCATTTCCAGGTCCGACAAAAAGATTTACGATATCAACAGCTTCTGTAAGTAATCCGCCAGGATTTCCCCTGAGGTCGAGAATTATTTGTTGTGCGTTATTGTTTTTTAATGAAGTAACAGCATTTTTAACGTCGGCAATACAATTTTGTGTGAAATTGATGAAACGGATATATCCTGTTTTTGAATCAATCATACCGTAGTAAGGAACAGGCGGAATTATAATTTTTTCTCTTTTAAGCGGATAGTCCGTTTCCTTTCCGTTCCTTTCAATTGTTAAAGTAATCTCTGTTCCCGGATTACCCTTCAGCTTTTCACTTACCTTATCTGTTGAAACCCCCTTGAGGGATATTCCGTCTACTTTTTTCAGAAGATCTCCGGCTTTTATCCCGGCCAGGTCGGCAGGGAACCCCTTATATACTTCACTAATCACAACATAATCACCACTGTTTCGTACAAGCGATCCAATTCCCCCATATTTTCCTGTTGTCATGAAAGTGAATTCATCCACATCCGATTCAGGATAATAAACAGTATAAGGATCGAGGGATTTTAGCATATTATCGATACCCGATTTAATAACTTTATCAGGATCAATTTCATCCACATAGAAAGTATTCAGTTCTCTGAACAGAGAAAAAAATATGTCCAGATTTTTAGCAATCCTGAAATCTCTGGTTTCCTGATTGATCAGGAAACTGGCACTTATGCCGGCAATGAACAAGAGTGTCAGAACGATGATTATCCTTCCTTTACGTATATTTTTCATACCCATTAAGCCTTAAATTAGAACAACGAAAATAAAAAGAAAAATCGGGAACGGCTTTGATAAAGAAACAATTAAGACATTTTTAACATATTATGTTATTAATATTCTGAAGTCCTGAGTCCGAAGACGGAAGTCAGAAGTTAAAATAATATCAGCCTTCCGGCTTCCGACTTCAGACAGAAGTTGTATCAGTCTTCGGACTTCGGGCTTCGGACTTCGGACTAGTTAGAATTATCAGTTTGTTTATCATATCCTTCATGGATTTTTCAATAGCCAGATAATCCGGAACCGCATTTCCTTTCAGGATAACAACGAAGGCAATCTGAATGTTTTCTGAAGAGAGGTGTTCATAAAGTGTCCTTTTATTTTTACGGTATGCTTCTCTCATTCTTCTTTTAATCAGGTTCCTGGTTACAGCAAGCCGGAACCCCCTTTTTGAAACACTGAAAGTAACCTGAGCCGGGCAGGGAAGTGCGACAGGACTCCTTCCCCAGACCACTTTAAAAAGGGAAGAGTAGAAAATATTTCCACTTTCAAAAAGGCCGGAAATGACCTTTGTACTGCAAAGCCTTTCGGCCTTATCAAATGTCTCCCTTGTGGTATTCATGTCAAAACAACTTATCCTGAAAGCCTGACCGGAGGACTATTCCGGAACTCCCGGACAAATCAGTATGGAGAAAGAAAATTACCTTAAATTTCTATGGTGCTCTTTAAGAAAATCATCAAGAGCCATTGTCATTGAAGGAGCTTTGGGATTGGGAGCATTAATATCGAGTCTCAGTCCCTCGTTTTCAACGGCACTTGCCGTTGTTGGTCCGAAAGCGGCAATTTTAACATCTCCCTGAACAAACCCGGGGAAATTCTCTTTCAGTGATTTAATGCCGGAAGGACTATAAAAAACAAGAATGTCATAATCGAAATCCTTTACATTCGAAAAGTCGGTACTAATTGTCTTGTAGAGAGTTCCGATCATATACCGGATAGTATTCTTATCAAGTAATTCAGGAATTTCAGCATTATGAGGTTCGGAAAGTGGAACAAAGAAGTTATCTTCTCTGTGCTTTACGATAACATCAATAAGATCCTGAAATTTAGCTTTCCCATGAAAAATTTTTCGCTTCCTGTATACAATATACTTCTGTAGATAAAATGCAACATTCTCTGTTATACAGAAATACTTCATTGTATCAGGTACGATAGTTCGCAGTTCAGTACAAATCCTGAAAAAGTGATCTATCCCGGTTTTACTTGTGAAAATAACCGCAGAAAAGTCAAGAATATTGATTTTCTGCTGACGAAAATCTTTTGATGGAATCCCTTCAACCTGATTAAAGGGTTTAAAATCAATTTTCAGATTATATTTTCTTGCCAGTTCGAAATATGGAGATTTCGCATTTAAAGGTTCTGGCTGCGATACTAAAATCTTCCTTATTTTCAACTCTTTACAGTTTAAGTTTTACTCTCAAAGTAACACTCGCCAATCTAAACAAGGCCTGTAAAATATTTCACCGATATCACAACAGGCAGAATTTCCAGCGCACAAAGGTATAAAATCAAATAGAATATTGAAATATTCCGGTTTAGAAAAATTATCAATAGTCTTATAACGCGGATCAGATACATTATCCCCAGAACTGTTACTCCGGAAATAATCCCCCCCCTGGCTGGTAAAAGCATTGTATAAGACATAAGAATAACAAGAACAAACAGAAACAGCGCACTGAACCTGTAAGACTGATAGATACCAAGCAGATATTCTCTGAAAACCTCTTTCTCTCCGCTTATATTGCCTGCAATTACGCATACAATATGACGTAAGGTGACTGCCGAAATAATAATACCTAAGGAGATTAACCAGAAGAATATCCCGCTTATACCGGAAGGTATGAAATTATAATAAGAAGCAGCACAATAAGCGAAAAGTCCGATTATAAGAAATGAAATCAGATTAAGGAGTGTTGATTGCCAATGAAATAATCCGGCAATATCCCGTGAAAAAGGATCGTTTATTCCCCTGAAAAGGAAAAACCTGGTAACCCACGGTAATATACTTTTTGATGTTGTTCTGATCAGAGAATATAAAAATGCGGCAATGAGGATAATCCCGATTATCCAGTCGTCATGAAATGGTTGTGATGGTAAATCCTGACCAGGCTTAAGGTATTTTATCAGCGATGCCCTTGCCTCAACCTGCATCTGCCTGGTTTTTTCTGTGAAAAGAAAAGGAAACCGGTTGAAAGAGTCCAATACTTTTTTAGAGACAACATTATTTGAATCGTAAAATGTGATGTCAGTAATGCTGTTTCTGACACAAACGAAAGTGGTGTCATCTTGCTGAATGTCTGAACCAGAAATAGTCATCATTTTTGTGTCTTCAAAACACAAAAGTAGTGATAATTAAAAGAGCAAAATCAAAATGGACCAAAGACTAATGATCAGAAATGATCAATCCTGCAGCCTGATATTTCCGAGAGAATATTATTTGCAAGTCTGCTTGCTCCGATTCTGAAAAGAGTATTGTTCAGCCAATCTACACCAAGACAGTAGTTTACAATCTGATAATAATTAATTGCATCAGACGGATTTACTATTCCTCCTGCAGCTTTAAATCCAACCCTGATGCCTGTTTCTGAATAGAAATCTGATATTGCCCGGCACATAACAAAAGCAGCTTCCGGTGTTGCAGAGATCGTTGTTTTCCCGGTAGATGTCTTAATAAAGTCAGCACCTGCATCCATCGCTATCATCGACGCCTTGAAAACATGTTCATAATCACCTAAAAGTCCCGATTCAACTATAACTTTAAGTTGTTTTTCTCCGATAGACGCTTTGATTTCTCTGATTTCATCAGCAACCATCGCAAAATCGTTTCCAAGAAAGGCACCTACCGGGATGACTATATCAATTTCGTCAGCTCCGGCTTCTATTGCCATCTTACATTCAGAAACCTTTATGCTCCGGAATGTCTGTGAAGTTGGAAATGCACCTGCGACGGCAGCGATTTTTACATTCCTGGCAGAGAGTTTCTCTTTTACGACTGAGACAAAATTGGGATAAACACAGATTGCTGCTACATTAGGGATATTTGAATACCGGCCTGAAAAACTATTTACCTTACCAGTAAAATGTATTATATGGCTCTTATTGTCAGTTGTATTAAGATTGGTCAGATCGATCAGGTTCAAAAGACTCATCAGCAGATGTTTATCCGGAACTGCAGGCGAAGCAGAAGATACCTTTTTAAGTCCTTTTTTGATTTCTGTTTCCGAAGGACATGATTTGATCAGTTTTTGATATAGTTTTGTCATAAATAATCTGTTATGTTAAACGAAATAACGGCACTATGAAAAAAAAGAACGGGGTTAATATAATGCTTTTTGTTTTCATAATTATTTTATTTGTCATTTTAAGTTGTGCAAAAAACACCAAAAATCCGCCTACAGGGATTTTATTACAGACAGATCGTGATTTTTCTGCAATATCAGTAAAGGAGGGAATGTTTAAAGCCTTCCTGTATTACATAGCCGAAGATGGAGTTATTCTGCGTAACAATTCATTTCCCGACAAGGGGAAAGAGACCCTGAGGGAACGTTTTGCCGGCAAAAGTGATACAGCTTTTATTCTGAGCTGGGAGCCTGTCTTTGAGAAAATATCTGAGAGTGGAGATCTGGGATATACTTATGGTATACATACCAATACCGACAAGTCAACTGGTAAAATTTCAAAAGGGACTTATATAACGATCTGGCAAAAGCAGACTGACGGAAGCTGGAAATTTGTTCTTGATACCGGCAGCCAGGGTTTGTCTGAGAGTTCAGAATAAAGAAATTGTATAGTTATATCAAAAGTAAAATGTTTGGCGAAGTCTTGGACTTCGCCCTTGAGGATTTTAAATACCCCATCAAGGATCGGGTCCTTGACAGGGTATAACAGGATTTTAGTCGTGTTTTACAATCAGTTGCTGGCAATAACTGTTTTTGCCATCGTTGACTTCTATTACATAAATGCCATCGCGAAGGTTGTTTAAAGGGATAGTAAAGCTCTTCCCGGCTCTGGTAACAGTGGATAAAAGGGTGCTTTGGCTGCTAAAAATTCGGATGGTATATTTAGTAGGTTCGTTAGCTTGAGCGTTAGTTTTATCCGCGTTGGTTATTTCTGAATCGCTGGTTACTACTACAGGTAGATCTTCATTAATTAAAATGGTTACATTATCCGAAGCCGGATTGGGGTAAAGGGAATAATATCCACCGCAACCAGATCCTGGATAAACTGTAATTCCCGAATATCCCGAAGTACCACATGCATTGGTTATTGAAACTCTTACTGTTCCATAATCAGGATACATTGGAGTTTGTAGCTGAATAGTATTCTGATATTGGTAGGGATACATCCAATTATTCGGATAGGTCCAGGAGTAGGAGTAAGATGGAGAATGTCCTCCCGGCACCTGAGCTGTATAGGTATAAATTGAATTAGGACAAACTGCCGCTTGTCCGGTTACAACAGTGCTTTCAAATTTTCCAGACCAAACTATATATTGTGGTAAGGTAACATAGCCATTATTGGGATTGGTTTTTATTGTTACCCTTATCCAACTGGAACCGCTATATGTAGAGGAAAATGTACATGGGTTTGAACCTTGGGCCGAAACTCGGGTAAGGTTTGGACCATGTTCCCAAAAAACTGTACAATTAGGTGGGACATTGTTTACAGTGAAAGAAGCACCGCCGGAGCATACAAGTGTTGTACCGGAAAGAGTAGAAGAAATTGTATATTTTGTATCCAAATATAGGACACCGCTATTTATTGGATCCAGCCAATTACTTAAACGAGTATCATTAGTCCCTCCTCCTGTCCATGACTGATCAAAACGGCCATAATACATGATCACTGGGTGCTGGCAACTAGGCGCTCCTCCATGCAGTTGTCCAACTATTCTGTAATTTCCATTAAATATTGGTGATCCTGATGATCCATGTTGGGCTGTTCCTTGATCAAGATCAACTCTCCAATGGGTATTTGGGGGAGAGGTACAACCATCTGCCCAATTAATTTGGCTGCCATATGAAGTCACAAGATCAAGATCCAATGAAATTTTCTTTACATCGCCGACAGGATGATGAATTCCGATCCCAATATTAGGTGAATCGGATGTTCTTTGCCAACCAGCATAAGTAGCTAAGGTTGGGGTTGTGTAAAGTTCTAATAATGCGAAATCTGTTGGTTGATATGCTGCCCTAAAATTAGCACCATTCATAGTAATATATTCAGTCCCTTCAATACCATTGCAGGTTGGACTTTCATATTGAAGGCGAAAAAGCCAATTATTAACTGCATTTTTTTCCTCGTTTGATAATGAACAATTTATATAGGGCCAATCAAGGCAATGAAAAGCTGTTAATAAATAACCCTTAAAATCATTAGCAGTATTATTAATTAATGAACCAGAACACCATCTAGTTGCAGAATCTAATAATACCATAGCAACTGCATTTCCTTCAACTCGCCAATTGTCTCCTTCAGGACATGCAATATCGATATTACAAGGATAAGCCCAGGAATCGCCAAAGTCTAGTGGCCTTGGAAACACATTTTTATAGCCATGTATGACCGAAGAAATATGTAATTGGTTCTTTTTGTTGCTGTTAGAGTATAGTTCAATTAATTCTATTACAATATGGTCTCCTTTAATAAGATCTGTCCAGAATATTCCATTAGGAGTATTATTTTTTGAAGTAACTGGCCCATATATGAAATTTCCTTCGCTGTTGTAGATATATAATGAGGAATTATTGTTCAGTTCAAATTGATCAAATATCAAGTTAATACTAAATGCTGCTGGCGATTTTATTTCGTAGGTATAATAAGAAGTATCTCCTTTTTGAATAATAGTTGCTTCGTTTATAAAATCAATATCAACATTCAGGTTTTTACCAAAACGAAAAGGATAACCTGCCCTGGTTTCAATGGAGTCTTGGATTAACAAGGTTTGTATTTCATCCTTAGATAAACCAATGATTTTGTTTACTTTTTGCGTTCTTTGTTGTATTCTGGAAATAGCAACACTTTGTTTTGAAGATGGGACTTGAGATATCACCTTAGAGTGATAAATGAACAGTAATCCTATTGTTAAAAAGAAGGCAAGTGTTTTTGTTTTCATAGGGTAGTTATTTAGAATCCAATATATCTGAAATTTCTATTTGAGTTTTCGGTAATCCACCTATAAGGCACCAAGGCCCACCAACTGTAAAGAAATCTACTTTTCTATAATTAAAAAATATAGTGTCTCCCTCCTTTTCCCGCAATTCATTTGCTGGAATAAAAGTATGAAGATTCCCGACTAAAACACAATTTGGGTAGCTTTTAACAGGCTCGCCATATTGTACCATAAAGTTTCTCCATGTTTCCCCAATTATATCATCCGTATTGATAAATTGTAAAACAGTTCCCCCACAAGTATGTTTTATGATTTTCCCAGAACTGTAATTATCTTTTTCTGACATCTTCTCACAAGTAAATGCTGTGATTGCAATAATTCCGCATAGGAAAAGAATAGTTTTAATTTTTTTCATACTATATTGAATTTAGGTCAATAAAAATTAACTTATAACACTTATTTATTATATATGCAAAACTTCTCCAATCATTGTGTCGAATATTGTACAGAATTCAATAGTCCTGTTGCAAGTCAAAATATAAGGCACAAACAACATATTTATGTCAAAAAACCTACAAATGTGACACCGTTTTACTGACTTTTTTCAACAATTCTTTAATTTATACATATTCTAAATAATACATATTGAATATCAATGATATAATGACTCCATGGCTAATCAGTTTTCAAACGGCTGGTAATGAAAATTTTTTAAAATAACCAAGCAAATATCCTCCAATGTTTGAGTGTGTATTTATACAAATTCGGATCGATAACCGGAATGATACTCTTTTAGATTTTATTTATCTGTCAAGGACCATAATCTTAACCCAACTTGCGTAAAAAAAGCACTGAAAGAAAACAACTGCAAATGAGTAGTAATTTTTTCATGTTGAGTAGATTAAATTGTTAATTTATAATAACTTCATTGAGCAGACTAACAAGTACCAAAATTATGAACATCTCGAATACAAGTCAAGACGGGGGAATGTGCTAAAGTATGAAACAGGGGAAGTAAGTGACTAAAAAGGCTTTCTTAATGATTATCGCTTATATTTTGTAAGATTACTCATTCTTCATCTTGGATATTGCCTGATTTTATTTTGTAATTACCCTCAGACAAAAGAATGTCAAATCTTGGATATGGAATCTTAATACCAGGGAGAAAATTTTATGGTAAGTTCACTACTCCTGCATACAGCAAAGACTCCATTACCCCCTTTAATATTTCCATTAAGGTAAACAGGTTCTGAGAAAGGGTCTCCTGAATTTAAGCTATAGGAGTAAAGGCTTTTCTCAAAAAGAAAAAGCACTTTTGGAATCGAAAGAAGCCTTACACGAAGCGACCTGAGAATACCAAATGGTGAACGTTCATCCTCGAATTGTGTCGAAATCTTAATAATACATTTATCAGCAGGTATCTTACTGCTTTCTATAAAGTATGCATAAACAGGAACTTTAATCATGGTAAGCCTATCCCGGCAAGTCCATTGATACCTAGTATATCCACTTAATATAGCAAAGAAACCAGGAGTATTACAATATCTGACATCAAACTCCAGTTCACTTTTTACAATAGGAAACGCAGAACTTACATTACCACCATCGCCTTCAAGCAGAATGGCATAATACAAATCTGTACTATTATCATTTTCAAAAGAAAAATCAATAACTGCTGACTTAGCAGTAGTATAACCGATACATGCCGTAGGTTCAGTAAGTGTTATCTTTTCTCTATTGATTGAAATTAATTCAGGTTCTGAAGGAGAAAGAGGAACTATAATCTCTGCTGATATTTCAGGTGTGTGTTGTTCTTGGGCTTGGAGATAAAATCTTTCACCTGCACGAAAATCAATTTCGGCTGGTATTCTAAATCCCCTAAGGTTCTTTATTGCAGTATCACTCTGATAGTTAAATAATTCTTTGTCGGATGAAGAAATTGAAAATGAAAATTCTCTCAGAGAATCATTTACTTCTTCAGGGTATTCTGCCTGGTATGACTTTTCAAACGATATGAAACGTGCACTGGTCCTGCTATCGAAAGGCTCCGGGTAAAAGTCATAATCTGAAGTGTCATCGGCATCAATGATCCCAATACTGCAAAGCTTTTCCAGCAAATTTGGGCGGTAGAACCGCTCATTACTCTCACAATTGAAAAACATCAATATTATTACGATTGTCAAAACAATTGGTGCCAGTTTTCTTAAAGCCGTTTTGAATTGGTTCGTTGGCATTTTTTCTGACACAGATACTCGATAAATACAATCAGAATTCATCTTCTTTAAAATTTAATAGTTCTTTTTTAATAAATTACCATAATTCAGAGATCGTGTGTATTTATTTCTGACATTTGTCTGATTTTTCTCCAGCAATATTCGGAAAGAGGTACAATAAAATTTCTTTTTAGTTGAACCTGATATGATTTGGTTATCAATTTTTCCAGGTGCATCAGGTTAATAATATGTGATTTATGACATCTGAGCAATTTATCATTGCAATATTTCCTCTCTATAAAAGAGATTTTATGAAGGATTTTAATCGGGGCATCACTTTCAATTGTAAATACACTTGTACTATTCCCATCAGCTGAACACATTATGATATCATTGTAATCAAAATAAACAAATCCTGTAGATGTTTTAAAGACTATAGGTTTTAATGTGTTGTCAGTCATTTCGTCCATACTATCTCAATATTTAAGTGTTAATGTCAGTGAAGGCATCACAGGGAATAGAGATATGTTTTTATAATAGTATCTTTTCTCATCTTCATCATAAGCTTGCAGGAAATAAAAAGTGTTCTTTCTGTTATAAACGTTATAGATATCCACATCGAGGAGAATTGAGAATTTTCTTTTGTAAATTATCTGTCTGAAAGAGAGATCGAGGCGGTGATAATCGAAGTACCTTATATTGTTTTTGGTCTCGAACCACTCACCATACGAGGTATTGTGCATATAAATCGTTGCGGGTGCTCCGGATTGATATACCCAGTTTAATCCAAAACTCGTTCTTTCTTTGAAGTAATACTTTAAGGTAATGTTAAAATTATGGGGACGGTCAGCATTTGAGGGTATCCAGATCAACCCTTCCGGAGCCTTCCATTCTTTTTTTGATCTTGAATATGTATAGCTGGCGCTACCAGTTAACTTGCCTTTTCTCTTTATTATGCCTGTTTCCAAACCGTAGGCTTTTCCATTAATTCTATCAAGCAGGTCATCGAAGGAGTTATCAAAGATGAAACTTGCTCCCGGTTTAAAATCAACCATCCCTGATGTTTTCTTGTAGTAACCGTCTATCGTCCAAACGAAATTGTTTTCCAATTCACCCTGAAATCCGGCAGAAATCACATCGGATATTTCAGGCCCAAGATTTTTTGATACTGGTAACCAGAGTATTGACCTCAATCCCGCATTTGATCCTTCAACAGAATGATCGAATTGACTTAATCTGACGTAATTAATATGCGGTGAAATAGTTCCCTCCTGATCGAATGCCAATCTTAATCTTGGTTCGAAGACATAAAATTTTGAATCTTTCGTAACTCCACCGGAAAGTCTCAAGCCGGCAGTAAATAACATTTTTTCTGTCAGAAGTATCGAGGATGAGATAAAAGCAGCTGGTTCAATTACCTTGCTGGATTCTCCGAACTCTTTTTTTATCTGCGTATCATTAAGAATATCAGTAGCAATAGTATTTGGAGAGAAAAACCTAAACCTGTTTGAGATACCTGCTGAATAACTGAATCTGTCATCATCGTGACTCGCCATAATCGTTGAACCGATACTGCTTATAGTAGGAGAGAATGAGTATGAGACTTTCCGGGATTCAAACTTATCGGTTTCATTTAAATATTTATCGGTTTGCATAAATATTTCGCGACCCATTGAAATCCTGTTATAGTTCAGATTGAATTTCCATTTCAGTACCCTCGCCGAAGGAAGCTCCCATTGAAGAGCGTGTACCATATTATTCCATCCTGTCGATATTCCATTGGTATAATTGATTAATGTGTCTGCGCTCTGGCTTCTGGTTTTCTGTTCGTCCTTCCCGTTGTCATAATTTCCAAAGAATAGATAGCTGATATTCCCCCATTTCGCTGAATTATGAGAAAGCCAGAGGAAACCATCATAGAATGAATAATTGTTTGGAGGCAGATTATCGCCTACCTCGGAATTGACAATCTTCTTAAGTAATGGCGTATATATTGAATAATTGCTACGTTTCAGGCCGACTGTTAAATCCCAGTTTATCTTATTTAAAGGTAATTCAACAGTTATTCCTGAAGAAAGCAGTCCCAGTCTGAGTTGAGCTCTGAGGGAATCAGATTGAGGTTTTTTAAAGTCAAGGCTTATTACAGAAGAGGCTCCTCCTCCAAGTTCTGAAGGGAAGTAATCCTTATAAAGTTCAGCGCTTTCAAGAAAATCAAGATCATAAGGAGAAACAAATCCAAGGAGATGGCCGGGAAGAAAGAAGTAGCATCCGTTTGCCAGAACGATATTCTGACCCACGCTACCTCCTCTCACATAAATGTCTGTAGATCCATCCTTTCCCGAGACTACTCCCGGCAGTAGTTGAAATGATTTTAAAAGATCAGGTTCGCTGAACAGTCTTGGAGTTTCACGGATAGCAGCGCGGGTTAAGATAAAGCTCCCACGTTGGGTGATTACCACATTTCTTATTGAATCACCGGTAATCGTCACCTCGCTAAGTTCATAGAGTGATATTTGTACATAGATGTTGATTACCGTATCGGAATTGGCTTCAAACCGGATATTTTCAGGTTTATAACCAAGGACCTGTGTGGAAATTTGTTTCCTTCCGGGATGAGAGGTAAAAGAGTATTCGCCCTTCGCATCAGTGGATGTTACCTGGTTGCCCGGATTTAGAAATATTACTCCGTTTCTAATTATCTTTTCTTCGTCTTTGTCAAATAGTCTGCCACTTATCCTTATTTTTTGAGCAGTAACAATAGAATTAAAAGATAATAATAGAATCAATAAAATTATTTGCATCTTATTTGTCATGTACTATACCCTTTACCTAAATACTTGTTTGTAGACATCAAACTAATATCAAATTTAAAACTTATTATAATACGAGTCAACTTTATTTTTACCCGAATCATTCATATAGTATTAATGGGTTGGCAAAAGAGTGTCCCAAAATGTCGGTACAATCTGCGATTTGCAGTCTCCAATGGTTCCCAATAAACAGGAATAACCAAGGGCACATAACCTGATATTTTAAGCAGATTAAATTACTTTCAATCCTAAATCATTGTTTAATACGGATTATGTTAAAATTGTTACCTGACTTAGTTGGATTTTCCTTAAAAAGGTAAAAAAGTATATTTGAATAGTTAAATCAGGCACATGGCGAATAATTGTCACTCGTTGTGGAAGATTACTCCAACATAGATATCATTGATTGTCAGAAAAATCAGAAAAGAATCTTTTATAAATGGATTTCTTTTCTGTCCCCCCGTTTCTCATGCCTTGCTAGGGAGGCAAAAATTCCGAATATCGATAAGACAGAAAAGATTAAAAAGCCTGTTCTCATTCCGAACATCAGTCCGGGATAAGTTGAAGGATTAATAGTCTGTTTCCCGATATATAATGAGATGAGCATCATTGCAATACCCATGCTCATCATCTGACCAACCATCCGCATTGTTCCAACAACTCCGGATGCTACTCCAAGATGTCGTTTTTCAACAGAACTCATAATTGCATTTGAGTTAGGGGAAGAAAACAGACCAAAACCGATCCCCATCATGATCAGCAATAATACAATAAGATAATTTGGCGTTTGCTCTTTTATGAAGCAGAGCAAAACAAGTCCGGAAGCTGTAAGCCCCATGCCGGTTGAAGCGATAATTCCTGGATTTTTCTTATCAGATAATTTTCCAGCTGCAGGAGAAAGTAGAGTCATTGCAAGAGGTTGCGATATCATAATTAACCCGGCTGTTTTTGCATCGAGTCCTTTAAGATATTGAAGGTAAAGGCTTATAAAAAATCCAGTTGCACTGGTTGCTGAATAATGAATTAAAGCTGCCATGCCAGAGAAAGCAAAAATTCTGTTTCGAAGGATTAACCGTACATCAAAAACCGGATTGCTGATCTTTTTCTCAAAAATCAGGAAAACGACTGCCATCAAAATCCCTATGGCGATGCAGGTCCATCCAAACCAGGAAGGGAGCCTTGAAAAGCCATACATGAAAGAGGACAGGGCTATTCCATATATAACAGAACCTCGCCAATCAAATTTTTCTCCGGAAGCATCAGCCCATTCGGTTTTTATTTTCCTGTTGATGAGGATAAGGGAAATAATACCAAAAGGAACAAGAAATGCAAAAATACTTCTCCACCCAAGATACTGGGTCAGTAATCCTCCGATTACCGGACCGCATGAAAGTCCAAGATATACTGCAGTTATATTGATGCCCATTGCTCTTCCTCGCTCTCCGGGTTGAAAAACAGAGGTGATTATTGCAAGACTGGTACCAAAGATCATTGCACTGGATAATCCCTGGAATATCCGGAAAACTATCAGATAGGTAATGCTACCGGAAAATATTATAAGAAAAGTTGAAAAGGTGAAAAGTAAAATCCCAAGCGAAAAAATCTTTTTCCTTCCGATAATATCAGCCAGGCGTCCAAACGGCAGAAGAAATATAGCTGAGGATAAAATAAAACTGCTGATTACCCACCCCAGCTCAATCGCATTTGCATGGAGATCTTTACCTATTGATGGTAGAGCCAGGTTAACCGCAGAACCAAGAAAGGGTGTCAGAAATGCTGCGAAAGTCGCAACAAGAAGCACAGATTTTTTTGAAGTCTTTTCTTCAGCTATATCAATATTCATGTTTATAGATTTTTACCTGACAGTAATCTGTTCTTCATTTAATAATTCCAACATTTTCAAATTTTCAAATTTTCAAATTTCCCCATTATTCCTTTTCTTTCGTATCAATAATTATTGTAACCGGACCATCATTAACTAATTCTATCTGCATCATGGCACCAAACTCTCCTGCCCCGACCTCTTTCCCCATAAGTTGTGAAAGCCTGCAGACAAACCTGTCATACAAAGGAATTGCAATGTCGGAATGTGCCGCTCGCATGTATGACGGTCTGTTCCCTTTCCAGGTTTTTGCATAAAGTGTGAACTGACTGATTGCAAGGACACTTCCACAAACATCCAGAACTGAAAGGTTCATTACTTCGTTACTGTCATTAAAAATCCGGAGCTGTACAACTTTATTGCACAACCATTCAACGTCAGCATCATTATCAGATTCTTCGATACCGACAAAAACAAGCAAACCCATACCGATTTCCGACTTGATCTTATTTTTGATTGTTACAGAAGCCCTGCTTACCCGTTGAATCACAGCTCTCATGGGGATCATTTTTAAGGTGTTCAAATATAAGTTATATTTGCTCAACTTACGATTGCACAATGGACTATTTCACAATACTGGCTATTGCTCTGGGCTTATCTTTTGACACATTTGCTGTTTCATTATCATATGGAGTTATCCTGAGCAATATCCGATTCAGACAAGCAATAAGGGTTGCAACTATTCTTGCTGTTTTTCAGGGAGGACTTACTGTTGCCGGTTATTTTCTCGGAGCTGTAATTTCAAATGCTTTAAAAGCAACAGACCACTGGATTGCCTTAGCATTGCTTTCTTTCCTGGGAATAAAAATGATTGTTGAAGGGTTTAAAAAAACTAACGAAAACAGAACAAAAGATTTCAGCAACACAATTGTCCTATTGACAATAGCTCTTGGAACCAGCATTGATGCATTTGCAGTTGGAATAAGTTTTGCACTGCTGAATGTAATGATCTGGAAATCCGGAATTCTTATTGGTGTTGTAACGTTCCTCGCTTCCATGACAGCAATCAGAATTGGCAAATCCGCAGGCGACAGACTTGGAAACAAAGTCGAAATTATCGGAGGACTGATTTTAATCGCAATAGGTTTAAAGATCTTTCTGGAGCATATGCTGGGAGCATGATCAAAACGGAACCATCCGACGCACTCTTTTATCAAAAACAGCCATTTCGGTAAAGCCAATATATCTTAACAAATCATATGCTTCCCCGAAATACTGTCCTACTCTTGATGGCATGTGTGCATCTGAATTGACACAGACAGGTACCTTTTCTTCCCTGAAAATATGAAGAAACCTCCTGTCGGGATAAAAATCGGCAAGAGGTCTGTTTCTTCCGTTGGTGTTCAACTCAAAAGCAACATTGTGCGATTTCATTATTTTAGCAAGTTTCCGGTAAAGAAGTTCCTGATCGGTGGAAGGTTTATATCCATAAATTCTTATTAAGTCGCAGTGACCAATAATATCAAATAGTCCTGATGCAGCAGCAGCACAAACAGAATCAAAATATGAATCAAATAATCTGTCGATACTCTTTCCTTCATAAAATTCCGGTCCTACATCAACGGTTTTTTCACCGAGATAATGAACCGAACCAATAATATAATCGAGTGGCAGGGGGCTAAGGAAATCACGTATCTCTTTTTCTTTTCCTGCAAAAAAATCAACCTCAAGTCCGGTTTTGATTTTGATATTCTTTATTTTATTTCGAAAGTTTTCTATGTGATTGATATATGGCGAAACGTTTACAGGGTTCATATTCCAGTCCTCAAGGTCTTTGAATAGCGTAAGATGCTCGGAAAAACCTATCTCACTCAGTCCTGCAGCGATGGCCGGAGGGATATAGTCCTCCGGAGATGACCGTCCATCGCTATAGCTGGAATGTATATGGTAATCAGTTTTGTAGATCATTTCCTGTAAAAAGAGACAAATTGTATTAATCGACCATCAAATTAGGTCTAAATTTGGCAATAAAACAAATCGAAATTTGACAATATGAACAGGAATTTGGTAAATTTGTGAAAAACTGAAAAGCGTGAACGAAAAGAAAAAACCCTGTGTCTGCGCAAATTGTGATTTCCGGAATGTTGTGTTTTCTTACCTGGATGATCCCTCAATTGAAGAATTATGCAATAATAAAGAGGAACAATCTTTTCGCAAGGGGGAGATAATAAATCATGAAGGAGAGAAAATCACCAACTTTAAATATCTTAAAAGCGGACTTGTCAAACTTTACAGAAGAACCTCAAATGGAGAAGAGCAGGTTATTACTATAACCAGGCCATTTGAATTTGTCAGTAATATGAGCATTTTTTCGGAGGAACGATACCAGTACTCTGTTTCTGCCCTCGAAGATTCTGTTGTCTGTATGGTAAAGCTTGATTTTATAAAAGAACTGTTTTTAAAAAATGGAGGATTTGCGATGGGGCTGCTAACCAAGATATCGATGATAAATGATAAAATTATCAGCCAGACCCTCGATATCAGACAAAAAAACCTTGTTGGCCGGGTGGCTTTTGTTCTGCTTTATTTTACCAAAGAAATTTATAATTCCAGGGTCTTCGACCTTCCTGTTTCAAGGAAAGAGATTGCAGACTATATTGGAATGAGCACAGCAAACGTTATCAGAACGTTATCTGATTTCAAAAAGGAGGGGATAATCAGAGTCTTCGGAAAGACAATTGAAGTGGTTGATATCAATAAACTGGAAATTATTTCCAAGCGTGGCTGATATTTATTTCAATTCATTTCAATTTATTTCTATTTATTTCTTTCCTTTCCTGGTATTACAACAAACCTATAAATTATGAAGAATTTCATTTCTGCTTTGGGAATCTTATTGATTTCTGCAATGTTGTACGGGCAATCTGGTCGTCAGCAATCATCCTTACCATTAACCGAATATAATGTAAAAGAGAAGAATTATACTTTGTCCGGAGCCAGGCATGGTGTAAGTTTTTTCCCGAAAGTTGAATTGCGATCAGTTCAGTATATTGCAGGGGACAGCCTTACATTCGATAAATATCATTCAGCAGATGTAATTTATACATGGCTCGGGCGATGGGCAGATAAGTATCCTGAACTTGTTGATCTGTATGAAGTTGGTCAGAGCTATGAGGGCAGGCCTATTCTTCAGATGACATTCACAAATAAAAAGACGGGAAAAGATACTGATAAACCGGCGGCATTTTTTGAAGGAGGCCGGCACAGTGGAGAAGTAACAGGTACTGAATCTGTTCTATGGCTGGCAAAATATCTTTTGGACAACTATGGGAAAGACCCGGATGTCACTCACCTTCTCGATACAAAAACCATCTATCTGAAGCCAATTAATAATCCCGATGGCCATAATCTTTATCTGAATACAGCACAAAGCAACAGAAGTACAGTCCGCCCTGAAGATAATGACAGTGATGGTCTCCTTGATGAGGATGCTCCCGACGACATTGACGGCAATGGTGTTATTCTGACAATGAGATGGAAAGACGAAAAGAAAGGCATCTGGATGCAAGATCCGAAAGATCCTTCCGGAAGAATTATGAAGCGGGTTCCTGCCGGGAAGGGAATTTATCTGACATCTTCTGAGGGGATAGATAATGATGGTGACGGTCGTATTAATGAAGATGGAATCGGAGGACTTGACCTGCACAGAAACTATCCTGAAAACTGGCGACCGGAGGCAGAAGAGACCGGCAGAGGAAATACGCAGGGAGGAGCCGGGGAATATCCTTTGAGCGAGACTGAAACCAGGGCCGTTGTCTTATTTCTGCTTTCCCATCCTAATGTTTATGTTGTCAATTCTATGGATACCAGCGTTCCTATGCATCTTCGGCCACCCTCAACCTCTGCATCCGAAGAAAGAATGTACCCCGAAGATCTTAAATGGTACAAGATCTTTGATGAGATAGGAAAGAAAATTACAGGATATAAAAAAGCAGGAGATGTTTATAATGATTATGGCAACGGGACTCCTCTTTTCGGACATGGACCCGATTTCGGTTACTGGTATTTTGGAGCAATCTGGTATGGGGATGAGATATGGAACGGAGCAAAAAGCAAAGATTATAACGGAGATGGAGTTATTGACCAGCCCGACATATTGAGATGGGACGATGAAGAGAATGACAGTCTGGGATTTTTTGAATGGAAACCATGGGAACATCCTGTTTACGGTGATATTGAGATTGGAGGATTTGATCCTAAATTCTTCTCCCAGAACCCGCCTGCAAAACACCTTGAGCCATGGATCAGAAATGAGGCAATGTTTAATCTTCAGATGGCAAAGTATCTTCCTGAACTTTCATGGGAGAACATTGAAGTGAAAAAAATGAAATCATATAAAGCAGATTCAACTGACTATCAGGTGAAAGTAAGCTTCAGGAATAACGGAAAGCTGCCAACTGCCCTGAAGCAGGCTCATCTTGTTAAGATAGTTACAGATGACAGGGTTGTTCTTGATTTTGATACCACCGGCACTGCAGCTGGAAACCCCGGATATAAAGTAATCCGGGAAGAAAAACCTGCAAGAGTAAGAGAATCCAGAGGCGGATATAACGACAATGAACGAGCTTCCAGACAAAGTGTGATCTCTAAAAATGTTTCAGACACTCAGGGAAGATCAGTAACAACGGCTGTTTTTAATATCCGGCTTTATAAAAGATCAGAACTCGGCGGGAAGGCAAGTGTGTTTTCAACAAGAGGAGGCGTTCTGAAAGACAAAGAATTTTCTATCATACAAGCTGAAATGTAGGTAGGTACCGTGATATTCAGCGCGCAAACAAGAGCTTGGCAGCCCTTCCTTGCAAGCTTCCCGGCTGCCAAACACATGCCTTTTTGCCAACCCGGACTACTTCTTGAAATAATTGCGGTAAAATCAACCAAAAACTATAATGACACTTTGAATTATGACTAAAATGTGTTAATATTGACCAATAAACTAATATAGTCAATTATTAGATTAAGAACAATAGCGAAAAGGTAATGCGAGATAGACTTAATTTCAAAAACAAGGTTGTTGTTATTACAGGAGCTTCTTCAGGCATAGGAAAAGCATGTGGTTATGTATTTGCAGCAATGGGAGCAAAAGTTGTACTGGCTGCACGTAGAGAGAACGAACTTAAAATAATAGAGAATGAAATAAAACAAAAGGGAGAAGACTGTCTGTCAGTAAGAACAGATGTACGAAATGTTGAAGATTGTAAAAACCTGATTGACAAAACAATTGAAAAATACAATAAAATTGATGTATTGATCAATAATGCCGGCATTTCAATGAGAGCAAACTTTGAAGAACTCGATTTGTCGGTAATAAAAGAACTGATGGATACAAATTTTTATGGCACGGTATATTGTACAAAGTTTGCTTTACCATTTCTGATAAAACAAAAAGGTACTGTAATTGGTATATCATCTATTGCCGGACTTACACCTTTACCTGGCAGAACCGGCTATGCAGCATCTAAACATGCAATAGATGGCTTTTTGAACACATTACGTCTCGAAAACCCTAAAAGAGGGTTACATGTTTTAATTGTTCATCCCGGCTTTACAACTTCAAATATTAGAAAACTTGCTCTTAATAAAAATGGTAAACCACAGAAAAATTCGCCCAGAGACGAAGCAAGAATGATGCCTGCCCATAAAGTAGCACTAATTATTGCTCGTGCTGCTCATATACGGGAAAAAGATTTAACTCTTACGCTTGAAGGTAAGATAGTGGTTTGGTTGTATAAAAATTTCCCCGGTATTACAGACCGTATAATTTTACATGAGATGTCAAAAGAACCAAGTGCAACATTTTTATAATTATCAGATTCAGACTGCAAATCTTGATTTTTTACTTGTCAGTCAGTACAATTAATAATATAAATTTAACCATCTGACTAAAATATCTTAATTTTGACCGATAAACAATAAAAGTCAATTACTATGTCCGAAATGGAAGTAAAGAATTTAATAGTAGAATCAGCAACAAAATATTTTTCAAAATTTGGTTTCTATAAAACCACTATGGATGAGATTGCCAAACATATCCACAAAGCGAAAGGGCTTTTATACTATTATTTTAAAAGCAAGGAAGAACTTTTTAACGAAGTTCTAAAACAAGAATTGGGTATGGTTAAAGCGGAATTAAGCAAAATTGTAATTAGCGATAAAGATTCTCTGATCACACTAAAAGATTACATGCTTACTCGTTTGAAATTATTACACAAAGCAGTTAACTACCATGAAACGCTAAAAGCTGATTTCTTTGAAAAATATCATTTTGTTAAAGACGTCCGAGACGATTTTAAGGAGTTTGAACAAGCCCAATTAACCATGATATTGAAAAAAGGAAAAAAGGAAGGCTATCTTGATGTTAAAAACATAAATTCTACTGTGAATATTATTATGATGGTAGCAAATGGGATAGAAATACCTTTATTCCTGCAAAACAAATATGCTGAATTTGAAAACACTATTGATGAGCTTGCAACTATGATAGTGAATAGTTTAAAAACTCAAAAAAATAATTGATTTTTTTTATGACATATTTGACTATAAAACACGTATGGTCAAATATAATTTTATCTTTACGCTGACTATTAAACAATTTAATTCAATTATTAACGAATAAGAATATGGAAAAATTTGCAGAAGCAATTGTAAAATTCAGGTGGATAATAATAATAACTGTATTAGGATTAACCTTAATCTTTGGTTATCAAATAAAGAGCCTTAAAATTAATTCGGATGTAATAAGCTCATTACCTGATGATGACCCAGCTGCTTCTTTATATAAAAAAATAGGAACTCAATTTGGCGGAAATGACATGGGAATGATTGTTTTAGAAGCTGACAATATTTTTAAAGCAGAGGTGTTGGAGCATGTAAAACAAATAACAGATAGTTTAAAAATCACCGATGGAATATCAACAGTAACAAGTATTACAAATATCATTGATATAAAAAATGATGATGGTGGCATAGAAATCGGCAAGCTCGTTGATGAGTATAACTTACCCAAATCAAAGCAGCAGTTAGACAGTTTAAAAGCTTATGTTTTTTCAAAAGAGATGTATAAAGGTACAATTGTTTCTGATGACGGAACGGCAACCTTAATCATGTTTACAATGCTTAATGATGCCGACAAACAAGCTGTTGCCAAAAATGTAAAGGGAAAAATTGAAGCTCTCAATTTACCTGAAAAATTGTATTTCGGTGGGTTACCGATGATGATGAACGATGTTTCCATTTTAATAGTTAATGACATAATCTGGCTTTTGCCTCTGGTGTTTTTATTAATTGCCTTTGTGTTATTATTAAGTTTTCGCTCGGCAAGTGGTGTTATTTTACCTTTGCTTACGGCTGGTATAGCAGTTGTCTGGACGCTTGGTATTATGGTATTGGCTGGTTATGAACTAACAATGATTTCCAATGAAATACCAATCATTTTACTCGCAGTTGGCAGTGCATATACAATACATGTTTTGAATCGTATCAATCAAACCAGGGATGGTGTTAATAATAAAGTTGTTATAAAGGCATTATCGTATATTATTTTACCAGTTTTTTTAGCAGCAGTAACTACTGCAATTGGGTTCATTTCATTCATTTTTGGTTCTTACCTTACAATGATTCGTGATTTTGGGATATTTACCGCTCTTGGAATATCATTTTCGTTACTATTATCACTAACCGTTGTTCCCGCAATCATTTCAGTTTTATCAGCGAATAAAAAGAAGGACAATGAAAAAACAGGGTCAGAGAAAAAATCACTTTTGTCCGACAAAGCATTAAAACCTCTTGTATCTCTATTATTCAAACATCCGAAATATACCCTGGCAGCATGGGGTGCTTTATTAGCATTAAGCATTGTGGGTATATTCTTAGTCAAGACAAGTGTAAATATGGCTGATTATTTTAAAAAGGATAATCCAACAAGAGTATCTGAAGATATAATGCAGAAAAAATTCGGGGGTTCACTACCTGTTTTTGTTGTTTTTAAAGGTGATATGCAAAGCCCTGATGTTTTAAAAACTATGATGAAGGCGGAGAACTACATGAAACAATTTCCTGATATCACAACAACACAATCTGTTGCCGACCTTATTGAAGAGATGAACAACGTTATGGGTGAAGGGAAAAAAATTCCTGACGAAAAAGCCAAAATAGAGCAATTATGGTTTTTACTTGATGGACAGGATATCATGCCACAATTAGTTACAGACAATCTTGATGAAGGTATCATACAATCAAAATTTGCTTCTGTTGAGAGTAAATCAATGTCGGACTTTGTTAAATTCATGGATAAATTCATAAAAGAAAACTCAACCGTTAATTGTAAAATAGAAGTTACCGGAATGCCTTCGGTTTATCAAAAACTGAATAATAGCCTTCTTCAAAGTCAATTCAGTAGTATGGTGTTAGCAATAATAATGGTTCTTCTTATTGTTGGTATAATGATGCGTTCGTTTGCACAGGGAGTATATGCAACTATACCTATTTTATCAACTATTGCAATATTATTTGGTTTCATGGGATTCACGGGAATTTCTCTTGATATAGCAACGGTGCTTGTGGCAAGTATTGCACTTGGTATCGGTATCGACTATTCCATTCACGTTATTACACATTATAATCATGTCTTTAAAGAAACAGGAGATATTAACATAGCTATTGAAGATACAATTATGAAAGGTGGAAAAGCAGTTGTTATCAATGTCATATCGGTAGCTGCGGGATTTCTGGTGTTGCTGTTTTCGCAAATAGTGCCTTTACAAAATTTCGGTGCACTCGTAGCACTAAGCATGGTAGGTTCCGGGCTTGGGGCATTGACACTTTTACCTGTAATATTAATTCTTGCTAACAGAAAGAAGAAGATAATAAAATCTTAATTAATAACCTATTAAATAGTTTAATATGAAAAAAATAAAAATTCAATCGGTAGTTCTATATGGATTAATTGTAGCAGGAAGTGTATTTTCTGCCAATGCACAAGATGCTAACACTATATTGAAAAAAATGGATGATGTTATGTATTCTCCAAAAGACATGACTGGGAAGAATAAAATCCTATTAATTGATAAAAATGGGAAGCAGGAAACCCGTGAAGCAAGCATCGTGCAAAAAGGAAATGATAAACGGATATTCCGTTTCACTGCACCAGCTTCTCAAGCTGGCATAGCTGTTTTATCTCTTCCTAATGATGTGATGTACCTGTACCTTCCTGCATTTGGAAAAGAAAGACGAATTTCCACAAGTGTCAAAAGCCAGAATTTTGCCGGTACCGATTTTTCTTACGATGATATGGAAGCAAAACCATATTCAGACAAATACACTCCCAAATTGCAAAAAACCGAAAGTAATGTATTTGTACTTGAATTAACACCCAAGGGACAATCCGACTATTCTAAAATAATTGTAAATATCAATAATACGAATTATTACCCTGAATTAATGGAGTACTACGACAAGGGTAACACTAAAATAAAGGAAGCAAAATATACCTTTAATAAGGTTGGTAATTACTGGAATGCTCAGGAAATTGAAATGACAGATTTAAAGAAAAACCATAAATCTAAAATGCAAATGTCTGATGTAAGATATGACTCGGGTTTAACAGATGATGATTTTACAGTCAGAAAATTAATTCAATAAGTTCGAAACGTAAAAAATAAAAAATGAAACAGCCTGTTTCCCTGGTATTATCAAGCGGAGGTTCAACAGGGCTTGCCCATATTGGTGTGATAAACGAATTGGAAAAACATGGTTTTCAGATATCATCTGTTTCAGGTTCTTCTATAGGTTCTGTTATCGGTGGGCTTTATGCTATGGGTAAATTACCGGAATTTACTGCATGGGTAAAAACCTTAGACAGAAAAGCAATTTGGGGACTTATGGATTTTACCTTTTCAACCTATGGATTATTAAAAGGGGTGAAAGCATTTGACAAAATGAAAACATTTATCCCTGACATGAACATTGAAGAAATGAACATCTCTTATGTTGCAGTTGCAAGTGATATAATAAATGAGAAGGAAGTTGTTTTTAATTCAGGCAGTTTTTATGAAGCCATCCGGGCATCAGTAGCAATTCCGACCATTCTTACACCTGTTAAATATAAGGATACAATCCTGGTTGACGGGGCGGTCTTAAATCCAATTCCGATTGAGCACGTTGTACGTAAAAATAATGATATTCTTGTTGTTGTGAATTTATACGGGGATAAAAAAGTTGAATTGGAAAAAGCAAGTTTGACAAATGAGAACCAGATTCCTGCCCAAATTAATGGCTTAATAAAAACCATAAACAAATTAGTTATTTCCGGGGATAAAAGAACTTTATGGTATTTTTCACTGATGAAAGCTACTACTTTGGCAATGGTTCATAAAATTGCAAAGCAAAATATTGAAAAATTCAAACCAGATATCTTAATTAATATCCCTTATGATTCATCAGATACTTTCGACTTTCATAAAGCAGAAGAATTGATAAAAATAGGAGAGGTTGCTGCAAATGAAGCAATTTCAAAATATATAAAATAATTTTTAACGTATGAAACGAACATATTTAATTTCAGTAATGATTGTGCTTTTTGTGACTTCCAGTATGGTCAAAGCACAAGAAAGCAGTGTTACAACACAAGCTCAGGATGAAAGCAAACTGAAAATTTCAGGTGAATTACAAACTGATGACCGTTTTCTGCTTAAAGATAAGAATAACTGGGCATGGAATGAAAATCGCCTTACTCTGAGGTTGGATAAAAAAATCACCAACAATTCAAAATTTTATAGTGAGGTTTGGTTGCGAAATATAGGATTACCAAATATTACTTCATCGGGCGATTTATACAATAAAGGAATTGTTGACCCATATAATTTGGAAATCAGGGAAGCATATGTTCAATTGTTTGGATTTCTCACCAAAAATTTAGATTTGAAAATTGGTCGTCAGCGAATTACGTGGGGTACTGCCGATAAGCTAAACCCTACCGACAACCTCAATCCTTTTGACCTTGAAGATATATTGGATTTTGGTCGTCATCGTGGATCAGATGCTATTAGCCTTAATTATTATTTTAATAGTAACTTCTCTTTGCAAGGTGTTTTTATTTCTTTTTTCCAACCTGCAAATATGCCAATTGGTATTTTTGCAAATGCTTTAAATCCGACTATGGAGCTGCCACAGGGAATGGTATTAAAAGGATACTCTGATATTATACTAATGCCTAAATACAATCTGGGGGAAAGTACTGTAGCAGGCGGTAAATTCAAAGGGATGGTAAAAGGTGTTGATTTTTCATTAAGTTATGTCTGGGGTCGTGATGGATTATCTTTCGCCACGAGAAATACTTTCGTACCGGTTGATGCACTTGGCGGAATTAATATAAATTCTCAACTTTCGTTCGCAAGATCACATATCATTGGCGCTGATTTGGCAACAAGTATTGCAGGTTTTGGATTTTGGGCTGAAGCAGCTGCCTTTATCACCGAAAAAGATGTGATAATGACCAATGACTTTTCAGCTTTTTATCCTATGTCTCCTGTACCTGTAACCAGGGATTCAATACTTCTGAATAAAACAAAACCATATATAAAATTTGTACTTGGTGGTGATTACAATTTCAGCGATGGCTCTTATCTTAATTTCCAATACTTACACGGCTTTATTCACGAAAGAGGAAATGAAAATCTGAATGATTACTTCTTTTTGAGATATGAGAAAAAATTCTTTAACGAAAAACTTAAAATTGCTCCTATCGGTGGTGGATTTATCGTAACCGATTGGGATAAAATAAAAGATAACTATGCTATTGTTTATATGCCTGAGGTTTCGTACAAAGCCACTGATAATGCAGAAATAACTTTATCAACAGTGATTTTCGATGGCAAAGGAGACAACTTATTTGCTAATTTGAAAGAGTACAATATGTTAATGTTTAAGTTGAAATACAGCTTTTAGTAATAGCCCGAAAATTTTTATATAACATTATGGATAACAAAGATGCAGTAAGAATACAGACATCCATTTTGAGTAGAATGGAGAGGAGAGTGTTGGTATGGATAGCAAAAAGACTTCCAAAATTGATGAATTCAGACCATTTGACCGGCATAGGCCTTATAGGCGCTTTTATTGCAGGCGGAGGCTATGTACTCTCGAATTGGGGAAAGGAGTTCCTCTGGCTTTCTTCTTTTGGTTTTATTGTTAACTGGTTTGGTGACAGCCTTGATGGTACCCTTGCACGGGTAAGGAAGAAACAACGTCCCATCTATGGGTTTTATCTGGATCACAACGTGGATGCCATTACTGCATTGGTTATTTCTGTTGGGGCTGGAATTTCTCCCTTTATCTCGTTTTCAGTTGCTATGCTTATACTGGTTGGTTATTTTCTATTATGCATTTTTACCTACATCAATGCCTACCTTAAGAATACCCTTAAAATTTCCTATAGCGGCTTTGGACCTACGGAATTACGCCTGATCATTATTCTCATCAACAGTCTGTTTTTCTTTCTTCCAACGAAGAACCCTCCGGTAGTTATTCTGGGTATAACATTGAAGTTTTTTGACCTTTTTGCTCTTGGTGTGGCTTTGGTGCTCATGGTTCTCTACTTTTATTATTTCTTCGCAGAAAAGAAAGAGTACGAAAAAACAGACCCTCCCCTCACGTAGTTACCATAGATCACTTTATGCAATATGATTCATGATAAGCAACAATTACTTTTAGATTCTTTAAGTTCTTTGCCATCTGGCTTCTCGGCACACATATTGATACCATGGTACTCGGATAAAATTTAAGAAACATGCTCACTTATCCGGAAATGATGGCAAGCATACAACAATTGGGTATAAGTAACTTGGCTTTCTCCATTGTTCCAGGCTTGATAAATGCGATTTTAACAAATTTATGTGGTAATATTTTTAACAATGACCGGAAGATTCAAAATATTCATCAAATGCATCGGGCTATGCTTATGCTTAAGTGTGGCGTCAATAAATGCACAAATACTTCAGGATACCACTTCTTTGAACCTGGTTAAGAAAAATATTGATTACATATATAATCTGCAGTTTAATAATGCCCGTGAGGTTCACTCAAAGATCAGCCGGTTATATCCCGGACATCCGGTTGTATTCCTTCTAAATGGAATTATAACGTACTGGGAGAATTATCCTATGCTTTCCACAACTCCTGCACGTGATTCCTTTGAAGAAGACATGCGCCGATGTATAACATTATGTGAGAATAATAATAGCCCTGATCATGAAGCGGAATATTTACTTGCTGATCTGTGTGCAAGGGGGATGCTTTTGATGTTTTATGCTGACAATGATCTTATTATGGAAGTCATACCTCTTATGACAGGTACCTACCAGTATTTGAGGCGTTCTTTTGATTTTACTTCCGTTTGTACAGATTTAAATTATTTTACCGGACTCTACAATTATTATCGCGAAGCCTATCCTAAAGCATATCCTGTGTATAAGCCCCTGGCCCTTCTATTTCCTGGTGGAGATATGGAAATTGGATTAAAGGAATTGAAGTCAGCCGCCATAAACTCTGTTGTTTTAAGAGCAGAATCATATTTTTTACTTACATGGATTTATTTAAATTTTGAGAATAATTATCCTGAGGCTCTATTTTACTCTAAGTCCCTTCATGAGCTGTACCCTGACAATGTACTATATCTGGCCTTATACATAAAAAATCTGCTGTTGATGCGACAGTATGACGAAGCTGAAAAACTGATCATAGCTTCGCCTGATGAAGCAGGTAATAGATATTTTCAGGCACAGCTCACCATTTTCAAAGGTATTTTAAAGGAGAAAAAGTATCTTGATAATAAACTGGCTCAACAATATTATAAAAAGGGGATCAGTGACATTTCCATTTTTGGCGGGTATGGGAATGAATACGCAGCCTATGCTTATTATGGTCTGGGTCGCATAAGTGTGGCCAACGGGGAAAAGCATAGCGGTAAAATTTACCGGAAAAAGGCCATGGAACTGGCTGATTTCAAAAAGATTAATTTTGATAAATAACTCAAGTTGCTAGTTATTGTTTGTTGTAAATTTTTTAAAATATTGTAAATCAATCATATATGTTGATAAGTATTACTAATATGTTGATAATCAAATACATATAAATTTGTTATAATTAAAAAAATCCTTCAGGTTTAAGTTGCCAAACATTAATACCTGAAGGATATGATAGAAAAATTTATAGCAATTTACGTTTTTATTGATGATATCTTGATAGAAATTGGTCATAAAGAGCCTGTTAACCGGAATACTTCTGATTCCGAAGTAATTACAGTGGCATTGATTGCTGCAAAATATTTTCATGGTAATATTGATCATGCCATTAGTTTCGTTAAATCTACTCAACTTATTCCCGGGATGCTTAGCAAAAGCCGTTTTAACCGAAGGATACATTCAATTTTCGAGCTGATAATAGATCTATTTTTAAACATTGCAGACATCATAAAAAAATTAAACATATCATCTGAATATACTATTGATAGCTTCCCTGTGGCGACCTGTGAGAACATTCGTATCTGTCGATCCAAAATTATTAAGGGTAATCAATACCGAGGCTATAAGGCTTCCATGAGAAAATACTTCTATGGGTTCACAGTTCAGGTAATTGCAACAGTGGATGGAATACCGGTTGAATTTGCTATGCTCCCAGGATGCTATCATGACATTGATGGAATGAAGAACATGCTTTTTAATCTGCCAGAAGATAGTACTCTGTATGGCGATAGTGCATACACCGATTATAATTATGAACAAGTATGCATGGATGCAGAAAGCATTAAACTGATGATTGCGAGAAAAAGTAATACCAAGCAACCTCATGAACCTTGGGAAAACTTTATGATCGCCGATTCCAGAAAAAGAATCGAGACTACATTTAGTCAAATATCCAGTATGTTTCCTAAGCGTATTCATGCAGTAACTTCTAATGGCTTTTTGATGAAAGTGGTTCTCTTTATATTTGTATTTACTATCAATGAAAAATTCTTATAGGTAGCAACTTGAGTTAATTAGGCGATTTTTTAATTCTTTCCAGACGCTCGCCTGTTGGTAATTTTCCGAATTTGGGTTGTTGCATAAAAACAACAACGGAAAGTAACGAAAAAATAATTAAGGATATTAGTATATACATTTTCTTCTTCTTTCTTAATTTTCTGTCTTCCATTTACTGAAATTTAAAATTTACATTGGTGAGTTTTTCAGATAATTCCCAAAGTTTTTTTGCATCTTCGGCGCTGTGTGATGTATTGTTGGATTTAACCCTGACAGGAAAACCAGCCATTTCATTAAAACCATCCGGACCATAGAAATCGCTGCCTTTAACATTCGGGTCAACTGCCGCCCTTATCTGAGGCAAAGCGCCCTTTGCCGGACTTTGTAATATCAGGGAGGATAACGGCTTGAGAATACGAAAATAAAATTTGGCTTCAATAAACCTCATCAGATTAGTTTGCGACACCCCCGGGTGAGCAGCCACTGCAATGCTGTCAATGTTTTTTGCTTCGAAAAGCCTCTGGAGCTGATAGATGAATAACAGGTTCGCAAGTTTAGAACGACCATAAGCTTTCATAGGCGTATACCCTTTGCCATTATCAAACAGAAAATTGTCAAAATCCATCTTTCCGTTTTTATGAGCCAGACTGCTGGTTGAAACAACCCTTGATTTTTGGGGTTTTATAATTAAATCAATCAGCAGGCCGGATAAAGCAAAATGGCCAAGGTGATTGGTGCCAATCTGGCTTTCAAAACCGTCTTTAGTTAACCCATAGGGAGGAATCATATACCTGCATTATTCAGAAGAACATCTAAGCGTCAGGGTCAACGCATTTAAATTTTAATGAGTATCCGGAATCATGCACATAAATTCTTTAATTTTTCTATTCGAGGAGAGATTCCTCTTTTCGCCTTCCCTTCGCTTTCCCTTCGCTCC
>Ga0265292_1000711_pt1 | contig 39483 bp, 39 predicted proteins | sample Munlanlewell296A_FD_189080 | JGI IMG/M metagenome (GOLD analysis project Ga0265292, IMG submission 189080) | Leachate microbial communities from a municipal landfill in Southern Ontario, Canada - Leachate well 296A | ecosystem: Engineered > Solid waste > Landfill > Unclassified | place: Canada... | reverse complement strand
GGGTGGCAATCACATCCTCCGTTTGCGGACGGCGGTCAAATCCGGTCGATGGGAAAACTTTTGGTCGCATTACCTTTGCCTCAAAGATTCTGCATAAGGACTACGTAAAATGAAAACTACACCCCTTTAAAGTATATCAACCGGAGCGACCACTTACAAACCGAAAATATTCCAAGCGATATTCATTGCAAAAATATGCAATTCATCGGTTTTAATTGAATGTTTTTTTCGGTTAAAAGTGGGTTGTTTGCAAACGGCCGATAGAGCGGATCGCCGATCAGAATCATTCGCCAGGAATTATAGCGATTCGTTTTAAAGAATACCTCCGCCAAAGTGTATTTACCGGTCAAAAGCAAGCCGAAGAATTCGCTGGGCAAAGGGAATGCGTCCAGGAACGGTTCCCCGACCGGTCCCACCGTCGCGCAAATGCCGTCCTCCAGCATGCGCTTGACCCATTCGTTGCTTTTGGGCTGTTTCAGAGTCGTTGCCTCGAAACTGGCGATGTGGTAGCCGACCGATCCGGGCAGGAATGTAAACGCCGGGATGTAATTTCGCAGGCTGTACCAGCCGCAGTAGAGGGCAGTGTCGGGGCAGGAATGCGGGGCAAAAAGTTCGGGTTTATCGTCCAGGACCACCGGTAAGTTCGTTTGCGTTTTGATTTGCCGGGCAAGATCACGAAGATTCTGATCGTATTGAAAGAAACCGTCCTGATTTTTTATCCCGCGGGCATCGAGGTAAAATGTCCCTTGTAAACCCTTCTTTTCGGTGGCAATGCTGTCGCGGATCATTCGTTCGACGGTTTTCGGGTTCGGGCCATCCAGGCGGGAGACCATCAAAGTTGGCCCTTTGCCCGCGACAAACGGATCTTGAGCCATTCGCGGATTTAGGGCGTTGGGCATTCTGCCAGCCGTTATATAGTCGTCCCAGAGGACAAGGCATAATTCGCTATCCACGGCGGACAGAGAATCTTTTTCCATCAGCCGCCAGTAATCTTCGTATATTAACTTCAATTCGAGAATCAACCCGCCGAATTGACCGGCGAGTTTATATGTTTTGTCCAAATCCCTCTTTTCGGGTTTGATCGACTGAAGCGTCAGGTATTCCGTTTCCATTTTGTGAAGTTGATCGAGAATTTCCTTATTTTTGCCAGGTTGATCGTTAACAATCCTCGCCAAAACTATTTGTCCTTCAAGAAGCAATCGCAGCCGCATGTATTCATTGGCCTCGACTTGCTGTTCAACCTGGTCGGATTTTTGTTGGAGCCGGGGGATGATGATCCGGTAAAAATTTTGAATCTTGTCGGCGATTTGCGATAGGTGAGGTAATAAATGTTCTATTTCCTGACGGCCTGGAAGGGTTGTCGGTCCAGATGCTGTTCGGCCCGCCATCTTTTCAAGTTCTCCATAAACATTTTCCAATTCGGCGAACGTTGAAAAATATTTTTGTTTCACCTGTTGAGCCAAAGCGCGTTGATCGGTGGTTGACTCCACGGCGCCTGCCTTGAGAGGCAGACCGTACATCATAACCAGGATTTTGATTTTGTCTTCCAGTTTCTGTTGATGCAGGAATTGCCGAATGGGCTGGGCGATTAGTTGGTTATATTGGTTTCGTGAAATGTCCTCACGATCCGGCACATCCAGCATGATGATGTTACGTGCGGGAATGTGCCTCTGCCGGGCATACATTTGGGCGAGTTTCATCGAATCAGAGTTTTGACTGTTTCCGACGATCAAAACCTGACCAGAAGTGATTTCCTGGCCGTAAATGGGTGAGGTGAAAACTGTTACCAGTAAAAAAAACTTCAGGAAAAAATATTTCATAAGGTGCCTTTGGTGCTCGGAATTTGACCGGAGGTGTCAATGATTTTGGTGGCGGTGCCCAGAGCCTGGGCGGTGGCTTTAAAAATCGCCTCCGCGATGTGATGGCTGTTCGTCCCGTAGGGCACATTAACATGCATCGTAATTCCGGCGGTATTGACCACCGCCTGGAAAAATTCATGAACGAGCTGAATGTCGAAATCACCGATTTTGTCGGTGGTATACTGGACATTATAAACCAGGCTCGGACGGCCCGATATATCCAAAGCTACATTGGCAAGGGTCTCATCCATCGGAACACTGGTGCCGGCGAACCGCTGCAAACCCGCCTTGTCGCCCAGGGCGTCTTTGATCGCGGTCCCCAGGCAAATACCGACGTCTTCCACCGTGTGATGCGCATCGACGTGAAGATCGCCTTTAGCTTTGACGGTTAAATCCCACCGGCTGTGTTTAGCCAGGTGCGTCAGCATGTGATCAAAAAATCCGACCCCAGTGCTGATTTCGGATTTCCCTGTCCCATCCAGTTGGACGGATATTTCGATTTCGGTTTCCTTCGTCCGCCGTTTGATTGTCGCTGTTCGGCCCATTTTTTGTTTCCTTGCTAACCAGACTCTTTTCAGAATGTGCCACGGTCGGCTTGTCCGACCGTGCTTTTTAAGACACGGCTGGACAAGCCAGCCGTGGCACACATTATTAAGACGTTATGATCCTTTTAATTGCAGCAACCAGTTTCTGATTCTCCTCAGGCCGACCGATGGAAATTCGCAGCCCGTTTTTCAAACCCGGTTTATCAAAATATCGGACAAGGATGCCGGATTGCTTTAAGGCCAGGTAAATTGACTTTGCCGAAGGCTTGTCAATTGTTGCCCAGATAAAATTAGCCTGTGAGCCCAAAACAATAAAACCGATTAACCGCAATTGTTCCGTGAGCCAAGTCCGCTGCTGGCGGATTTTCTCCACATTTTGCTTTAAATACTTTTGGTCCTTGACGGCCTCTGCCGCCACTGCAATCGACACGGCATCGCAATTGTAACTATCCTTTACTTTCAGCATGTCGCCGAGCAATGGTTTTGACGCTAAGGCAAACCCGAATCGCAAACCGGCCAGACTGTAGCTTTTTGAAAGGGTGCGAAGGACAATCACGTTCGGAAGTTTTCTGACCAGGTCCAGGCAATTTGCCTGTGCAAAATCCACATAGGCTTCGTCGATAACGACCACGCCCTTTACTTTTTTGGCGAAAGCGGCGATGATCGCCGGGTCAATAAATGTTCCGCTGGGGGCGTTGGGATTGGCGATGAATGTAACTTTGGCTTTGGTCTTTTCCAAACCCTTCGGCAGATTAAAATCCGCATCGAACGGAACTTCCACGATCCTGGCCTCCTGCATTTTAGCGAGGACCGGATACAGTGAATACGTCGGAGTCGGATAAGCGATGAACTGACCCGGATCAACGAAGGTTCGGACGATAATGCTTAAAAGCTCGTCGCTGCCGTTACCGGCCAGGATCATGTCAGGGTCGATTTTGAAAACCTTCCCTGCCGCCCGCCGAAAAGTGGTCGCTTCCGGCTGTGAGTATTTCCGCAGCAGGTCCGGTGGAAAGTGTGAAATCAGTTTCAACACCTCCGGCGCAGGCGGGTAAGGATTTTCATTCGTGTTGAGTTTAATGATCTTCTCACCGGGCCCAGGCTGCTCGCCGGGTACGTAGGCATCCAATTTATTGATAGCAGAACGTGCATATTTGGACATAGTAAAAATTACTCCAATCGTACTTTCGCCGAGGTCTGGTGGCCCGGAAGCATCTCGGCGTCGGTCAGGGCTTTGATCGCCGGATAAACTTTCTCAAGGGCTTGCCTGTCGTATTTAATGACGCTTGTGTGCCGCAAAAAATCCATCACATTCAGCGGACTGAAAAATCTCGCCGTGCCACCTGTGGGCAGGACGTGTGACGGACCGGCCACATAATCCCCCAGTGCTTCGCTGGTATACGGACCGACAAAAATCGCTCCGGCGGTTACGCAGCGTTCGGCATCGGCTTGAAAATTCTTGGTCTGAACGGAAAGATGTTCCGGCGCGAGCTGATTGACCACTGTTACTGCTTCGTCGATATCTTTGGTAATAATCAACGCGCCAAAATTTTCCAGACATCGCTGTGCCTGTTCTTTTCGACCAAAATCGGAAAGCAGTTTTGCTAATTCCATTTCCACACGGTCTGCCAGTTCCTCGCTGTCCGTAACGAGTATTCCGCTGCCAGGATCGTGCTCAGCCTGACCGATCAAATCGGAGGCGACGAATCGCGGATTGGATGAGGAATCGGCAAGAACAACAATTTCGCTGGGACCGGCGAAACTGTCGATATCCACCACCCCGAATAATAGCTTCTTAGCCAACTGAACATAAATATTTCCAGGTCCAACGATTTTATCCACGGGTTGGATCGTTTCAGTTCCCATCGCCAAAGCTGCCACCGCCTGGGCGCCGCCAATCCGATAAACTTCGGTAATTCCCAGCTTATGACAGCAAGCGAGGACCAGAGGATGGATTGATTTATTAAACCGGGGCGGGCAAACCACCACGATCTCGTTCACCCCCGCAACCTGGGCCGGCACCGCCGACATGATGACCGTAGACGGCAGGGGGGCTGATGCCCCGGGAACGCAAATACCAACGCGTTGTAACGGCCTGTATCGGGTTCGGAGTTCCACGCCCTCGGCGGTCAGACTCGTTTGCTGGTAAACTTTAATATGTTCCTGATATCGCCTTACATTGTCGATCGCTATTTGGATAGCCCGTAAAAGCTCCGCCCCCATGTTTCGATAAGCGGTTTCAATTTCGTCAGCCCCGACGCGCAGCATTTGCGGCGTCAGCTGGACCTGGTCATATTTTTCCGTAAGATCACAAATCCCCTGATCCTTCCGGCGGTAAACCTCGGAGATAATATCCTGCACCAACGCGATTTTGTCCTGGCTGTTAAACAAAAGTTCCAAAGGCAAAAATGGCCGTCGGACATCCGAAAGCTCCTGCTGAAAATTTAAACTTTTCGTAAAAAGCCGTCTCATTATTTTTCTTTCATAACCTCATGGTTTATTTTTAAGATTTTACGTAACCGTTCAGCCCCCCTCGCGGTCATTGCGAGGAGCGCAGCGACGAAGCAATCTCGTTCCTTTGCCAACCAGCGTCATTACGGGATTGCTTCGCTACGCTCACAATGACAGAAGGAACTGAACGGCTACAATTTTACTGCTTTCACCGTCGAAATTCACCAAAATTAATACGAATGACGTATTGAACTATATTTAACTCGATTCTACTGAAAAATTCTTTATATTAAGAACAAATTAAGGCATAAAATAATTACAGGTAAAAAGTTAAAACATTGGAGGTATATATGTTCGGAAAATTGGGCAATATGATGAGCTTGATGGGAAATATGAACAAGATCGCCAAAGAGTATAAAAATACGATGGCGCAACTTAAAGAACAAAAGGTTCAGGCCTCGGTGGGCGGCGACCAGGTGACGGTGACGGCCAACGGTGTGGGTGAGATCGTTGGAATAAAAATTTCCCCGGACCTGGTCAAAACCGGCGATGCGGGGATTATCGAAGAGATGGTGATTTCCGGTGTCAACGCGGCGGTGGAAAAGGCAAAAGGGTTAGCCCAGCAGCAGATGGGGCAATTAGCCGAAATACTTCCCCTCGACCAGCTTAAAGGACTGCTCGGAAACATTTCACCCGAAGATTTAGGGAAATAATTTTATGGCATCGGCGGTTTTGGAAAACCTGGTAAAACAACTGCAAAAACTTCCGGGCATCGGACCAAGAAGCGCGGAACGGATCGCGTTTCATCTTTTGCGTGAAAATCCTGAAGATGCATATCAACTCACCGATGCCATCCGCGACCTGAAGACCAAACTTCGTCATTGCGGTGTTTGCTTTAATCTGACCGATGTGGACCCCTGCAATATCTGCCAAAACCAAAAACGGGACCATAGCCTCGTTTGCGTAGTCGAACAGCCGCGTGATTTGGAAACCATTGAATCCACTGGCGCGTTTAACGGAATCTATCATGTGTTACTGGGCCATTTGGCTCCGATGGAAGGCGTTGGACCGGAGCATCTGACCATCTCAGCCCTGGTGGAGCGGGCCAGGAAAGGCGGCATTACGGAAGTGATCATGGCGACCAATCCGACGCTGGAAGGCGATGGAACATCGCTGCATATCGCGGACCTTTTATCCGAGCTGGGAGTGAAGGTAACCCGTTTAGCCCGCGGAGTGGCCGTCGGCAGTCAATTGGAATATACCTCCAAAGCCACCCTCGCCGACGCCATCGAAGAACGAAAGAGTTTGTAATCATGGTCGAAAAGATGCAAATAATGATAGCCGGTGGGGCGGGATTCATTGGCTCGCATCTGTCACGCCACTTGGCGGAGCAGGGGCATGAGATTATCGTTCTGGACAATTTTTGCACCTCGCCAAGCGGCAATATCGAGCTTCTTGAAAAACATCCGAATATCAAAATCATCAAACAAGATATTATCGAGCCGATTCCAAATCGCTGGGAAAAAATCGACGCTATTCTGAATCTGGCCTGTCCAGCCAGCCCGGTCGATTTCGGTCCCAAATCCATTGAAATTCTCAGCGTCTGCTCGCAAGGGGTTCTCAATCTGCTCGAACTGGCCCGAAAACATAACGCACGATTTTTGCAGGCCAGCACCAGCGAATGTTACGGTGATCCGCTGGTGAATCCTCAGCCGGAAACCTACTGGGGAAACGTCAATCCAATCGGAGTACGAAGCTGCTACGACGAAGGCAAACGATTCGCCGAGGCGATGGTCATGGCCTACCATAGAAAATATAATCTGCAAACGCGAATCGCCAGAATTTTCAATACTTATGGTCCGGACATGCGCCTCGACGACGGACGGGTTCTGCCGAATTTTATTTCCCAGGCCCTATTAAATAAACCCCTGACCATTTATGGCCAGGGCAGTCAAACCAGAAGCTTTTGTTATGTGGACGATCTGGTCGAAGGACTCTTAAGCCTTCTGAACAGCAACTATTCGCAACCGGTCAATCTGGGCAATCCCGACGAGATTCCCGTTCTTCAGTTGGCCAACGAGGTCATCGAACTGACAGCCTCCAAAAGCAAAATCGAATTTCTACCTTTACCGAACGACGACCCGAAAGTCCGCCAGCCGGACATAACCCTCGCCAAAAAACTTTTGAACTGGCACCCAAAAACGGATAGAATGAATGGAATTAAAGCTACTATAGTCTATTTTCGGAAGGTGTTGGGGCTGGCGAATGAATAAATTGGCCGGATACGTTCGACTTTTACGACCGCTGCATTGGAGCAAAAATATTTTTGTCTTCGCCGCCCTGATCTTTGCTTCCCAGAAATATTTATTCGATGTCAAAAAAATTGCTGAAAGTTTCGAAGCGTTTATCTGTTTTAGCCTGATTTCAAGTTTTGCCTATGTGATCAACGATATTCACGATATCGACTTTGATCGTCAACATCCGAAGAAAAAAGACCGCCCATTGGCCGCGGGGGTGATTTCGATTCGGTCCGCATGGGTGGTGGCCGGTATTTTGCTCGTTTTAGGTTTCGTCAGTGGTTTTAGCGTCAATGTGTTGCTCGGATTGGTGGCGGTGGCGTACCTGGTTTTGAATATCCTGTATTCCTGGTACTTAAAAGATCACGTGATTGTGGACGTAATGTGCATCGCCATCGGATTTGTCCTTCGAGCTTTGGCGGGGGTCGTAGCCATTGAGGTTCCATTAAGCCCGTGGCTTATGGTTTGCACCTTCACCCTGTGTCTGTTTGTCGGTTTCGGAAAACGCCGGTGTGAAATTGCCGTCACCAACAATAATTACGTCCTCGCCGTTGACCGCCGACCGGTCCTGGTCAAATATACTCTCGAGGCGCTCACACACTTGCTGACGATTTCAGCAGCCCTGGCGATTACAACGTTTCTACTTTATACAATGGACCCGCAGACCGCCTCCAAGTTCGGAACAAATTATCTGATCTACAGTTCCCCGCTCGTGATCTACGGCGTTTTTCGTTTTGCCGTATTAATTCAGACGGGAAAATTCGGCGGACCGATGGAATTATTCGCCGCCGACCGACCCTTCCAGGTTACCATTGCCCTCTGGATCATCATGGTGGCGATCATCGTCCATCAAGGTCCGAAAATCAGCGCTCTTTTCCACCGCCTCAATGGATTATATTGATTAAGGCACTTCTTCATAACTAGCCCCCGATGGCAATCGGGGGTTCCCGAGATTAAATTTTGTCGATTAATGTATCAAGCATCTGACAAACATAATCAACTTGTGATTCGGTCATCACTGAAAAAAACGGCACCGCGAATGTTCTAGCCCCGATTTGTTCCGTGATCGGCAATTCCCCTTCCTGATGGCCGAACTGATCGCGATAAAATTTCTGGAGATGAATGGGCGCGAAATAAGCGTTGCATCCGATGCCATTTTCCGTCAGCAGTTTCAGCAATCGGTCTCGTTGCTCCTGAGAAAATTCGTCAGCCAGTTTCAGCACGAAAACAAACCAACTCATTTTGACATTCGGTTCGATTTTCTGCAGAGAAAGTTGTGGATGATTTTTCAAACGCTGAATATACATGTTCGCAACCAGATCGCGTTTTTGCAGGATTTCCTCAATCCGCTGCATCTGGGCCCACCCAAGCCCGGCCTGGATTTCAGACATTCGATAGTTATATCCCAGGCGTTCATGGGCCAGCCAAGTCGTACCCTCCCCGCGCCCCTGATTGCGTAAAGATCGCCCCAATTTCGCCACTTCAGAATCGTTGGTAATCAACATCCCGCCTTCGCCGGTAGTAATCTGCTTGTTCGGATAAAACGCAAATGCCCCGGACATTCCCATCGTGCCGGCCTTTCGTCCGTCGATCGTCGCCCCGATGGCTTCGCAGGAATCTTCAATAACGAGCAGGTTATGTCGTTTCGCTATGTCCATGATTGGTTTCATCTGGCTAGGCTGACCGAAAACATGAACAGGCAAAATCGCCTTGGTCCGCGAAGTAATCGCAGCCTCAATTTTCCCCGGATCAATCTGCCACGTCCTCGGATCAATATCGACAAATACCGGCTTCCCGCCAACGAACAGCACCGAATTGGCCGAGGCGACAAAACTAAAGGATGATGTAATCACCTCATCCCCGCTGCCGATTCCAGCGGCAATCATCGCCAGATGCAACGCCGCAGTTCCCGAAGAAACGCCCACGGCGAATTTACAGCCGATATAATCACAAACCGCCCGCTCAAACGCTTCGGTTCTCGGACCGATACTCAGGCGTTCCGATCTTAAAACTTCATTGACGACCTTAATTTCCAGATCCGAAATATCCTGATTTGACAAAGGAACTTTCATCGTTTTCTCCTGCATTATTTGTCCATCGGCAAAATATCGCACTATTATAAGGCTTATCGTATTTAAAGCAAAGAACCTGTTGCCGAATCTTGTAGAGACGCATTGCATGCGTCTTTCCTCTTGCCTACCACGCTGTTTGTCCAAATTTAATCTGGCAAGAATAAGCAGGGAGGATATAATAACATGCTTATGAAAGGAAGTGTTCTTTTTTGGTTATACGTTGGGATAGCGGCCATAATTTCAGTATTTCCTATTTTCTTTCTCATAAGGCGCTATAAGAACCCAGGATCGTATAAGAATCCTGGTCGCGTGTTTCATGCGAAAAATGATCTTGGCCCTCCTTTTGCTCTTGCGGAACTGGATAACATGCTACAAACTGGCCTGATCACCCAGGAAGAATTCAATAAATTAAAAAAATCTGTTATTGAAGATTTCAGTAAATTAGGCGAAGATAAAGGGAAGTCGAGGTAGCTTTTAAACTATCATTGATTGTTATCGAGTTTTGGAATAGTAAAATCATGTGCTGTGACGATAATATAAAAACCAAGTAGAGGAAAGCGCACAATGGCGAATATTAAAAATGGAATGAATGCGGGCGGCGGAGCCAAGAAGGGCCGTGCGGGAAGTACCTGCAGCTTTTGCGGCAGGTCTCACCGCGACGCAGGTCCAATGGTGGAAGGTCCGAACGATGTCTTTATCTGCTCCAGTTGCGTCGAGTTGTGCCATAACATCATCACGCAGGAGCGCCGTCGGTCCTCGGCCGCCAAACCTCGATTCTCATCCATCCCCGCTCCTCGCCAGGTCAAGGAATATCTCGATGAATATATCATCGGCCAGGATCGGGCTAAAAAGAATATCGCCGTCGCCGTCCATAATCATTACAAACGACTCCTCATCGCCGACAGCGATGACGCCATCGAACTCGATAAATCCAACGTCCTGCTAATCGGACCGACTGGTTCAGGAAAAACACTAATCGCGAAAACCCTTGCCAAATTGCTGAACGTGCCCTTCGCCATCGCCGACGCTACCACGCTTACCGAAGCAGGTTACGTGGGCGAAGACGTCGAAAACGTCCTGCTGCGACTCCTCCAAAGCGCGGATTACGACATCGAAGCCGCCCAACGCGGAATCATTTATATCGACGAAATAGACAAAATTGGAAAAACGAATCAAAACGTTTCCATTACCCGCGACGTTTCCGGAGAGGGTGTGCAGCAGGCGCTTTTGAAAATGCTCGAAGGAACCGTTTCCAACGTCCCGCCGCAGGGTGGTAGAAAACATCCCGAGCAGCAGTATATTCAGGTGGACACGACGCATATTCTTTTCATTTGCGGCGGAACTTTTGTCGGCGTGGACAATATAATCAAACGTCGTCTTGGCCGAAAAATGATTGGGTTTAATACCGAAGCCCAGGGCCGGCCCACCAACGCCAACTCCCTCGGCGAGCTGCTCGATCAGATAACCCCCGAAGATCTTATGGAGTACGGAATGATTCCGGAATTCGTCGGACGATTGCCCGTTCTCGCTTCCCTGCATCCGCTCGATCTGAACGCACTATCCCGCATTCTTACAGAACCCAAGAACGCACTGGTCAAGCAGTATCAGAAATTCTTCGAAATGGAAGGCTCAACCCTGGAATTTACACCCGGTGCGCTCCGCCTGCTGGCGAAAAAAGCCATGGAACGTGATACCGGGGCACGAGCCTTGCGAGCGGTCACCGAAGAGCTTATGCTCGACATCATGTATGATCTGCCCGAGCGAAAACGAGGCAATAAGTATCTGGTGAACGAAGACGTGGTACAGGGAAAACAGCCCTTCTATTCGCAGGTGGATATCCAAAAAGAATCTGCCTGATTTTTTTATAATATTTGATGTGGGAAAAATTCAATGACAGTTTCGATTTTATGTCCAAATCTTAAATGTCGGATGGTCCTGGCCGTGCCCGACGATACACGCGGTAAGAAAGTCCGGTGCAAGTATTGCGGCATGACCTTCGCCGTCCCCACTAAAGAGCAGGGCAACGAGGGCGGCAAGGCAAAAAAAATTCCTGCTGTTAATAATAACCCTTGAAAAAAATCTCGTACGAATATGGTCAAAGAGAAAAAAACGATGCTGTTGGGAGTGGGTCTGGATAACCAGGACGGGCATGTGCGGATCACCCGGGGCGAAAATTTTCACCTCCTGGGCGGTAGCCACGATACCCACGAACAGATGCAGGAACAGGCCATTAAAATAAATGAAAAACTGACCACCAAAGGAAAAACCCTGGAAAATGTTACACACCAGGAGTTTATCGACCTGGCCCATGAGGTTGGAATGAAAGTCCTGCCGAATAATCCACCGCCACCGTAGAGACGCATTGCACGCGTTTCCATTTTTGGGCAGCCGCGTGGTATTCCTTAATTTCCGGATTTATCGGACTTTGTCTTTGAACTATCCAATCTTCCGTTTTAAATATCAACCCACTCTGCGTATTGACCGATAATTATTTCAGAAAATCAATACTGCGCATACCGAGTTAAAATGGCTGGTAATTATGAAAAAATAGTGAATCTGTTGAGGCAGACACCGATGCCTGCCGCCGACCAGACCCTGGGTTTTGCTTTGATTTCAGAGCAGAATGAGCTGGTCCCGGTATTGGCCTGCACGCTTTTAAACCGTGGCTCCGACGAGGCCATCGAGTATGTTATTCGCGCTTACCACAAATTGGATGCACAGATTCAACAAAACCTTATCGAACGTTGTCCGGGGATTTCCGCCGCCTTACGGGTTGTAAGCAAAGATCAGGGTGTCCAGGCGCGAAACAATGTCATCAGTATTATCTCCGCCGCGAACCATCCGAAACTCGCCTATATTCTTTCCTATATGCTTCATGATGAAGTGCCAGCCCTGCGCACCAGCGCTGCCGAAGCTTTTAAAACTATGGCCTTGTGTCTGGTAACGCAGTCCGAGACCCCAAAGAGACGCGACCGTAAGGGAGCGGACACCAACGACGACCTTAATCAATTTTTGGTAACGCTCGATTCCTCCCTGGAAACCTTCGTTCACCATCTGCGGACGGAGGTGGTCGAGGCCGCCATGTATTTCGGACCTCTTCTTCCCAAACCGATCTGGAATAAATTCACCGGCGAGCGAAGCCGGGTCGGACGGACGGCGGTCGAAATTTTGCAGCGGGATTCAAATGTGAATTTCGCCGGTTTTGCCTTTCGTGCCCTGAGTTGTCCGGAATTGGGAAAAGCGGTGATAAAAATTATCGCCGCCGGATGTAACGGCGATTTTTTCCGCCGCTGGCTTTCGTTCAGTTGGTATCGTTATGACCAAAACGTGCGAAAGAACCTGGCCAGGATCAGCAAGGAATTCTCATGGCTGGCAGGAGGGCTTCATCCCCTCCTGGAAACCCCACCCGACCTGCAACTGAAATTTATTGATATCCTGATGCTCACCGCGATCCCAGCTCAGGAGAAGCAGGAAATTCTAAGTGCGTTAATGATGGCCCACGACCCGCAGGTTCAGGAGCATGTGGTCCATACCCTGACCAACGCTGATTTACCCGATGTTCAAAAACTTCTCGAACGGGCGATTTCCCTGGAGCCGGCGACGCGGTTTTCCGCCAGAGCGGCCCGGATGGCTCACCGGCATCTGATACGAATCAACTCGTCGAATCGTGCCCATCCCGTTCTGCCGATCATGCTAGACGCGAAGCAAACCCAGCCGGGAATCGAGCAATATTTCGATCAGTTATGGTTTGCGTTCGACCGGCTTGATCCTTCCACTGCACGGGCCGCGATTGAACGGCTGGTCCGGCTTGATGAATATTTTATCGATCACACGCAGGAAAAAATCGCATCCCCCGATCCCGAGGATCGGATGCGGGTCCTCGCCCTCATTCGCCTGGGTCGATTGCCTGAAAGGTTTGCAGAAGATATTTACCGGCTGTGCAATGATATTGACCCGATGGTACGGTCCTTCGCGGTACGACTCCTGGCCGATATCCCAGGTCCTGCCACCGAGAAAAAACTGATCGAAGCACTCGATGACGACGACCAAAGAGTCCAGGCCAACGCCATCGAAGCCCTGGAGAAATTCAATCCGCCGGACATCATGGAAATCCTCGAACCCAAACTAGAAAGTTCCAACAATCGAATTCGAGCCAACGCCATAAAAGCCATTTTAAAACCACAGTTTACCCTCGCCCTGAGGGTCCTTTCCTCCATGCTAGACCACCCGGACCCGACCTTTAGGAGAAGCGCGCTCTGGGCGGTGATTAAAACCACACCACTCCATCTTGGCGCCAAGATTGACAAGCTAGCTCGCGAAGACCCCGATCCCGACGTCAAAGCCATTGCCCAGCAAGCCATGAAGGCGTTACTCCAAAACTGGAAGGAAGCGAAAAACATCGAAGTTAATTCAGGAGTAAACGAATGAGCGGACAATTTGAAGAACCGATGAAATTGTTCCAGAACTCGCAGGGAACGACGGGTATCGTCGTTCTGTGTATCTTCTTCGGCGCTATGTTGACCTGGGTTGGTTTTGCTTTAATGAGTTATCTGCGAACAAGACGGCTGGAAAAATTACCCGCCATTACCGGCAGTCCCAACACCTTGCTGGACCAGGTCTGTAGCCTCGCCGGACTGGGTATTTCCGACCGCCACCTATTAAAAAAAGTCGCCTTCCGAATGAAACTACCCCAACCAACAAGCATCCTCCTAAGTCCCGCCTTACTCCTCCAAGCCGCAAAAACCTGGAAACAAACTCATCGATTTTCCCCAACGCAAAACTGGGGCATAAATCGCCTCGACCACATAGCACGCCAAGTCTTCGGAAAACCATTATCCGACCTGACGTAGAGACGCATTGCGATAATCGTGTCGGACTTATTTCCCAAGCCACCCCTCATCCGTCATCGTCCGGCTTGACCGGACGATCCAGCCTTTTTCTTTATCTTTATTTGGATGTTGGGTGTTGAGTGTCGAATGTTGGATATTTAATTCTCTTATCATTTTCTACTCGTTTACTCGTCTACTCGAATACTTGTCTACTTTTCCTCTTCTTGGCGTACTTGGCAACATGGCGGTTAAAAAAATTCTCTTCCCAAAATTTGCTTTTACCCAAAAATGTGTTATGTTTATATAGAGGCCAAATCGGGCTTTGGACCGTGGTCTTCCAGGCTCTGGCTGAAGCCAAAAGCCTTCTTCCTGGCCCTTCAAATTGTACCGCTCTCCCGCAAAAAAAAATGAAATTTGGTCAAAAAACGGTACACTTTCGGTCAAATTTATAAGGAGGATTTATAAAAGAATTGCCTTTGCGGTCTTTGCGGTTAAAAAAATCTTTTGGTTGCGGCCAAAGTCACGCCAGAAAAAACCATCCTGAGAACGACGATTATCCCCTACTCGTCTACTTTGTCTTTCTACTGGATGCTGGCTACCGGCTACTACTTTTTATATAATTCTTTTCATGGACAAAAAACAAAAAGTATTTATAGCGATGAGTGGGGGGGTGGATAGTTCTGTGGCTGCCGCGAAACTGGTTGAGCAGGGATATGACTGTTCGGGGGTTTTTGTTCGGATGCTGCCGCCGGAATTGAAGCTGGAAGAGAAAGTCATCCGCAATGTGGGTGATGCCCGGCGCGTTTGTGATAAATTGAAGATCGAGCTGCACGTCGTGGATTATAGCTGGGATATGCGGCAGATTATCGACTATTTCAATTTTGAATATTCGCAAGGCAGAACGCCGAACCCGTGCGTTAAGTGTAATGCCAGGCTGAAATTCGGCAAACTGCTTGCGTTTGCTCGGCAGGAGGGTGCGGAATATTTGGCCACCGGCCATTATGCTCGGATCGTTCTGCATGCGGGGTTTCCACGAGTGGCGAGAGCGAGGTTCCGGGAAAAAGATCAATCTTATGTTCTTTTTGGAATTCGGCGGGCGGAGTTGGGGAGTATTCTGTTTCCTGACGGAGAGGCGGAGAGTAAAGATCAAATTCGGCAAAAGGCGAAGGAGTTGGATTTGCCCGTGCATGATAAAGACGACAGCCAGGAGATTTGTTTCGTGCCGAATGATGATTATGTCAAATTTATGTCGGAGCATGTAAAGGGGCTGAATGTTCCAGGACCTATTGTCGATCCGTCGGGCAAGGTTCTGGGCGAGCACCAGGGGATTTACCGTTACACGATAGGCCAGCGGCGAGGACTCCGGATCGCAGCCGGTGAACCGTTGTACGTGGTGAAAATCGATCCGATGTCCAATACGATAGTCGTTGGTCTCCGGAGCGCGCTCGCGGGCAGTGAACTTTTCGCCAACTCGTTGAATTGGCATGTTTCGGCTCCTAAGGGGACTTTTCCCGCTCTAGCCCAGATACGATATGGTAACAAGCCGGCTAAAGTCCAGGTCAATGTCATCGACGCCGACAGAGTGCATGTTACTTTTTACGAGCCGCAGTTTGCGATAACACCCGGCCAGGCGGTGGTGTTTTATGAAGACGATTTGGTGATGGGCGGCGGGTGGATATTATCCAATGAACCGCGGCGGTAAGGCACTTCTGATCCATCAGGCGGCGTTGGGCGATTTTCTGATTGCCTGCCGGCTGATGGAATTTTGCAACTCTATTTTGGGCGATCATCAATGGTCCTATCTTGGAAAACGTTCGCATGGCCGTTTGGGAAAGGCTTTACAGATTATCGACGTGTTTGAGGATTTCGACGCATCGGATTGGTATTTGCTTTTTACGCGGGATCGACCAGTTTCAGCCAGGACGGAAAAATTTCTTCGGCAATTCGATTTGATTTTAAATGTGATAAGCGGACCGGAAACTATTTTTGACCGGCGGCTGGAAGAAATTTCTGAGGGTAGAGTTTTTCATATCGATCCGAAAATGCCGGTGAAATTTTGCGGCCACAATTTTGAATATTTGGCGGGGCAATTGGGAATCGGAGCGGTGGGGGAATTGCCAAAAACTGCGTTTACCGTCGCTCCGAAAATTCTGGACCAAGTGCGACGTGAGATTCCGACGGATCGGTTAGTTTTACTTCATCCTGGGGCGTCGAATGAAGCTAAACGCTGGCCTTTGGTGAAGTTTATCGCCCTGGCGGATGAAATAATCCGGGCAGGAGATGAACCGGGAATCCTGCTGGGCGAGGTGGAGCTGGAACGATTTTGTGCGTCCGATCTGCAACTGCTCAAATCAAAGGGGAGGGTGCTTATCGATTGGCCGTTGGAAAAGGTCGCGGCGTTGCTTAGTCTGTCGAAGGGATATGTGGGGAATGATAATGGTATTTCGCATTTGGCGGGGGCAGTTGGGGCTGCGACAAAGGTGATTTTTGTTCAAAATAACTTTAACAATTGGCGGCCTTTGGGACCGAAGGTAACTGTAAATTTCAAGTGAAGAATCTCAGCAGAATTTCCGCCGATTGATAAAGTTGTTCCAACTCCAAAAATTCACATGCCCCGTGAGCCTGCGCGATATCCCCCGGTCCCAGTAGAACGCACTCGGCCCCCAGCCGGGCAAATTGACTGCTGTCGGCAAAATAGGGCACACCCACCGGCTCCGCTTTGCCGGTTACTTCCCGGCCGGCCTGCAAAAGCTTTTTTACAAATGGAATTTCCGGATCGGTATAGAGCGCCGGCTGGTGCGACTGGCAGCAAATCCGGTAATTGACTTTATCCGTTTGGCGCAGCGGGCATAATATCCCCTCAAGCTCCTGCAAAATAGCTTCCGGTTCCTGCCCTGGGAGTATTCGCATATCCACGACGATCTTGCACTGATCGGGAATGATATTGTAACGCAGGCCGCCCTGGATCATCGTCACGGAGGCACACGCATTCCCGAGCACAGGATGCGCCCCCTGAGCGATTTTAGCCAGCCACTCTTTTCGCAGACAATTAATCAGATCGCTCATCTGGTAAACGGCATTATCCCCACGCTCCGGAACCGAGGCATGAGCCGATACGCCCGTGGTATAAAACTCCAAAACAATCGACCCGCGGTGGGCGATGGCGATTTCGCAATTCGTCGGCTCACCCACAATCACCCGATCGGCTTTGATCAGATTATTTTCCGTCAGCCACGTGCTGCCGACGCAGCCGTTCTCTTCATCACAAGTAGCCAAAAATTGAACATCCATATCAAGCATGTCGCGATGATCAGCGATGGCTCGTAAAACCCAAAGATAAACCGCCAGCGATCCTTTGGTATCACACGCCCCTCGGCCATAAATTCTTCCACCGTGCATCTTCCCGGCAAACGGATCACTCGTCATCCCCTCAACATTTACGGTATCCATATGTGCGGTGAGGATGAGCACTTTTTTGTTTTTCGAGCCAGGCCATCGCCCCAGAACATTAGGCCGACCATTGGGCATCCGAAGCCATTCGACCTCCATCCCGATATCTTTCAAATACCCGCCGACAAATTCGGCAATCGCCTGCTCCGGTATACCCTGCTGATTTTCCCCCGTATTGACGCTGGGAATCGAAATCAACATTTTCAGCAGGCTCAGAAGTTCCGTTTTGTTTTGTTCGATTAAAATCATATCGAGGCTATAGTGTTCTTTTTGCATAAGATTGATCGCCGGGAAACTCGGACCACACGATGTCCTGATTGTTTTTCAATCTTTTTCAGATCGGAGCAGATATCCCGTAATTTATATTTGAATTTTCGAGCATGTAGGTTTCGGGCCTTGCGGACTTCCTGTACGATCGGATCGATATGTTCCATGATTATTCTCCCAAAAGTTCTTCAGGCGTGCAAATCATCGGACTTTCATGTCCTGCAAGCATAATGATCTTTGAAATATCATTCTTGATCTGCGCGTTGTTGATGTGTTTAAAATTCCACGTCAAAAGGAAATCAATTTCGTGAACCGCGGCCACCGCGATATGGAGGGCATCTTCGGGGCATTGTTTTGGAATTGGTCCCTTCCGCATAAGAATATCCGCCAATTCCTGAACCGTCGCCGTAATTTCAAGAAGAGGGATATCCCGTACTATTCCTTCCCGCTTCATCGAAGCCGAATGGTCTCCTTTTCTTGTTTCCTGGAGAACCATTGCCGAGATGTATATATTAAAGATGTGTCGATGATTATCCCACCATTCACGGGTGATTTGCTGGCGACCCGCGATGACCATATCCCGGCTCGGATAACTCGTATAATAGCTGATGATGCTGGTCTCAATGTAAACGGTTGATTTCATTTCAATATTATATATTGATATTTGTCGAATGAATAGGAAGAAACAATTTACTTGAGGGAATGGGGTGTGCCAAGATTTACGGGCGAAACCCGAAGGAAGCCGCAGGCATAACCGCGACTGTGAGCATGAAAAAGTGTGCGTGTGGGTGAAATAAATTCAATTGTTTTTAAAACAAAGTTTGAATATGGATGAAATACGAGTATAAAATTAATAGTTTCGTGTATTGTCAGTAAAGTTTAACTTAACGAGGCTAAGTGGTGTCTGAAGAAAAAAAAGAAACTCCTTCGGGAAATAAAGAGCAATTAGAGCAAACGACGGGTAATAACTATGCGTGTTGTTATCAGTGCGGTAAATGCACGGCGGGTTGCCCTGCCGGGTCTTTTATGGATAATCCCCCCTGTCGTTTGATGCGCCTGGTGCAGATGGGTCGGATTGAAGAGGCCTTAAAGAGCGAATCGCTGTGGTATTGTCTGGGGTGTCAGACCTGCACAGCTCGGTGCCCGCAGAATATGGAGGTGTGCGGGACGATCGATGCGCTTCGATCTATGGCGTTGGAAAAAGGAATCCTGTCGCCGAATAGGGCTAGGAAATTGGTGGAAGCGTTTCATCACGCGTTTTTAAATACGGTCCGGAAGAACGGACGATTGCAGGAACTGGCGTTGGTGAACAGCTACAAATTGCGGACGGGAACTTTTTTCCAGGATATCGACGCGGGGATAAAGATGATGCTTCAGGGCAAGATCAACCCGCTGTCGATGGTGCTCGGCGGAGAGCGGGTGAAGGGGCAGGGCCAGATCGATAAAATTTTTGAACTGGCGGAAAAAAAAGGACACCAGGAGGCTACCGCGAAACGTCGGCCTGGAAAAATTGAAATTAAACCTCGCGCGGAAGTTAAAATCGATCCGGCGAAAGTGATCGGATATTATCCGGGTTGCTCCTTGAGCGGGACGGCGAAGGAATTTGATATTTCGACGCGGAAGATGTGCCAATTATTGGGACTGAAGCTGGAGGAACTCGAAGACTGGAACTGTTGCGGAGCAAGTTCGGCCCATGCGACGAATCATAAACTTTCGCTGCTGCTGCCGGCGAGGAACCAGGTGTTGGCGGATCGGCAGGGATTGGATTATGTGCTTACTCCGTGCGCTTCGTGTTTGAACCGGCAGGTGATGGCGAGAAATGCTTTGCAGGGATCGCCGGAACTTCGCGGCGAGATAAAAGGAGTCATGGGCGATGAGCCGACATGCCACGCGGATTTCATTAATCTGATGCAACTTCTTTTTGGGTTGGACGGTGAGTATATCAAAAGCAAAGTGGTTAAACCGTTCAAGGATTTGAAAGTGGCGTGTTATTACGGCTGTTTGCTTGTTAGGCCGGGAAATGTGCTGGGTTTTGATGATCCGGAAAATCCGACGAAAATGGAAAAGCTGATGGAGATGCTGGGCGCTCAGCCGATGGATTGGGCGCTGAAGGTGGAATGCTGCGGGGCGGGACTGACGATGGCCAAACCGGAAGTGATTGAGGAATTGACGCATAAGATCATGCGAAACGCGGCTTCCAGCGGAGCACAGGCGATAGTGGTGGTTTGTCCGCTTTGCCACAGCAATATGGATATGCGGCAGGCGGCGATGCGAAAACGATTTGGCGATTTGCCGGCGATGCCGGTTTATTACGTTTCAGAACTGGTGGCGATTGCCTGCGGAGCGGACCCGGTGGAGGTGGCGGTGGGGAAACATTTTGTCCCGGCGTTGGAGTTGGTGAGCAAATAGCATAATTTTGGATTTTAAATTGAAGATTAACGATAAGGAAAAACGATGGCGAGGATAGGTGTATTTATTTGTCATTGCGGTGAGAACATCGCGGCGACGGTGGATTGTCCGAAGTCGGCGGCGGCGCTGGCGGAACATCCGGGCGTGGTAGTGTCGATGGATTATAAATATATGTGCTCGGACCCCGGCCAGGAGATGATTCGCAAGGCGATTCGTGAACATAAGTTGACGGGTGTGGTGGTAGCGGCGTGTTCACCGCGGATGCATGAGACGACCTTTCGGCGGGCGTGCGCGGAGGCGGGGCTTAATCCTTATCTTTGTGAAATCGCTAACGTGCGCGAGCAATGCTCCTGGGTTCATTCGGACCGCGAGAAGGCGACACAGAAGGCGATTGAGATTATTCGGTCGATGGTGGAAAAAGTCAAACGTAACAGCGAGCTTCAGCCGATTCATGTGCCGGTAACGCGGCGAGCGCTGGTGATCGGCGGCGGGATCGCGGGAATTCAAACAGCATTGGATATCGCCAACGCGGGGCAGGAAGTCGTGCTGGTGGAACGCGATCTTTCGCTGGGCGGGCACATGGCGCAGCTATCGGAGACATTTCCGACGCTGGATTGCTCGCAGTGCATCTTGACGCCGCGAATGGTAGAGGCGGCACAGAATCCGAAGATAAAATTATTAACATACGCCGAAGTCGAGAGCGTGAGCGGGTTTATTGGGAATTTTAAGGTCAAGGTTCGCCTCAAGAGCCGGTATGTGGATATTAAGAAGTGTACGGGTTGCGGGGCGTGTTGGACAAAGTGTCCGGCACGGAAGATTCCGAGCGAATTTGACTGCGGGCTGGGAAATCGGACGGCGATTTATACTCCGTTTCCGCAGGCGGTGCCGAATAAACCGGCGATTGACCGGAATAATTGCATTTATTTCCAGAAGGGCAAATGCGGGGCGTGCGCGAAGATTTGTCCGACCCAGGCGATTGATTACCAGATGAAAGATGAATTCGTGGAACTCGACGTCGGGGCGATTGTGGTCGCGACGGGGTTCCAGGTGCAGGATACGGATGTCTACGGTGAATACGGGTATGGAAAGTATCCGGATGTGATTACGGGGTTGCAGTTCGAGCGAATGGCTTCGGCGAGCGGCCCGACGGGCGGAAAAATATTACGGCCTTCGGACGGCAAGGAGCCTCAGACGGTCGTATTTATCCAATGCGTGGGCAGCCGCGATCCGTCGAAGGGATTGCGATATTGCTCGAAGATTTGCTGCATGTACACAGCCAAGCATACGATGCTCTATCGACACAAAGTGCATCATGGCGAGTCGTATGTTTTCTATATGGACATTCGCGCTGCTGGCAAAGGGTATGACGAATTTACGCGGCGGGCGATTGAAGAGGATCACGCATGCTATGTGCGCGGCAGGGTGAGCAAGATTTATCCGCAGGACGGAAAGTTGATCGTTCGCGGGGTCGATACGCTTTTGGGCAAACCGATGGAAATTGCGGCGGACATGGTGGTTTTGGCTACGGCGGCGGTGGCCCAGGCGGATGCCAAGAGCTTTGCCCAGATTGTCGGGATTGGTTATGACGAGAACGGATTTTTGAATGAGGCGCATCCGAAATTAAGGCCGGTGGAGACGGCGACGGCGGGAGTATTTTTAGCCGGCGCGTGTCAGGCGCCGAAGGATATTCCAGATTCGGTCGCCCAGGGGTCGGCGGCGGCGAGCAAGGTGCTGGCTTTGTTTAGCAAGGACGAACTGGAGCGTGAGCCGGTGATCGCGAAGGTCAACGAAATTACCTGCGCCGGATGTTGGGCGTGTTATCTTGCATGTCCGTTTAAGGCCATCGAGAAAAAGGAAATTCGTGATCGGGCGGGCAAGTTGATCAAGCGAGTGGCGTATGTGAACCCGGGATTGTGCCAGGGCTGCGGGACGTGCGTCGCATTGTGCCGGTCGAACAGCATCGATCTGGAAGGATTTACGGAAAAACAGATTTTTGCCGAGGTGATGGGATTATAAAAATAATTAATTGCAAAATGCAAAATTTAAGAGACGCGACCGTAAGGGAGCGGGTTATTCGGAGATGATAAATGAGTGAAGAATTTGAACCGAAGATAATCGCTTTTGTGTGCACATATTGCACGTACGCCGGCGCGGACTTGGCGGGAACCAGCCGATTGAAATACGCCCCGAACGTGCGGATGATACGATTGCCGTGCACGGGGCGGATCAGTCCGATGTTTATTCTAAAGGCACTGCAAAAGGGAGCGGATGGGATTTTGGTCAGCGGGTGTCATCCGGGCGATTGCCATTTTACGCATGGGAATTTTCACGCACGACGGCGATGGACGGTGTTCCGGTCGCTGCTGAATTTTGTGGGGATTCCGCAGGAACGAGTGTGGTTTTCCTGGATCAGCGCGGCGGAAGGGAATAAATTTGCGGAGACAATAAATAAAATGACCGAAGAGATTCGAAAACTTGGACCGTTTAAACAGTACCAACAATTAATTGAGGAAATGGAAACACCTGCGAAGGTATAGGAAATAACAGAATGGGCGCATTGGAAATATTAAAAGATCGAGCGAAGCAACTGTTGACGGCGGGTGAGGTGAAGATGGTCATTGGATATGGCCGAGGTTCGACCGCCGATCGGCGCCGGGCTATTTTTATCTCAGACGAGGCGCAGGCGGATAAACTGGTGCTGGATAAATCGTGTGAAGATAATTTAGCGGGATATCTGGTTCGCGAGGGGCTTTTGCAGGATGGAAAAAAGGTTGCGATTTTTCTGTCGCCGGCGGGAATTAGGAGCGTGAACGTGCTGGCGGCGGAGGATCAGTTGAACCCGGACCAGGTGGTTATTTTGGGATTTGAAATAAAAGGCGACCAGGTTTCAGCTCTCGACGGTCATCACGTCAACGGATTTATCGAATTGGTTGGGCAGATCAAAAAACAGGGGTTATCGAAAGATCGCGAGGAACTGATTGCGAAATTGGAAAAGATGACGCCGCCGGAACGATTTGAATTTTGGCGGGCGCAATTTTCAAAATGTCTAAAATGTTACGCATGCCGGCAGGGGTGTCCGATGTGTTATTGCCGGCGGTGCATTGTGGATCGGAATCAACCGCAGTGGATCAATACCTCGCCGCATTCGATGGGTAATTTTGAATGGAACATTGTCAGGGCGTTTCACCTGGCGGGCCGATGCGTCGGGTGCGGAAATTGCGAGCGAGCGTGCCCGGTGGGAATTCCGCTGATGTTGCTTAACCAGCAGATGGCGGCGGAGGTGTTAAGTGCGTTCGATCATTTTGCGGGAATGAATTCGACGCAGGAACCGGTGCTGGCGAGCTTTAAGCGCGAAGACCCGGATACGTTTATACTTTAGGAATACAAGGAATGGCCAAGATATTAGCAAAGAATAAACTCAATGACGTGATCGCGAAATTAAAATCGGCGGGGATTGATCTGTTCGGGCCGGTGCGGGACGATAAGCATTCGTGGTATGGTCCGGTCGAAGAGGCCGGTCAGTTGGCGTTGGATTTAATTCTGACGGATCGGACGCTCAAGGAACTTTTTTTTCCGCAGACCGAACCTTTGCTGAAATTTGAGATCAAAAAGCAACAGGTCGATATGCAGGAAATGTCGCCGCCGAATCGCCAGCGGGTGATTTTCGCAGTTCGACCCTGCGACGCGGCGGGAATAGCAATCGACGATGCGCTTTTCGGGTGGGATTATAAGGACAGTTATTGGTTCAAGCGGCGAAACGATTCGACGATTGTATCGATTGCCTGTACGGCGGCAGATGAATTTTGCCTGTGCACGTCGCTGAAACTTTCGCCGGATAGCACGAAAGGATCGGATATTTTGCTTTGGCCGACCAAGGATGGTAAGGGCTGGCGGGTCGAGGAAATTACGGATAAGGGCAAAGAGTTTCTCGGACGAATAAACGAGTTACTGGAAGATTCGGAGGACCAGACGGCGGCGGTAGCGAATGTGCCGGTAAAGTTTGATCTGGACAAAGTTGTCGCGTGGCTGGCCGAGCCGGCGAATTTTGATAGTTCGTTCTGGCGGGAAATTTCACGCAGGTGCATCGGATGCGGGGCGTGCACGTTTCTTTGCCCGACGTGCCATTGCTTTGATATTCAGGATGAAGGTAATACCTACCACGGGGTTCGTCAGAAGAATTGGGATAGCTGCTCGTTTGCCATGTTTACGATGCACACGTCGGGGCATAATCCTCGCCCGACGCAAATGTCGCGCTGGCGGCAGCGGATCATGCACAAGTTTAATTATTATCCGGGCAAGTTCCAGGCGAACAGTTGCAGCGGCTGCGGCCGGTGCACTCGGCAGTGTCCGGTGGACATGGGGATTGTGGAGACTTTGCGGGAAATTTCAAAATCTGTGTAGGGGTTTTCTTAAACCCACCATTTTTCACCAGGGAGTGAATTGATGACAGCGGAAGGAAATGAACATATTTACAAACCGGCGATGATGCGGATTGCGGCGATGCGGGATGAGGCACCGCAGGTTCGGACGCTGCGGCTTGAATTTGTCGATGCCGCCGATCATGAGCAATTTAAAAAGAATTATCGAACAGGTATGTTTGGGTTGTACGGAGTGTTCGGAGAGGGCGAAAGCACGTTTTGTGTGGCCAGTCCTGAAACAAGGAAGGATTACATAGAATGCACCTTTCGTGAAACGGGACGTGTAACTTCGACGTTGGCGAATTGCGATGTCGGCGATATGATCAGTTTTCGCGGGCCGTATGGAAATCGCTTTCCGTTGGAGGATTTCGAGGGTAAAAATATCGTTTTTGTCGCTGGCGGGATTGCGCTTCCGCCGACACGAAGCGTGATCTGGTCATGCCTCGATCAGCGGGATAAATTCAAAAAAATAACAATCGTGTACGGGGCGAGGACCGTAGCCGATTTGGTTTACAAGCAGGAATTGGAAGAATGGAGCAAACGGGGCGATGTCGAGCTTGTGCAAACCGTCGATCCGGGCGGCGAGACGCCGGACTGGAAATACAAGATCGGTTTTGTGCCGACCGTGTTGGAGCAGACGGCCCCGTCGTCGGACAACGCGGTGGCGGTGATGTGCGGGCCGCCGATCATGATTAAATTTACTTTGGTTTCGCTGAATAAACTGGGGTTCAAACCCGAGAACGTTTATACGACGCTGGAGAATCGAATGAAATGCGGGCTGGGCAAATGCGGGCGATGCAATGTGGGGTCGGTTTACGTGTGCAAGGAAGGCCCGGTTTTTACCGCCGCCCAAATCGCCAAAATGCCGGCGGGCGATATGTGACCGTTTACGCCGAAATGTCAAAATCGGGGATGAGTGGTTTAAAATCCTGAATTATTCCCGGAAACCACTTTTCTTTTGGGGACTGGAAATCTTCCTTTTGCCTTGAGCTGGTCGCGGATTTTGGCGGCGTTTTCATAGTTTTCACTGGCCAAGGCGGATTGCAGCTGTTCCTGCAGGGTGGCGGCGATACCATACCGTTTTCGAAGTTGTTTTTCGAGGGTTTTTAATTCCGCCATCGAGGGATCGTGCTTCAGCCATTTTGTGATTCCATGGTCTTCGTAGACCTTGGCAATATTCCCCATTCCTTGTTTGACCTGCTCGACGGCCAAGTCGAAATCCTTGTCGATAATCTTCTGCTGAGTCAGAGCGATGGTCCAATGCCATAAGACAAAAGGCCGGAAACGTTCGTGGACCTCGATATGGTCTTCATCCTTGGAATGTTCCCGAATATAATCCATAGCCCGCAAGGTATATTCGGCGTCATAGGCGGCTTTTCTGTAGCAGTTTCGGGCCAATTCGTCATTATTTTCTTCCTGGGACTTTTGCGCCACGGTTAATAAGGCCAGTCGGCGATGATAAAATTGTGTCATTTCCCGATCCAATTCGAGCCATGCTCGTCGTGGGGTCACCGAAGACTCGACATCATCTTCGATATCGTTATCAATTTCGTCCGCCTGCCGCTGCAGATATTCCAGCAACGTCTGACATTTATGAGGTTTCAATCCATCCGGACGACCATCGAGATACATTTGCAAAATCCCGCAATCCAATCGCAACTGTATCTGATTTTGGCCGTCATAACCCTTTATGATCCGGGCATTTACGGATTTTAAGTTCAGGGGCCAACTGTTAAATAATCGACTGATATCCTTCGACACTTCAGGCCCTCGGTGATCGTTTTTAATTAGATGATTGAACCATTTTAGCATATTGCTTTTATATTATACCAAGTTTAACATCAAAAATGAAGTAGGTGACGATGATTTTTAATTTCCGATCTTCCGCCCAAGGATTTCGCTGACCACTTGCGGGTTGGCTTGGCCTCGAGATTTCTGCATGACCTGGCCGAGAAGAAACCCCACTGATTTTTGTTGTTTTTTACCGGGGGTCCGGGCGTCCTCCATCGCCTTGGGATTGGCGGCGAGGACTTCGTCTATAATGGTTTCCAGGGCACTGACATCGGAGACCTGAATCAATTTTTCTCGTTCGGCGATCACTTGCGGGTCGTCGGTGCAGACGAGCATTTTTTCCGCGATGACGGCAGCGGCGGTGGGATTGATTTTGCCTTCGCCGACCATTTTGGCCAACATGGCGATGCGCTGGGCGGAAATTCCGAGTTGAGCGATGGTGATATTTCGCTGGTTGGCGTGCATGGACCAGAAACCGATAAAGTGGTTGCACAATGTTTTTACCGGTGTTCCGAGGGTGAGGGCATTTTCGAAAAGATCAGCGGTTTCGCGGTCTTCCACGAGCGTGGCGGCGTCTTTTTCGTTAAAGCCGAAATCTTTTCGGAACCTCACCCGACGAATCATCGGTAGTTCCGGGAGATTTTTTTTGATTTCATCCACCCACAATTGTTCGACGACCACAGGGACCAGGTCGGGATCGGGAAAATAGCGATAATCGTGGGCTTCTTCCTTTTCGCGTTGGAGCACGGTGACGCCCTGGTTATCGTCCCATCCGCGGGTGCTTTTCGTGCCGGTTTCCAGTGTAATTCCAGTTTGCTGCCAGTCGGCTATCTGGCGATTGATTTCATAGCTGATCGCCCGTTCCAGGGCGCGGAGGCTACCGAGGTTTTTGACTTCCGTGATCGGGGTTCGATATTCCTTGCCGTCCTTTTGGATGGCCAGATTGATATTCGGCTCCAGCCGCATGTGTCCTTCCTGCATGTTGGCTTCGCTGACCCCGAGGGTTCTTACCAACGCTCGAAGTTCCGCGCCGAAAACGCGGGCTTCCTCGGCGGAGGATAAATCCGGCTCCGTGACGATTTCCATCAGGGGCGCTCCGGTGCGATTAAGGTCCACCTGGCTAAAGCCGACGTTTCCCTCGTGCAGTAATTTTCCGGCGTCTTCCTCAAGGTGGACTCGGCGGATGCGAATTTGTTTGTGTTCACCGTTGACGGAAATTTCGAGAAGCCCGTCGTAAGAAAGTGGCAGGTCATACTGCGATATCTGATAATTTTTTGGCAGGTCCGGGTAATAATAACTTTTGCGGTCCCACTTGGTGAATTTGGCAATCTGGCAGTTTAAAGCCAGTGCGGTTCGGACGGCGTATTCGTAGGCCTTTTTGTTCATCACGGGAAGCACACCGGGTGAACCCATGCACACCGGGCAGACATTGCTGTTCGGCGGGTCGCCGAAATGGTTGGGGCACGAGCAGAACATTTTGCTTTCGGTGGCCAATTGAATGTGAATCTCCAAACCTATGATGACCTTGTATGCTATATCACTCATTCAATTTAACCTCATATTTTTTATTTCACCATTTCGGGAATTTGCCGGTGGAAGTCGGTTTTTTTCTGATAATCCCACGCCGTGCGAAGGAGGGTTTCTTCGTCGAAATGTTTTCCCAAAAGTTGCAGGCCGATGGGAAGATTGTTGTTCGTAAAACCGCAGGGGATCGCCAGGGCCGGGATACCGGCTAAATTTGCGGAAATGGTGAAAATGTCCGACAAATACATGGTCAGGGGGTCGTTGACTTTTTCGCCGATTTTAAAGGCTGGGGTTGGGGCGACGGGGGCGCAAATCACATCCACTTTTTCAAAGACCTTATCAAAATCCTGTTTGATCAACGTTCGGACCTTCAGGGCTTTGAGATAATAGGCGTCGTAATATCCGGCGGACAGGACGTAGGTTCCGAGCATGATGCGGCGTTTGACTTCGTCGCCGAAGCCTTCGGCCCGCGAGGAAGAATAGACGTCAATATAATCCGTTGGATTCGGAGTGCGATAACCGTAGTGAACACCGTCGTACCGCGCGAGGTTGCTGGAGGCTTCGGCAGTGGCGACGAGATAGTAGCAGGCTACGGCGTAATCGGTATGCGGGAGGTCCACGTCGATGATTTTTGCACCGGACTGCTCGAATACCTTTATTGCCTGCTCGATGGCTTGGGTGATTTCCGGGTCGATTCCGCCCTGGGCGTGATATTCTTTTACGATTCCAATTTTTAATCCGGCGATGGGTTTTTCCATCGCGGCGGTGAAATCGGCGGCGTGTTCCAGCGGGACGGATGTGCTGTCACGATGGTCGTATCCGGCGATGGTATTTAAAACCAGCGCGATATCGCGGGCATCGCAGCCGAAGGGTCCGATTTGGTCGAGTGAACTGCCGTAGGCCACCAGACCGTAGCGGCTTACACGTCCGTAAGTGGGTTTCAGGCCGCAAATTCCGCAGAAAGCGGCGGGCAGACGAATCGATCCCCCGGTATCGGAACCGAGGGAAACCGGAGCCATCCGCGCAGCCACAGCGACACCCGAACCACCGGAGCTTCCTCCCGGTACACGATCCGGCGCCCAGGGGTTTCGGGTAATTTTAATTCCACTGTTTTCGGTAGACGAACCCATGGCGAATTCATCGAGGTTGGTCTTGCCTATGACAATCGCGCCCGCCTTTTGCAATTGTTCTACGACATGGGCGTTATAAGGCGGGCGATAGTCGATCAGGATTTTGCTGGCACAGGTCGTGGGCGCGAAATCGGTGCACATATTATCCTTGATCGCGATAGGCAAACCGGAGAGCGGACCGGGATTCTCGCCGGCGGCGATTCGAGAATCGATTTTGTCAGCATCGGTTCGGGCGTGATCGTCGAGTATACTGATGAATGCACCCATTTCCCGATCACATCGTTCGATTTGCCGCAAATAAAATTCAACAACCTGACGTGCCGTGAGCTTGCCGGTCTTGATATCTTTGACCAACTCGGTTGCCGTCATTTTCAAAATATCTTCGATTACATTTTTCATTTTCTTAGTCTGCAAGCACTCGCGGCACTTTAAAAAACGGTCCATCACGGTCTGGAGCGTTTTGGAGAACCTTTTCGACCCCCATTCCCGCAGCGGCTTTATCTTCGCGAAAGACATTTCGAAGCGGTGCGGCATGGGCGGTGGGTTTGACGTTGGCGGTATCCAGCTCGTTTAATTTTTTCACATACGCCAAAATATCCGACATCTGGCGGGTGAATTGCCGGACCTGCTCGTCCGTCAATTTCAATCGCGATAGTTTCGCGACATGCCGGACCTCCTGTTCGGTAATGGCATCGGTCATTTAGTTTTTCTCCGTTTTGTCTTTGCCGTCCCCAGGTTGGGTGGAGGGAGTTTCCGAACCCCGTGCCTGGGATTGGATGTCCAGAGCACGCTGCTGCAATTCCTTTACGTTCGTCGGTTCCCGCGTCTTTAATTCAAATTCCCACAAATGGTCGTCGTGGATGGTTCCCGGATAAAACAATTCGGCGAAAATGTCAGCGGGTATATATTCATACCACGGCTGAACTACTTTATTGTGGGTTTTGAGAGGTTCAAAACCGTCTTTGCGAAGGATTACGTCGTAATCGCCATACCATTGAAACGGCACGGTTACGGGTGTTCTGCCGACTTCCTTGTCGTTCAGGTACACCAGGGCGCCCTTCGGCTCGGAATTGATTGTGATCGTCCGCTCGACACATCCGACAACGCCTATCAAAAAAAGCAAAATCAAAAATCGTCTGAGCATCTTCTGGCCTCACTGTTCCATATTATAAAGGAATATCGATTATCTGTGCCTGCAATGTATTGATGTCGAGTATAGCGATGGTGGACCTTCCTTTCAACCATCCGCCACATTCTCCGGGATTAATAAACAGTTTTCCGTTTTCCTCTTTGACAAAGGCCTGATGAGTATGCCCGGCCACCAGGACATCGGCTCGTTCCTGCATTTCTTTTGGGATCTGGGAAAAGTCATGGGCCATGGCGATCAGGCGGTTGCCCAGTTTAATTTCGATCGGACCATTGTGAATCTGAGGAAATATCATTTTAAGTCCGACTTTCTCGCCATCGTTGTTACCATAGATGATATGCACGGGCACGGTGATTTTGGCAATGGCCTTTGCGGCAAAGGGGGCTACGATATCTCCCGCGTGGAGCACCGTTTCGACCTTTCGGTCGGAAAACTCTTTTATCGCCTGTTCGATCTGCCATAAATTGTCATGCGTATCGGAAAATATTCCAACCAACATACAATGCCTCCATTTATCATATTAAGAAAAACATCTGATTTACCCGTGTCACAGTCGGCTTGCCCGACCGTGTTCCGAAAGACACGGCTGGGCAAGCCAGCCGTGGCACAACAGAATAAAGATTTACGACATCATAACGTTTTGGGATTCTTTCGTCAACGAATAGAGTAATGCCAGAGGTCCCAATCTTCCGGCGAATATACCAAGCATGAGGATTATTCGTCCGGATAAGCTCAACTGGGATGTGATCCCGGTCGACAGCCCAACACAGCCGCAGGCACTGGCGGCCTCAAACAGCAAATCCAGAAAGCTTAGCTGAGGATGGATAAAAACCAGCGAGATCGTGATGGTCCAGACCATCGCGCCATAGATCAGCAGGAGGACCACTGCTTGACGAATAATTTTCGATTCAATGGTTTGGTGGAAAATAGTTGTGTCGGTTTTTTTCTTAATTGCCGCCGTCACTGTAGCCAGAAGAATAACGAACGTTACGGTTTTGATTCCGCCGGCCGTGGAAGCCGGTGATCCGCCGATGAACATCAGTCCCATCAGAAGTGTGAGCGTGGCGGGGTGCAGTTTTCCAGTGGTGGTGTCCACTGTGGTAAACCCCGACGTCCGAGCCGTTGTCGATAAAAATAATGCGTCTAGCATCCGCTGCCAGCCGTTGTGGTTTCGCATGAGCGCAGGATCAGATTTTACCACGACATCCTCATATTGGACATTCCTGCCCCAGCGGTTGCGGGTTCGGGGGGTTTCAATGGCAAAAATGGCCGACGCGCCGATGAGAATCAATAAGCCGCTCGAAACCAAAACAATTCTTCGTTGAAAAGGTAGATTAACCAAAGCGCAGATTCCCAGGCCGCCGATAATGGCCAGCGGCAAGATCACACCATAGGTCTGCCATCTCCAGGCCAAACTAATCAGATTATCCGATTGCAGGGTAAACCCGGCGTTACAAAACGCGCTGGCGGCGTGGAAATAGCTTTTGAATATCTTTTCGGGAATGGAGGGTGTGTCCCACATTCCGTACATCAATATGGCGCCGATGGTTTCAAGGACCAGGGCGGCGATGATGACTTGTTTTATAATATTTCCGATCCGCACAGTAGCTCTCCGCCGGGCGATGAAAATGGTTCCCAAAGTAAGGATTCCCAATCCGCCAATCTGGACCAGGAGTAGAACCACCAATTGGCCGAAGGGGGTATAGTCGGTGGCGATGTTGCGAACGGTCAGACCCGCCAGGCAGACGGCGCTGGTCGCGGTGAAGAAATGATCGGAGAAATTATTTCCGAAATCCGAAAAACGATCGGAAAAACTTGCCGCCGGCAGGCACAGGAGCAGAGCGCCGCAAGTGATTAGCGAAAAGTAGCCAATGATAATCGTTCGAACTGGATGGAAAAGCGAGACGAAAAACCAGCTAATGAATTTTCCGAACAGGATCAATATTTGTATAAGAAGATAGACCGTCAGAGCCAGGTTGAGATTTTCGGTTTGTCTGCCCGCCAGGATCAAAATTAAACCTATGGCCGCCGCGGCTGAAAGCGCCAATTCGACAAGATGTTCTTTCAAAAATGATCGTAAATCCGAACGCAAGTTTAACTGCGATCCCAGGCCAACGATAAACCCCACAACCGCTAGATATTTCATCACAAAGATAAGATAGATCGACAGTGGGGGGGTATTCACAGCAAAGCCCGTTTCGTCGCCAGGCCTGATAAATCCATACTCTAAAACCAGGACGGACAAACCCAGAAGGGCAGCGAACACATTCAGAAATGTTACCAAAAATTTTCCAGACATTTTTGCTACTTCTTCTACTCGTCTACCCGTCTACTCGACTACTTGCCTACTTCTTCTTATACACTTCTTTCGGATCGAATAATTTCTGACCGACGGTTTCCCATTGCCCGGTGGGTGTCAGCCGTCGGAAAAAGCAGGTGCGATACCCTTCATGGCAGGCGGCTCCGGTTTGTTTGACTTTGACGAGGAGTGTATCTTTATCGCAATCGATAAATATTTCCTTTACCTCCTGGGTATGCCCTGACTCTTCGCCCTTCATCCAGTATTTTTGCCGTGAGCGGGACCAGAAATGCGTCTTGCCCGTTTCGATGGTAGCCCGAAGCGACTGCTCGTTCATATACGCCATCATCAAAACTTCGCCCGTCTCGACGTCCAGAATGATAGCGGGTATTAATCCATTCTGATCATATTTTAATTCCGAAATTTCCTGCACGATATTTTCCTCCTTCGTCAAGCTGTTTGCTGTAAGCTGTCCGCCGAATGCTTCCCAATGTTACGAAATTCTCAAGCCAAAGACAAGCGGGAAAAAAGAGACCCGACCGTAAGGGAGCGGGCATTTGATATTACGAATTATACGGATGACGCGGAGAAAAAGACATTTAGGTAATGGGCAGGGGCGGAGTTGAACCGTCGATAATTGAGCAAGCGATATACCGTGGATGGTGTGCGAACTAATACGGATTCGTCCAAAAGTGCAAAAATGGTGCAATTTTGGTTTCTGTTCGTTTTGTCCATTCAGCCGGCAGCGTACAGCAAACAGCGTGCAGCTTAAGAATGAAAAAAACCTGAAGGCTTGCGTCATTTTTAATGCCCTTTTCTTGAAATGATAGGATTTAATAGAATACGCGGCCGGGGCGGCTCGAAAGAGGGCACAGCAAGCCGTGCCCCTACAATTAAACATAACACATTTTTGGGGAAAAGCAAATTTTGGAAAGAAAATATTTTTTTACCCGCCAAGCGGTATCCGTTAATCGAAAATGTTGGATTTAAGAAAATCCAACCTACAAACTTTTTCTTTTGGCGGTAATAAGATTTTAAAAGACATCCATTACGGATATAATAAAGTAACCAAAATATTTTTGGGAGGCATGGATGAAAAGTAAAGACAATGCGGTTGCCATTATGCGAAAAATCAGAGACCGGCTGAGCAAAAAGCTTAAAGATATGACCTTTGAAGAACAAAAAGAATATTTAAAGCAGGCCGCCAAGACGGGAATAAAAAAAAACTCCAAACACAAGGCTCATCTGGGATAAAGTAGGGTGCGTCTGGACGCACCATCTTCATATCGCCAGAAGGGAAAGGTGCGTCCAGACGCACCCTACACGACTACCCGGCTACCCAGCTTTTTAGTTGGAAAAAAGTTTTATTCGCGGAGTAAACATGGCTTACAAGGCAGCGGAGCAGGTCCGAGAGGAACACATTAGAGCGATGGGGCCGAAACTTGGCTCCGTCTACAACGCTCTCACCAACGATGTTACCTGGCTGCACTTCAAGTGGAGTCAGTATCGGCAGTTGTTTGCCCAGTCGGAGAAACGAATCGATCTTTTAAATGAGGCGGCCGGGTTCTTCTTTCGCATTGTGCAAGATATATTCTTTGAGGACGTTCTTCTCCATTTGACAAGGTTGACCGCCCCTGTTAAATCCTATGGCAAGTCGAACCTCACGCTTCATTGTCTCGTGCAACTGGTGCCTGACCCGGAACTGGCGGCTGAGGTCAAGACGCTGGTGGATGCCGCTAATGGCGCCTGCAAGAGTGCTCTCGACTGGCGGAATCGCCGCCTGGCGCACCATGATCTCGACTTGGCCCTCGCAACGGCCAAGGATCCACTTCCAGGCATTAGCCGTGCAGATGTCGAGGCGGCACTCGTAGCCATTCGTACGGCACTCAATCGGCTTGAGGGGCACTATTGGAATTCAGAAGTAGGCTATCAGTACTCCCGTGGCGAGCCGGGTAATGCTGATGCTCTTGTCTTCTATCTACAGAAGGGTGTTAGCGCAGAGCAGGCAAAATCTGAGCGTTTTCAGGAGGGAAGGCCTTTGCCCGAGGACCTAGTGGTCGAGGACAATATATGACAAACCGGATGGTGGGTTTAAGAAAACCCTACCCGGCTTCACGCATTGCTAACACCTTCCACAATCTTAACTTCTTCTTCCGTCAACCCGTACAACTCATAGACCAATTGATCAATCTCCCGGTCCGTCGTCTCGATCTGACGTTGGAGAACGGTTTTTTCTTGGTCTGTTTTAGCATCTGCTAATCGCTTATTAAGCAGCAACATTCTTTCCACCCATTCTGTTATGCGATTATGATGTGAATTATCCACAGAATCAGAAAATTTGATTGTGCGTATGGGAAGTTGAGACAGAAATTGCTTATTAGCCGACCACCACCCCCCACGGAAAGGAGCACTGACAAAGGGAAAATACCATCGTAATAATTTTGAATTCAGCAAACCAAGAAGGTATTTCAATCCGTGTTGTTCATATTCAGCTTTCAATGTAATTCCGCCTACATCCACATTATCTAAAAAATGGTTTCCTTTCTCATCCAATGCCGCACATAATGTTTCAACAAGACGAGGTACACAAATTTTCTCAATGGCTTGTCGCCTCATGTTTTTCAAGTAAATATATCCGTACCATCGAGGGCCTTTTGCTTTTGACCTCTCGCGATCTTCCAATGTTTTCTTGTTTTTTATCAAATAAGCTGCGGTCTGTGGAGAGACCTTTGAGATCGTGTTGAAATCTATCAACTCAACGAATTCGTCGTTGACTTTATAGGGGAAAAGGATATATTGCCGCTCCGGCAATGCCACATAACGGTTCACGTCGGTTCCGCTAACCAAGGGAAAAAGAAGCTCATTTTCAAAAACCCATTCCGTTTCCAGGGATTTTGAATAGAGCTTCAAGGTTTTCGGCGTCTCTTCACGTAAATCCATGATAAAAACGTCATCCGCGCTGGTTTGCAGGCCGACGAAAATATCCGCAACCTCTCCCAGCTTTGTCGATATCTTGGACAATCTTGACACAAGAGCGGAATGAGGCCCCGCCGTAAAATTCCATTCAGCGGAGCCCACACTTGAAGCTTGGATCAAGCCCTCGATGCCCTGCTTCGCCGTGGCCCAAGAATCCAAGTCATCTACTTTTACAAATTTACATTGGTTTGTTCCTTCTTTGTTCAGGAATAAAAGACAGGTATAGGTTGTTGCCCCAACAAATACCTGCTGGTGTCCAAAATGCACGATTTCATCCAAATGATTCCCTTTTGCTACAATCTCTCTTAATGGCTCACCATACTGCGAATTAAAAAACTTATGAGGCAAAATAAGTCCCAACCTGCCTGTTTTGCTTAAAAGGCTCAGCCCTTTTTCAACAAAAACCACATAAATATCATAATTCCCTTTAGCGGCGGCTGAGTATTGCTTTTTATAGAATTCCACTTCGACTGGTGCCCATTCTTTCATCATTTGGATACGAATATAAGGCGGATTTCCGATAACGGCGTCAAAGCCCCCGTCTTTCATAATGGGGGCGAATTCCTTGTTCCAGTCAAAGGCGTTGATTCGGTAGAGTTCTTCCTCGTCGAAAAGTGTCATCTGCTGCCCTTGGTTAAAGTCGGGTCCGATGAGGGAATTTCCGCATTTGATATTATTCCCCAAGTCCGGCAGGGCGCGTTCATGGAAAAATCGTAGCTGATTCATAATCGTCTGCTGCGATTCGCCTTCCAAAACCTTCAGCAGCAGCGAAAGCTTTGTTACTTCCACCGCCTGCGTATCGATATCGACCCCAAAAATATTATTCAGCAAAATCCGCTTACGCTCGGTTGTCGTTAATCGCCACTCGCCGCCATGCCCCTGATAAAGCACCGGCGATTTACCCTTCGACCATTTTTCCACTCCATCCGTAAAGTACCAGTCCCGATACCAGTTTAAAAGATATTGATACGCACCGATCAGAAATGAACCGGACCCGCAGGCAGGATCGAGAATCCGCAATTTCAAGGCTTGCTTCGGAGTTTTTCCCTCCAGCAATTTCCCGACGGTGTTTTTGACGATATATTCGACAATATATGTCGGGGTGTAATAAACGCCGCCGGCCTTTTTCACCTCCGGTTTGTCTTCCACCTTTGCTTGATGGCCATCCGTCAGGCGAATCACTTTTCCGAGAAATTGTTCGTAGACCTGGCCGAGGATATCGGCGGGCAGGACGGAAAATTCATACGGGCTTTCGGGGTAATACAGGGCGCGGAGGATGTCCTTTAGGATTTTGTCGTCGATAATCAAACTCAAGGTTAGTTCGTCGGGGGTTTCGTGGCGGTCCTTTTCCGGGGAAAAGTGGAAGAGGCCGGAATTGTAGCGTTCGTCGGCTCGATGAAAGAGCTGGGTCATTCGGGGATAAACTTCGGAGCCGTTCAAGAGGGCTTGGAGTTGTCCGTACGATTCGATTCCCCGGTCCTCGCCGATGCGAAGGAAGATGACGCGGTCGATAATCCGCTGGACGGCGAAGTTGAGCTGCCGCGTGGACAGGTTCGGATTTCGCAGGGCGATATTCCGAGCCAGCACGTCGCGCCAGGATTCGATATCCTTTAAAAAAGCCGCATCGACTTCGGCTGTGCCGCGTTTGGTCTTGGTTTGCTCGGCGAATTTATCGAAGGAACCCTTGAGAACGGCGTCGCGGCTGAAGCGGGAGGCGATTTGGTCCCAGCGCTCCAGGTAATCGGTGTACTTTAGCGCGAGAATGCGGCCTTCGGACGATTTGTCGTCTTTTCCGGGCCGGATTCGGCAATCGTAAACCGCGAAATATTCGAAATTGGTCAGGATCGACAGCGGCAGTTTGGCCGACCAGGCATATCGCCGCAATTGGAAGCTGGGGTCGTTATCTTCCCGAATGTTCACCGCCGGTTTCTTGGCTTCGAGGAAAAATTTTCGCGTGCCACCGACGCGGAAGCAGTAATCGGGCGCCTTGGTGGCTCCGCCGATCTTGATGGCGTCTTCGTGGATGACGTCCTTGTAGGCCTCGGCGTAACCCTGGCGGTTGTCCATGTCCCAGCCGAGGGCGTCGAACATCGGATTGATGAATTCCTGCCGAAGCTGGGCCTCGTTATATTGCGAGGAGCGATACGACTCGCGTTGCTGATCGAAATGCTCGACGAGTTGAAGAATTCCCGGGGGTGCGGTCATGGTCATTGTTAAAACACCTTTTTTCTTTCGAGAGGCTTCTTTTTTCTTCAGCGGGTAATCAGTAATGGGCAGGGGCGGAGTTGAACCGCCGACACATGGATTTTCAGTCCATTGCTCTACCAGCTGAGCTACCTACCCGATAAAAGAGTAATTATAGAACAATCTACATGACCCGTCAACAAAAAGTATTCCGTAAAAAGCCAAAAATCATGTTTGTGTAAACCGGGTATTTTTGTATAAATGGAATCATGAATGCCAGAGTCAATAAAATTCAAGTTGGTGGTTATACGTTTATCGGTTATTCCCTGGCCGGTGAAGAGAGCGTGATCGGAGTGCCGGAATTGAACGTCTGTTTTGACATCGGCCGGTCACCGAGCGAAATTATCAATATCGATAATGTGCTTCTGACGCATGGCCACATGGACCACGCGGCGGGAATCGCGTATTATTTTTCTCAGAGGAATTTCCTGGATATGCCCGACGGGAACCTGGTCGTTCCGAAAGATTTAGTTCAGCCGATTCATAAACTAATGGATGCCTGGCGCGATGTTGAAGGTCATCGGACTCCTTACCATCTGATCGGCATGAGTCCGAATGAAGAATATGTGATCCGGCGAGGACTGGTGGCTCGGACATTCCAAACCATTCACGGCGGACCCTGCCTGGGTTATTCCGTTATCGAAATACGCCAAAAGCTCAAACCGGAATTTTTGGATATACCAGGTCCTAAACTGGCGGAAATTCGCCGCAGCGGTACGGAATTGACCTACAACCTGGAAGTGCCGCTGGTCTGTTATTGCGGCGACACGGCGTATGGTGATTTTTTTAATCTGGATTGGGTTCGCAAAGCAAAAGTCCTGATTCTGGAATGCACTTTTGTAGAGCAGGATCATCGCACTCGAGCCGTGGCCGGTTATCATCTGCATCTGGACGATTTTTTAAAACTTCAAGATACCCTGGAAAATGAATTTATCCTCTTGGTCCACCTGTCCCGGCGAACCTCACTCGCCGTCGCCCGGCAAGAACTTCGATCCTGCCTGAGTGATGAAAAATTCAAACGTCTCCACTTCCTCATGGCCCGAACACCAACCAATCGACCCCATAACGTCAATAATAGCATACAATAATCAGCAAAGATTATTCGCTTTCCTTTATTAAAAATTTATGTTAAAATGTAATTGTTATCAGATTGGCGAATTGTTTTTTTATGGAGGAAAAAACGACATGCAGCCATATCATGAAGAACACAAGCTGATTGAGCAACTTCGTACATGCAAACTCCGAGCCACAAGTCAGCGGTTGGCGATCATGCGGGCCTTGATGGCAAGCCATAGTCACCCTTCCGTGGAAGATATATTTAATCGCCTAAAGCAAACACACCCCACGCTTTCTCTTTCGACCGTGTACAAGACGCTCCAGGTTATGGCGGAGTTGGGAGTACTGGGAACGATAGATTCCGGCATAGGCGGCCAGCGGTTCGACGGCAACATTCATCCGCACCATCATGCGATATGCACCAGGTGCGGAAAAATTTATGATATCGATTTTGTAAAATTACCAATTAATTTAAATACGAAAAATGTGCTGCCTGGATTTACCGTCCAATCGATAAAAGTAATTTTTTCCGGCACGTGTCATGCCTGTGAAACCACAAAGGCCCAACCCGCGGCCTTGGCGGCTTGGTCTTTGGATTAGAGCATTTCAGCATTTATCGTACACATATCCACACGATTTGAACCATCCTTGGGCATCCTGAGCGGTGACCGCATCCAAGGCAACCGCAATGGCTTGGATTAAGGCCTCACGGCTACGGGCTT
>Ga0265292_1000710_pt1 | contig 39513 bp, 27 predicted proteins | sample Munlanlewell296A_FD_189080 | JGI IMG/M metagenome (GOLD analysis project Ga0265292, IMG submission 189080) | Leachate microbial communities from a municipal landfill in Southern Ontario, Canada - Leachate well 296A | ecosystem: Engineered > Solid waste > Landfill > Unclassified | place: Canada... | reverse complement strand
TATAAAAGGAAAATACGGAAGTAGCGTACGCTCTAAAAAAGTAAGAACCATAAGAACAGAAATATATGGCAGGTTAACCTGCCACAACTTATTTTCTTACTTTCAAAGACTTTTAGGATGGAGCCCTTGATATCGATACATTTTTAATCACGCAAAAGGACAATAGTAAAGGTATATAAAACGACATACACAAAAAAATAATAGTATCGATTCGCTAAGCTACGCAGTAAGAAAAAAAGTATCTCAACATATCATGGCATTAACAAAAGAATCGACGATAGAAAGCATTGATCGGCAAGCGATGGGTATAACAGGGTTTTCTAGCGCACTAGAAGGGAGAATATTATATTATTTAGCAAAGAAATACAGTAAAAAAGGAGTCATCGTAGAGATAGGTTCAGCATACGGGAGATCAACTATTTGGATTGCAGCAGGATCCCAAGCAGGAGCAAATACTGCAGTCTATGCAATTGATCCGCACAGAAATTTTTTAGATATGTGTTCAGAAAATCATAATAATCACACGCTCTCTCATTTTAGACATAATATGAAAAGACTAAAAATGACACGCATCGTCGTCCCGATCATTAAGAGATCTGCAGATGCCAGCAAAACATTCAATACGCCGATAGGAATGCTGTTTATTGATGGCGATTACCAGTATACTGCAGTAAAACAGGATTTTGAATTATGGTTTCCGAAGGTTGTTGATGGAGGAATTATCGCACTCCATGATACATTAGGAACATTATCCGGACCGAAAAGAGTCGCACGAGAGAAGATATATTTTTCAACAAAGTTTAAAGACGTCAACTTTATAGATAGAACAACCTATGCAACAAAAACCAAAAAAAACTCGTGGAAAGACCGCATAAGAAACAGATATATATTTTTCTGGAAATGTATCTATGATTACACACACCAATATACCTCTCAAGACGGCGCGTAATTAAAAGAACACGCATCAACAAGATATATCATCTCTAAAACGGAAAATTTAAGAAATACTCGAGGTACCACATTTTGGGGATAAGAGAATATTCATGGATATTATCTCTGCAAAAGCATACTGCCATATGCTACAACATTAACATGAAAATCTGTTTTATATCAAAGGATCAGCCCTGGAAGCATCGGCTTGGAGGGATTGCGACATATCTCGAAGAGATAACGCCCTATCTTGTTCGCCAAGGACACGATGTTTACGTAATATCAAAATCCTATGGAAAAGAAGAGGTTTACGAAAAATATGGCGTAAAGATCCATACGGTAAAAATTCCTGAGGATAATAAGAAAGTCAGATTTCTAAAGAAAGTGAGATTCTTCTTTATGGAAAAGTTTTTTATCCAATTGATTGAGAACATGATCATTTTCAAAAAATTCCAGAAATTAGAGCGAGAAAACGACTTTGATGTGATAGAATCTGACGATGTTTCTGGTTCTTCCATGCTGATTAGCATATTCTATAATAAGCCTCTCATCACACGTGCGCATGGAACATTCTATCTTGTGGAATATCTCAATAATCAGGCGTTCAGGACAAAGAGAAAGTGGATACAACTCGCACTCATCAAGTTTATGGAACGGGTACAGTATAAGAATTCATCGCTCATTCTTGCAAACTCCAAATCAACAATGCAGTTAATACAACAATTGTATAGATTAAAAAGGCACAATCTAAGATTTCTCCACCTCCCTATCTCTGTACAGCATTCTGCAGTAAGTGAGGAAGACAAAGACATATTATTGAAATCATTAAATATGCCTCGACCATTCATTCTTTACGCTGGAAGAATTGAGAACAGGAAAGGTTTACGTATACTTGCAGATGCTATCGGACCGGTCCTTCGAAGACACCAAGAACTTCATTTAGTCATTCTTGGATTCAATAACGAAGAGGAGACAGTTGGAATCATAAAATATTTTTTTAATAAAATAGGAGATTTACGCAAGAGGATACATTTCAAGCAAGAACTTGCGCGGAAGGATACCTATACTGTCATGAGTTGTTGCGAATTTTTGGTACTCCCTAGTATTATGGAGCCATTTGGTTACACCTGTACTGAAGCAATGGCGCTCGGGGTACTTGTCGTTGCAGCAGACGGCAGCGGATATGAAGAGCAAATAGTCAAATCAGGGGTAAATGGATTGCTGTTTAAGAACAAAGATGTACGCAGTCTCGAAGCGCAAATCGAACATGCAATAACAATACCTCTTGAGGAGAAGAACAAGATCATACGACGAGCAATGGAACGGCAAAAATACTTCCAATCAGAATCAATTCTCAAAGATCATACAGATATATACCAACGTATAGCCACAAAAGAAAAGAAGGATGCAGTCATCACGCTCGCGGATTCTCACTATGTAGAACAGGCAAAACAGCTATTTTCGAGCATTTATCACAATGCAAGGTGGAAGGGTGATTATATCCTTCTCACCAACGGACTCTGCAAGGAGGACGAACAATGGTTCATCACGCGGGGAGTTATTATAGAAGTTGTTGAGGAATTTCTTACGCCAGAAGAAAAGGCCCTTCTCGATACAGAAGAGAAATTGAATCCTATCATGTTTCTCAAATTTCATCTATTCAAAGAAAAATTCAAGAGATGGAAAAATCTCATCTACATCGATGGCGACGTTGTCGTCTCGCGACCTATTGATTATCTTTCAACAATAAAAGGGTTTCACGCAGTCAGGGATTATGCGGTAAGCTACGCAACACCGTTAAAATATCAGTATATGGAACGGAATGAAAAGATTCCGATCGATAAAAAAAAGCGTCAGCTCATAGAAGAGTTAAAAGAAAAAATGGATTTTGAGAAGACTGCTTTCAATGCAGGGATATTTGCCCTGAATACCGACATCATCACTGAACATACATTTACAGAATTAGTACAATTGACAAAAAAATATCTTTTGATATCAAAATATTTCGATCAGGGGATACTAAATATCTATTTCTATAATACGTGGAATGAACTTTCCTTCCACTATAATTTTGATCCTTTCTTTTTCAATAATTTTTTTGACTTGCATAAAGAACGATTTGATGTTGTCATGTATCACTTCCCTTCCTATAAGAATAAACCATGGATAGCGGGAAACCCCTACCAACAATTATGGCAAGAAAACTACGCAATAAGAGACTCTTTTATGAAAAGGACCGTTCAAGAGAAAGAGACGAATGCATCAACTGTAAAAAAACAGGATGACATCATACGAAAAGTATTAAAATCAAAAGCCGCACACTCTTTATAACCTCAAAAAAACAGTGCAGGAGATCATATGATAGAAAAATATTGGATAATCAAGGGAGTTTTCGAAGAAGAAGACGATAATGGTATTCCGTACCGATGGATGACGAGCGAGGCAAAAGTATGGTTGCCAAAAAAAGAAGAAAAATATCTTACACTCAAATTGTTCAGCCCATTTCCTGACTTTGAACAGACAGTCACTATATACCTCGATGATAAAAAAGTAGAATGTATTACACTCCTCAACGGATGGCATACCTATACTATAGAAAAGAGAAATCAAGATACGATAACACTCAAAGCAAAAAAAACACTTCCAAAAAAAATAGATGAACGCATACTTGCAGTCAGAATATCTGACATCGCAACGAGCGAAACGGTTCCTCAAGCAACTATTGATACGCGAAAAGATATCGCGTGCTTGATGCAAGAAAAGGAAACCGCAGAAAAAGAATACACACAAAGAGGAAGTGATTATTCATGGTGGAAGAGGATACATAAACGATTTCAAAAAAATAGCCAAAAAAAACGATAAGAGATGATAAAGGGATACGCGAATGTTATACAACGAATCACTTTGGATTAAAAAAAATCTCAGCAAATTACCGCTTTCACCAGGGGCCCGTATCCTCAATCTTGGCTCATCAACATTGCGATTCAGGACTATCGATCAGCCATATATCTCTGAAAATGTTTTTTTACCTCTCCTCAAAAGGGGATGTAGTATTATCAATGCTGATAAAAAGAAAGAAGATGGTGTTGATAGGATAATAGATATAGAACATTCTTCAAGTAAGGAACAATTTGATCTCGTGTTATGTACTAATTTATTGGAGCATGTGTACAACATCAAAGATGCCGCTCGCCGCGTCACAGACTGGGTTAGACCTGGCGGCTATTTGCTCATCACTGTTCCGCATCTTTTCCCACATCATGAAGATCCCATCGATAATGGTTTTCGACCATCCCGCAAGGATCTTGAGAAATTATTTCTCCATAAGAGAGTTCTTAAATCTGCAATAATTAGAGACAGATTTCCTAATGAATTTTTCTGCAAGTATAAGGTGAGCGTGCTACTCTTGCAAGTTCTAGCATAGTAATCTTTTTAAATCCGTTGATGATTTTGAAGGATATGGGGGTCTTCAATATACTACAGATACTGCTCGGGCTTATGCTGGTATTCGCAATACCGGGCTTGCTTATTATTAAGATATTCTTCAAACAACAGTCAATGATCGAAAAGATCCTTTATAGTGCAGGCATCAGCATCAGCACTGCAATCATGATCGGGCTCATTCTCGGGTATCTCGGTCTATTTACATTCAAAAATATCCTTATGACATATGTGATCATTATTCTCGGACTTATTATACTGCAAGCAAAAGATATTATATATGCTCTGTTAAAAATTAGTCATAAAAAAGAAAAAGAAGAAAAAAAGACATAAAAAAAACAGAGGGAAAAAAATGCAAAACAAAAATATCACTAACCTATCCCGTAGCACCCCAAAGGATCCTACGACCCAAAACATACCTAACACCATAAGATATTGGGATATCAAAGGGGCGTTTGAAATAGAAGACGATAACGGGATACCTTTCCGCTGGATAACACAAGAAGCAACAGTAATCATACCCAAAAACAACCACTCCTACCTCGTCCTCAAACTCTATAGTCCGTTCAAAGATCTCGAACAGATCATAGAGATACGACTCAAAGAAAAAAAGGCATATCGCATAGCGCTGCTGAGTGGATGGCATATCTATGCAATAAAAAAAGGGGATGAAAAAGATATACACATCACTGCAAAAAAAATAGTATCACCGACCATAGACAGAAGAAATCTTGCACTCCGTATTTCCTCTATCGAAACAACAAACATCCTGCCACGAGAAGTGGAAGAAACGAATAAGTTTGTAACGATGATCGTGTAAAGATTAAAAAGGGAACAGAAGATTAGAAAGGAAATAGAAAAATTGACAACATGAAATACTCTCTCGTATTGCCCTGCAAAGATGAAGAACAAACCATAGGGATATGTATACAAAAAGCAAAAAATGCATTCAAGAAACTTCGTATTACCGACTATGAAATTATCGTTATTGATAATAATTCTATTGATTATTCAGCGACCCTTGCAGCACAGCTCAATGTGCGGGTGATCAGAGAGCCGCTACAAGGATATGGCGCAGCATTACAAAAAGGCTTTACTAGTGCAAACGGATCATATATCATCATGTGTGATGCAGATGACACGTATAATCTCGAAGAACTGCCTCTGCTGATTAAACATACTGAATATGATATTGTCATCGGAAACCGATTTAATCATAAGATGCAACGCGGCGCAATGTCATTTATGCATCGCTATATCGGTAATCCCCTCTTCTCAAAACTTTCAAAATTATTCTTCAAGATTCCATGCACTGATATTCACTCAGGATTTCGTATTATTAAAAAAGATGCACTTACACGCCTTAATCTCCAATCATCAGGCATGGAGATTGCTTCTGAAATGCTCATCAAGGCGCAACAACTCAATATGTACATTAAGGAAGTAAATATCACCTATCATAAACGTGTCGGAAAATCAAAGATGCGCAGTTTCAACGATGGATGGCGACATCTTAAGATGATGCTGCTCTATGCACCAATATACTTATTTCTTATCCCGGGCAGTGTATGTGTGCTTGTAGGGTTTCTTCTCATGATCTCACTTTTGTTTATGACACTTACGATATCGAACATAAGCACTGATATTCACTTTATGATTGTAGGGAGCATCCTTGCAATACTGGGGTATCAACTCGTGATGCTTTGGCTCTATACACAAACGTACCGGATTATCCAACTCCATGAGCATGACCGGATTGTCGAGTATATCCATAACAAAATTACCCTCGAAAAAACCGCCGGTATCGGATTAGGGATGATTGGCATAAGTATCATCGGCGGAGTGGTTATGCTCGCATCGCGAATGCTGTCGGATGTGGGATTAGTGAACAGCATCAAATTCAGTATTCTCATATTCACCATTATGGTAATTGGAGTCTTGACAATCGCTTCAGGATTTATGCTCAGTATTTTAGGGAATAAACGATAAAAAAAATAAGCAAAATTTTTAAACAAATAACAATGATTTGAATTATTGTTTTATAGGAGCGATTGTGAATGAAACAGTGTAAGAAGCAGAGTATGATATTGATTGTGTTTTTTGGTATTATTCTTTCTGTTTTTTTAAGCGGTTGCGCACAAAAACTTGCAGAAAATTCAGAATTTACAGAAAATCAAAAATCTGCAGAAAGTATCTATCCGCAGAGACTCGACTGGTTCATTCCTGATGGGATGCGTGCAGATCCTGACACATTCACAATCTATGTTTGGGCACAGGAAGGAAAGTTGCCTAACATCAAACGCATGATGGATCAGGGATCATATGGTTATGCGATACCCGTATATCCATCACATACACCAGTCAATTTTGCAGCACTCCTTACAGGAACATATCCAAAGACAAACGGTGTTGCTGATGGTCCAATGCGTATTGAAGGACAAACCCTTGCCAAGCCTGCAGTTGCAGGATTCAGCTCAAGTGCAAGGAAAGTTCCTGCAATCTGGACAACACTTGAAAATTCGGGTAAAAGCGTTGTTCTTCTCTCTATTCCCGGATCAACCCCTCCAGAATTAAAGCGCAATGGCATTACAATCAGAGGAAGATGGGGTGGGTGGGGTGCAGATTTCCATCCAATTATTTTTGAAAAGAAATCAGTTGATCAGCGTAAAAAACTTGCACGTAATGCAAAATTATTCTTTCTCGGGCTTGAGCTGACAAAATTTGTCGATCCATCAAATACTTCATGGACTATTACGGAAAACGGGGATAATACGATAACAGGTATCTATCGCGACAAAGGCATCACCATTGATATGCCACTTTATGGTGCTACAATCTATGCAAAAATGATTGATACCATTGATAATGAGAAAGATGGTTATGATACTGTGCTCTTTTCGCTTGATAAAAAAAATATTGTTGCAGCATTAAGACAGGGCGAATGGAGTGAATGGTATCCTATCACTTTCACTTGGAATAATAAAACAGTTCCATCGCATGTCAAATTTACGGTCATTAAAATTGATGATGATGGATTCTATCGCATACGAGTGCTTGTGGATACATTAAACCAGTATATTGTTGAACCCCAAGAAGCTGCAAATCAGCTAGAAAAGGAAACAGGTCCAATGGTTGATTTTGTGGATAATTTCCCTCCGCAACTCATCTATTATCCTGAAGATAAACAAACATTCATGCAGGAGTCAAAGATGTCATTTGAATGGCATGCGCGGGCAGTCGATGCAATCTACAAAGAATTCAGGCCGGATGTGTTTATCCATGACATTTACTCACCCAATCAGATGCTTACCAGCAGATGGTGGCTCGGATATATCGATCCTGAAAGTCACAGATACAACGACGTATCGGATGCGGAACGTGAACAATTATGGGCTGAAACAAAAGATATGTATCTCGACCTTGACAATATCGTCGGTAAGATGCTCGACAATGCAGATGAAAATATGCTCATTGTCCTCAGTTCTGATCATGGCGCAGTTCCACTCGACCGATCAGTAAAGTTGAATAATTTGTTTGCACAAAAAGGTTGGATTAATTATACGATTGATCCACAAACGAGCGAGCATATCATAGACTGGACGCATTCAAAGGTAGTGTTTCTCAAGATGGATAATATTTACATTAACCCGAATGGTCTTGGACCGAATTGGACTCGCGGAAGCGGACCTGCATATGAACAGTTGCGAAAACAAGTCATCAAGACACTTGAAGACCTCCGTGATAGCGACGGCACAAAACCACTTGCTGCTGCAGTCAAATGGGAAGATGTCAAAGAATTTATGGATCTCCCACCTGATCGTTCAGGAGATCTTGTTATCGCAAATATTGCAGGATACGGCTGGGATGAAGAGATCTCCCCTGACGGCCGAATATTTGATTCACCATTAGAATCAGGGTATAAACAAGCAATTTTTGCGAATAATACCAAAGGACTATGGACACCATTCATCATTATGGGTAAGGGGATTAAAAAAGGCCACGCCATCACTGAACCGATAAGTGTTGTTGACCAGACACCAACGATATTATATGCAATGAATCAAACCATCCCATCATACATAGAGGGCAAGGTAATCAATGAAGTATTCGAGTAATAAAAAGAAAAGGTTCATGAGTGTCAGTTTAGTATGGATGGGTCTATTGATTGGACTACTGCTAGTGACTGGATGCCAGTATCTCGAGTCATCATTTCCAAAAATAGTATCAACAACGCCCGCCAATACTGTAGAGAATGTTTTTGGGTATGTGTTTAATGTAAGCCAGTCAAAATTCAACCAAACATATCTTGAGTATGATGATGGTAAAGAGATTATCACGTTAAAGATTATCAGGGATGTTGACTTAGATATTGCAGAGACTATTAGTTCTGACCGGATTGTATTATTCAGGTCGATATTCGAACCAAAGAGGGTTGATTATCCCGGGCAGTACACGAGAACCATCGAATGCCCTGAAGAGTTCAAACCAAAATATTACGAATTTAACAACACGACTGTCGGCGAGAGAACCAAGTATTTCGTCGGTTATGCGAATGTAAATAAGGTTGCTGGCGCGTGCACTGCAGACCTTATATACTACAACTATGCATATGGTTTTATGAGTTGCCCACAGGAGCGATGGCTTATAGAAATAGAATATTACTCTATTCTGGAATTTAATAAGACTCAGATGTTCATGAAGAGTCTTGATTGTACTACACTTCACAATAGCACCACGCAATAATATATTCAAAATGGCTAAAAATAACAGATTCAATGCACGCATGCTGATTATTTTCTTTGGCATAGTGATCAGTATAGCAATTATTATTTCTGGTTGTACAAAAAATACACCGAACACCCCAAAGGATGAACCACTTGATCTCTCATGTCCTGATTGCAATGTCATCTTCCTTAACATCGAACTCTTACGCGCAGACTATGTCGGACTCATCAGTAACGAATACGGCAATAACACCCCAAACATCGACAAATTCTTCGAAAACAGCATCATATTCGAAGATGCATCTGCTCCCAGCGGAGCGACAATAGTGAGTAATATTGCGGTGCTCACAGGTATCGATCCATCTGTTATCCACAAAATTGTAGAAGAGAGATATGATACCGGATATCGTCCCCCAGCTGACCGCCCGTTTCTCCGAAATTACTCTATAAATTATTTCAGTACATATCTTACAATCGCCCAAAGGTTATACGCCAAAAACTATACCACAATAAACATTAATGATGGCGGGCACACTGGACAATACACATTTATGGATGCTGGGTTCGATAAGTATTATGAAACGACCAATATATACCTCCCCAATGGTGTTGAATTGAATACTACATTCATCATTCTACAAAGGGAGATCCAATCCTTAAAACATAATACAGATACGGATACAAGCGCATTCTTTCTTTTGGTGCACAGTAATCTATTGCATGCTTTGCCGTATACCTACCCCATAAATCGCCAGCGTATTATTAATCCAAAAGTTATTTCCATTCCCTTTCCTGAGAAGGGAGAACAATTGTTATTCCTCAATTTTAGTCTTGACAGGAATACTCCGATAAGTTTTCAGGATAAGTCGTTCTGGATGTGGAAATACGATAATTCCCTCGCATATAACAATATACGCTCTTTTGACAATACTACGTACGCTACATATCAAAAGATATCTCATCAGTTGTATGCTGAGCAAGTGCAATATGTCGATGAAGAACTAGGAAACATATTCGCTGATTTGGAGAATGGCAATCTATTGAATAATACGATTATTGTACTCTATGCAAATCATGGTGACGGGTTATTCGATAATAGTATACCTAATCATGACACATCATACCAATCAAGCATCCACGTGCCACTATTCATACGACACCCAAAAATAAAACAACAACTACGAATAAAGACTCCCACTGCATTAATTGATCTCACACCAACCATTACTACCATGATTTCTACAAACAACACCGGTACACTCAATATCACTCATCAAGGGCTTATACCAATAATTTTAAACAATACCTATATTCGGCAACGACTATTTGGCGTGAGCAATAGTGATAAATATATCCGGTATCAGGACATGAAACTCATCGTATTTGATGATAATCGTAAAGAATTATATAATATTACAGCGGACCCGCACGAATTAAACAATATCGCAGCAGCATATCCTGAAACAGTCAAAGAACTCTCTGATGCACTAACAGAACACGAAATCGCCATGCGAAAAGAGTTCCAAAAACAATACGGAAACAGCACATAGAACTATAAGGAAAAAAACAAGATAATGCCCAAAGATTTATAAAAGATAAGGATTACGGGATTAGATAAGACGACAATAAGTTGAAAAATGAGGAGGATAATGATGGTGACCGATGAACATAAAAAAACACTTGCATTCTTCACTGTTCTTGATGATTCAGAATCGAGCGCAAACGAGTATAGTGTATCATTAATCTCCCATCTCAAAAAATTCTTCGATATCACGGTGTACACAATCACACCTACTGCGTTAAACATCGATCTGGAATATATCCCGATAAAAAATTATACTGATTTTAAAGGAAAAGAACAAATCATCATCTATAATATCGACAATGATGAGAAATATGGATTTATGTATCCCTTCATGCAAAAATATCCGGGGATTAGTATACTCCATGATTTGAACGTATTCTACTTCTTCTATCGCAACAGCGGTCTCTTCAAAAAAATATCACTATACAGCAACCTTGCACGAAATCACGGTATCAAAGCACTCATCCATGGTATCGGAGTCAATACCCGGATTTTTATCGGTCGGGAAGAAACATTCCTCCCTCAGCTTCCTGAAGAACATACCTTACTGTATGGCTGGTATGGGAGCGAAAGGACTCCGCGTGGGAATTACCGCTGGACAAAAAAGAAATTTGGATTTCAAATTGCCGATCACGAAATAAAAACCGTAAAAATAAAGCTTTACACAGATTATCCTACAGTACTTATGGTATCTACCGGCGAAGTGTGTTATGTCATTAAACTTCGCGCTGCAACTATCCAAGAAATCACTATTCCTGTAGCAAAAAAAGAAATCGTACAACTATTGGTAAGAGTCAAAAAACCACTATCCACACTCACGAAGATTCGAAACAAAGATCCGCGGGAACTCGGAGTTCAAATATGGGATATTACCTACCATAATGAAAAAGAATACTGTGAATTTAATTTTCTTGAAATGGAAACTGAAGAATGCATTGAACGCTCCTATCCGGTAAATGTGTATGAATTAGCACATATCTATCCCATGACCCAAAAGATTATACGCAAATCAAAGGCTATTATTGTTCAGACCGAATTTATGAAAACTGCAATACGCCGATATAATATGCAATGCCCTATAACTGTGATACCTCCCGGTAGTGCCCACCCTGTTATTACGAGATCTCAAGATGCAATCAGAAAATCTCTTGGACTTGCAAAAAATGCATTTATTATCTGCTCTGTCGGAAGAGTACAAAAGAATAGACGTATTGAATCTATACTCAAAGCATTTAAGGTATTTATAAAGGATAACCCTGAAAGTCGTTACATTATCTGCGGAAGTCTCGATTCAGAATACGATATCCAGCATATTGTTGTATCAATGGGACTTGAGAAAAACGTGATGATTGTAGGATTCGTTGCCGCATCAGAGATGACAGAATATATTTATGCAAGCAATCTCTGTTTCAATCTTCGTCATCCCACGAACGGCGGAATCTCAACTATTCTGATGCGCATGTTGGCACTCGGGAAACCTTGTGCGGTCAGCGATGTAGACGCATATAAAGAGCTCCCCGACAATACGGTATTTAAGATAAAGCCGGATCATCAGGAAATCAAACAGATTGTTCAACTCCTCACCGATGTCAAAAATAATTCAAAAAAAATCAAGAACATCACTGTAAACGCAAAGATATACGCACAGCATACTGACTGGGAACAAACTGCAGAAAAAATATATACATTCGCAGGAGAATTAAAAAAATAAAAATCTTGCGTTAGAGTTAAAAAATGAAGATACTTATTATCAATCCTCTTGATGAAACAAATCTGGATGGAAAAAAAGGCGGAAACCAGCGCCTCGCAGAAGCGCTTGCGCATAATTTAAGAAAATATACCAGTCACACTGTTATGGAACACTATACACATTTTAATGATTATACCCTTTACAATATTATTAAAGCATATATCAAAAACCGGCGCATTGATTGCAGCGCATATGATTGTGTCATCACCATTAAATTCCCGAGTTATGTGATCCGGCATAAAAACCATATTTCACTGATAAATCATCGCATGCGGCAATTCAATGATCTCTGGCCGGAATACAAAAAACAATTCAGCGGTTTTGCACTATTCAAGCGAAAGATATTACGATTAATCCTTCGCGTAGTAGATACGTATTATCTCAAAAAGACAAAAAAGATCTATGCACAATCAGGAGTTATCCGCAAACGACTCTTGCATTCCGGGATTATATCAGAAGTACTTTATCCGCCAGAAACCATAGATGGATTAGAGAAAGGAGCATATAACTATTTATTTCTTCCCGGAAGACTTGATGATGAACGAAAAAGAGTGAGTCTGGTCATTGATGCGATGAAACTCGTGAAGGGTCACGTCAAGCTCATCATCAGTGGAGACGGAAATGATAGAATCGCACTCCATGAACGTGCAGCAAGCGATAAAAGAATCGTATTCATGGATTATGTTGATGAACAGAAATTGATTTCGCTGTATAAGGATGCACTAGCAGTCATCTTTGTCCCTGCTGCAGAAGATTATGGTCTTGTCGCTATCGAAGCAATGAAATGTGCAAAACCAGTAATTACCTGCAGTGATTCTGGAGGTCCGACTGAAATTGTGAAAAATTTTCATAATGGATTCGTCTGCGCTCCAACTCCTAAGAGTATTGCCCAAAGCATCACCTATCTGACGCAACACCCCGACGAAGCAAAACGTATGGGTAAGAATGCATTTGATGATGGATTGCATATTAATTGGAAGAATTATATCCAAAAAATCCTCAGCACATGATAACGAAAGACCAGATCCCACAAAGCACCGCAGTCGTTCTTGAGATGATACGCTCTTTTTCAACAGGATCTCGAGCAGTGATGCCGGAAACAATGCCCGAGAGAGATCAACAAATAAAAATTGAACATCTTATTACCAATAACCATCTCGAAGGGCTTGCCTATCTTTTTATAAAATCAAACGATATTGTCGTGAATGATGAATTAAGGGGGCGAGTGGAGAAATGTTATGCACAGAATTCTATAGATACCATATATGTAAATCAGTTGTTAAAGAGATTATCAAAAGATATTGAAAAAACGAATGCAGCCATTACGATTTTTGAGGGATCAACAGCAATACTAGGAGTATTGAATACCACGGGTGTACGGCCAGTGGGAACTATCAGACTATTGAGTGATTATCGATCGCTCAAAAGAGCGCATAAGATTCTCACTACAGAAGGATTTCGAACAAATGAACCTTCGAGATTATCAGAAACAGCAATTGCAAGCGCGTTAGAGAACTCTCCTGCGCAGATGACAGAATTGCCGTTCAGTTCCAAAAAATCATTCTATACACTACGAGAAGAACTCAACAAAAACTCGACAACAAAAATATCACTAGAACCAACAATAGAAAAAACAGAAAACAGAACAACAACAGGAAAAATAAACATCAAAGAACTCAACAAAAACTCGACAACAAAAAAAATATCACTAGAACCAACAATAGAAAAAACAGAAAACAGAACAACAACAGGAAAAATAAACATCAAAGAACTCAACAAAAACTCGACAACAAAAAAAATACTACTCGAAACCGCAATACCGTTCGAGCCAACAACACAAACAGGAAAAATAAACATCAAAGAACTCAACAAAAACTCGACAACAAAAATATCACTCGAACCAACAATAGAAAAAACAGAAAACAGAACAACAACAGGAAAAATAAACATCAAAGAACTCAACAAAAACAACAACACAAAAAAAATACTACTCGAACCAACAATAGGAAAAACAGAAAACAGAACAACAACAGGAAAAATAAACATCAAAGAACTCAACAAAAACTCGACAACAAAAAAAATACTACTCGAAACAACAACACAAACAGGAAAAATGATATACGTACAACACCATGATTGGCTTCATCGGCATAAACGACAGTGTCGTAATCAATGTACCGATATCACGGTGGAATTATGCACAGATGTCGCTGAAGCGCCCCATCCATTTTATTTTTCAAAAACAAATAGTATATCCCATATCACCAAAAGTGCCTATAGCATCGATTTCGAAACAACAATCGTCATCAGCGCTGCACAATTATTTATTGACAAATTCAAAGAATCATTATTGCGCCTATTTGATTTGGCAGTCATCGTAAACGCGCAAATTATCAATTGGAAAAAACTTATAGAAATAAGCAGAGAAACAAATACTTCATCATTCACATATATCTATCTCCTTTTAGGAAAAGAATTGTTGGACCTCGACATCCCCCCTGAAATTATTGATCAACTCCGATTACAATCATCTCAACTACAATTGTTCTTTCTAGATAAAATCAACTACTTAAAACTCATCAACGGCGGATCAGATCAAAACATGAACACATTGTGTCAGTGCTATTTCAAGAAAGGAATCATAAGAGATACTGTCGAATTTGCCCACAGATGCGCCCCTAATAACAAGACACTCCACGAAAACGAATAGTATAAAAAGAGATGCGATATACGCTCGTGTAAGAAGATGATTGATTTCAACCTTATCAAAGAACTCGTGAAAACTGACTTCAAACTGAAGTATTATGGTTCGTTTTTAGGGTTCTTTTGGTCGCTCCTTAAACCATTTCTCATGCTTGGAATACTCTATTTTGTATTCACCTATTTCATTAAGGTCCAGATCCCTAAGTTCGCATTATTCTTATTATTAGGGATTATTATATGGAACTATTTTATTGATACTACAAATGATAGCATGAACTCGATAAAAGCGAAAAGCAAAATGTTAACAAAGACAAGGCTTTCTCCAGGCACACTGGTCATCGCTGCATCAATCCATAATGCAATCACACTGCTGCTTAACCTGCTTGTCTTCTTTATCATTTTTTTTGTAGGAGGTCATCCTCTGGGGTATGTATCGCTCTATTTTATAGTTCTTTTCATATTACTTATCTGTATTGTGACATCACTCTCGCTTGTCGTTATCCTGCTGAATATACGCTTTACTGATTTTAAGCACATCTGGGATGTCTTGACACAGATACTGTTTTGGGCAACACCTATCGTGTATAATCTGGATTATGTGACAACAAATTTTCAACGATGGTTTTTGCTTAATCCGATTGCCCGGATTATTGTTGATGCGCGAGCAGTAATACTCTATAACACTTTTCCTGAACTCAAACAAATCATCATTACATTCATCATTAGTATCGCAATTTGTGTTATTTGCTACTATATCTATAAAAAAAATAAAGAACGCGTACTTGAATTCTTATGATCCAGATCAAACATATATCAAAAAAATATTATATCCCCCATATACAGCGGACGACACTATTTGAAAAGATAGTGGGTTTCATAAAAGAGAAAAATAGTCTCGAAGAATTTTACGTATTGAAAGATATCTCCTTTGAAATCGAAAAGGGGGAAATCTTCGGGATTATCGGCAATAATGGATGCGGAAAAACCACACTTCTCAAGATAATCGGCGGCATCATTAGCCCAAATAGCGGAACAGTACATACTAAACAACGCATCGTATCATTTCTAGATTTGGGCATAGGATTTCATCCCGAGCTCACTGCAAGAGAGAATATTTATCTCTATGGTACCATTATGGGGATCACACAGAAAAAGCTTAATAAAGAATTCGAAGAAATACTCCACTTTGCAGGAGTTGAACGTTTCGCGGATATGAAATTGAAGCAGTTTTCTTCGGGAATGGCGATGCGGCTCGCATTTGCGACCATGATACGCACAGAATTTGACACGATCATCCTTGACGAAGTCTTTGCAGTAGGTGATTTAGAGTTCAAAAAAAAGTGTGTCAATGAATTGATGAAATTCAAAAAACAGGGAAAAACCATCATTATCACCAGTCATGGAATGGATGCGATAATAGATCTGTGTGACCGCGCAATGCTGCTTGAAGATGGAAAAATAAAAGCGATCGGTAAACCAGAAGAAGTCGTACAAGCATACATCGTCAACGACACTAAGTAAATGCTGCACAACATATGAGATCACTTCCTTAATTTATCATTATAAACATCATCGATATTATTATACTTATCAGCAGTATCTTGCTCCTAACCCTTACTGGATGCACAACACTTATTCCGAAAGATGAACCACCAGATCTCTCCTGCCCGGATTGTAATGTCATCTTTCTCAACATCGAACTTCTCCGCGCAGATTATATCGGGCTCATCAGCAACGAACATGGCGATAATATCACCCCGAACATCGACAAATTCTTTGAGGATGGAATCATATTCGAAGATGCGAGTGCGCCAGCAGGATCGACGCAAATGAGCAATATTGAAGTGCTTACAAATACCGACCCAATGATAATAAAGGGTATAATAAATTTTTATAAAGATAAGGGCTCCTTTCAAAATCTTCGTTTGCACCTTAAGATGAGCATCTTCTTATAGCTCTATTCAGAAAATTTCACAGGATTGCAAGTGGTAAAATTTTCCATAAGAATAAACATCTGAATGCGAATGGTGCAAAATTAAGAGATTTTGAAAGGAGCCTAAAGATAAGATAAGGATGTATATTTTTAGGGATATCTAAACATTTATAAATAATGTTAATAGCAGGAATAAGTCCTCTAAGAAAATGGAACCGCACAAACAAAAATTATTTTTAAACATTGCAACACTGCTTCTCGTATCCCTATTATGTATAGGTATTATCGCAATAACCTATCACTATTACAGACAACAACAAACAAAAAATAGTCAACCCATATATATCACTAACGATCCAGAATATTCGTACGAAACAGTAAGTAGACAAGGTATCAGAATAGCGAATAACGGAAGTCTACAACTTATGCTTGATCCATACACAAACTATATTCTCCGTTCTAACCAAAAAACAAATAAAGTAACTATCGATAGTCACGGATTTCGTGGATCATTTGATGATAAAGATCCTCGTCCAAGAATAGCAATTACCGGAGGGTCAGTCGCATTCGGAGAAGGACTCAATAATGATAATGAAACACTTGCTGCAGTGCTTGAACGCAAAAACCCGAAATACCAAGTCATCAATGCAGGAGTCACAGGGTTCGTGTCAGGACAGGAATTAGCATATCAAGTGAATTATCTCAGTGATTATCATCCAAAAATCGTCATGTCATTCAGTGGATGGAACGATCTTACGGATATCTGTGCTAAACGATACGCAAAGTTTGAAATAAGAACATATACATATGGGGTGAATGAATTCTTTGACCATCTTGAAAATCAGCTCATAGTACTCCAAAATATACAAGGAATCAATAATTATACTATAGGAGCTGGACAATATCGTAATCCTGAAGCCTCACTCAGCGACGACGAAGTGATTGAAAAAGCATACGTTACCTATGTGAATAATGCCGTCAAAATGGACGCATTCGCTAAAGGAAATGGAGCAACGTTCATACTCGTCATCCAGCCTGAAATTACGACAAAAAAGATAAAAACAGAAGAAGAGAAAACACATTTTGAGACGGCAAAAAAGAATTGCGATTTTCAAAAACGGTATAAAAAACTAATCCAATATACCACAGAAAAACTCGATGAACAGCACGTCCGATATATCGATATCACAAACACTCCACAATACGCTGCAGAGAACGAAACAATATTTGTCGATACAGTTCATCTTAATGCAAAAGGGCATGCATTGATGGCTGAAATTATCAAAGACTATCTTCATAAAAATAAGATCATCAACGAATAATCAATAAATCAGTAGTAAAATAGTCTCATTCTTAACAGATACATTAACATATAACATTACCACAACGTAAAACGCATGCGAAGAATTCCGCGGACATATTCAAGAATACACGAAGATAATGCTACTTGCGAATCAGGATCATCAACCCAATGCACATCAACCGCTGTTACGCGCATATTGCAATGATACATTATAAGAAGTAGTTCAGTATCAAAAAACCAATTATTATTTCTAATAGTAGATTCGATTTTCAAAAAACTTTTCGGATTTATTGCTTTAAAACCGCACTGTGCATCAGGAATCTTTTTCATGAATACTATTCTGAGTAAAAGATTATACGTTCGTGAAAATAATTCACGAAAAAACGTTCTCCCCTCTACCAGAGAATGTGTTCCTAGACGGTTACCGACTGCGAGATCGTATTTTTGGACAACAATTGCATCAATAAGGGTACGAAGATGTTTAAGATCTGTTGATAAATCAACATCCATATAACAGGCACAGGCATATTTTTTTGCAGTACGCCAAGCAGTCCGCAATGCAAGTCCCCGACCCTTTTTTTCAAGACGAAGGTATTGCACATTCTTTAATATTCCTGCAAGCGATTTACCGATCTTTAGAGTAGCATCAGTGCTTGCATTATCGACAATAAGAATAGTGTATGTATAAGGAAACTTCGATTTTTTAAGAAACGCAAGAAGTGTATTTACACCCGCAACTAATTGTTTCTCTTCATTATAGACAGGTAAGACAATGAGGATGTTGGCCAAGAGATACCTACAGATGATTACGCAAACTACGCATAGATAACTATAACATTCGGATATAAGAATGTTGTTTAAAAATGTTTTGGCAAACAAAGACAACAAAACAATAATCTTTATATAATGTTCTTATTTATCGATATCATGGTTTTCAAAGTTATCTTGACAATGCTTCCCTACACTAACCTGATGTTTGCTCCTCCAATAAATCTACCCTATCTTAAAGCATATGCCGAACAGCAAGATAAAGATGTTTCAGTCAAATGTTTAGATTTAGAAAAAGAATTTTTCGAATCAGATGTCATACAATGTGATGCAGCCATTTATTGGAGAAACGCATTAACTTGCGAATCACAAAGAGACATATCTCCAGAAACGTGTAAAATTCTAGAAAAATTTGTTGATATGATAATCGCTGAAAAACCTGATGTTGTAGGTTTTTCAGTTACAAATTGGAATGATCGATATACAGATTTTGTTTCTCACAAGCTACGTTTATTGATACCTCAAATCTATATTATGTACGGTGGCCGACAGTTTTGTTTAAAAAAAGTATGGAGAAAAACCATTTCTCAAAGACATGCGGGTGAATTCCCCCATATTGATTGTGTTGTGAAGAATGAGGGCGAAGCTATATTCGCAGAAATTATTGCATCATTAGAGAGAGGTATAAAACCGCGTTTTTGCGCAGGAACATCGCTGAACGTAGATAGCAAAATCATTGATGGGGTTTTTGTTAGTGGTGAAATTATTGATTGTGGTGATCGACCACACATCAGGGATTTAGATAGTATCCCTTTTCCCGACTTTAGCGATTATAATAAAGAAGCGTATCTTACTGATCACATAAAGATAATATTCAGTAGGGGGTGTTCTGGTGTTTGCGAGTATTGCTGTGATAACGATAAAATGGGTGAAGGAGTGCGCATACGGTCGCCTGAAAACATTATTACTGAAATAAAATTACGCAAACAACAAGGATACAGTAAATTCCAAATATGCGATTTGTGCGCAAATACTGATGTAAAAAAATTAGAACACATTTGCGAACGCATTATTGCTGAAAAACTCGATGTAGAGTTTATTTTTGCAATGTTTAGACATTCACCACTCATGACGCCTCATTCATTTGAATTGTTCAGGAAAGCAGGGTTACGATTAATGACTTTTGGTACTGAAAGCGGCTCACAAGAAATACTAAACAGAATGCATAAAGGCATTCGCGTCGAAACAATAGAAAAAAATTTTAAGGATGCATATGAAGCTGGATTAACAAACACTACCTATCTCATGGCAGGGTTCCCTGGAGAGACAGAAGAGACGTTCCAAAAAACCATAGACTTAATAATTCGAAATAAGAAATATATCTCTGCAGTAGGTCATATTGCTGAAGTAAATATACATGAAGGATCCTTAATTCAGGAACATCTTGATCAATATGATTTGAATCGCGAATCATTATTCCATGCACCTGATGTATGGATGACTGCTGATGGCAAAAACACGCTAGAATGGCGCAGAAGTCTTGTAGAGAAGATGAAACAAACCATGAAACAACATCAGATCCATTTTGTAGTATATAGCATTGATGGTACCCCTTCTTACACATTTACGAAACTTATACCGATATTAATTACAACAAGGGATAAGACAAACAATTTTAATATGAAAAAGATGCTTAAAAAGATAAATCTTAGAGGAGAATACTTAGCCAAACTTTCACTCAATAATATGTTAAGTGACGAATATAAATGTGTCATTAACGTAAAAAATGTCGGTACAGAATTATGGGATACAAATAAATCACAGATATTCGTAGGATGCAGAATGTATAGTGGTGCGCAGTTCGACAAGCTCGTAGGGGAGTGGCGGAGTGATTTGCCAAAACAAATTATAGAACCGCAAGAATCATTTACAACAGAATTTTTTTTCAGGTTAACACTCAAAAAAGGACCATATTTGCTGAAATTTGACGTTGTTAACGAACACCACTTCTGGTTTGAAGACAAAGGGAACAAACCATTGATGGTGTATGTAGACGCAGTATAATGAATTACAATAATGAAATGCTATAGTAAATCGCTTTAATTTTCGGATAACAAAAAACGCTTTGCGTTTTAGGTTTTCGGGAATCTTTGATTTCCTAAATATCTAAAAGCGATTTACTATCTAGCAAATAACATCACAGTATCCGAATATTAATGTTATTTGCTATAGTGTAATAAGAGAACACGTGGGAAACATGTTTATCAAAATATGTTCTAAGAAAAATAAAAGAGATTTTTTAAATTTTTTAAGAAAATCAATAACTCATCGAACGAGTTTCTGGTACAGTTGATGAACTTTACGTGGAATAATATCATTAATGGTTTTAACTTCGCGTTCCGGATGTTCAGCCAAATGCTTTCTTACAAGTGGACAAGACTTACTTTCGAGACAATATTTACTAAACTCCCCCTGCGCAAGACGCGAACGAATACCCTGTATCCTCTCACAATTCCATAATTCTTTGAATTTATCCATAGGACCCAATGGTCTGAAACTATAACAACAAAACTTGACTCCTGCACGGAGAATATAAGATGTCTCCCATGGCTCTCTGCAGATCGGTGGTTTTTTTGTGATAACAGGAGTCACACTACTCGTAATCGTTGTAACGGGTATATGTTCTTCTTTCTTTTCTTCAAGAGACAAACCAGTCTTCGAAACTTCCGGCGTATGCGATTCCACGAATGTGCCCTGCTTAACAACTGCATGTTGTTTGAAGATTTTTAGATCTTTTTCAATACTTCCCCCAAAATTCAGCTGATCTGCCAGTTTAACACCATATTTTTTTGAGAGTGCTCTCGCGTTAATAGATATTTGTATAAACTCTTCGCGGGTAAATTTTTCAGCAAAATAATCAAAAACATGACCTCCACGATTTATAGATGATAAGATAGAAGACTCAAGTAATGGGCGTAATATAAGCAAATCGGTTTTAATATCCGCACATAATTTTATAAAATCCTCCAATTCATGGATATTCACCCTCATGGGCATGAAAACCATATAAATACTGGGACCGGAGGCGTGTGCTCTTTCTTTTGCGAGTGCTCGAACATTATCGATCACTATATCAAAACTATCTGTTCGTAATTTAGCATAGGTTTCAGGAGTTGCAGCATCAATAGAAATATATAACTTGATATTTTTTCCTAATAACAACGCACGATTCTTTTCTGTAAGCAGAAGACCGTTTGTTGAAATCTCTAAAACCTTCCCATTTTTTTCAAACTCGTCTAATAATTCTCCTATATACGGAGACAAAAACGGTTCACCTATCGAACAATTCGTGAGTTGTTTACAATGTGTAAAAAAATTACCATACTCTTCCAATGTTTTCTTGTTAAACGGCGCATAGGTATATGACCCTTCCTTCCTTTTTACATCATCATACTCACAATAAACGCATGCAGGACGCATATTGCACACACCATAGATATCTATCCCTAATTGCACAGGATACGAATCCAAAATAGTTTTACCTTGTGTAAATTCTTTATTATTTAACAAAATATTTTCTGAGATTATGTTTTTCGGATTTTCAGAAATATCACTAAAATCTATAGGTCCTAACCGCATAGTCATGATGCGTGAATCTGCCGGTGCATCAATCTTTTTATTCGTCCTAAATATCAGGTGTTTTCCTTCTCCGCGTGGAATAACATAAGTATTCCATCCCCTGATTAAGTGCAGTGTTTTTATAAAAGTATTATCTATAACACATTCAACAACCTGCGAAAAATCCGAGAAATCACTGTATAGATCGATATGTAAATATTTTTCCGGCAAATCCGGCAGGCATAAGCTCGCCTCAAAAGAACACCATCTGAAATCAACAGTACCGTCCTTTTCTAGCTCATGAAATCCGTATTCAAAACATTCATCATCTAAAAGCATACATACAAAAACATGGATGTATTTTTATAGTTTTCTATTGTGTGAGGTGTTATTTAAAAAGATTCGACAATTAATTCTTCAACAAGGGGCTCGCTGCCGCAATCTTCAAACCAGAATTTTTTTTCATTAACCATATCAAATTTCAATAAATATACTCCTTTTTCGAGAGGTATATCAATCGTATATTCTGCAGTGAATGTCTCACCAGGAAAAATAACTTTAGGCAATTCGCTACGTAATTCAGTTACGAGTTTATTATTGAGATAGATTTTACAACCCGCGCAAATAGCATCATACGTATTATCCCATTTTTCTGTTCCAGTATTTTTTATTTTTACATAAGCTTTTCCTTTCTGTTCTAAAAAATGCAAATCACATACTTGCGCCGCATACACTTTTTTTTGCGTCTTTTTAGTTATTTGATGAAAAAGTGATTGCTTTACATGCGCTATTTTTAAAGAAACAGTATTTTGATAAACAGGAGTTCCCTCAGCAGTGTAAGTAATCATCCGTATCCCTTTATTAGACATAAAAGTATTTATTCGTTTTATAAGTTGCATACGCCACTCGTGCGTATTTCTTCCATCTACGGTTTTCCATATTTCAGGAGCAAAAACATTGCATATTGTTGATTCATCAAGAGCGTATGCCTTTAAATTTTCTATAATGCCAGAATTTCCACATATAATAACTTCAGCGGTGTGGCCAACCCCATAAATATATTTTTCATTTCGCGACAAGAGATCTATGGTTTCTTGAAAGGTCTCTTCGGTCTCTCCAGGATAGCCAATCATAAGATAGAGCATAACATTAAGTCCTGCATCATAAGCCTCTCTCAGATTTTTGTCTATTGTCTCTACACGCACACCCTTCCGCATTTTGTTGAGAATTTGCTGAGAACCGCTCTCTGTGCCGAAGGTAATGAGTTTAAATCCGGCAGCACGTAGCAACTGAAAAGTATTTTTTGTCATGAGTGGTGAATGTCTGAACATTGCAAAAATAAACTCGATATCAAGTTTTTCAGCAATAATTAATGTACAGATCTGCTCTAATTGTTTAATGTTTGCATTAGCACAGAGATCACTGATCTGGAATCGCGTATATCCTTGTGTCATGCGTAATTTTATTTCAGCAATGATATTTTCAGGGCTCCGCACACGAACGCCTTCACCCATTTCATCATTTTCAGAACAATAATCACAAACGCCCGGACAACCGCGATTAAATTTTATCCGGATATAATTAGCAAGTAAATTTTTTTTGTCATAGTCACTATAATCAGGGAAAGGAATACTATCTAAATCAAGTATGGGCGCCCTATCACCACAATCAATAATTTCACCATTCACATTTAAAGTCGTTCCGGCACAATATACGGGTTTTCTTCCTGTTTTAATTGTTTTAATAATTTCTTTGAATGTTTCTTCCCCTTCATTCTTTACAATACAATCAATATACGAACATTCTCGTTCATGAATTTGTTTCACTTGCCAACGCCAATTTTTTCGTGAACAAAATCTTCTCCCACCATAAACCAAATAGATATGAGGAGATTTTTCTTTTATACATCGAGAAACATATTCAGTATATAGTTGATTTGAATTAGTGACTGAAAAACCTACAACATCTGGATGCGGCTGCAATAATCGTTCGACAATATCATCAAGAAGTAACATTGCGTCGGGAGAAATATGCCTGGTTTCGCTACCCCAAGATATACGATCCCAATATTCACTCACATTACTCTTAATAATTTTTGATCGAAAAAAAATACTTTCTGTTTCCACAATAGTAACAGAAATATCGGAATCTTGTTCAAGATATGCTTTAAGATAAGGAAGACTTAACGGGGGTGTATAGACATGATTTGCAAAAGGAAGCATTGTTAGGATAATATTGAGACCCATTATGAAGAAAAAATATGCTGTAATATAAAGTTTCTGAAAAACAGCGGAATATTTAAATAGAAACACGAACAAAAAAGTTTTGTGTTACAATATACATCTCAAAAAGAATCGTTTTTTACAAGAAACGAATGGTTCATCATTCTCGCATTCATCATTGTAGGCAATATTTTTATCACAATATTTATGCGTTATGAAAATGCAATTTATTACTGGGATTTATCTAATTACTGGATAAAAACATTAGAGTTAAAAAACTTATTTACGCAAGGATTGGCGCCGAGCATCTCTGCGATTATGCAATCAATAAATGTTGCAGATTATAATTATCTTGGTGCAGTCATTCTCATGCCGTTCCAATATATTTTTGGGTTTAGTAGAACAGCACATATCCACGGGATTTTTAATATGTTTGTTATCCCTGCAGCAATAACACTGGCATACATCACAAAATTGCTCGTCAAGAAATTCTACCATAATTGGAAACCAGCATATCTGGCTATCCCCATTATAGCAACATTAGCGCGTCCTCTACTGCTTAGTCCAAGCCTCAACGGATATGTTGATGCAGGAGGAATCATATTTACAGGTGCTGCAGTATTTCTTTATTTCAAATACGGATTAGATGGTCGCATATCTGTATACATCAGTATGGGTATCCTATTGGGACTTGCAGGATTATTCCGGAGATGGTATTATTTTTGGATTGTCACATTTATTGTTATGCTCTGTATCTTTGAAGTACTGCCGGTACTGTACCAGTATGCAAAACAGAAGATAAAAAACAGACGCACCATACTTCCTCCAGAATTAATACGCAGGGTAAGGAATTATTCAATTACAGGCATCAGTATAGCAATACTCATCGGTAGTGTCTCATATACAGTATTAAAACGTGTCTTGCTTACTAATTATAGAGACATATACACTGCATACCGCCCTCCACTCAACATCATCTTTTCCAATTCAATACAATTTTTCGGACTGTTATTCTTGTTCTTCGTCATCTTAGGAGCAGGCATCCTACTTTTTGAGAAAAAAACGAGAAAAGAAGCAGTATTTCTCATCCTACCAATCATCATTATTTTTTTCTGGTTTTCATCAATACAAAGTTTCGGGCATCATCAATTTTTATTGTTTGCATTATCGATGATACTTCTTGTGACATTAGGTATCACACGGGTTCTCTTATTTATTAAAAAAACGATTATAAGGCGCAGTATTGTGATATTGTTGATTGCGCTTTTCATAACAAGCATATACTTTACATATGTTCCTGCATCACAAAAGATTCGAACACCTCCAGTAAATGCATTATCAGGAACATCGAATTTTCCACGTATCTTCGAACATAAAGAAGAGATGACTAAAATCTATTATGACCTTGTATATATGACACCAGAGAATGAAACAATATATGTCCTTCCGAGTTCTTATCAAATGGGTGATGGAATCCTCCGCAATGTCGGATTACCGCTAATAAATACACAACGTATGGATAAGGTTCTGCCCGCATATGGTGTTGATAGATTGGGCTTTCCGAATCACTTCTTTCGAGCCACCTATGTAGTGATTTCTATCCCTGAACAGTACCATTTGAACAAGGACGAACAATCCATCATCCACCTCCTCTCAGAATCATTATTGAAAAACGACAGTATCGGACGGCATTATGAAAAATTGCCCAAAGAGTATATGCTTGGCGATATTAAAATTTTAGTCTATAAAAAAATGAGCGCAGTAACCACAGAAGACGTCGTTGAATTATCCCGGATATTAAAAAATAAATATCCTAATAATGAGAATGTATATACAATACACGAAACAGGTTACTGAAATATACTGGCAGTATAATTTTCTTCCAAGAGAATTGTATAGATAGCATCTGCAGCTTTAACATGCCCGCTTGGTTTCCAGTGACCATCTGCATCATAATAATCAGAAAAATTCAGGGAAGAATTGGCTAAATCAATGAACACTATTTTCCTATCCTGCGTAAAATTTGCGAGCATATACGACGCATACTGTGGGTCATATTCTCCGAATTTTTGGTCTTGGACTAACTGCATCCGTAAAGGCATGTTGACCACGATAAACGTGCTATTTATTTGTTTTGCATAATCGTTCAATTTATCCATATAAAAAAATGTTGCATTCCATCCCTCAACACATTGTTGCGGCCGTAAACAACGAACATGGATTGAACGTTCAGAATGCGTATAGTCTAAAATCCCTAGTTTGAAGAGGAAACTTTCAGGATCCTTGAGATATTCAATAAGCGTGGTGATCGTACGTGAAGGAATATAACGCAATATTCCTGTAGCGATTGGCGAAGACCAGAACTCTCCAGAATTACTTAATGGATCATTGATGACAAACGTAACGATGATCATTTTTGGATTAAAATCTTTTTCATGGACTTTAAGATACACATATTCTCTTCGCGTATCATATCCATTAATACCGACATTTAACACCGTAAAATTATATTGCTTGGCGATAAATTGTTCTTGAAGCAGATACGGCCACGTCTGCGTATCATTAACTCCCTGTCCGAATGTAAACGAATCCCCTAAGACGAGTATCCGCTCTTTTTGAAAATCTGGTTCTTCCCCGCGCAAGCCATACGCATTCGTATGGATAATCGTTTTGAATTCTTTTGTATTAAACTTGACGGTTTGATTTGCTTTAAGAATATAATCAGAAGAAGGATCGTATTGATATAAATTAACGATAGGATAGAAAAATGTAATAAATCCGTCAAGAATGAAGAAACAAGAAACAATAACACCTAAGAGTATCAAGAGATTAACGAGATAATCTTTCCGAGAACGTCTCATTGCAGGGGGAGGAGCCATGTTAATAATCCAGGTATATAACTGCGTATTTATATGTTTAACGAAAAGCACACACGCTAACAGCACATTTAAATAGCGGTATTTATGCAAAGTCTTATATCACAATATAACTCCCAAAAAAAATAGTAATAATTATATAACAGATTGAGAAGTATGATAGATCGAAAAAATTTGATTATAATTTTAGTACTCGCTATAGTCTATACAGGATTCCTATTCTATGTCAGCCATCATTCACCATACTATCTATGGGCAGACGATGTAAACCATGTCCAAATGTCATACCTCCTCACAAAAGGAGACCTCACCTATACAGTAAATAATTGGACAAGACCGCTTTATAGCATTCCGTGCGCAACACTCATCTCATTATTTGGATACAGTCTACAATCATGCAGACTACTAGAAATATTTTCAACAATAGGAACAGCAATACTCCTATTCCTTATCACATACTACTACACAAAATCCAGAACACTATCAACAATAGCTGTGCTATTATTCGCGATAATACCAATGAACACACTACTCGCAACATCAAACTTCTCAGGACCACTATTCACATTCGTACTCATGCTCGGTTTCTATTTCTTAATTCAAGAAAAATTGATAGCATCATCAATAACAATAAGCCTACTCCCATTACTACGATCAGAAGGATTCGTCATAATTCTCATGTGGGCGCTCTATTATCTATACACGCATTATCATGTACACGAAAAAAAGATTTACGGAATTAAAATAAAAACAAAAGGAATACATCTCAAAAAAACTCCGCAAACACCGTATCTCATAATACTACTGCTACTACTCGCGATACCAATGCTACTATGGGGTATAGCAAGCTATTTCATCATAGGAAACTTCCTGAATCCTATACAAACATATCCCTTTTGGACTTCAGAACAATACATAACACCACTACTAACATATCTTGCAAGAATAATATACGGCATAGGAATATTCACATCGCTACTATTCGTTAGCGCATTGATACACCGAAAAAAACTGCCGGAAAAAATAAAACTAAGCATATACATCATACTATTCTTCATCATCATAAACGCAATTCTTGGCATGTGGGGGATAGATAATGCTGAAGGAGTAGTAGAATATATCTCGCCCGCAATACCATTAATGATACTTTGCGGGATATTATGTATAAACAAATTATCTTACAAACACAAAACAATTATTATCCTAAGCATATTACTCATAACCGCACAAACAATAGAACTATATGCATGGAAAGCTGACTGGAAAAACAACAATCCGCAAAAAAACACAGACAAATTGCCATACATACTCAAAGAATCTGCAATAAAAGACAATAATGCAAAAACAGATTACACACTAAGATGGCCTTATGTACTCAATAGACCTTCAGGGCACAATCGTGATATTATCAGAGGAAAGTGGTCCCCGATATGGGAACTTGAAGTACCATATCAAAACGTCACAGAATTTTATTTTAAAAATATCCCAAAAGAGGATCAAATACAACTTTGCGGAGTAACCATGCTCACAAGTTACAAAGATAATAGATATCCCTATCGATTAATACATACCATACAAGATAGAGAAACATGTGAACTATGCCCGAACTGCATCATCACCTGTGATTTCACAAACCGCACATGGATTATTAAACATAATGGTAATCCTCTTAAATATCCCGAAATAATGAATTATTATGACATTGTTTATGAAAATGACATCGCAAAAGTATTAAAGAAAAAAAATGAATCTTTTCGAACCCCACCTAATAATCTCACTATTAAAAATATTACTTGTTCAATGCATGGGTATTGGATGTAAAAAAGGCAAAGAATATAATAGTTAAAAAAATTCTTGACGTATCAAAAAATCATTTAAGAATATCTCGTATCTTCTTCATAAACACTTTCGTATCAAATTCTTTTGCACGTCGCATACACGCATCACGATACGTGTAAGGATTCTTTTCTAGTTGTGCATTCATCTTTTTTATTGCAGCAACAAGTTTTTCATCGTCAATATCATCGATCAAAATTCCTGTCTTCCCATTGATGACTGTCTCTTTATATCCGCCCTCGTTTGCGGCGATGACTGGTTTTCCTGATGCCATAGCCTCGACTGGCGTCATCCCAAAATCCTCGTCCTGCGCTGTGGTGATGAAACCTTTGCAGTGTGCGTAGAGTTCTTTAATTTTCTTATCACTCACCCATCCAAGAATTTTTACATTTTTTGGTTTTGAACTGATGATATGTTTTGCGTATGCCTCGAAATGCGCTGCCTTCTCATAGCATCCGACGATGATTAATCGCTCGTCTTTCAGCTGCCTGAATGCGTCCAACTGCATATCGATACGTTTATGATAGTATAATCTATTGACTGCAAGATAGTATCCCTTTGATTTTCCATAATAGTATTTTTGTGTTTCAATCGGTGGATTGATGACGACTGCATCCCGTTTCAGGAATTTCTTTATCCGTCCCTGAACATTTTTTGAATTGCAGGCAATCTGCTCTGCATGTTTTACATATCGTCGATAAAGAAATCTATTATAATAGACCCAGATATCATAATTTATTCTGCTTACAATGTTATGGAGGAATGTCTTACGGATATGCGGGTAGAGATCAAATAATTCTCTGACCGGCGAATGTGAATACCAAAGATTTGGCTTGTTATTGACTGCGCCCGATATTGCCCAATCTCCGGCAATGATATAATACGCATATTTCTGTTTAAGATCAAGTTTTCGAAAATAGTAGAGTGCGAGTTGCTGACGGAGTGGTGCATTGAGCGGAACTTTTCCTATGGATGTTACGCGGGGGATGACATCTGCAAATCCCATTATCTTTATCTTTGCCGGATCGAAATTCGTCGTATAAATATCTGCGTGGAGTTCACGCGCGAGTGTAAGAACAACTATCTCTGCTCCACCAATATTATCCATAAAATTGTGAAAGATGGCGATTTTCATATTAAATTATATTATTATGACGTATAGTCGACCTCATAGATATAGCGTTCCTTATTATAGACTTCTTTCAGGAATGGACAGGAGATTTTTCCCATCGATATATAGACGAGTAGGGGTTTAGGATTCTGGCGTTCAAGCACACTTTTTCGTATTGCACAGGATGCTGAGGGAGTATAAAAATCTCGAAGTATACTTGCATCACCTGCTCCTGCTGCAGAGAATGGCAAGACAGGAACTTGAACATAAGCGACGGGATATGATGCAGGAACAGTGATTGCATCAACGAGCATCATGGTATTTTTGGGATAATGATTTCGCACCCACAAAAGTGCATAATAATCTTTCATATTTGTAAGTTGCAAAGGCGTCTGCAGCGGGTTTGAAGGGGTTGCAAGAGGTAATCGTGTCGCAAAAATAACTCCGAGAAGGAGTACCAGTACACCAATTGCGACAATTCCACGCAATGATGCATGATGATGTTTCCCCTTTATCCATTCATAGCAGGCATAGAGCCCTATTGCAGATAACGGCATAAGGAACACGAGGAGATAGAAAAATGCACGGGCGACAGGTATCATGAACGAGAATGAAAAAATTGCATAGATTATCACTTGTGCAAAGAGTGCTACACAAAGACAAATGAGTAGTATTGAATAGGTATAATTCTTTTTAAAAGAATAATATCCTCCGATAATTGCAAGGGTGAGGAGCAGGATTCCATATGCGTTGAGGAGGTTGTAGTCAGTTGCAATACTCCCCATTTGTTGTCCATAATTGATGATTAAAGGGAATTTTGATAATTGACCATGGAATACGACGATAACTGCGACGAAGAGTACGATGATTCCGATAATACCATAAAATAATAATTTACCGTAGTGTGTACGAATCATTTTTTTGTAGTGGGAATTCTGCATGATCTCTTGGAGTGTAACAATGACTACCCCGATTGCGATGATAATGGATGCGAGTGGATAGGTAAACAATGAGACGATGAAAAATAGGAGTGTGAGCCATCGCGCGTTTCCTCCACGGATATACGTAGCAAATGCGAGCAGGATAAAAATTAATCCAAAAGTTACGGGAACAAAAAACCAGAATCCTAAGAGAAGATTATCGCTCTTGATGAGAATGAGGAAGAGTGGCGTGATGAGTGCTATCAAAAATTTTTTCGTAATGAGGAGGACGAGAAAAAATAATGTAAGACCGACGAGAATGATCGTGATTGCAGGAAGATATTGATTAGAAAACAATGGATCGATTCCCGCAAGCGTGAATAGGACTGCGGCATATGTTGCGACTCCTTGCTCGATGTTAACGTGTTTCGCAGTCTGCACATACGGGTTAATGGGCGTGATTTGATGCTCATTGATAAGAAATGTCGCATACGCCAAGTGGATCCATTCATCAGCGTGATACGGAAAAGGATATTGTGTGTGATTTCCGATAATAACATTACCACCTATTCTTGGATCACGATACGGCCCAGAATAATCGAAATGAAGCCTGAGAACTGATCCTGCAAGTACGACGAGAACAATGCAAAGTAAGAGCCATTGCCACCAGAATAATTTCAATGATAAATCCCTTGCAGTATCCCCCATGGTGCGCTAAATGCTGTTGGTTATTTAAAGATTGTTGTTGAAGAATATTTGTGCGTTCTTTATTTCTTAAATCTCCTCAAACAATCTCACAATATCTTTCAAATCAAGAGGTAAAGCATTTATTTCTTTTATTCGAGATAATGCCTTTTCGGTGAAGCCGTTTTTTGAGATAAATAAGAATTTATATTCTCCGGCAAAATTTATGAACTTGACTTTTCTCATTAAGCCATCAACAACATCAATATCAACAGGGCTGTTAGTCCATTTGACTTCGCCCACTAATATTTTTCTGGATTTGTGATTATATGCCACAAGGTCTATCTCTTCGCCTGTTCTATTCCACCAGCTGCCAATATTTTCAAAATCAAGAAGATAACCCTTCAATTCTTTATTTATATATGCGATGAGCAATTCTTTACATATTCCTTCAAATACCCGCCCAACATAAGCATTAAGGTTTTCTTTTATATCATCCTCTACAATTTTAATGTTGCCGAGGTTTAGGGCAGTTTGGTTTGGGAATATGAATTTGTACCAAAAACTAAAGAAGTTATCTTTTAAACCATACCTGCCTACTCTTTCTTTACCGAGTACGGGATCTTTTCTTCCAAGCAACTCGAGTAGTTCATCTAATCTTTTGATATATGCAGGCAGAGTATTTGTGTCGATACCGGTAAAATCCTGTATTTCTTTGACATTTTCCTTGCCTGCAGAAACTGCCTGGAGGATGGAGTTATATTTAGCGTGTATTCTTACATGCTCATACTCTAATAGGTTTTTTGGCTCTTCGAATAGTTCAGCGCCTTTTTTTAATAACAACTCAAATATTTTTTTCTGTATATTTCCATCTACTTTTTTGACTTTTTCAAGATAATAAGGTGTTCCGCCAAATACTGCGTAAGTGATTATTTTTTCTTCTTCACTGAGTTCTTTAAACATCAATCTAAAATCAACGTATTTGAAAGGGGATATTTTTATCCTTGTTGCTCTTCCATATAATGCTCCTGCTTTACTATTGGTTATTTTTTGTATCATACCAATCGATGAACCGACCAAAATTAAAAGAAGTTTCTTATTCTTTAATTTTTGATCCCAATAATTCTGCAATTGTGTTATGAATGGGGGTGAGACTTCGAGGAATCTTTGAAATTCATCAATCACTAAAACAAAACGGTTGTCTGCTTTTAATGCGATGAAATCCAGAAAATCATTGAAATCTGCAAATTTTCTTGTTTCACCGAGTTGTTCCCGTACTGTTTTTGAAAGAGAATCTACTATTCCTTGTTTTTCCACTAAATCAACATAGAAATACATTTTGTTTTCAGGAATTGATTTGATGAATTGCCTTATGAGTTCTGTTTTGCCCACTCTTCTTCTGCCGTATACAACGAACATTTTGCCAGATCTTAAATTAGTAAATTCTTCTTTTAACAATTTGAGTTCTTGTTTCCTATCGTAAAATGTGCGGTTTTCCATTTTATATTAATATGATAATGTTATAACATTAACAAACTAATGCTATATATAAATCTTCCGAATTTTGTGGGGTTGAAGCGATGAGAATTCTTCTATACCTGCGTCACCATTTATGCTCTTGAGGTGGTTGTTATGGAACAAATGCCATTGTTTCACCGAGTGCCCATCTGAGTACCGGTATCACTCTTATTTTTTTCCCGTCAACGTTGAACTGGTCTGTTTGTTCAAACGTCAGAACTATACCTTCATGTAATTTGAATGCGTTCATTGCATCAAGGAGTCCATTTATCTCTCTTTCCTTATTTGAGTTGTCCAACGCGTAGCATACCTGGATTGCCTGAATTATTTTTGTTCCGTTTTTTATGACAAAGTCACATTCATTTTTGTCGGCATAATAATAGACCTCATGTCCTTTTCTTTTGAGTTCTATAAAAACCACATTTTCAAGATTTCTTCCTTTATTTGGCATAAATGTCAAACCGCACACTTGATGAAATGCAGGATCGACAAGAAATATTTTTCTCGGTGATGCAAGTTGTTCTTTTATTGAATAGGACATTTTTAAGAGTTCAAAAAAAAGATATGAATTATGAAGATAAGAGATATATTCTTTTACGGTTATTGCATTTGAGAGATGCAGTGTTTTTTTTAGAGAATTATAGGTGATTGGTGATGTCGCGTTCGTTGCGAGAATATTGACTAATTCTTTGAGTATTTTTTCCCGTTTTATCGAGTATCGTGTAATAATATCCTTGTAAAGGATGTTTTCAAACACCGTCCGGACATAATCCTTATCCTTATTCTTAAGATATTCGGGTAGACCGCCCAGTATGAGATACTCTTCAAAGAGTTTGAGCAACGCTACTTTTTTATTCACATCATACCAATCATCTTTTTTTGTGTCTACTGCTTTAAATTTAAGATATTCTGAAAAAGAAAAAGGGTACACTTCAAATGATTTGTATCTTCCTGTCAGTCTTGTGCCAAATTCTTTGCTTAATAATGACGCATTGGATCCTGTAATGATGACTTTTTTACCTTCATCCTGTAATCTTCTGACGAATGTTTCAAATTTTTCGATATTCTGGATTTCATCAAAAAGGTAGATTTTTGTTGTCCCATACGTTTCAATGAGTACTTCGTTTAATATCTCAAAATCTTGCGCTCTAAAATCAAGTAATCGTTCATCTTCAAAATTAATATAACTCCATTGCGTTGTTTCTATCATTAATTGTTTTAGTAGCGTCGATTTTCCGCATCTCCTCACACCGGTCAAGATAAGTACTCGATCATCTTTAAGCCACTTAAGTATTTCATCGAGCATATCTCTTCGAATCGTTTCTTTAGTCATACGCATTTCATTTTTTTGTTTGGTCACCACTTGTCTCAGGAGATCTTTCGTAATCATACTAATTAGTAATTAGTACTATTATTTAAATGTTCTCATTTCTGATTAGTACCGGGATGAAAACAAAAAACTATTTAAATAACAGGTAACAAAAATGATGAGGGGGTTGTGATTTGCAAGAATAAGATAAGAGATATAGCAAATGACACAATTTTTTATACGAATATGTCATTTGCTTATTACGAACAGACAACACTTTGTATGAATATTATTGTCTGTGAGTATATATTTCTTCCATAACTGCGTACCAGTTGCGATAAACATATACTACTTACACTGTAAGTATGCTGTTTTTTTCTCTATTTCCCTTTTTATCGACGTAAAAAAGCAAAACCTTTATAAATAAAACTTACCCCGTAAGGATTATATCAGATGTAGGTGGATTAGTGCAAGAAATACCGAACAATAATCTTTCGCAGATTACAAAACTTGAACAGGAAAAAGAGCAGTTTCTTAGATTTACTGAAAAATTAGATGCGCAAGTAGCGTCGGGAGATATGACTGATTATGAACGGGAATTCTTAATAAGGGCAACAACACACAATGTTGCCCGCAAGGAATATATCGCTGCACTCAATACCAAGATACTCCAAGCAAAAGAATCCTTCACACGCAATCGCAAATCTCGACCGTTCAAACAACAAAAAGTTATTGTTGCGAGCGCTGCACTCTTCGTCATCATTCTTGCAAGTTCACTCATTCTCACGAACACTTCATTCACCGGCCTTTTTATCTACACACTCGAGAATAACACCGCACAGGACATTAATCAAACATTTACTGCAGGAGTGCACGAATATCCGCTCGAATTAGGTGATGGTGTCATCACTTCGTTGCGAATTGATGCGAAATACGATGGAGAATTTAAGATATGGCTGGTGAATGATAATGAGACTTATCTGGTGTATGATGCGACAGATGCTCAGGGACTGACAAGCATCACCGGATTTAGTGTTCGCGATACAGACAAGAAAGATAAAAAATTAGACAAAAACACCAGCGACAATAAAGATGATGAGGACAAAACATCGGACAAGAAAACTGATGACGATAAAAAAGATAAAACTGCTGATAAAGATAAAGACAATAAAAAAGATAAAAAATCCGATAGTAATGAGACAACACCTGCAGTAAATGAAACGATTAATGAGACAGAAATACCTGAAGAAATCATCAATGAAACAGAAATACTTAATGAAACAACACCAACAATAAATGAAACAATCAATGAAACGATAATTAACGAAACAACACCAACAATAAATGAAACAATCAATGAAACCATAAGTAATGAAATAATAAATGAGACCATAATTAATGAGACACTACCTTCAATAAATGAAACAATCAATGAAACGATAATTAATGAAATAATAAATGAGACCATAACCAGCGAAACAACACCAACAATAAATGAATCAATAAACGAGACCATAAGTAATGAAACTATTAATGAGACTGACATTCCGCTGACTCGGGAGTTGTTGATTATCACTAATGCATGTAAAGATACGTGCACTGTGCGTATTTCGCCAAAAAATATGCATCTGCGAATTGAAGTTGCAGACAAGAGTGTCCTCAATCTCGAACGTATCATCTACACGCAAGAAACTGCGCCAGTAGAACTTATCCAGACCGCAAACATCGGCACTATTGATCTTTATACGAGTACAACTATTGATTTATTGAGATATTTTAGTGATAAAAATAATGAGGGAATCATCTTTGACAGTAACGCAATCCCGGGGATCATAGTACAAATTGAGGGATCAATAATTACGTATAGTCTCCAGGAAAATTATCCGTATCAGGAGAGTTATGATGCATTTATTTATGCGACCAATGGCAAGAGCATCATTACTTCGAACATATTCAAGATCCGTATACGCCCCGCGATTCCGACTGAAGAATTATTCAATGTAACCTATAATGAAACAGTCATTCCCAACATTCCTGTTTCTGAAACAAATAATACGATTACTCCGGGAACAGCAATTTCCGGAGCAAATGGTACATTGATTAATGGCGAGATGATGTCGTTCACTATAGATGAATCGTTGAAGAGTGTGTTAGCGCAGAATATTTCTGTTAAGAAGAGGATGATCATCAAGTATGTTGAAAAAAAAGATGTTGTTAAGCGAACGCCACAATATATCGACGAGTTAAAAACTAATCTTACAGAGAGCAAGATGCTCAATACTGATGATTATAATATTACTTCTCTTGAAGCACAAAAAATTATTCTTGAAACACAAGCATCAACATCCTCAGGAAGTTCAGGAAATCTTATTACTGGCAATGTGATTAGTAGTGTTACAACACAAAATGTTTCTGCGGATATTGCAATGATTGACCAAAAGATTATTGATGCAAAATTTGCAGAGAAGGTACTTAATGCTACAGTCGATATTAAACAGACCACTACAGATTTTGATGCTGTAGAGATGGATGTACAAAATCTAGATATCCTCAAACTCAATCCTGATATCACTGCAATATATGTGGATAATCCTGTATCTGCACTCATTATCAATATCAAGAATCATACGGGAGTAACGAATGCGCAAGAATACTATGTGAATACTACAGGGAATGTGCTTAATGGTTCTGGTGTGAAGATATGTGTTGTAGATACCGGGGTCAATAGTGTTGTTGTTAAAAATTATGTGTATGGATTTAATGTATTGAATACTACTTCTGAACCTCTCGATGATCATGGTCACGGTACTGCAATGGGTAGTCTCATCGACGATATTGCGCCAGGTGCACAACTTATTGCAGTAAAAGCATTGGATAGTTCAGGCAATGGTTATGAATCAGACATTATTGCCGGCCTAGAATATTGTGGTGCACAGAATGTTTCCATTATTTCCCTTTCTATCGGTGAGGGTGCATACCCCGGATATTGTGTGGATAATCTTGTAGCCCAAGAAGTTGATGCATTGACTGCAAGTGGAATACTCGTCATTGCAGCAAGCGGCAATGATGGATCTACTACAACTATTAAATCTCCGGCATGCAGTCAAACTGCACTTCCCGTTACTGCATCTGACGAGAATGATACTATTGCATCACTCGCAAACTATAATACTGGCGTAGCATTGACTGCACCGGGTGTTGATATTCCTGCAAAGAGTATTGATGGCGGCGATATTATTATTACAGGTACGAGTGCCTCGACTGCAATTGTTGCAGGAATAAGTGCATTAATCATACAGGGTAATACAAATTTTACACTTGCAACAGTAAGTGAGAAACAGACATTACTCATCCAAACTGGAACAGTCATTGAATATGCTGGCCGAAACTTTAGTCGCATCAACGCATACAATGCATTAACAAATAATTATACGAATACGATTGTACCGAATGCGAATCAAACTAATGTGTCGACGAATGAGACTTTTGAGACCTTGGTAACCTGTGCAGGTTTAAGCGAAGCAGCATGCGCAACAGAATGTTGTTATTATAGTGGATCCTGCGGAGTCGCAGGAGGAGGAACAGATCCTAATAATTATTGTAGTGGAGCGTCCACATGTTCAGGTCAAGAGATCATATTTAATAACCAGTGTAGTGGTACGGCAAATTCTTGTGGGTATGATTCCGCAAACCCAGCTCATACCTGTAGTGGCAATTGTGACAATACATGTGTTGCAGGAACAGAAACATGTGTTGATTCCAGCGCAGGAGCAGATCCAGGGAATATATGCAGTTCAACATACACCTGCAGTGGACAAGATATCATAGACAACTACAATTGCGGTGCAAGCACTGCATGCGGATACAATGCACCAGGAAGTTGTGCAGGAACGACATGTGATGCTTGCCAAGCAGGATATGGTACGTGTTTTAGTTGGAATGGTAATTGGTGTGCGTCAGGAGGATATATTTGCGCAGGAACCGGCGGTCAGGAGATAAGACAGAAAGAATATGGATGCAACGGCGCGGGAAGTTGTGAAGATCTCAGTTATTTAGATTCAGTAATAGGTACATGCTCAGGAAACTGCGACAGTGCATGCAACAGCGGGTCAGGATCATGCTACAACAGTACAGAAGGAGCAGACCCGCTAGGACTATGCAGTTCAACATACACCTGCAGTGGACAAGATATCATAGACAACTACAATTGCGGTGCAAGCACTGCATGCGGATACAATGCACCAGGAAGTTGTGCAGGAACGACATGTGATGCTTGCCAAGC
>Ga0265292_1000709_pt1 | contig 39517 bp, 25 predicted proteins | sample Munlanlewell296A_FD_189080 | JGI IMG/M metagenome (GOLD analysis project Ga0265292, IMG submission 189080) | Leachate microbial communities from a municipal landfill in Southern Ontario, Canada - Leachate well 296A | ecosystem: Engineered > Solid waste > Landfill > Unclassified | place: Canada... | reverse complement strand
CAAGGCTGGTACGGTGCTTTGCACGGAAGAGCCCGACAAGGAGGTTTTCTCCATGTGTGATGTCAAAGTTCTATTCTTCAACAAAATGCTGACTGAATTTATTTTTTCAAAGTTAGCTTTGGACCTAAGTTGCAAAAAATACAGGAGCCTGTTCATGGAATGCCTGGATATAGGGAGATTAGCTAGTTAAAAATTTACCGGAGTATTGACTAAAATGAAAAAAGGAATTGTTTGGTTAATCATGTGCCTGTTTACCCTGTCTTTAACGACTAAAGCACAGGATATTGTTTGGGATTTTGCAACAGACGCTCAGGGATGGCACGACCTGGGAGCAGGCCGTGATGTTACAGCAAGCTGGGATAATGGCTCACTAAAAATGACTTATTTTGAAAATTCACCCGGCCAGGGCCCGCAACTCTGGTTTGCGGCAGTCCAGGTTGAAAAAGATTTTGATGCAAGTACCCATCGCTATCTCGAAATATATTACCGACCCTTTAACTGGCCTACAACAGCTCCGGTTAAATTTCTTATTCAATGTATGAACAGTAATAACGAAGCAGTTTATGCGTATGCAGATCTTGATCCGACAAAAAATTTTGTGTCTGTAGATATCGCCGCATTTGATCCGGGCTGGGGCAAGCCATATAGTGGTATGATGAAAACTGTTTACCTCGAAATACCTCACAATGGTGCAGCAGCTGCTAATCCGGCAACAAAGTGGTTTGGTGCGTGGACCATGATAGACAAAGTTGTACTGACCAACACACTGGCCATTCCACCATCAACTGATAAGGTTTTGCATTGGACTTTTGATAAAGATTTCGCCGATTCTACCGGCCATATAACCGGCATTGGCAGCGGAAATCCTGTTATTGATGCTTTATCTGCGAAAGAAGGATCCGGTGCACTGCTTTTAAACGGTAGTGATTACGTAACAATGCCTTCAGATTCGGTTTTGTCTTCCGATAAAATTACTTATACCTTCTGGATAAAAACTCCTGCCGCAGGTCAAAATAATGCAACAATACCTGCCCGTATTCTTTCTTATGGCAGTGGGAATTTTGAATTGGCTTTGTACCAGGGCAATCTTAGTTTGGGCGCATACCGTTCCTGGTTTGATTTGGAAACTCCCTGGAAAAATAACGTTTGGCAACGTGTAGCATTGGTTGTGGATGGAAGCAATTTGTCATGCTTTATAAACGGAATAAAGATTAGTGAGACCATAATGCAATCAGCAAAGGATCGCTCTGGCAACCTGGTTATAGGCATTAACGGTCTAAAGGCAGTTATAGATGAATTATCCATCTATAATTATGTGCTCTCCGATAAAGAAATCGCTGAGGATGGGTTGGTTCCTCCCGGTACAGTAACCCCATGGACGTTTGATACAGATTTAGAAGGATGGCATGAAATATCAGATGGAACCAACAGGGATGTTACCCTCTCATGGGCAGACGGAGCCATGGTAATGACTTACGCGGACAAGGCTACCAATAACGGACCGCAGCTTTGGTTTCCACAGGTGGAGGTAACTGCTTCATTTGATGCTGCGTTATATCCTTATTGTGATATTTATTACCAGACAGTTGGCTGGCCTGTAAGTTCAACGGTTAAAGCCTCATTAGAATTTACAAAGGCTGATGGTTCTATTGCCTACTCTTATTTCGATCTGAACCCTTCAGAAACCTTTGTTCGGGTTGATATACCTAATACTGATCCGGGCTGGGGCGTTTTATATTCAGGAGAAATCGCCTCTGTCAGATTAGAAATACCACATAATGCATCTGCTACTCCGGCAGAAAATTGGTTTGGCGCCTCTGTAAAAATCACGAAAATCGAATTAAACAATACTCAACCTGCTGTAGGAGATGCATGGAACAAAACACTTGGCGATGCCATATTTACTAAGTCGGGCATGAGCAGATTCAATAACCCGAAGTTTCAATACCAAACCATCGGCCTGGGAGGTACAACCATGCGTGTTGATCCATGGGGATTTGCAAGCCATAGGGCTCCCTACACCAATCAAAACTCTTACAATCATAAACCATCGTTTGGTTATGAATACTGGTGGGATAATACAGGACACCGGTACAACCCATTCCTGATTAACGCCGGATACGGTGCTTCCTTTGATCCCGGTACAATTACGTCTTTCGAACAGAACCAGGATATTAAAACAGGAGTTCTTAAAACTGATCTAACTTTGACTGTAGGAGGTATTACATTTACTTCAACCCGCGAAACATTTATTACTCCTGATGGTGTTTTGGTAATACGTGTTCAGGACAATGGCGCTCCATCGCCTTTGCAACTCAATTTAGCAATAAATGAAAAGGTTGAATGGTTTGGCACTTATTATGCGGGAGAAGAAGATCCCTTCGTAAGAGATGCTGTCCATACCTCCAATAGAAATGCGGGTGCAACAGGAGGAGTAGTGGCTGTTAACAGGCCGAATACCAGTGACTGTGCAGTTGCTGTTGCTGTAGAGGCAACATCTGCTGAAACTGTTTCGGCAAACAGCGATATCTACAGCCAGACATCGGCGAATGGTACTATAACTTTTTATATTGTTCCTAAATCATCGTTCAAACCTTCCACTTCAACAGTGCCATGGGATTATGCGTGGAATGCGGCTTCTGTAGCCAAAACAACAGGATATGCAGCTCTTAAGCAGCAAACAGCCGATTGGTGGGTAGATTTTTTGAATGTCTCTAAAATCTCTGTACCGGATGAGAAAGTTTCAAAACTCTACGCGCAATCCCTTTATTATCATGGTATATATTTTGGAAATAGCGCAATACCTCCGGGATGTTTTGGTACCGATATTTATGGTTTTTTCGGGGCTGTTTGTCCCGAGTACGATTTGCCTTTTAGCTCATTTGCATTGGCTTATACCGGACATATAAATGAAACTAAAAATATTGCAAACTGGGTTTCTTCAGTATTGCCTAAGTGTAAAGAACAGGCTGTTAATGGCGTAACGCATCATAATGTATACAGAAAATACAATAGTGGAGCTATATATACAACTTTAATGGGGTATAATGGAGTAATAACGATACAAGGTGAAACATCTGAAGGTGGTAATTTATTACAAAATTATCCCGGATTAAACTCTGCGCGTATGGCTCTGAATTATCTCGATTATAGTGATGATCAGACTTTCAAAAATGCTGCCTATGATGTTTTAAAATCAACCACCTATGTTGCCTTAGAGGATTTAATTTCTAATGGTAAGGGCTCATATGTTGATGGAAAAATCCCTAATTGCATGCAGGAAGGAGCTGTTCTAATGGGATATAACCAATGTGTGAAAAGGGGCATTGCTGAGCCCGAATGGATTTCAAAATATCAAAATAAAATTTTGATGTCGCAAGGGGTTCTCAATGGTGATACATTATTATCGGGTGGTGTTGGAGCCAATCCCGGATATGGTGATGGTAGTGGCACTTCGTTTTATTCATTGTGGTGGGCTACAGTGATTGACAAACACGATTCCAGAGCAGTTAAAGCAGTTGAAAATTATCATGCTACTTTTCAGGAATACTGTTTTAACAATGGATGGTCTGGCGTTCATAATGCAAAAGTATATCGTGGAGATAATGCATTGATGTGGCTGAAAAACTTCCAAAGACCTGATGTGCTTCTCGATGAAACAAGTTTTGCAGAGAATTCAGGGGAGCCTGGTTATAACTACACGCCTGAAATAGGGGCGCATGGAGCCTATATCTGTAACCTGACCCAGATGCTGATAGATCCTGATGACGACTCAATAGTAGATGTTTTCCCTGCCATACCTAATGAATGGGAATACCAGAAAGTAGCTATTGATGGCCTTATGACAACAGGTGCACTCTCTTTTACTGCTGAACGCGATATCAATGGTGTAAAAGTAAAAATAACTAACAAAGCTAACTCTGCAAGAGAAAGAATAGTCAGGATAAAAACCCCGAGGTTCCTGGATGTTCACGGCGCAGAAAATCTTCCTGTAGAAGATGGATTTATAGTTATCAATGTCTCTTTATTGCCGGGAGAAACAAAAAGTTATGAATACACTTTTAGCCCTATGGATATTTCTACCGGTATTAATACGGAAGGTACCAAATCTGGGACAGACTTGTTTAAAGTGTATCCAAATCCAAATTCAACAGGGTCTTTGAATATTACAAACTCTGAGAAAATTGACGATCTTTTGATTTATTCCATGACAGGGGAAATGGTTAAGAAATTTCAGAATCAGGCTCATAGTTATGATATCGGGGGATTAAAAACAGGCATTTATATTGTGCATATTAAGGCTGATAATATTTATTATGCCAAACGATTAATCATAATGAAATGAGCCTGTTTCTGAAAAGACTCTAATTTGAATCAAAATAAATGCCCGGTTTTTAAAACTTAATCCAGCAAATCATCAGTATTAAAAAAGATATGAAAGTACCCAGGATAAAAAATAAAATCCTTATCATCTGTATGTTTCTGGCATTTGGATTGGCTGCTCAGGATAAAGATCTTGTTTATCCTTTGGCTGGGAATTATGCCGACTCTGAGCAATCCAAACAACTTGGTACAAATCGTCGGCCAAACATATTGTTTCTGCTGAGCGATGACCAAAGATGGGATTCGCAGGGATGTTTTGGAAATACCGTTGTTACCACACCGGAAATAGACAGATTGGCAAGTGAAGGAGTGAAGTTCAATAATTCTTTTGTCACCTTTTCTGTTTGTAGCGCTAGTCGTGCAGTTATTATGACTGGCATATATTCCCGCTCCAGATCAGGAGGCGCAGATAATTTAACCGCTATTGCAACTCCCCGAAATTGGAATGCAACTTTACCGGCATTACTAAAAGATAATGGCTATTTTACCGGGTACATTGGAAAATGGGATTGTGGTGTTGGCGAAGATGGATTTCAGATAGGAATGAATCTTTTTGATTACTGGGGCGGAGATAGATGGCATGGCAATTACTGGCATGAGCGTAACTGCAATTTTGTTACTAATGATGGAATGGAACACAAAAGTGAGATACGATGCACCTGTGTTCAGGGTACACCCTGGGAGTCGTCGTTCCCTCGTACTGGTTTTAGTGGAATGGTTGATCCTGTTCACACCGATATTGAAGTAGTTCCTCTAAAGGTGAAAACATTCTTAGATTCGAGGGATCAGGACAAACCTTTCTTTCTTCAGATTTCTTTCAGGGCGCCTAAAGACCCATGGTCTGATTATCCTCTTGAAGTAAAGGATTATTATACAGCAAATAAAATTCCTGTTTCTCCAACAGCTAATATTGAAAATGCTTTGTCTCAACTGAAGTTTCTTCAGGGAACGATGGGGACAGACCATGCAAGAAATGTATTAAGTTCAGAAGGAAAACTTGAAAATGAAATACGCAAACATTATCGTCTTGTGACAGGGATTGATATTGCGATTGGGAAATCGAGAAATTTACTTGACGAAGCCGGGGTGGATAATAATACAATAATAGTATTTTCTTCAGATAACGGGGCTTTTCTGGGAGAACACGGCTTTTGGGGAAAATGGTTGCCTTACGAGGAATCAATATGTGTTCCTCTGATTGTTTACGATCCTCGTGTACCATCGGAGAATAGAGGAAAAACCGTTGATGAGATGGTTTTGAATGTTGATTATACTCCAACATTTCTCTCTTATGCAGGTATAACTGCTCCGGATGAAATGCAGGGAATGGATATAAGGGATTTATTGTCAGGAAATAAAGAAGAATGGCGAAAAGATTGGTATTATGAACACACATGGACTGCAAAAGACCTTGGTGCCAATGTAGTTCCGATAGTTCCAAGCGAGGCCGTCAGAACTGATGAATGGAAATACATAGTATTCTACAATGAGGAACCTGATGTGGAGCAGCTTTTTAACATTAAAGAAGACCCTTATGAAATCAATAATTTAATATCAAATCCGGAGTACGTATCTATTCTCAGTCATCTTAGAGGAAGACTTGAATATTATAGGGGTTTATATACTTCTGAACAGCCGGAATAAAATGCATAAACATTGTCATTTTTTTAATTTTTGGTTCATAAATTTTTGCACATGTTAAAGAAATATTTTAACCCTTACCCCTTAATTAAAATAATATCCAGTCATTTAAGAAGGATTGGCAGTGAAGATTAAAATAGCGAAAGAACAAAAACAAACAGGTAGGAGCAAATTGTTTCGGGCAGCCAACATAATTTTATCCACAAAGTAAAATCAAGTGTTATGAAAAAAAATCCTGTTTACATACTATGCTGTATATTAGCTTTTGGTTGTTCCATTGACTTAAACAAGGGCATAACCATTAGTAAAGAAGAAGCAATGCTGCGCGAGCAGGTTAATAATGATTATCAACACCCTGTATATCATGCTTCTCCACCTGTGTATACTATGGGTGATCCAAATGGTCTGATACAGTACAAAGGTGTTTACCATCTGTTTTATCAAAATCACCGGCCCCTCCATGATTCAGTTTCCAATACTCATTGGGGACACTTTACAAGTACTGATTTATTTCATTGGAAGGAGCAGCCAGTGGCTATCTCCCCTGAAGATACCTGGAAGCAGTGTTACTCAGGATCAACTGTCATTTACAATGATAAGCCTGTAGCCTTTTTTACCGGGCTCTCCGATAAGTACCCGGAAGTACCTTGTATTGCCTTTTCAAAAGATGATGATTTGAACGATTGGGAGCAATATGAGAAAAATCCGATTATTGCCGAACGTCCCGTGGGATTGCCTGGTGGCGGGTTTCGCGACCCTTACACTTGGAGAGAGGGAAATCGAGTTTTTATGGCTTTAGCTTCAAGTACCAATATTGGAGGAGCAGTCCTTTTATATAGTTCTGAAGATCTGGTAAACTGGAAATATCATGGGCCCTTATACCAGGGGGTAATAGAACCCGGAGGAGAGGGCGAACTTTTTGAGTGCCCCAGTTTTTACTCTTTCAGTAATGGGCTCTATATTTTAAGCTATAACAAGTTATATAGTATAAATGGCAAGATTGCCCCGGCACGTCGCCCTGTATATATGGTGGGCAGATATGAAAATTACAAATTCACTCCTGAATACCAGGCCGATCTGGATCTGTTTAATGAGAGCTGGGCTCCGCAGACATTCAAAGATGAAAAGGGCAGATATATTCAATTTGCTTTGTCTTGGTGCGGCAGAACCGATGATGCAGGCTGGCATGGGGTACAAACAATGCCCCGTCATGTGACTATGGGAGATGATAACAGGTTGCGCTTCAGACCTGCTGGTGAACACCAATCACTACTTCACAATCATAGAAATTATGGAGGAATGAAGATTACTCAGTCAGACAAAAACCTATTAAAAGATTTGAAAGGTGATTGCATGAAGTTACGCGTGGTTTTTGAACCTGGCTTTGATGCAAAAAAGCTGGGGCTAATTGTTAGGAAATCGGATGATGGAAAGGAGTTCACAAGGATTTTTTATGATAAAGAAGAGAAACGAATGGTGGCCGACAGGACTCACGGCGGTGCTGAAGGCTCAATATACAAAAATGACAGGTTTGAAAGAGGTCAGGTTGAATTGTCGGAAAAGGAGCCGCTGGTTATAGAAGTTTTTTTAGACAAGTCAATTATAGAAGTGTTTGTAAATGATGACGTTGCTGCTGGCATTACCCGTGTTTTCCCTTCAAAAAACAGTCTGGGAATTGATCTTTTCTCTGAAGGGGGGAGTGTTGTAGTAAGGTCGGTAGATGCCTGGGATATTGAGTTATAAACTCATGAAAATTCAAAAAAAGCAATAAATGATGTCTGTAAAGAAATTGTTTAATTCGATATGCAGAGCCACAAAATGGATAAGTGCTTTAATATTGATTTGTTTGTTTAGTTCTATTCTTTTTACAGCTAACGCGCAATCTACTACCAATTGGGGAAAACTACAAACAGACGATTACAGATCGCTACAGGATAATTTTGGTAATCCTGACATGATTTATGCGCCTTTCCTGTACTGGTTTTGGGATGAACCTCTAAATCGGGAAAAGATCCGTAAAATGACCCATGAGATATTGAAGCAAGGCTTTAATCCAGGCTATATTTTTGCGCATACCTCAATGGCGGATTTGCTGTCTTCAACTCCCGGCCTTGAAGATGCAATGGAGCCGCATCCAAGCTTGCCGGATGAGGAATGGCTTTCGCAGGAGTGGTTCGATGCAGTAAAAGATGTTGTCGAAATTGCAAAAGCGGCGAATGCTTATGTGACTTATGCAGATGAGTATATGTGGCCCAGCGGACGAGCTAATGGTCGCGTAATAAAGCAACATCCTGAACTTTACAACTCGAACCTGGGCTTTTCAGTAACTGATATCCCCGGTGGGGAAAGTGTTGATTTACCTGAATCTTTCTTCACGGTTGCAGCCAAAACCGCGAAAACAAAAGCTAAGGATGAGTTTGTTTATGCTTCCAGCAGGGAGACATTTGCTCCTTCAGGACTTGTTGTTGAAGATATGTATGGCAGGAAATCACTTGGTCAGACAATTAAGGTTGAAAAGCCATGGCTAAAAGAGGTTTCTATAATGACGACATGCTGGTTTGGAGAAACGAAAAAAGGTTTTACACTTGAAGCACGCCTTAACAGTCCTGATGGGAGGCTTGTTTCCCAAAAATACTATGGTCCCGGATTGCATGAATACGATAGACCCAGTCTGGAAATTCCTGAGATTTTTCCGGGTGGAACCATTTTGTATATCGGGATGATACCGGATGTTGGCCTTATCGCCGGAGAGCTAGGTTGGTGGGGTAAAAAGGGAGATGTGTACATAGAAGGTGAAGCATATAAAAATGGTGAAAGTCGAGATGAAAATGATCTTGATTGCTATATAAATTTGTCTTATAAGACCAGGGGTTTAAATGAATCTGCTGATGCTGCATCCCGAAACCCAAGGGGAGCTAATCATCCTTATTTTGAAAACGAAATTAAGAGTTCAAGTTTAAAATTAATAGGTGAAGGGAAAGGCTTTACATGGACTGCTCCTAAAGGCGATTCCTGGCGGGTATATACTTTTACCAGAAAAGATGGCAGCTCAGTTAATTACCTGGATGAGCGCCTGGCGTCGGCTTTTATTGAGATTGCCCACAAACCGTATTTTGAAAAACTGGGCGACTATATGAGCTCGGTAATTCCAGGTGCTATCTGTGATAACGAGGGAGGTTTTGGCCCTCTTCCATGGTCCACTCAATTGCCTGTTCGATATAAAAATGCAACAGGTAATGATATTCGTGTAATGATGCCTTTACTGATTGATAAGGATGTTGAAGGAAAATTTGCCAAGGCACGTTTTGACTTTATAGAAACTGTGTCTGACCTATATTCCAGCTATTTTGGAGAAGTCAACGACTATCTGCAAAAGCAGGATATGTATTATATATCGAACTTCTGGGAAGAGAGTTTGCAGTGGATAACCAGTGGCGTTGGTGATTTGATGAAAATGCAACGGCGTTTTTCAATGCCCGGTACAGATGCATTGACACTTAAGATTTTTGACCCCCATGATCTGGCAGAAAGTCATTCGGTCGCCGCTTTTGAAGGTCGTCGTTTCGAATGTGAATTTATGGGTGCAGGAGGTTGGGGTGACCTGACAATGAAAAACTTAAAGACCGGTATAAATGCAACTACTGCGATGGGTGCCAATCATATGGTTTTACACGCTCTGTTCATGGCCCGCAATCAAAAAGGGAATGTCTGGGTGCCCGACTATTACGATGAACTTCCCATGTGGCAGTATATGCAAGTTTGGACTGACTTTGTCCGGCGAACGAGCTACATAAACTCACAGGGTAACGTTGTACCTGACGTTCTATTAATTAATCCCTTGTCAAGTGCCTGGGTACTTTCCGGTAATCCAGAAGAAATATGGGGCCCTTCGTCGGGAAATGTGAATTTGCTGGATAACATGTACGACAAGAGGGTGCAGGAGATAAACCATGTCTACAGTGATGCAATTCGCCAGATGTATAAATATCGCATCGAATACCTCATAGCCGACGGACATTATATGAATTTGATGAATCTGAATGGCAAGGAGTTGCTATATGGTGATTTTCGCTTTAAGACAGTTGTAATTCCTCCGATGGTGGTTATGCCTCTTCATGTTGCTGAAAAACTGGTGGATTTTGCAAAAGCCGGTGGAACAGTTTATGCCCTCGGAGAACTGCCCACGGGTTCAACCGATAATGGGATGAATGACCGGAAAATGTTGAAGCTGATGAAAGAGTTAAACAGACAGGGAAGTTTTAAGCATTTGAAAGATGGTATTGTTGCAGAAATGAAAGACCCATCAACCAAACTTAAATCTCAGATAAATTTTATATCCGGTGGATTTGATATGTTACAGAAACATCGTTGCGCCGATGGACGCCACTTCTTCTGGCTGGCAAATAATAGCGATGAAACCAGGAATTGTGAGGTTGAGATAACTGGCATTCAAGGTCTTGCCTCTATCTGGGATTGTGAAACTGGTATGATTAATGAGATTGCTTCGGATAAAAAGGGTAGTGATTTACGGCTTAGCATCAGTTTCAAACCCAATGAGGCGTACTGGCTCGTTATCGACCCGGAAAAGCCAATAAAGCCTGCTGTGAGCATGCCAGAAATGGTCAAAGAAGAGAAGATCCTTCTTACACTTGATGGAGAATGGAATATCTCCATTGATCCGGATGTTCAGCCTAATCTTGAATTTCCCTTTAAAGTCTCCAATAACCTTATTGAGGATGGCATAAAACGAAACCTGAGCTTATGGGATAAATGGGAAGAAGTGCCGGGCAATTTCAGTGGTCTGCTTGATTATACAAAGACGTTTAATATTGATGAAGCCCCCGGTGAAGTCACCATCGATTTGGGTGAAGTTTATCATTTTGCCCAGGTGTGGGTCAATGGTGAAGACCTCGGTGTAAAATTATGGTCACCACATAATTTCACAACCCTGGCTCTTAAAAAGGGAACAAACACGATTCGCATTCGCGTTGGTAACCTCGTAAACAACAACTACAACATGAAACCCGGAATCGATTCTTTCGGGAGATTTTTATCAGAGTTCTCTTCATTCTCCGGTTTGAAGGGGCCTGTAAGGCTGAAAGTTAAATAGCATTACTAATTAAAACTTTTTCTGAAAAATCATTTAATAAGAAAGAAATGAAAACAACCAGAATAAAATGCATAAACATTAAAAAATTATCATTCCTGTTAATGTTTTATTCGATTTTTTCTAATCCGATCTTATCGACTGGGCAGATTAACGGGTTACATAAATCTAAATATGATGCTATTGACGGCGCAGTTGTTGGCTATAACATTGGCCACTATAATAACCGGCCGCTATATATTAACAACGCCGACGCTTTTATCCTTACCGGTGATCAACCCATTGCCCGATTAGCAAAAGAGCAATATCTGTATGGGACTTTTATGCTCGCTATCGAACGAAATGGGAAAGTGAAATGGCTGCAGGAATGTGATCAAATAACTTCGATCTATACTCCGGGAAAGATGGCATGGCAGATAGCCGATAAGGAATTTACCGGGCTGAAAGTAAGTTTGGAAATATTGCCGATGGCAAACTACATTGGTATGTCCATTCGGGCAATGGCAGTAGGCACAATTGACGGAGACAAGTTGATTTGGGCTTTTGGCGGTGCAAAATGGTTTAATGGACAGAATTTGTCATCAACATTTGATGCGATGGTTCATCCGGAATTAATAATATATGGGTTTAAGCCCGAAGAATGCAAAAACAATGTGATCGATACTACAGGACAAATCAATTTTGTTAGTCTGACGGACAGTACAACAAATCAAAAGAAACTTTTTTGCGTTGCTGGAAGCTGTAATTATGCAACAAAGCTTAGTGTGAGTGAGGCCTCAGCCTATAGTAATATGAGTTTATTTAAACAATCAAAAGCCAAGGATTTGCCTATTTTGAATGGAACGGTTGCGCTTGAAGAAGGGAAACCGATCTATTGGGCTTTCGAATCTTTTAATGAGGCTGGTAATCCTGATTTATCCAAGATTAATAGTCCTGAAAATGCATTTTCAGAAGGAATAAAACGCACAGAGTATTTCCAAAATAGATTAAAAATCAATACTCCTGATCCATATCTTAATGCTATTGCGCAAGCTTCAGTAGCAGCTGTTGACGGAACCTGGTATCCACCGGTATTTGTTCATGGTGCAATGCAATATAATGTTCGATTTCCAGGCTGGCGCACCATATTTGGCGGATCAATGTATGGCTGGCATGAGAGGGTCAAAGACGAAGCCAAATTCTATATCGATGCGCAAATCAAAGAGTCAGATAAAACAGAGGCGAAAGCTGATCCGGCATTATTGTTAACAGGGCAGCACTCCGATTCAAGGTTTTATGGAGCGGGACGAATAAGCATTGATCAGATTTTCTATGATATGCAGACCCAGTTTTTTGACCAGATAATAGAAGAGTGGCGCTTTTCTGCCGACCTGGAACTCGAAAAAATTCTTCGTCCGGCACTCGAGTTACACTTAATCTGGATGCGCGACTGTTTCGATCCTGATGACGACGGGGTTTACACAAGCTATCTTAATACCTGGCCTACTGATTCACAATGGTATAATGGAGGTGGTACTGCCGAGGAGACTTCTTATGCATATCGCGGACATCTGGCGGCTCTGGATATGGCCCGAAGAGCAGGGGACAAAAAGGCAGAAAATTACCATACTCAAATGCTGGATAAGATCAAAGAGTCTTTTTTCAAAAAATTATGGATTAAGGATAAAGGTCATTCAGGTGCTTATTTAGAGGAGGGAGGGCACAAACGCTTACATAAGGATCCATGGCTTTATAGCATTTTCCTTCCCATTGATGCCGGTTTAACTTCAAAGCAGCAGGCCCTTGAATCAGTTTATTATTCCGAATGGGCTCTACAGAATGATCGTATGCCTGCAGGAGGGAGAAGAGTTTGGACTTCTAATTGGATGCCAGGAAGATTCTCTGTGCGCGAACTTTGGCCTGGTGATAATTATCATCTGGCACTTAGCTATTTTCTAGCAGGCTTACCCAACGATGGCTGGGATATCATGCGCGGCACCTTTATGACCAGTGCTTTTAACCACCAATCCCCCGGGAATCTTGGAGGTGTTCAGGGGGGAGTGGATTTTGGCGATTGTGTACATACTTTCGCCCGGACTCTGGTTGCTGGTCTGTTCGGTTATAAACCTGATTATCCAAACGGGAAAGTCAATATTTCACCTCAATTCCCTACTTACTGGAACAATGCCTCTATTGAACTACCTGATGTGAAGATCGCCTTCAACCGCAATGGCAACAGAAGCATTTATTCTTTTGAATTAGCCCGTGCTGCAAATCTTGAACTTCTTTTACCAGTTCATTGTAACGGGATTGAAAATGTCAGAGTAAACGGGGAAAAAGTAAAATGGGAGTTGCTTCCCGGCGTTGGCTGCAGCATAGTGAAAATTGATATGTTAGAAATGGTAAAAGCTGAAGTAACTATTGAAATGAAAAAAACCATACCCTGCTATGCTCCCGAATTCCTGGAAGGAAATGTAGGAGAAGTTATCCGCCTAAAAGCAAAGGACGCTCAAATCATTGGATATGAAGACCCCCAGGGAGTTCTTGAAAATACAGAAACCCAAAATGGTATCATTACAGCCACTCTCACTAAAAACAAAGGTTTTCACACCGTAGTTTCACAAGTAATGGTGGATAAAACACCTCAATGGCGTGTTTTTCGAATCAAGGTGAACGATCCCGCTGGAGAGTCCAATCAGCAAGCTAAATTCATTCGTAAAATTCCCGAAAATGCAGCATGGAATAATATTGATATCAGTTCGAAATTTAACGCAAATGTTACAAGAATTTATTATCAGCTATATTTGACCCCTCGCCCCAATACTGTTTCTGCACGATTGGGATCTGATGGTTATTCACCCTGGACACATCTCTATTGGAATATAGTGCCACCTGCAATTAATACAGATAATGTAAAAAGTATGCTGGATAACCAAAACCGTCTAATTACACCGCAGAAAATCCCATTCCTTTGGAACCCGGTTTATGGTTTTCGAAACATTGCATTTACTTCCTTGTGGGATAATTATTCTTCGAAAATTGATTTTCCGGTCAATAAAACCGGAAATGCAATCTTTTTTCTGATAGCCGGTTCAACTAATTGGATGCAATGTCAGATTGCAAATGCAGTAATCAGGCTTAACTACTCCGATGGACAAACAGATTCTCTGGAACTTATTCCTCCATTAAATTTCTGGAATTTATGTCCAATTGGAGGCTGTGATTATACATCAGAAAAGGATAAATTCTGTTTACCTAATGAATTACCTCAAAGAGTACAATTGGGTGAAAACTGCAGGGCTATGCTACTGAACTTAAAAATGCGAAAGGGTATAGAATTACAAAGCCTTACCCTGGAAACCCTTTCTCAGGAGGTGGTGGTTGGATTAATGGGAATTACAATCTTGAACCAGTAAATGCTATTTAATAAGCCTTTCGAAATATTGCCAGATTAGAGTGAGCGAAAAGCAAGTATAAAATTTCATAAAGGCCTTAAAAAATTATAAAATTAATTAATTCATTAAAAATGGGAAAACGATTAAATCTCCAAAAACGAAGTTTTCTAAAACACTTTAATATGTTTAAAAAATTACCTCTTGTACTCACTTCCTTAATTATCATAAACACAATAAGTTTTGGGCAGGTCCGGGATATTTATATCCCTTTATCTGCAGGTAGTATAAAACTGAATGACTATTTAGAAAACGACATTCAAAATTCAATTGCACACTGGAATAAAGGAGTTGTCCCTTATGCAGCGCTGGTAGAAAAATTCAGAACAGGAAGGTCTTTTTTTGCACAGGGCGAGATGTGGGGCAAAGCGGTACGTTCCGGTTGCATGTTTTACAGGTACACACAAGATCCGGAATTAAAAAAAATTCTGGATGCTGCTGTTGCAGATTTATTATCAACTCAAAAAGCAAATGGAAGCATTAGTTGCTCCGAAATAGATAAACAACCAGATGGCCCCGAAGGGGATTTATGGGAACGGAAATATGTTTTGCTGGCATTAAATCAATATTACACAAATGTTAACAAAGACCCGAAAGTGCTTCAATCAATGATAGATCAGGCAAACTGCATCATTTCACAGATTGGTTATCCTCCAAAGACCAGAATTATAGATCTTGGCTGGAGTCCGAATCACATTGAATCCAGCACCCTTCTTGAACCCATAATGCAACTGTACAATTTAACAGGAAATCAGCAATACCTGGATTTTGCAGAGTATATTATTGAAGAAGGCGGATCAAAAGGATATAATTTTATCGAAGATGCATACAATAATACTGCTCCTATGAAGATAGGCGGAGTTTATCCCAAGGCATACGAAATGATGTCCTTATTTGAAGGACTAGTAGAATATTATCGTGTTAGCGGAGACGAACATATAAAGAAAGCTGTGCTAAACCTTTATCATAATATTATTGGATATGAGATTACCATTATTGGTAACGGTGGAGGAGATCAGCCTTTTCATCCTGCGGTGATGGGAGAGGCATGGGACAATACAGCCCTTGAGCAAACTAATCCTGATATACAGAGGATGATGGAAACTTGTGTTGGTGTAACCTGGATAAAATTATGCAGCCAGATATTACGCTTAACGGGCGATCCATCAACTGTTGATATGATTGAAAAGTATGCTTATAATGGTCTGCTTGGGGCAATGAAGCCCGCTGGTGACGGATTCAGTTATGTTAATCTTCTCAATGGAGTAAAGACCAACCGGGAAGGCTGGGGAGGAATTGTTGATAATGTGTATGTTACTTGCTGTAATCTGAATGGTCCAATGGGTTTGGCTTACCTTCCTTATGTCGCAATAATGAATTCAGAATCAGGACCGGTAATAAACCTGTATAATCAGGCTGAGGCAGTAGTGCCAATTTCAAAAAAGAATTCCGTTAATCTTACAATTGAGACAGACTTTCCCAAATCAGGAAGTATTCATGTTAAGGTTGCTCCTGAAGTACCGGAGGATTTCACTCTCAGAATGCGCATTCCTGGCTGGAGTATAATTACTGCATTAAATGTTAATGGTAGTCCGATAAAGGTAGTTCCTGGAACTTATGCTGAAATTAATCGCAAATGGTCAAAGGGTGACCGGATTGAGTTAAGTCTTGATATGCGATGCAAAGTGGTTGTATCACCTCTTGGCAGCAACAGAAAGGGCGATAACTTCATAGCTCTTATCAGAGGACCTATAGTTCTGGCAAGGGATGAAAATATCGATGAAAACTATAATCAGCCTGTGACAATAATTTCAAAAGATGGATTCGTTGATGTTAACCAGGAATTTCCAACGATTAAAAGTGCCAGGATGCAGTTTCGGGTTCCAACAAAAAAAGGCTTTATTCAGATGGTTGATTATGCTTCTGTAGATAGCTGGGATGGTAAAAAAATCTGCACATGGTTACCTGGTGAATAGAATGGTTACCTGGATTTTTTTTCTTAAATCTATATTACTTACGAGTAGAATATTATGCAATCCGAATTATTAACATATCAAATATTAAATTATGAAACGATTATTTAATTTTTTATTAATGTTTGCCATTTTATCTCAATTTAACCCAGGCTATTCACAGAAAAAAAGTGATCCTGGCAAAAATGGCCGTGGAGGTTATGAATATTTTATTGGAATTGTCGGAAACCCTTCTGTTGTTGCGGATATGAAGTGGGACGATAAACAATTAGAAGATCTTAAGGATCTTGGAGTAAATATGCTTCAGTTGAGTATTGCCTGGGGAGGTAAGCCGGCAAATGAAGTCCTTAATCTGGAGGATTTAAACGACGAGCAGAGGGCAAAATGGAAATTTAGGATTAAGCAAGCAGAAAAGCATGGTTTTAAAACGATAGCGCAATTTGGTATTCCCAGAATGTTGAATTATGATCCTGTCAAACCTGCCTGTATTTTAGATCCGGTGACAAGAGAGAAATATGTTTTTTTAATAAAAGATTTCATGACTACTTTCCCTGAGGTGAATGATATACTGGTGTACACCTACGATCAACAAGCCTGGATTTGCAGTGAGTTTGGACCCTGTCCGCGGTGTACCGGTATCCCAATCAGTGACAGGCTTCCTGATTTCTTAAATCTCCTTAAGAAAACTATGCAGGATTGCCGTTCGGAAGTTCAGACAACATTATGGTGGAAACCCTGGGAGCTTTCAAAGGGACAGACAATTGATATTCTTAAAAAGACAGATACTCATGGTTTTGGCTTAATGCTCAACTCATCAACGAGTAACGAGGTGTATCCGTTTAATGACGGTTCACTTAAATCAGATCTTGGTGTGAAGAGGCTGGTTCAATATGCGTATGAGAATAATATCCCCGTTATCGGGGAGTTTGATCACACCTTATACAAGCCTCTGTATCAAATTGATGATTTCTTCCCACGTTTAATATATGAGCAGATGGCCGGATGGAAAGAGATGATAGGTGTTGTTGGAGTAAAGGAGTATTACGGTTTTGCTCCTTCAACTTATTCAGTAAACTATGCCATGTTAAAAGCATGGATGAAAGCTCCGGATGCCTCATTGGATGAATTGCTTCGTCAGATTGCTGCACCTTATGGAAAGAAAAGTGCTCCTTTGATGATAAAAGCCTGGGAATATGTCGCCCAGGCAGTAGAGTCGTATCCGTGGGATGTAACCTATTTGATTGGGCCAATGGGGTTAGATCGAAATGATAAGGGCAAGCATAGCTGGGATTTTGTTAAAATTGAAAACAGTACATGGGATACCCCAATCTGGGAAGCTAGCAGAAGAGCTAATTTTATGCTCACAGATGCAAAGACAGCTCACCCATGGATATTTGAAGATGCAGGGTTAAGATTGGAAGATGCAGCGCAGCTTTTCTTTAAGGCTGTTGAATATTTCAATCAGGCTACCGCTGAAAATGAAGGTATGGTTGAGGATATTAACATGCAAAGAGATTTTATCAGGCACACAGCACGTTCTTTGAAAGGAAAAGGACTGCATTTTGCTCTGACTATTGCCGCCCAGGATGCCCGGACTATGCAATACGATCAGGTGCAATTTGAAAAAATCAGTGCACGAATAAAGCATCTCCTCCAGGAAGATGTTGACAATGGTTATGAATTAGCGGCGGTTAAATTGGAAGAATTTAATAAAGATCCAAAAACATGGTTAAAAAGAAACTTTAGTCCTTTGACCTGGAAGTCGGAAGCTGATCCCGATTGGAGTAAATGGATTACGCCTCAAAGATGAAAAATGTGCGCTGCCAATTTCTTTTAGTAAGGAATTGGCAGCAGCATTTTTTACAGAGGAGAAATGTTTATTTAAAAATAAAAACTAAAAATTATGAATAAGGTATTATTGTTATTACTATTGTCTGCTTCATTAATCTCTTGTAACAAGTGTCTGGATAACAAAAAAGTTCAGAAAGTTGAATATAAAATTGGTATATTAGGTGTTCCTTCCCTTCCTGAAGTAGAGTGGAACGACCGGAATATGCAACTTATGAAAAAAATGGGATTTAACGCCATGCAACTCAATATTGCCTGGGGTTACAGACCCGCCGATAATCCCCTGAATCTGGAAGATGTGTTGGTTTTACCTAAAAAATTTGAACTGCCGGTCGATATTGATTCTACTCTGAACACAAATGTGGGATCCAGTAAAACGTTTATTCGTAATCCGGATAGAATTGCAGCCAGAGCCAAAGAACTAAAACATAGAATAGCTCTTTGTAAAAAATATGGTATGAGAAGCATCTTCCATTTTGGAGCTCCTTTTGTCGCCTATCCTGCTGTTGAACCATTGTCTCAATGTATTTCCGACCCCTTAACTTTAGAGCGTTATGTAACTTTGATCGGGAATTTTAATAAGGAATTTCCCGGAGTAGATGATCTGTTGCTTTATACTTATGATCAGAATGCGTGGTTATGCAGTGAGGATGGGGCTTGTGAAAGATGCTACGGTGTACCTTTAGATAAACGTGTTTCAGCATTTGTAAATACCCTGGCACAAACCTGGAATAGTTTGAACAGGGATGGGAAATTGTGGTGGGAACCGTGGGAGATTTCAGCAGGACAAACCTATAGTATAATTGAGCAGCTTGATTCTAAGTGCTTAGGGCTTTCGATGCACTCGGGTATTACAGAAGTACAAATAGCTTTACCGGCAGACAGATGGTTTAAAAACATGCTTACCCTGGCAGAAGAAAGAAATATTCCGGTAATAGGCGAATTATGGATGGGCACTGCAACAGAAGAGGTTGAAACTTATCTGTATCTGCCAACACCATTGGCAACTTTGCGGGCATTAAGGGCAGTGAATAATGCAGGAAAACTGAAAGGTATTAAAGAATACTATGGAAATATACCTGACAGGGAAGATCCAAATCTTCGCATGACCTCTATCTTTTTTAATAATCCTGACGTTTCCGATAACAAGGCCATGCAATTACTAAGTAAACCCTATAAAATCGCTTCTGAAAAAATTGCTATGTACTGGAAATTTTCGTCTGAAGCAATTGAAATGTACCCATGGGATATTTCATGGAATTCGAGGGAAGTGGGACGAAGTGATCCACATCATTTGATGACCGCCGCAACATTAAAGGGAGTAAGTTGGGAAACACCTTCGTGGCAGTCTAACCGCAGAGCTGCATTTATGAGAACAGTAGAAACCGAAACACCTCATTTCTGGATGTTGGAGGATGCTCAGCTCCGGTATGAAGCAACTGCCAAAAAGATTGATAAAGCATTAGAATATGCCAGAGAAGCCCGCGAAAATGTTCCCAAAGAATTTCTTACTGAATTTGATATGAGCGTAAAAGAGCTGAAAGGATTCCGGCAACGGGTCTTGGCCTATGCCTACCATATCAGAGAAACGAACCTTTGTAAAATAATGAGGCAATCACTGGGAAAAACCGGAAAAGTGAATGAAGCGAATTTATCCGAATTAAGAACGATACTTTTAAACGACCAGCAAAATCAGGGCACTGAAAATTATATAGCTCAGGCTATTGAACTGCTTGACAAAGATTTAAAAAAATTCTTAAATGTATATTTTAATAAACCTAAACCTTCAGGAGTAAAAGCAGATATGTATTTTAATGAATCTTTACCTCCGGAAGTAAAAACAGTTTGGACTGTCACATCTCAATAAGTTCAATAGTTAATTCTTAATCCCAATTAATTCATTAGCCAAACGTAAAAACTCTTGAACCCTTGATTAACTTTAGGGTTAGGTAAATATAACGGTTTCACCCAAATGATGAACGGATTATCATACGATTTCACAGATAAAGAGGTCTCTCCATGGGGTGGTCTTCGGTTGATTGAGGAGACATACCGGAGGAGCGGTCTAAAGCAATATCTCGAAGAGCAATGTCCAAATATGCCGGTAACCGGATCCAATCGCGGATACGATTCGGTGGATCTTGCAGAGGGCTTCATGGTGAGCACGATCTTGGGAGCTACCCGTTTAGCCCATTCCGGTACCCTTAGGAACGATAAAGTGATACAACGTATTTTCGGCTGGAAGAAAGGAATGGCGAGCCAAAGTACGTTTAGCCGTTTTTTCAAAAAGTTCGACCAGGAGCGCAACGATAAGCTTTTTCCTGCTATCAACCGGTTATGGTTCTCACAGCTCCATCTGGATAAAATGACGATCAATTTGGATTCTACGGTCATCACCCGCCACGGTATCCAGGAGGGCGTAGCAAAAGGATATAACCCTAAAAAAACCGGCAGAGGCTCACACCACCCGCTAATCGCTTTTGTAGCGGAAGCAAAAATGGTAGCAAATGCCTGGATGCGAACCGGTGACAGCGCGTCCAGCACTGATTTTGCGGAGTTCTTCGATGAACTATTGACCATCATACCGGTTAAGCGAATTGGATTATTCCGTGCCGACAGTGGATTCTGCAATGAAACGATCATGGCCAAGTTGGAGAAGGATAAGTTGAAGTACATCATGGTGGCCCGAATGATGGGGCCATTGGTAAAGCGAATATTTGAGCATAAGCAATGGTTTCCTATTGATAATGGGTATTGGACAGCCGGTTTTTCTTACCAGGCAAAGGGTTGGACAAAGCCTCGCAGAATGGTGGTTGTTCGTAAAGACACGGGAGCCCATCCGGATACCGGAGGTAAATTGCTATTCCCGGAGGTGGAAGAATTTGAACGGTATAAATACGCTGCCTTTGCCACCAATGTGGAGTTTTCGGCCGAGTTGGTCTGGCATCTGTACAATCCCCGGGCTGATTGTGAAAACCGCATTCGTGAACTGAAATACGACTACGGTATCGAAGGCTTCTGTCTGGATGATTTTTACGCAACTGAAGCGGCTTTTCGGTGGACGATGGTTGCCCACAATTTAATGAGTTTGTTCCGGTTACAGGTGCTTAACCAAAAGCACCATCCGATTTTATCTACTATGAGATTCCAATGCATTGCAATAGGATCTTACTTGGTAAAAACGGGTCGGAAAACGACCTTGAAGCTCTCTGCCAAACAAAAACGACGGCAGTTTTTGGAGGGGTTATTCTCGAAAGTATCGAATTTATCACCCCCATTTCGAATTTCTAATGCATAAATTGGGATAAAAGGCGAAATAAGACTGTGTTCCTTCATCCCACCAGAGAGAATCAATCAGACGTCGGTATGCCAAAGCCTTCCCTTCATATAGTTTGCTCAATTCGTTCTGGTTTTTCAGCTTCAGTATCTGCGCATACGTTTTAAATCCATTATAAATCATGCCTAATAAATCACCGGATACGGTTAAATCCTCCTGCGATTCATCATAGGACGGTATGCCTCTTGCATATTTATACTTAACGGTTGCAGGACTAAGATTCATAAATGCAGGGCGTTCCATGATTTTGCCGGGTTGCAATTGCCAACGCTCAATATATTGATTTAATGTTAATTGAAAGAATTTATCAAACACCTCATCATAGATATAGGTACGGTTTCCTGTCCACAGATAGAGCTTATAACAAGCATCTATGATATCGAAATTGGCATTCAGATTATACCAGAAATCCTGATTGGAAGCATAGTCAACCGGAGCCGGTTTGTTATATCTGTTAATTTCCCACCAGGAACAATAGTCCTTGGCTTCCGATATGTTTTCCACAAATTTATGGAACATATTCAGGTTCTGTTTCCCTTGCCAGAGTATTTCAGTACCAATACATTGGTGAGATACATCCCGGATACAGAAAGCCTCACGTTTAGGCAAGGCTGCCTCGTACTAGGGACCCACCGGGTCACTATCATCACCGACATAACCATTGGATGTGGTTTTAGCCCAATTAAAGATATTAACCAATAAAGTGTCGGATGAGGCTATGCGAATATTATTATCATCCGCATTTATCAGATTATTTGATGGAGCAGTATAACAGGAAGGAATCAGAACAATTGCAAGGGAAATAAAAATCCAATGCGAGGATAAACTAAAGTGAGCAGTCATTTTCATGATAATTTCAATAAAGAACTCTATTAAATATTTATTCTTTTTTCTACCATTTTCCAGGTGTCGGTAATTAGAAAACTTTCTTCCATATAATCAATCATTCTTTCGAATTTTATCATTGGAACAGCGAACGATAAAGTATCTTTTGGAACACATGGACGCGCAGAAGGATCAAACATTCCGATTACAGCTCTGGGCCGCTGAGCATCTTTTTCAAGATAAGGATAATGAACTATTGAACCGCAACCGGCACCAAACGGAGTGAAAGTGCCGTTTGGCTCTTTTTGATCAAAATTTGCCAAAGTAAAAAGACCTGACAAAACATCTGGTTTTGCAAAGAAAATTACAACTGCCGGTTCATCGAATTCCTCAAGCATATCCCAACGTTTGAAAATGATGAAATTGCCTTTAGCATCTCTTATTGTTTTCTGATGTTTTTGTAATTCCAATACCATTTCCGGAGTTCTTATGTAGCGTTCACCCTCCATTTTACCAGGGATGCCACACGATAGAAAATATTCGAAATTTGGACGAATATTTTCGGAATAACCTAAATATCGTTTTGCGCCTGCACATGCAATTGCTTCTGAATCATAGGCAAGTGATTCACCATTTCTGACTTTTGCAAGTTCGCAAATAATACAGCTTCTGCCTTTTGCCTGGGCAACAGGTATAGCATTATGGATTTCTTTGTGATAATAAAAGACTATGGGCAATTCGGCTATACCAAAATGTTTTTTCCACATTTCGAGAAACTTTTCTTTAAGTTTTAAGTCCATGAATTCAATATTTTATCAGAGCAACAAGCGAAGCGGATTTCTGATTCTCAACATCCTTACTGCAGGAAGCCAGGAGTAAAGGAAGCAACACGATTAAAATTCTTTTCATCTCAGGATAATTTGACACATGAAGATAACATAGAAATCCATGAGGCACAACACAGACTTACTCAGGTTAGGGGGGGGGAATTTTTATTGAAGAAGGTTCTGTCTTGCTTATTTCCTGGGCAGTCCCATTTCAGGTCAATAAGAGGGCATAAATATTTCGGTCAATTCCAGTTGATTCCGTGATATGCCCGATGACACCATCCTCTTCACAAACCCTTAACCTGCAACGATTGTATGTCAAAAAATTATTTATCTTTGTGCACCCAAGGCCGTTTACGGTTAAGGAAAGGGCCCATAGCTCAGATGGTCAGAGCATCTGACTCATAAACAGCTGCTCCTTCTTAAAAATGGGGGAAAGGCTAAAATGGCCAGCCCTGCTGATCAGCTTAACAAAGGTACATCAGTCTAAGAGCCCTTCCGTTGAACAATACATCCGGTAAGTATTAGACATGAAAACATACCCCGAGCTAACTTACCGCAGTTGTGTCGGGATATTATCCTTCGAAAAAAAAGCCGGCAAGGATCGGGACAGAGAAGTCGGATTTTTTATTGATTCAAGAGAGTTTCCACTAAAATTTTAAGATGTATGGTCTCATGATCAGTTAGCTTTTGAGGAGCCGGAAGGCTGGTGTGGCAAATCTGCATTCGAATCTCCACTTTTTATTCAATAGCCGGATGTATGGGGTTCTCTGTCGGGCACCTATAAGAAAGAATTATCGGTCCTGGCTTATTCAAAAATTCCGGATGAAAAGAGAATTTCGGATGCCCTGACCTACCTCTTTCAGAAGCTTTCCTCCAAGCCCAAATAACCCTCCAAAATCCCCTTTCAGCAGCAATCCGTGGGGCTGGCGTGGGGCAAATGCAAAAAGAGAACGCGCTAACTATCTAATACACTGATATTTAACGCGTTACCCTCGAGGTCACAAGCGGATGCGAACTACTGTAAGCTATCTGAATTACTGTTGTCTGACCAATCGGCCATGCGATGCAATTCTCATAAGGATTTCTGAAGATGTTAAACTTAGTTTCGCAAACTCAGGCTAAAAGGCGAGCTATCAAAGAGAATTATCTGTTCTGGCCTTTTCAGAAATCCCCGGTGAAAAGCATATTAAACGGAGTAACTTACTGTTTCAATAATTTTCCGCAGAACCCATGTTAACGGAAAGAGGGTAACAAGGGGTCCGATAACTCCTTATGCGTTGATGGTTATACCCGGCGTAAAGTAACGTTTAGGCTGATTCTGCGATGGCTGAATGCCGTTTAGCCCGACTTGCAAAAACCACCTAAAACCACCCGTTTTGGACCCCAAACATGTTGAAAACTATTTTTTGCTTAAGCCGCTATAATTCAATACCTTTACCTTTGATTTTTAAGCGTTCTTTTCCCAATGAAAACCTCACCTTTTGCCCATGGGTAAAACGTGGGTCACTCTCAGGCTGACGCTCATTAGTTGCTGATATTCAATGGATTACGGATTGGGTTCGATTCCCGCCAGCTCCACTTTTTGCAGAGGCACAGCGAGGTATCGCGGTGCCTTTCATCGTTTTAGGCAGATTTCAACACTTTCCAAAAGACTCACGAAGCCCAGGAATGACTTCTGGCAGTGTCTAATTCGGTGCCAATTTTTCCCCTAAAGTATCGACACCGATTTGGGTCGTATGTCTCTGAATGTCATCCTAATGCATTTTGACGATCCATATATAAACCCGTATTTACTTACCAATAAGAAAACGATTATGAATAACTCAAGAATAACCTTTAACGTGCTGTATTACATTAAGAAAGCCGTTACCCTGCGGGATGGTCAAAACCCCATCTATTGCCGAATTACTGTCAATGGTTCGAGAACTGAATTTTCAGTTAACCGGACAATCGATGAAAATAATTGGAGTCAACGAGCCAATAAATCAATCGGCAAAGATCAAACATCCAAGACCCTGAACCAATACCTGGAACAGCTCAGGGTTAAGATCTACAACACCCAGGCTGATTTAGCCCAAAAGCAAGAGCCGCTAACTGCAACCAGAATTAAAAATAAGCTATTTGGATTGGATGAGAGGCCATTGATGCTTTTAGAAATGTATGACGAGCACAATGAGAAACTTGCTCGAAGCATTGATCATGGGATCAGCAAAAGCACCCACACCCGGCATTGCACTACCCGCTCCCACCTGAGCCTCTTTATCAACATGAAGTATGGCATTACGGATATTACCATCAGGGACATCAACAATGCCTTTATTCAGGATTTTGATCATTACCTCAGGGTTGACCGGAAATGCAACAACAACTCATCGGTGAAGTACCAGAAGAACTTCAAAAAGATCATCAAGTATGCCCTGGACAATGGGTGGATCGCAAAAGATCCTTTCATCGGTATCCGGTACCGGTTTGAGAAAACGAACAAGCCCTATTTGACAACCGAGGAACTTGACCGGCTAATATTAAAACTTTTCGAAATCCAGAGGCTCAGCATTGTCAGGGATGTTTTCGTCTTCTGTAGTTATACCGGCCTGTCATTTGTAGATGTAAAATCGCTACGTTATTCCGATCTAAAGCATGAACCTAATGGCAGCACCTGGATTGAGAAGCCCAGACAGAAAACAAAGGTCATGTCGGAGATACCTTTACTACCCAAAGCCAGGGAGCTTGTTGAAAAATATAAAATCCATGAGGACAAAAGTGACGCCGCTCTGGTCTTCCCGGTTTCATCCAATCAAAAGATGAATGCCTACTTAAAAGAAATCGCCATCCTATGTAATATTAATAAGGTACTCACCACACATGTTGCCAGGCATACTTTCGCGACCACGATTGCCATGGGCAACAACATACCCATTGAGGTCATAGCCAAAATACTCGGACATAGCTCTACGAAAGAAACCCGGATTTATGCTGTTGTAGAAAAACAGTTGATCGGGAAGGCCATGGGAAAATTGATGCACCCGGTTGGGGTGAACTGAGTATAGTTAAAAAACGATAACCCGGAGCTGATGTAGAAATGCAGTGACTCTGGGTTTTCTTTGATCAGCATCAAAACAGCCAGGGTTGGTTTTTGTGTTTAACCGTCATGCTGCAGAATGATTTTTTCCTACCTTTACCCATGTCAAGGAAGGGTGGCTGACTGTACTGAATATTTATGGTATGGCAGTCACCTGTCTTATTTAAACCAAACCGATGGCTAAAGTAACACAAGAGCAGATCAATGCAGTTGCCTGGAAAGCCTGCGATACCTTCCGGGGTGTTGTCGATCCCTCAGAATACAAAAATTACATCCTCACTTTCCTCTTCATTAAGTACCTCTCCGATGTCTGGAAGGACAAGTTTGATCAACACCTGGCCAAGTACAACGGTGATATGGAACGCGTCAAACGGGCGATGGGTTATGAGCGGTTTCAGTTGCTGGAAGAATCGACCTACGATTACCTCTACGCGCATCGGAACGCCAACAATGTCGGCGAACTCATCAATATCGCCCTGACCAAGATCCAGGATGCCAACCGGGGAAAACTGGAAGGGGTTTTCCGTGACATTGACTTCAACAGCAGCCGTAACCTGGGGGAAACCAAAGAGCGCAATATTCGGCTGAAACACCTGATCGAAGATTTCTCAGCTCCCGAACTGGATCTTAGACCGACGAATGTGGGGAATGGAGACATCATCGGGAATGTATATGAATACCTGATCGCTCATTTTGCTTCAGATTCCGGAAAAAAGGGCGGAGAATTTTACACTCCTGCTGAAGTGTCCGAACTGATTGCTATGTTGGTTCATCCGAAACCGGGGAGCAGGTTATACGACCCTGCCTGTGGTTCCGGTTCCTTGCTAATCAAGGTAGCCAAACAGGTGGGCAATGAAGATTATTCCATTTACGGGCAGGAAGTCAACGGTAACACCTATTCCCTTTGCCGGATGAACATGTTCCTGCACGGGATTGATAACGCCAGGATTGAATGGGGCGACACCATCGGGAATCCGAAAGTCATGGAAGGAGATCATCTGATGAAATTCGACATAGTGGTAGCAAATCCGCCATTCAGTTTGGATAAGTGGGGCTTCGACCATGCAGGTTCCGATCCATATCGACGCTTCTGGAGGGGGATTCCACCGAAAGGTACCGGTGATTATGCGTTTATCACACACATGATTGAGAGTACCGTTCCCGGAACCGGCAAGGTCGGGGTTGTAGTTCCCCACGGTGTACTATTTCGTGGGGGTGCAGAAGGCAAGATCCGACAGAAGTTCATTGAAGAAAACCTGCTGGATGCAGTCATCGGACTGCCTAGCAACCTCTTTTTCGGAACCGGCATTCCGGCAGCCATCCTGATATTCAACCGGGGAAGGCAGACAACAGATATTCTTTTCATCGATGCCTCGAGGGAATTCCAAGAAGGGAAGAACCAGAACCGACTTAGACCGGAAGACCAGAAAAAGATTGCTGAGGTGTTCGGATTTTACACGACCACCGACAAGTATAGCTATGTTGCGAAGGTTGAGGAGGTAAGGGAGAACGATTTCAACCTGAATATCCCGAGGTATGTGGATACCTTTGAGGAAGAGCATTATGTTGATATTAAGGAGGTTGTCAATCAGATTGAATTGATTGAGCAAGATTTGCATGTAGTTAGCGAGAAAATGAGAAAGTATCTTAACGAACTTGGCTTCAATGATTAGTAGTTTCCCACCAAACTGGAAAGTGCAAACCTTGGGAACACTTGGAAAGTTCTCAAAGGGCAAGGGAATTGCTAAGTCCGATCTCGTAGAACAGGGAATCCCCTGTGTCCTTTATGGTGAACTTTACACGACTCACAATACAGTCATAAAAAGGTTAAGATCTTGCATTAATAGACAAACGGCAGTATCCAGCCAAAGAGTATTTCAGAATGACATCCTTTTTGCCGGGTCAGGAGAAACACCGGAAGAAATTGGAAAGGCGGCTGTGTTCTTAGGAACCGATGAAGTTTACGTTGGTGGTGATATTATTATTTTTTCGCCTACTGGTTGCGACAGTCGATTCTTAGCTTACCTCTTGAATAGCTACATTGTTCAAAGGCAAACTTACTCAATGGCTCAGGGTTATTCTGTCGTACATATATACTCGTATCACCTAAGTTCCTTACATATTCCACTTCCCCCTCTCCCCGAACAGAAAAAGATCGCCGAGATCCTCTCCACCTGGGACGAAGCCATCGAGAAGTTGGACCAGTTGATCGAGAAGAAGAAGCTCCTTAAGAAGGGGTTGATGAAGCAGCTACTGACCGGGAAGAAGCGATTTCCGGGGTTTGTCGAAGAATGGAAGGAGGTGAGGTTGGGGGATGTTGTTTATTTACGCCATGGTTATCAGTTTCGCAATTTTGACTTCACGGAAAGTGGAATACCGATCATTAAGATTGGTAACGTTGTCGGTCCAAACCTTGATCTAAGCGATGTTTCATATATAGCCACTGACCGCTTAGCTGAGTTTTCGTCAATAGTTTTAAGGGACGGGGACATTCTCATGTCCTTAACTGGGAATATAGGCAGAGTCGTTCAGGTTTCTGGGCTAACGCAACCAGTATTACAAAACTACCGTGTCGGTCATTTCTCCCCGACTGATGATAGAATTTTAAAGCCTTACCTTAAGTTCCTCCTTGAGTCCGACGAAGTTCTTAATCAAATAAGTTCGCTGTCGAACCAATCAGCACAAGCCAATTTCGGCAAACAGGATATGGATAAAATAGTCGTCCGGCTTCCAAGTATTGCTGAACAACGGAAAGTTGCTGAGCTTCTCTCTTGCTGCGATACTGAAACCACATTATTGAATCTAAAGAGAACTATACAATCTGACCAAAAGAAGGGTTTGATGCAGGAGCTGTTAACCGGGAAAATTCGCGTAAAATCCACATGAAGCAGCCCAATCCGAATATCAAACCTGCAACATTCGAATATCATCGTTTTCTTGACGAAGCCGGTGATCCCACCTTTTATGGTAAGGGTAGGATACGTGTTGTTGGTACGGAGGGCGTATCGAGGGCTTTTATCTTAGGTATGCTGAAGATAAATGAGCCCTTGGGACCTGTCAGGAATCGAGTCGTTGAACTCCAGAATCTGATAGGGAGTGATGGCTATTTCAGAGATGTGCCAAGTATTACGAGGAAGCGGGAGAATAACGGATACTTCCTACATGCAAAGGACGATATTCCCGAAGTAAGAAAAATGGCTTTCGACCTGATAAGGGGTATTAATTGTAGCTTCGAGGCAATCGTCGCCCGTAAAATCTATGATATCTTCGAAACACAGCACGAGGGTAAGGAAACACTATTTTACGCTGACCTGCTTTCCCATCTCCTTAAAAGCAAACTCGAGAAGTATGATAAGCTCGTCCTGAATATCGCCCGAAGGAATAAGTGTACTTCCGAAGTAAATCTGCCCATTGGGTGGGAAAAAGCCAAAGAAAGGTCGCTGAAAAAATCACCCGAAAAGGAGCATGCCTGTACCATTGTCTTCAATGTTCAGGAACCTACCACCGAGCCCTTGATCAATATTGCCGACTACTTCTGCTGGGCTGTTCAACGGGTATTTGAGAAAGGGGAGACGCGGTTTTACGATTACATCAGCGATCAGGTTGCCTTGGTTGTCGACCTGTATGACACTGATCATTATCGTAAGGGGGAGAATTTTTACACCCGAAGGAAGAAACTGACCAAAGACAACCTGTTAAAATGAAAAAAGCCCGTGTTTGCACTAAGAAAGTTTCCTTTCGACGGCATGGAGCCGACTTTCATGCATAACAGGCGGTACAATAATACGACATTATTCGTAAATTACAAACATTTCAACAAGTTTTTTGACTAATAATCAACATGATGTAAAACCCCTACATGGAAATCAGATCCTCCAGATTAGAGAACGTTAATACTTCCTATATCGGGTTTAACTTTTAACATATGGCTTGATACAAAATTTACTCATCGATAAAACACACATAACGAAATAATTTCATGTGCTTCTCAAGTATTACGAGTTTTAGTTTTTGTGCCGAGTCAATAGGAACAGTGCCTAACATTTTTCTTTGGGGTGCAGCAATTGGTTCATCCTTTGGTATCATTTCCTTGGTAGTCTCGATAGTGGTTCTTTTTGTCAAGGATCGGAATAAGCAAAAACAACTCAGCCAGCTATTTACCCTTAATGAGAATTTAAGTAAAGCTGTAGAAAAGCTCAACAACCTTACAGAGTTACAAATCCAACAAAACCGTCCGTACTTTAAGTTGACTGGTGAAATGCCCTTACCTCCTTATGGAACGAACCAATATACGATACAAAACATAGGTGCTGCTGCTCTCGAGGTTTCAATTTTTCTTGTGGAAGGAAATTGTGCAGAATTCACAATGAAAAGATCGCTCATTCCGGCAGAGGGATATCTGGACATTACCGTAAACTACAAAGATAATATGCCTCCAGAAGATTTGAATTTCACAATCGCCATACACTTTAGGAATAGCCATGAGGTAAAATATGTCCAAATGCTGTTTAAAACCCAAAGAAGAGTTGAGTTGACGCCTCCAATAAGAAAAAGCCAATAAACAAAATGATACCAGCATTCCTCGAAGACCACATCTCCCAGATCCCGGCACTTCAACTGCTGATGAAGATCGGGTACACCTACCTGACCCCAACAGAGGCGATGGAGTACCGTGGAGATAACCGGAATGTCCTGCTGGATGGAATTCTCTTGTCACAGCTTCGACGGCTGAATCGTATATATCACCGCGATCAGAGCCATGATTTTAAGGAGGGGATTTTCAATCAGGCAATCCAGCTCCTGAAAAATTATCCCTTGGTCGATGGGTTGATCCGGTCAAATGAGAAGGTTTATGACCTTTTGACTCTGGGCACCAGCTTTGAGCAGACCATCGGAACGGACAAGAAGAGTTACAGCTTCAAGTATATCGATTGGGAACATCCTGAGAACAATGTTTTTCATGTCACAGAAGAGTATGAGGTATTACGACCGGGTAGACCGGATACTTACCGACCGGATGTGGTGCTTTTTATTAACGGAATTCCACTGGTTGTGATAGAATGTAAGCGCCCGGATCTTGACCAGGCTGATCCACTAAAACAGGCTATTTCCCAACACCTGAGGAATCAGAAAGTCGATGGAGTTCAAGAACTCTATAAGTACAACCAGCTTCAGTTTGCTGTTTGCGGGGACCGCGCAAAATATGCCACCGCAGGAACAGAAGAGGAATTCTGGGCGGTATGGAAAGAAAAGGAGTTTGATGATATTGAGCTGAACCGCATAAAGAATACTCCATTAACCGATTTAGAGAAGGCTCATCTTTTTAGCACCCGTTTCAAATATGTCCGACCCTATTTCGATGAGATTGAGTCCTTGCCTGTGCAGGTAACGGAACAGGACAGGACTTTGTATTCCATGTGTCAGAAAAGCCGGCTGCTGGATATCATACACAAATTCCTGATCTATGATGCCAACGTAAAGAAGGTCGCCCGTTACCAGCAATATTTTGCGGTAAAAAAAACAGTGGATCGGGTTAAACATTTATCCGGAGGGAAGCGGGAAGGCGGGGTTATCTACCATACCCAGGGATCAGGTAAAAGTTTAACGATGGTCATGTTAGCCAAATCGCTGGCACTTGAACCATCCATCACCGACTCGAGGATCATATTGGTAACCGACCGGATCGACCTCGATGATCAGATTTTCGGAACATTCAAGAACTGTGGATTGCAGGATCGGCTGGTTCAAGCTAAATCCGGCAGGCACCTGTTGAATATCCTGAAGTCGCGTAAAGCCTCTATTATCACGACTATCATCGACAAGTTTGAAACCCTTCTGGAACATGAGGAACTGAAGGATGATTCACCGGATATATTTGTCCTGGTGGATGAAAGCCACCGCAGCCAGTACGGGATTGCCAACCAAAAAATGATTCAGGTATTGCCGAATGCCTGTTATATCGGATTTACCGGCACACCTTTGCTCAAAATCGAGAAAAGCACGGCACGAAAGTTCGGCGGGTTTATCGACAAGTATACCATTTTGCAAGGTGTTGAGGATGGTGCGATTGTACCGCTAATATATGAAGGGCGGGAGGCTGTCCAAAATGTACAGCAGAAGGAGATTGACGCATTTTTTGACCGGGTGTGCAAAGACCTGACCGACCTCCAGAAAACTGACCTCAAGCGGAAATTTGCCAGGGCTGATCAGCTCAATGAAGCCGAGCAGAAGATCCGCTGGATTGCCCTTGATATCGCCGATCATTACGTGCGTAACTGGCAGGGTACCGGATTCAAGGGTCAACTGACCGCATCCTCAAAATCAGCAGCTATTAAGTTCCTGGAGGCATTTAACCTCGATGGCAGGGTTCATACTCAGTTGCTGATATCCGGACCCGATTCGCGGGAAAATAACACCACTATTTACGAAGAGGTCAACCAAGAGCAGGTGCAGAAGTTCTGGAAAAATATGATGCAGCAATACGGAACTGAGGAGCAGTATAACAAACAGCTGATCAACCAATTCAAGAAAGGGGAGTATCCGGAAATCATTATTGTAGTAGATAAGCTCCTGGTAGGATTCGACGCACCCAAGAACACAGTGCTTTACATTGCCCGGAGCCTGAAGGAACATGGACTTCTACAGGCTATCGCCCGGGTAAACCGGCTATCGGAGGGTAAGGATTTCGGGTACATTATCGATTATTACGGGATCCTGGGTAATCTCGAAGAAGCACTCGAAACTTATACCGCACTCAATGGATTTGACCCTGAGGATATTGCAGGAACTCTGAAACAAGTGCAGGACGAAATAGACAAATTACCGGATCTGCATGCTCAGGTCTGGGATCTATTTAAGGAGGTGATCAACAAGAAGGACATGGAAGCTATGGAACTTCACTTAGCTGATGCAAAACTCCGGAAGGAATTCTATACCCGGCTGAACCGGTTTGCCCGAACATTGAAACTGGCTCTGTCAACCCTGGTATTTGAAGAGAAGACAGGTAAGGATAAAGTGAAACGGTACAAGGACGATGAGCGATTATTCGCACAATTGCGGGTTGCAGTCCAATCCCGGTATACGGATGTTATCGATTACCGCCAGTATGAGAAGCAGATACAGAAAATGATCGACTGGCATGTTAGTACGCATGAAGTCATCAGGCTAACTGAGCAGGTTAACATCTTCGACAAGGAAGCATTTCAACAAGAAATCGAGAAGGTTACCGGAACTGCCGCTCGTGCGGATACCATAGCTAGCCGGACTGCCAAACATATTACCGAACACGTGGATGAAGACCCGGTATTTTATACCAAGTTTGGCACGATGCTTCAGAAGGTTGTCGAGGATTTCCATGAACACCGGATCAATGAACTTGAGTATCTGAACAAAGCTACCGAGATCATGAACACTGCGGTAAACTATACGGATCAGTCTATTCCGGAATCTTTGAAAACACGGCAGATTGCCCAGGCATTCTATCGCACGGTTGGTCAGGTATCGGAAACCTCAGGGGTTGAAGAGATGAAGCAATACGCCGAAGAGATAGCCGGGGAGATTGACCTGATCGTTTCGGAGTGCCGGATCGTGGACTGGACCTATAAAGAAGACGTTATCAACAAGATGAAGCACCGGATCGACGACTTCCTGTTTGATCTGGCGAAAGAGAAGAAGTTAAACCTTGGAACCGAAGTCATTGATGAGATCATCGACAAGACCCTCGAGATTGCTAAGCATCGATATTGATCTGGAGAATAGCAGGCTTGGGTTCCGGGGGAAGTGGTTGCCGTTGAGCGTAAAACGGAGTGAGCGAACCACTTTCGGGCTGACCGTCAATCCGGATCAGGAGGTTATCCTTAGAGTCCCATTAACTGCAGGAGATGAATCGATAGACCGGTTCCTTGACCGCAAGGAAAACTGGATCTCACGCCAACTAACCCATTTTGAACAATTTCAACCCAAAACACCGGAGCGAAGATACATCAGCGGCGAGACCCATTACTACCTGGGTAAACCATACCGTCTGAGGATTAACCATTGCCCTCGCTGGGCTATAAAACCCGGCAGGTACTTCATCGTTATTGAAACACCCCGCCCTGATCGGAGTGATCTGATCCGGGAACATTTTCAGGCTTGGCTGAAAGAACAGTCACATGAGGTGTTCAATGAAATCCATTCCCGGTTGGAGCATGAGTTTTCAGGAAAGCTGGGATACTGGCTCCCTGAACCAAACATCCGGCACTACCGGTCGATATGGGCGCAGTATGATTCCCAAGCCGGGACCTATACTTTGAATTACCGGTTAGTGCAGGCATCCGTGGCATCTATTGAATACGTAATCCTGCATGAGGTATGCCACCGGAAATACCCGGTGCACAACAAGAGGTTTTATAATCTGCTCGATACATTTATGCCGGACCGGGTTCAGAGAAAGATGGAATTGGAGAAGATGATGGTATGACAGTTAAAATTCATTCGATCCATCCCAATTAAGGATATTTGGGTGTTTTGTCTAAACATCCAACCCTATTTCTTCAGGAATTGAAATATTCAAAACTTTTTTAATACTCTCCTTCCATTTGATTTTAGGATTTGATTCGTAGCGGCAGAAAAGTTTGTGAATAAAATCATCGGAAAAGGTCTGTTGAAGGGTCATCGCCGCTTTATACGAAATATTATCTACAAAACCATTTCTGGATAAACGGCGAATTAAAAAGTTAGGCTTTCCAAACCACATTGCATCAGTAACGTAGGGAAGAAAAACCTCTGCTAAAAGTTCCGGGTGACCATCCAACATAGGTTCACAGCTTACGCTTGTTTTGTAACCGTTGAAATAAGCATATTGGATTGAAAGTAATCTCTCGGTGAATTTTGAAGCTCCGGGTTCCCAAAAGGAAAGAACCCGGTCATCCAAAGAACCAATTGTAAACCGGAACATGATCTTATCTCGATATTGACGGAAAGAATCACAAATCGATTTAATACATTCAGGTTGAGGTTTAGTAACGATAAGAACCTCATTACCGGCTTCTAAAATTCTTGACAAAAACTGAATTACCCAGCTAAGGTTTCCTTTTGTTATATCATGGGTTGAAGGAAACATAATCCGTCCATTGGTAGGATTGTATTTTTTAGATGCCCAATCAGCACGATAGACCTCCATATTCCATTTGTCTGGTTCCCTCCGTCCAAATCGAACCGCCATTTCTCTTGCATAGCAGTATTTGCAATTATTACTGCAACCTTCAACAATATTTGCTGACTGGGGTGCCCATTCTTTCGTACCAAAGACAGTTAGATTACTCATAATATTTAAAGGTACTAAAAAAGTCTTTTTTGACCATCCTCTTCTACTTTGGTTATCTTCTTCCAGAAGTCGATCCCTCTCTCGTTAGAAGAAGCAAATAACATTTCATAATAATTCCGAATTGGCTCATGGGCAAAATATTCAAAGCCAATTGACCTCAGTTGCGCTTTATAAAAATCAATAAACCGTCTATGAACCTCATCGTGATTACCTGCCTGGTGCAGGGTTCGGACTTCTGGGTCAAAGAGGAAACTGTCCGCACCTAAAAATCTGGCATATTTCTTGAAAAGAGCGCCTTCCGGATTCTCGAATGCCATCCCAAGCCACCTGCGGGGATCTAATCCATAGAATACGTTGATAATCAAATCGCAGTTTTTCAGCCTCTTTTTAATCTCAACTATTGTGTTAAAGGGGACACTACAATCGACCGGGTCAAAGAATACCAAGTTAAGACCTATTGCGGAAATATGGCCTCTTATCATTGAAAGAAGCTGATCTGGTTGAGTGTAATCACCAAAACAGGCGATAGCCTTCCCTGATTTGCCATACATTTCAAACCGGGAATTGAGGTTATCTACGATATCTTGATTTATATCAATGAACACGGCTTTGAAAAGTTTGTCAAAACTTGGTAATTGAGCGATTGAAAGTGCTGTGCCAAGTAATTCTTTTCGTGTGCTCCTATCAATGCAAATTCCGGGACCGCTACATATTTCGATATAATTAATGTTCCCTTCCCACTTATATGCCATACCCTTGGCGAAAATATCAAAGTACCTTGTTAGAAAATGAATCTTCTCTTTGGCCCATTCACCAACACATCTAACTGGGTAGTTATCAAACTCAGAGGCAGTTACTTGACAAATGCTGTCTTCAGTATATTCTTCACGGTCCTGCTTTTTGCAACTGCCAAGACAGGCCCCGTTCTTAGGCTCATTAAAACTCTCTAATGAAGGCATATCGACGGTTTGAATTTTCGCTAAGGTAAAGTTTAGCTATCTAAAACATAACCTGATCTGGGCATTTTAAATCAGCTAAATGCCAATCTTTTTCACCACCATCGTCCACTCAGTGGAATCCGAGAGCTTACCAGCCAGGAACCGCCTAATTTTCACCGGAATATTAAGCAGTTTGACGAATTGATTGCGGGTGGAGTCCCGGCACAGCAATAATTGGAAGGATAAAGCCGAGTCTTTGATCAATTGGGAGAGGCTACTTCCCTTTTAGGCTCAATTTTCACACAACTATCAATTTATCCCTTTACTGAGAATACTGTGATACCATCCATCATCGATCGCAGCATTATCATGATCTGAATCGATGCTTGACCGCCTAATTTCTTAAATCCTTAAAACCATGAAACGGATATATTTCCTTACGAGCTGCCATTATAACCCGGCCGGTCCGGATTTCGCTCCTTTATGCTTCGTATGGATCGGTTTCGACCATGATCACACCATTGCAGTCAGCAGGGTATACAAGTCATACAACCTGCCGAAGATGCTCTCATTGGCTCGCAAAATGGCTCAGGACCGCAACCTGCCATTAACGGTACTATCAGTTGATCCTGTTATCGACGAGATTTATTCCAGGGAAAGAGGTCCGCCATAACCAAAGTCCAACCCTTATCAGGTAAAACAGAATTTATTTAAATCTTGGAAAATCAAAGTCGGGTTCATTTGATCCTGATCATGCCATAAACATTCTTTCACTAAAATTATCTCATCATGAAAACTTTTAAGAAGACCTACCTTGGGAAAGGTAAAAAGATCCAGAACCTTCGTATTGTTAAGGTCACCTGCCGGCTGGAGGATCTTCAGTCGATTGCCTATGATTTCGAAGGCACAAATTACGTAACATTTGAAATTGCGCAGATGATGAAACCGGATGGCTTCGGTAGGACTCACACTTGCTACTACCGGCAGGAAGTAGAAGATCAGCCGGAACTATCTCCCGCAAAACCGGCAAAGAAGCCTGCGAAGGAAATCGCTGTTACAGTTTAATGAAAGGCCTCGGAAACGGGGCCTTCTCTATTTCTGATGTGTACACGTTTTCGTCGAAAAATAAGGAAATGTTTACACATCCTATTTTCAATAATAGGCGTGCCAGATGCCATAACAAATCCGCGGGCGGCGGTGTAATCACTATGAACTTACTAATGAACAACTTGGCGGAAGTCAAAATAACCTACTCTGCCAAAATCCCGGCTTGTGACCGGATCAAGGTCCGCTGTAGCCAGGATGCCAACCAGGCATTACGGCTGATCTGGCCATCCTTTGAGCACCGGGAATTCTTCTATATCATGCTACTCAATCGCTCCAATCAGATCCTGGGCTTCTCTCAGATCTCCATGGGAGGCATTTCCGGCACTGTGACCGATGTCAGGATAATCTTCCAGACCGCCATAAAATCTAACGCATCGGGCCTGGTATTGGCTCACAACCACCCAAGCGGTAATCTATCGCCCAGTGAAGCGGATATTAAGATCACAAAGAAGATCAAGGATGCCGGTACACTACTTGATATAACAGTTCTTGATCACCTGATCATCACTGAAGAAGGATACCTGTCCATGGCAGATGATAACCTGATGCCGGTTTAAATTAAAGTAGCCCACGAAGGGCTTCTTTTTTGTTACGATTAGTTTTAGATTTATGTCATGTTTCTGTTATTGTCCATTGGACTGATTTCGACTCAAATTTATATTTGACACATACTGATTGAATTAAGCATCAAAACAAGCAATTATGAACACAGATTGGAATTGGTTCTTCAGCTCACTAAGCCAAAGCGCAGCAGCACTTATAGGCATCATTGGAGCATTTGTTATATCAAGGTTAATTGGACTCAGTGAAAGAATACATACAGCAAAATCTAATTTCGATGACTTGGTAATAAAATTTAACCAGACAAAATCGAGCCTTTCTAATAGGCGTTTTAGCTGGTATGTTAGAAACCAGGTTGATGAAAGTGACAAAATCTCTGAGGCAATCGAAAGCGGCGAATTTAAAAACCTTTCTGATCAAGAAGTACTCGCCAAAATATACAATCTCGAAAAAAAACTATTTAAAGTTGATGATGAGATTTTGAAGGCATTTAGAGGATTAAATTTGAAAATCAAGAAAAGCCACGACCAGCAAAGAGATCCGCTTGGATTTACCTCAGGTATTTCCCCAAAATTACTTGATCTTAAACCTGCGGGGTTTTGGGATAATTTGCGTGATGAGGGCGAGGCTATTAATAGTTTAAAAGTTGAAGCAATTTCTCTAATTCAGTATTTTCAAAAGAATAAAACGGAAGCTGTATCATTATCGGTTACCATTAAGCCATTGAGAATTATTATATTATTACTCATGGTAGCATTCCCATTAACTGTAATTTATCCATTACATTTTATGCCTGTTTTATTAAACAATCCTCCAGAGGTGACATTTAATCCAATTGATATACTTAAGACATTATTCTCTCTCAAATTTATAATATTATTTATTTTATTTTTAACAATTGAAGGTATTTTTTTTTATTTTTTGATCATAACAAAACAATTATTAGTTAGTTCATCGTCTATATTTTCAGACCTTGAGTTTGATTATATGAACATAAAATCCTATTCCCAGTTTTTTGAATAATTACTCAAGTTTCGCAGGTCTAAACCTGCCTGAATAGTTAACAAATAATTTAAAAAAAGTAGCATGTTTATTTGGTTATTCCATTAATATTCAACATATTAGTGGTGCATATAATAAACTAAAAACA
>Ga0265292_1000707_pt1 | contig 39752 bp, 60 predicted proteins | sample Munlanlewell296A_FD_189080 | JGI IMG/M metagenome (GOLD analysis project Ga0265292, IMG submission 189080) | Leachate microbial communities from a municipal landfill in Southern Ontario, Canada - Leachate well 296A | ecosystem: Engineered > Solid waste > Landfill > Unclassified | place: Canada... | reverse complement strand
AGTTGGTATGACTCGACGACTGCGGGTGTCTGGTATGTGTATTGGGTTACCGGTCGTGCAAGCAGCTACAGCAATGTTTCGGCGCGCGCTTGCCTTTATGTATAAGATGTGGGGGGTGAGCGATAGCGAACCCCCTAAATAAATTTTAGGATAAAAAGAAAGCAATGAGCGAACATTTATTAATAGAAAAGAAAATAAGAGATATGATTTTGTACAATCATATTATGGTAGCGCAATTTCCGAAACACGAAAAATATTTATTGGCAAACAAAATAAGGGAGCTGGGATATGAAATATTCGAAGCCGCCGTAACCGTAAATAAGCGGTTTCACAAAAAGACAACGCTTAGTGAACTTAATGTGAAACACGAAGTTCTAAGACAGTTTGTGAACCTTGCATTTGAATTGAAATACATTGATGCACAAAAGCATAGAGTTTCGCAACTGAAAATAGATGAAGTTGGCAAATTGATTGGTGCATGGATAAAAGATGAATTATAGCTTGATACGAAAAGCATTAAAAGGGCAACGTTTAATTATGTGTCCGCTTCGCTTTGGCAATTGGAATAACACGACGAATGCGGGTGTCTGGTATGTGAATTGGAATAACAATCGTACAAACAGCAACAACAATGTTTCGGCGCGCGCTTGACTCTAACAAATTTTATTGCAGAGCAACATTCTTACGGGAAAGTTGACGGCGACTAAATGTTAAAGGGAACGTTGTCCTCTCAACAGATGCACGAGAAAATTTAACGGGGTGGTTATTAAAGTATTGCGGCGTTAAGAAATTCTAACCATTCGGGACATTAAAAGAAATGAAAAGATACGGCGATCTAAAGAAAATATGGTGTACTTACGAAACGCTATTGCAAGCGTTTAACGAAGTAAAAAAACACAAAACTTATAAAGATAGTTTTTTGATGTACGAAAACAATCTTGCAGTTAACTTAAGCGATCTACTTACACGATTAGATAATGGCAGCTACATGCCGAGAGTGCCTTATCAGTTTACAATTTACGAACCCAAAGAGCGGATTATACAAGCTCCGCATCTGGAAGACCGAATTGTTCAACATGCTCTACTAATTGCAACAAGGGCAATAATCGAAAGGAGATTCCTTTCCTGTAGTTATGCTTGCCGCGTAGGTTACGGCACACATAAGGCAAGCGATGATCTGAAACGTGCTTTAATTGAGTACAAGAACGGCGGTTATTATCTAAAGCTGGATATTAAAAAATACTTTTACAGCATCAGCCATAAACAAGTTTTAAAACTCTTAAAGAGAATAATAAAATGCGAACCAACATTGGAATTATTTGCTAAATTTTTTGAAGCCAAACAAAATGTTGGTTTGGCGCTAGGTAATGTTACAAGTCAGATACTCGCAAACTTAATGCTCAATCCGATTGATCATTTCATTAAAAGAGTTCTAAAGATTACAAATTATTTCCGGTATATGGACGATTTTATTTTGCTACATAATCAGAAGGACAAGCTTTACAAATGTTGGAAGATGATTGAAGCGGAAGTTAAGAAACTTTGTCTTTCATTGAACAAAAAAAGTAAAGTAGGAAAGATTTCCGAGGGGATAGATTTTGTTGGATTCAAAACATGGTACAACAGACGAGTAATAAGAAAGAGTTCTTTATTCAGAATAAAACGAAAGCTGAAGAAGGATGCAAGCATTAGCCGGATTGCCTCGTTTTTAAGCCACTCAAAACGGACAAATTCTTTACCTTATGTAATAAATAAGATTGTAGAAATTGTACCGCAGCAAAAAGATTTTATTAAACAATGGATAACCAATAACAGAGGAGATATAAGCAATGCGTTATTTCAAAGTTAAAAAAGTAGTTGTACCGCCACCGGAAGACACTACACTAAGTTTAGTGCATTCGCCGGAAGAAAAGGCAATTGCCTATAGCGAAATTGATGGGTATCAATATTTTGGCGTTGATACGCAGGATGCAAATTTTCTTGCCAAACAACATGCGGCTTGCGCGGTTGAGGAGCTAACCTTTGCACAAATTAAATCAATCTTAGACCCCTGTAGAATGATGAAGGATTTTAATACCATTATCGAAAACCAAATTGCGGAAACCTACAGCTTTGGAAGAGAGTTAAAAATGAGAGACTTGCCGGTTACAAATCCGGAGCGGATGGAATATGAAGCATTTAAAGAATTAGTCAAAATTCCAATCAGAGCAAAGAAGGTTGAATTCGGGTTGATTTTAGCATCTTAAAAAGATTGCTTTGGGAAGAATCTGTTAGACACAAGTTTAACACTTATTAGCAGAAAGGAGTAAAATAAATGAAATTATTAGATAAAATCATCAATATTCAGCGGATTTTAGTTTGACGACTTTCTTACAAGCAGAGGGTCGGTGGTTCGAACCCATCAGCCCCCACAAACGGAAATCCTTATAAGACAACAACTTATGAGGATTTTTTGTTTATGTCCGATGAGTTGTTATTCTTTTGTTTAACACGTTGTTTAACACAAATATCAATCATATTTAATATTATCAAGCAAATCTTCCAGTTCTATATCATCCATTTCTTTACGCACTTTGCCAACGTTTAATTCGATATAATGCTTATCTGTAACATTCACATGAGCATGATCTAACAATTTTTTAACTGTGTAAACATCCATCTTCAAAACATTAATTAAAAAGCTGGCAGTTGTGGAGCGGATCTGTTTGAGTGTATGGTAATTACTTACTTGTTTAGCAATCTTCATCAACTTTATACCACGCTCCCAGAATGATAGCGGATAGGTGTAGTTCAATTCGTTCAGCTTGAAATGATGAAACAGCCGTCCGGTATCGCCGGGTTTAACCTGAGCATCTGTAAGAAGTTTTTCGAGTTCTTGATATAACGGAAATTTATAAAACGGTTTTCCTTTTTTCTTCCCGGTCTTCACGTTTTGAATTGTAATTATCTTTCTCTTGAAATCAATGTTCTCTTTTAGCTGTACCATTGCAGAACTCGGACGGCACCCGGTTAGCAGCATGAAATAAACTAGATGATAATACTCCGGGTGATCTGTGGTCTCTTTGAAATAACTAATAATGTTGAACATTTCCTCAAGAGGGATAGGATTAGGGTCTTTATCTTCCGGCTCAACAGGCTCAATGATATTCTTAGCTGCATAATTTTTATCACAAAAATAAGACCATAACGAATGAAGTGACCGGGTATAGATTGATTTAGAATTTATGGACATCTTCTTAAATGTCTTTTCTTTTTCTCCGTTCGAACATTCGAACGTTTTACCGGGTATCTTTAGTTTATCGAAATACTGAAGCAGAGCAACATAATCTTTCTCTCCGGAGTATTTGTAGATCTTCTTATCTCCGCAAGCTGCTATCATGTGGTTGACGGCAATATCGTAATTGAGGATAGTTTTTTGTTTGATCTGTTTTCTCGAGCTCGGGACGGTGCGAACTTTTTTGAACTCGGCATATCCTTCAGATAGGAGTAGATCGAATTGAAACTTGATACCGGATTGTAGTTCTATGTTTCTTAGCGCGAGTCCGTTGCGGAATGAGTTTACTTGGTCCCGTAGCTTGCCTGTGCCGATTAACTTGAGACCTTTTTCTTTGCGCCGCTTATCAGCTTCGGTAACTTCTATTTTGGTGTTGAGGGATTTACGCTTGCGGTTTGCGTTCTGTTCGTATTTATCATAGTACCGAATCCAATAGAAGGGAGAGCGTTCAACAAGATAAACTCCGCGCATGGTTACCTTACTTAGTTTAAGAAAACAAGATTAGCGAAGGTATCCAGGAAGACACAAAATGTTACTTCAAGAGAGATGTTAATTCTGTATTTCATAAGATCAATTTTGAACGTAAATATATCCGGCGATGAATAGCGGGGTTTCATAATTGACTATTATTTAATCGCATCAAGAATATCTTTTTCGACTTTATATGTTGGGCAAAAAGTTCTTTCATCTGAAGTCCCAACAGTTTTACCAAGTACAGTTTTAGTATCACAGGTTCCTGAATCAAATATCCAGGTACTATTTGGTATTTGAGAGGTATGCGTAGCAAAAATATATCTTACATTTATTTGAATTTTAGTTTTTTGTGATTGTAACTCAGTTACTACAATATTCATTTTCCCTTCAAGCGCTGCATTAAAATATTTTGCTAAATAATCTGCATAACTACCCTTAAAATTTATAATCAGGCTTGATACATCCATTTCTCCACCATCAATATAGAGGCTTGGATTTGATGAGGAAAAAGATAAAGTTATTAAGCCAGAAGCTTTTTCATGGGAATCAATGGCATAGAAAGTACTTCCTGTATATTGGATCAATTCTTTCCAAGTCTCATCAAATGATTTGTCTAAAATTTTATAAAAGGGATCCTTTGGAATATCTTGTTTAGGCGCGATGTAAGTTCCCGATGCGCAACCGAATAATGAGAGAAGCAATACAACTACTAAATACTTTTTCATTTGATACCTCTACTTTAAGTTGAAAATTATCTCTTCCAGATCTTTGATACGTTTGTCCTTCTCTTCGATCTGTTTCTGTAAAAATAGAATTTGCTTATCATAACTCATAATTAAATTATTGATTGAGTCAGTTGAAACTCCGTAATTAATTTCTTTTGGTTCACCAACAAAATTACCGTGCATGTCACCCTCTTCTTTTTGTGAAGAGTTACTCCCTTTATAAGTCTGAGTGATCGCACCTTCTATATTAATTCCAATTTCTCTGAGTTTATTTATGAACTTTGGAGATTGTCTTTTAATCTTATCGGAAATGTTTTGCTTTGTTCCACCGATCACTTTCGCTAGATCTTCTAAATTGCCAAATTTCTCATAGATAGCCGAAAGGATCTCATCTCGTGTATATTTTTTTTGTTTCATAAACCTTTACAAATCAATTACTTATAGTTATAAACGGATACAACACAATTATTTATTAAAAAATGTCTTGACAAAACAATTACATTTCGTTAAGTTCCCACCAGACATTAAAACATTTATAAACATTTGCAAACAAACAACGGCGAAGAAATGAACGAATCGAACTCAACCCAACAAGACCAAATCGAAAAGTTTGATGAGAAGAAAGCCATTTCCGAAGACATCAAAGCAAAAGTAGAGGAGCTTAATAATTTGCTTTCAATAGCTCACGAATATGGTCTCAAAGTTTTCCTTCATTCTGGATGGCTTACTTTAGATAATCGTCCTGAAAAAGTAAGCATATCAATAATTGAGCAACTAAAATTTTAATTAGCCGGAATCTTGTCAGAATCCGGGATCGATCCATAATCATTTATGATTTTTTCTATGAGACTAGTAAAATACATCAATCTTTTACCATTGAGTTTCTCAAATGCTTCATCAAAACTCATATTTTCTGAACTCGCATTGAATTCGGCAAGACCTTCCAAAATAGCCGATTGGGTTGCTTTAACGTCTGCCAATTCATTTAGCACGAATGCATTGAAACCGGCTTTGCTCAGTTCAATTTTTTGTTCGATTCGTTCGGGCATTGGAAATCTCCTTAAAATAAATAACTATCAATAATAATAAACAGAGTTACAAAATGCCAATAGTTAAAGACTACTTAAGAAAGCAGCAGCCGACTCTTGAAGAAAGAGAAAACATTAAAGCCCGCGCTTATTCATTTACAAACCAAGCGTCACTGGCTCGTGTATTCAAATGCTTCCCCCAACAGATAACACAGGCGTTCACGGGCGTTCAACCTTCTTTGATGAACAAGATAAAAAATTATGTTGAGAATTTTGAAGCGCGCAAAGAACAAAAACAAGTTGCTTAATTCAAGAAAATGATTTCTGCAAACGGTGATAGAATGACAACGAAGAAAACCTTTCCTGTAAGCCCGATATTGAATTTATCTAATAATATATTAAAAGTTAGCTCTTCAGCTTCGGACATAAACACCTCTGATAATTACAGCAAGAAATTAGAGAGCACTAATTCGATAATCTCAAACTATAACAGGCAAAATTTCAAATGAGTGCGAAAAATTCAGACAAGAGAACAGAGATAAAAGAGATTCTATTCAGGCACGAAAAAACCGTTGCATGGCTAAGAGAGAAGATGAGCACGAAGATTGATCTCCATTACTTGCTCTCTGATAAATCCGTGAATTTCGACATTAATATTTACGAAGAGATTCAAAACGTTTTTAAGAAAGAAGGTTTTATTACTTCTGAAAATGTACGCTGTGAAAAGTTTGCCGAGCAACTTATACAAGTGAATGGAATCATTTCTCACTCAACTTACTTACTCAATTCCAACGCATCAGATTTTATTAAGGATAACATTTTGGATTTCCGTGAAAAGAAAAAGTTATTGGAACTTGTTGATAAGATGAGGAACGAATTCAATACGGAAATAGAACACGTAGAAAAGATTATTGAAGGATAGCATGACGCTCATTACAATATCCATGATATATGAGGAACTTCAAGCGCAGAGAAGACTGCTTGAGGAAATGCGTGAAGAAAAAGTTAGTGAAAGCATCGAAGAAATTTCTCTCGGCAAGGCAGCGAAGCTATTACGCTTGGGTTCTGAGACAGTTCTAAAATATGTGCTTAATGGAAAACTTAAAGCGAGAATCTACCGTGACAAGGACAGAATGAAACGCTACCGGTTTCGTATAACTGACATTAGAGAGTTTCAAAAACGAGAATCAACAATTCTTATTTCAGAAAGACCACAAGTAAGAACAGCAGAGGAAATTGGGGAAGAAATTTTTGGAGGCAACAATGCAAGAAATTAAAGACTTCATCGAGAACATTTCGTTCATGGGATGGTGCATAATTGCGGCGGCTCTGTTCTTGCCACTATTAATACACAAAGTTATTGCAATCATAAAAGAAGCGAAGGAGGAATAAATAATGTCAAACATCATCGGAATCATTTTAATAATCGTTTTCTTCGTGATGGCTTACGCCTTTGCCAATTTAGCCGCCGGAAGAAAAAAGGGAGATGCTCAGATAATTGCGGATCTGCAAAAAGAGAACGACCTATTAAGTGCTAAGAATGCAGAGCTAAGAACCAAACTTGATAAGCATATTGATAACAGAGCTCAAAGAGTAATGAACAATTTGAAGCTTGGCAGTAAAACAAAATTTATTCAACTAAATAAGGAGCCGATTGTATGATAGGCAAAAAAGTTGATTACAAGATACTCTCAAATATTAGATGCAGAATTCCGGGATGTCATAAAAGGTTAAAGCAAAACTTGGTTGATAAAAATTCCGATGCTGATTTATGTTTCTTCCATTGGGTTATGGAGAAGATGCCTTTGAACGCTTCAAAAAGATTGCATTTGAACAAAAAAGAAAACCCCGCTACGAACGGGGCTTTAAAAAACTAATCACAATTCACAAAAAACATAGGAGTTAATTATGAACCAGCAGAAAGTTAATCAACAGAAACCGAAAAAACAATTCTTCATTATGTTGGATACAAGCGAACCGAACCCGGTTAAAGATTGCACACCGGAACTTAGTCTCGGTATCGCTAAGCCCCTTCAAGAATTGTTTGAGAAACATTTCCCGACATGCAAGTCGGCGGAGGTACACAATGGCAAGTAATGCTTTAATAGAACTCACAAAAGAAAGAATCAGCGATAATAATAAACTCCAAACATTCATCGAAAAAGCCAAAGCCGTCACAATTCCTCTGTTCCCGGAGACGGTCCAGTTTACAGACAGCTCGCTCAAATTCGGCGCTGCAATTGTTTCTGTTGATACTACTTTAGATCAATACGGTAACAACCGAGACATTTACAAAAACGAATCTGGTGGTTACTGTTTACACCTCACGAAGTTAAATGAAATCGCTCAACAATCCGGTTTACAGATCACTGATAGCAGAGTACTCGAAAGAAAGGTTGATGAAAAGGGAAGAGTTACTTACATCGAGCATCAAGTAAAATGGATGCTGCGAAGTATAGACGGCAGCATCAAAGAAGGAGTTGCAACCGGTAAGTATGATTACTTCCGCGATTACGAAAGTATGCGAGATAAGGACGGCAAACCAAGAGAGAAGCAGATCAACGGACGGCGTAAACATGCAGAGGCGCTTGCAGAGAGTAATGCGCTTACCCGTGCTTACAATAAAGCTATTGCAAAACTACCGCAAGGATTTACTCTTGATGAATTGAAAAAACCTTTTCTTATTCCTTACGTTATTGAAGATAAAGAAGAACTTTTAAAACAACTCCCCGCCGAGACTCAGAACAAAGTGAGAGAGGATTTAGTGAGGTCTAGATTGAATCTCTCCAATCAGATTTACGGACCTCCGCCACAGAGACAAATTGAGAATGCTGAAATAATCGAAGAGCAGTCAGCGGTTAGCGGTCAGCAGTCGGTTGGTAAAAAGATCAACAAGGAAGAAGAGAACAAAATTCTTGCTAATGAATTCCGGCAGGCAACACAGGAAGAGCGCACGAATAAAATTCTCAATCTTATCAAGTTGAAAGGGTGGAAACATTCTTCCGGCGCGGAAGTTACGGCGGCAATGATTGAGAAAGCTACGCTTGATACTCAGATAGACCGCATAGAGATGTTATTAAACATTGCAGAACTAGAGCCGGAGGTGAGTTTATGAAGACAATAAAAGTTGCTCACATCGGTGATATGCACATTGATTATGATCAACGATATAAAGACAAAATCCAGCCGAGTCTTGATCAGATAATCAATTATTGCAAGGAGATAAAAGTTAATGCGGTTGTAATTCCCGGCGATCTAACGCACAGGAAACAGAGTTACTCAAATTCTTCCGGTGTACCGATGCTATTGGATTTTCTAAAAGAATTATCTCGCTTAGTTGATTTTGTTTTTATCACAAAGGGAAATCATGATGAACCGGGAAGTATTGCGCTGCTTCATCAGCTTGAGCCGAACATTTACGCTTATGAGTATCCGGTTTGTTTGGCAGCTTTCAATTTTGGAAGCAATCGTCTCCGAATATATGACATTTTAAGGGACAATGAATTCAAAGAATCTCATCCCGATTACATCGTTTCACTTATTCCTTATCCAACAAAATCAATGTTCCTTTCAGATACTTCCATTGATAATAACAATGCAGATTTTGTTCAGAAGTTCGAGCAAGTGTTTGAACTAATCGGTGACATTACACAACCTTATACATGTCCTAAGATTTTAGGTGCACATCTGAACGTTGTTGGATCTCGTTTGAGTTCCGGACAGACGCTGCAGTCTCAAGATATTATGGTTGCACCTTTAACGCTCGAGAAAGCAAACGCTGATTACTACGCACTGAATCATATTCATCTACGTCAAGAAATAAAACCGAACATGATTTATGCTGGTGGAATTGCAAACTTCAATTGGGGCGAGACGGAACAGAAATCATTTGAGGTGATTGACTGCGGAAAAAATATTTTGGTAGGAAGTCCAAATTATAATGGACATAAATTCCCGATGACAACCGAGCAAATATTTTTCGCTTCTGCAAGACCGATGATAAAACTTGAAGTTGAATACATTGACAATAATTTCTGGTCTGAAGCTGGAAAATTATTTGATTTTCAATTTTACGGTGAAGAATGTCGCATCAGAATTACTGTTAAAGAAAATGAACGCAATTTAATTACTGAAGATAAAATAGCAGAAATTAAAAAACATTTTAGCGAAGATGTCAAGATCGAATTCAACATTGTACCTACCGAACGCGAAAGCCGCTCTGAAAAAATAATGAACTGCAAAACACTTGTCGATGAGGTCTGCGAATACGCTCAAGTTGTTGGTGAACCGGTTCATAACGGATTCCTCACTAAGGTTGCGCAGATTCAAGAGGAGGTGGCGTTATGAGAATCCTAAAACTAAAACTCCGCGGTGCGATAGGAATCAAAAAAGGTCTGGGTGTTGATGAAGTTGAAATTGATTTCACACAATTCCAGCCCGGCTTGATTGCACTAACCGGAAAGAACGGTTCAGGCAAAACAACTGTGATGGAAAACTTACATCCTTATCGTCAAATGGTTAGCCGTGACGGTTCGCTTCAGTCTCATTTCTTTCTAAAAGATTCTTACCGTGTTTTGGATTTTGAAATTGACGGAAAGAATTATCGAAGTTCTATTCTGATAGATGCACTCACCGGCGCGAGTGAGGCATACTTATTTGAAAATGATCAACCGCTTAATGACGGAAAATTAACTTCATATGATGAAGCGATTGAGAAACTTCTCGGTACACCGGAATTGTTTTTCAATTCAGTTTTCTCCGGGCAGAAAAGCAAAGGCATTGCAGAACTGAAACCCGCCGATAGACGCAAACTGTTTTACGAATTGCTGAACCTCAATTCTTACGAAGCATATTTAGAACGTGCGAAGCGAGAGCTCCGAGATCAAGAATTCAAACTTGCGAAAATTGAGGGAGAGCAATCTGCGATTGGAATTGAGAATTGCGAATTGAAAATCGAGAATTTGGGAAAGGAACGGCTTGAAAATCTTGAACGGCAAAAATCCTTAACCGATGAAATATTCCAACTCGAAGCAGAGATTGATCAACTCAATGAAGCGATAAAGGAATTTGAGATCGAAATCCGGACGAGTGAAGAAAAGCTAAAAGGCAATGAAGAAATTGAAAAGCGGATAGCTGCTATTTCTGATGAGATTCAGACCTTGAGCAAAGAGAATAATTCAAAAGTTCTTCGATACAATTCTGAAATCGAAGATAATCAGAAGTTGATCGAGCGGAATAAAAAATTAGCTTCACGCAAAGATGAAATAAATTTGATGCTTAAGAATCGGGAAAAAGCACGGAAAGAACTTTCATCGCTTCAAGAAACGAAAAGCGATTTGCAAAAACAATTTTCTAAACAACAGGAAGATTATTCCGCCGATTTACAAGCATTGAACTCTCAAGAAAGAAATCTGAATAATCTTCGGAATGATTTACGGCACTTAGAATCTCAAGCTGATCAACACGAAAAGAATTTGGAGCGGATGAAGAAAGACACGGAGATAATTGATGTTGTCCCTTGTGATGAGCCGACCGGGAAAAGTTGCGAGTTCTTGATCAATGCCTATAAGACAAAATCCGATCTTGCAGAATTGCTCGCTGAAAATAAGGATTATGATTCTCAGATAGTTTACAAAGAGCAATCAATCAAGAAAGCGGAAGACATTTACGAGCACGATAAGAATATGTACGGTGAAAAATATGCTGTTAGCATGAAACAATTAAAAGATGAGCTTAAGATAGTTGATCTAAATATTGATGCTGTCAACAAAATTCTAACAGAAATCGGCAACAACAATCTCGATAAGATGAACAAAGAATCTCTCGAAGCAGAGAACAACATCAAACTGCTTGAGCAGAAAATTGAAAGCGTCCGCACGCTTGTTAACGAATCGGTAGCGAACTGCCAAAAAGAACTTGACCGCTTAAAGACCGAAGCCGGAGATCTGCAGAAGAAACTCGATCTCGAGCTGCCGAAAAAAATAGTCGAGTGGAAAGAACTACTTATCAAGAACCGGTTTGATCTTGGTAATAAGAACTCTCTCAAAAATATTAAGCGTGAGGATTATGATGAAGCGAGAGCCGAGCTTGCAGAAGTTGATCACGAAATAGAGATGGTGAAGCAGAGCAAGGAAAGAATCGCGGCGCTCAACGAAGAGAAAAAGAAAGTTGAATCTGAAATCCGGGATTGGACATTTCTTTGTAAGGCATTTGATAAGACAGGCATTCCGGTTCTGAAGTTGGAGAACTCCGGAATAGAAATTACCTCGATTGCAAACGAACTTCTTTCTCTCTTTGAAAATAAATTCCGAATTGTTTTTGAAACTACCAAACTGAAAGCCGATAAGAAAAATGTTAAAGAAACTTTTGATATAAATATTGTGGAAGATGATGGCATTGTTGAACTAAGCAATAAGAGTGGGGGCGAGAGAGTGTGGATTGAGACCGCTTTGCGTTTAGCAATTTCATTGGTTGTTAGACAGCAAGGTAAAAATCTTCAAACATCTTTTGCTGATGAAGTTGACGGAGCTCTAGATCTTAACAATGCTCACATCTTTTTACAGATGTTAATAAATGCACACAACAGATCGGGAGTGCATAACACGTTTTTCATTACACATCGTCCCGAGTTGATTGATCTTATTCCGCAACGCATTTCTTTGAATGATGGTTATTTGAAAATGGAAATGAACTAATGAAAGAAATTCCGTTATCACGTGGACTTACGGCTAAAGTAGATGATGAGGATTTTGAAGAACTATCAAAATACAAATGGTATGCAGTGAAATGTTTCAAGAAATTTTATGCCCGCCGTTGCGATGGTCATAATAAAAAAATCTACATGCACAGACAGATTGCGGGATTTCCTTTAGGATTAGTAGTTGACCATGAAGACGGTGATTCGCTGAATAATCAAAAAGATAATTTGAGAAATTGCAATCAAGCACAAAATATTGCTAACCGGAAGGCTTTTGAAAATACTTTATCTACGTTCAAAGGAGTTAGTAAATCTGGAAATAAATGGAGTGCAAGAATTGGAAGTAATGGTGATCGAATCTTCATTGGTTTATTCAACACGGAAATCGAAGCAGCTCTCGCTTACGATAAAAAGGCATGTGAATTACACGGTCAATTTGCAGTAACAAACTTTGATATTTGATATGTACAAGTACAATAAAACAGCAATGGCAATGTTCCAAAAGTATGGTCCGGGATGGGATTCACCGTTATTCCGTTCCGGCGCCACGGTGGAGTCTGGCCCCCCACAGGCTCCGCCACTTTTTATTGACGACGCTACGGAAGAGAAAGCGGGAATATTTAATCAGCTTACTATAACTGCATCACTTGAGGAACAGCGAAAGCACGTCTATGAGACATTTAGAAAATTAAAATGGGCAACTGATAACGAAGTTGCACGAGAACTAAACATAGTTCCCTCTACAGTTTCAGCAAGACGAAATGAATTACGAGATCAAGGACTTATGGTTCCGGTACTTGATCAATACAACAAAAAGGGAAAAAAGAAAGACCCGATTACCGGGCAATCAAACACACTTTGGAAGGTGAACCATGCGTAAAAAAAAATCCTACTCGCCGTGTCAGCTATCTTGCAAACAGCCGGTTCAAGGAAGTACCATTCATCCGGCTACAGGGAAACTGGCTTAACTCTGCCGGGTTCAGGATTGGAAGTTTATTCATTGCAGAAGTAACTGAAAATAAAATTGTGTTAGTAAAAAAGGAAACGAGATGAACCTAAAAAATTATACGAGTTCGGTCCCGATGGACAGATCAATCATGATGATTGAAAAGCTCCTTATGGATGCCGGAGCGGTGAACATCAACAAAACTATAAACCCGAACACAAAAGAAGTTAGCGGAATTGTTTTTCAGATTATCTCTGAGCAAAAACCGATTGTCTTTAAGCTACCAAGTAAAGTTGATCAATGTTATAAAATGATGCTTAAAAATCTTTCTCCTAAATCATCTTTCCGAGAAAGCGTAAAACAGAATTGTATGGAACAATCAAAACGGACTGCATGGAAACTTCTTTATGACTGGGTATCAATTCAAGTCAGCATGATTCAGATTCAACAAGTCGAACTGCTCGAAGTATTTCTTCCTTATGCTTATGATTTCAAAAATGAGCAAACATATTTCGAGATGATGAAGGCGAATAATTTCAAACAATTAACTGAGTGAGTTATTGTGAACGATTTTGAACTTGGCGATGATTGTCCGGGATGCGGTGCTATTCTCGGCATAGAAGAAACCGACATTGGAAAATGTTTCTCTTGCGGTTGTGACTTGGAAGATCCGGAAAGTTGGGATGACGATGACGAGGAGGATGATTAATGCCACGACCATTAGCAGATAGACATTTTGAACTTCGTGATTGGCAGGGTGAGGCACGGAGAGCAACACGGGAAAAATATCAAGTCTCGAAAGATTTTCTCTGCGTTGCAACCCCCGGAAGCGGAAAAACAAAATACGCTCTCAGCCTTGCCCACGAACTAAAGAAAGAAAAACTGATTGACCGCATTGTAATTGTAACACCGAGCGACAATCTAAAGAAGCAATGGGCGGCGGAAGCATCAGCATTTGCCGGACTGGATATTGATCCTAACTTTTCAAATCATCAAGGAATGGAAACGGTTGATTATCACGGAGTTGTAATTACTTACGCACTTCTTGGAATGGATAAGAAGAAAATCCATCAGCAGAATACTTTCAACAGAAAAACATTTGTGATCTTTGACGAGATCCACCACGCCGGAGAAACCCTCTCATGGGGTGAAGCAATAAAGACAGCTTTTGAAGATGCTGTTTTCCGGTTATCAATTTCCGGAACAGCGTTCCGATCTGATGATGCTAAAATTTCTTTCATCACTTATGATGATAACCATACTTCGGTTGCAGATTACACTTATAGTTATGAACGTTCTATTCAAGATAATGTTTGCCGTCCTGTCTATTTCACAATTCACGATGGACGGATGAAATGGAAGGTAGCCGAGAAAGAATATGAGCACACATTCAAAGATTCTTTAGAGCAAGATCAAGTAAGCAAACGACTGAAGACTGCGCTTGATCCTAAAGGTAACTGGGTGCGGGATGTTATGAGAGCGGCTGATAAGAAACTATCGGAACTCCGCGCAACACATCCACACGCGGGGGGATTGATATTCTGCACGACACAGCATCACGCTAAAGAAATTGCAAAAGTAATTCACGAAGTAACGGGAGAAATGCCACCGGTTGTTATCAGTGAAGATGCGGACGGGACCGCCAAGATTGAAATGTTCAAACACTCAAACTGGCGGTGGATGGTTTCTGTTAAAATGGTAAGTGAGGGAATTGACATTCCACGGCTGAGAGTTGGAGTTTATTTCACGATAATTAAAGCCGAACTCTTCTTCAGGCAAGCTGTTGGACGGTTCGTGCGGGTGCAAAAGGAACTGAAAGAGCAAGAGGCATATATTTTCATTCCACAAGACCGGGAGCTCGTGAAGCTTGCTGAAACAATCCAAGAGGAACGAGACCACGCATTAGATAAATCGAAGATGGTTCAGCAAGGTGGCAACACAGACCTCTTTGGAGACGAGTATACGCCGGCGCTGACCGGAAAATTCATAATGCTTGGCAGTGAAGCGACTAACTCAAGAACAATAGCCGTTGCAGTTGAGGTAACATCCGGAGCGCGGCACTCGATAGACTACAGGAAAGTTGAAGACCAGAACCCGGTTTATGTTCAGCAAGAAATTATTAAAAAGCGGTTGAACGACTATGCCAAGCGTTACGCTATTAAACATTCCAGGGGAAACGGTCACCGTCCGGATTTCAAGCTGCTCCACAAGAAATATTTGGAGAGCGGCGGAAAGCACATGGATCTTCAGACCATAGAAGAACTTAAACAACGGGAGCAGTTTTACATTTCTCAATTGCGGAGTAACTAATGAGAAGACGAATGATCGATCCGGAGATATGGGATTCAGCACTTTCAAAAAATTGGAAACCGGAAGATTTTGTCGTCATGACAGCGGCTATTTCTGCGGCAGATGATGAAGGGCGTGGAAGGGTTTCTATGATATTTCGGAATGTAAGTTTTATGATTTCTGATAAAAAATTTAGAAAATCTCTTCAAAAGTTGGAAGATTCGATCGTGATTTATCAGAGAATCTATTATTTTTTACCAAAATTCAAAAATTATCAGACAATCAACAGGCCAAAACCATCAAATATTCCAGAACCTAACTCTCCAGAAAATAAAGACTTAATATTAAAATCGTCACTGCAAGATCACGCAGAAATCACACCAGAATCACTGCTAAGTAAAGTAAAGGTAAGAGAAGTAAAGTTAATAGAAGTAAAGAGTAAGCAAAGTGATGACGAAAAACCCTTACCTCTTACTTTTGAAAATTCTTCCTCTCTTACTTCTTACCGCTTTACTCCTACGAATTACGAAGATGATGAACAGTTAAAAGCAATCATCACTCTCATGCTAGCTCGTTTTTGTAAAATCACCTCTCCGGAAAAAGCTGAAGTTACACGTTTTTTTAACATTATCACCAAAACTAAGGGTTGTACACGCAAAACAGCACACCTAATAACACTGGAACAGTGCCAGAACTATAAGGATTTTGAGGAAAATAAACGCAATTTACCCTATTTATCTAAGAAAATTGAGGGAAAAATCAGCGATGCTATCATCCTTGATAGGGAGAGACGCGCTAAAGGATTGAAAACTCAAGAAGCTGTTGAGGTTAAATTTATGATCGAAAGTCCGACAGAAGGTGATGTTTTCAGCGATATTCAAAGTTTTTCACAAGGAATTAAAGCACCACCATAAAATAAATAATAATTTATTGTCTGATTATATTGGAAATAAATGGCGTGGGAGCAGCGCAGAAATTACATTACAAAAATAATTTTAGGAATAAAAAACCATGGAATTGACAAAGGCAGAAAAGATAGCAAAGAAATATGTTGACCTACTCGCACCGTTTTGTCAGAGGATAGAGATAGCCGGGAGCGTGCGCCGGAAGAAACCGGAGGTGAAAGACATTGAGATTGTGTGCATATCGAAGGTGATTGATATAATTGATACCGGGACTTTGTTCGGCACACAAGAATTAATTACTCATCCCAATTTTGTATATGAAGTAAACAAACTTGAGAAAGTAAAAGGTGAACCAACCGGGAAGTATACGCAGCGAATTCTGCCAGAGGGAATTAACCTTGATCTGTTTATTGCCAACCGGGACAATTGGGGCTACATCCTCGCCATCCGTATTGGTCCCGATGGTTACTCAAAATATCTGGCTTCCACATGGGTGAAGCAAGGATTCAAAGGAGTTGACGGAAACCTAACAAAGAACGGAGAGATTATTCCGGTGCGTGAGGAGAGAGATTTGTTCTGGATTCTCGGACTTGATTACGTTGACCCGGAATTTCGAATGAACTTACAAGAGGAGAGGTTTGAACTGAAATGAGCCGAGCCGATCTTAACCAAAGCGAAATAGTGAAGGCACTAAGAACCGTGGGAGTTACGGTTCACATCACCAACCAAGTCGGTAATGGTTTCCCCGATTTGGTGTGTGGTATCTTCGGCAAAAATTATTTGATTGAAGTAAAGAACAAAGAAGCGCGCGGACGACTGACAGCAGATCAAGAAATATTTCTCGACAAGTGGAAAGGTAAAGTTCACGTTGTTGAGACAGTGGATGAAGCATTGCGGGTTGTTGGAGTTGAAGTATGAAAGCGAAGCAGATAACGGCGTGGAAACTAAAGCGTGAGCGACATGAACTTAGCAGTTAATTATGATATAAAAATAATAACCTTTCACAGTGTGAAGGATGGGAAGACTTTATGTGGTAGAAAAATAAGTTTTGAAAGAAAGAAAACAGATTTTCATCAAGGATGGATTATTCAGCAAGGTGAATCGAAAGATATTACTTGTAAAATAAATTCCAATTACTTTTATAAAACTGTTTAGTAAAATTGCGAGCGAATATGGAGCGGGACAAAGAGCTAGATGAACTTGTTGAGACGCTAACCTCAAAAGTGATCAAGACGTTGCATCAACAGGGGTTCATCAATTTAACGAGAATGCGGAATGAAAGAATTAAATATGAGTTCAGAAAGATGCGAAGACAAAACGTAAGCGTAAGCGAAGCAATACAACAATTGAGTGATAAGGATTATTTCACACGCACAGGTCAAGCATACCGGGTGGGGGTAGAATCAATAATGAAAATTGTCTACAAAGAAATTAAGAACGAAAAGTTATGAACAAAATTATCCCGGTAACTTGCACATCCTCGCACACAATTGAAGCTGCGCTACTCAAACCGATTCAAGGGAATTTGAAAAGACGTACACATGAACAGCTTTATAAACTTAAAGAGTTAATTCTCAAATATGGTTTTTCATTTCCAGTTTATGTTTGGGATGGTGACGATAATTATTTCACGCTTGATGGACATGGTCGCGATCACATAGCGAAAGAATTAATAAATGAGGGTTATAAGTTTCAGCAAAAGGATGGGGAAATAAACACATCTCTCCCTTGTGTTTACATTGACGCAGAGAACAGAAAGGAAGCGAAAGAAAAATTACTTGCGCTTAACTCATCTTTCGGTGAGATAACAAGCGAAGGATTGTTGGCGTATTTGAACGAGCCGGAATTTGAGTTGGACTATTTAAGCATCAAGGATAATCTCGAATTACCTGGCATAGATCTCATTGAATTTGAAAATTCATTCTTCAATGATGGATCTCCGGAAGAAGAAAAAGAATATTCGTTCATCTTTTCACAAGAGCAGATAAAAGAATCAATCAAACAAAACTTCCCTTCATTCAAAACCATACAAGAAATAGTTGACGGCGTTATAGATGTTCCTTTAGCGATGCACCAATTCAATAAGCTTTGTTCCGGGACAAAGAATGTGGGCTCGAATATTTCTCTTTTATTCAATCAGCACAGATTGGAGACGAGAGTTGCAAACCGTAAACTATCAGTTGCAGAATCATTCATCGAAAAGAATGGCGGATTTATTTCTTCGATCTCTCAATGGATGAGCAAACAGCAAGACGTAGTTCATCATAGGCAATATATTGACGTGGCGAAAGCAAATACCGGGACGCAGATAGCACATGAATTCAAACCATATTTGGCGAGACAAATATATTTGGATTATTGTGAACCCGGTGCGCGAGTGCTAGATCCGTGCGCGGGATGGGGCGGTAGGATGATCGGGTTTGCAGCTTCAGGATTAGGCGGAGAATACATTGCGACAGATCCTTCGAGTAAGACTTATCAAGGACTGCTTCGATTGAAAGAATTTTTGATGTATGCAGAATGCATAAAACCATTACATATTTGTGTGCATAATTTACCTTTCGAAGATTTAGTTGTAGAGGAAGATTATTTTGATTTTGCATTTACCTCACCGCCTTACTTCAATACCGAACTATATAGCGAGGAAGAAACACAAGCATTCAATCGATATAAAACTCTGGAAGAATTCAATGAGAAGTTTTTAACCGTGCTGATCAGCAAAACAATGGATGCTTTGAAACCCGGCAAATGTTTTCTTCTGAACATCGGAGGAAGTCAATTCCGATTTGATAAGATAATAACAGAAATCTGCGACAAACTTCACTTAAAAGTGAAGGAAGTTTTCGATTATAAAATTGGGAAAGGAGACCATTTTGTTGAGAAGTTCGAAGGTGATCCTTTAGAGAACACCATAAAAGCAAACGATCTATTCTTTGAGATTAGGAAATGATAATGCCAGGAGTAACCGATCCGGAGAAAGAGAAGAGAACAGAAACCATTTGGCAAAGGGTTGATGCTGTCGCTCAATTAATTCTCGAAAACGATTTGTATTTACAAAAGAATCGCACGGATGAATTGAATAAAGTTGTTGCCGAAAAATATCAAGTCTCGAAGAGAACAGCACAGCGATATATTCAGGAAGCGCGGAGAGAAATAAATAAACTTGGTAAGACGAACAAAAAAAAATCTTTGAGTAAAGCAGTAAGAGATCGCGAATATTTATTGCAGATTGCTAAAGTGGGTCTGAAGGATAAGAACAAAAATTACATCGTTAAACCGAATCATAAACTCGCACTTGAAATTTTGAAAGATCGGGAAGAGTTGTTTGGATTATATATACAGAAGATCGAACAGAAGACAACGGTTAACTTAAAAGGTTTCGATCTCGGGAAATTATCTGAAGAAGAACTTGTGATTGTTGAAGGAATGGTAAAGCGTGGAGAAGATCCACGTTCATATTTAATAAGCAAAGGTTTATTCATTGGAAACACTTGAAGCATTAATTGACATCGAGAAAGAGAAACGCCGGAGAAGAAAGGCAAGGGAATTGGAGCGTATTAACGATCCCACGATTCTTGAACGTGAAAAAGAAATTGAATATGCACGGCAGGAGTTTTGGCTGTTCTGTGTTTTCTTAGACCCGATCTTTTTCGACATTGATAAACGTCCGCACTTATTGCCGATTGCTCAGGCGTTTCAGAGAGTTGAATCCGGAGAAATAAAAAAATTAATGATCTCGCTTCCGCCTCGTGGTGGTAAGAGTTACATCACTTCTATGTGGTGTGCGTGGATGTTGGGCAAACATCCGGAGGGTTCTGTCATGCGGAATAGTTATGGGCAGGACTTAGCGAATAAATTTTCTTACGATGTTCGTGCTATAATTCAATTACCGAAATATCTTGAAATATTTCCTCATGTGATTTTGAGAAAAGATAAATCTGCAGTTATTGATTGGGCTATTCAGACATCAAAGCAAAGTGCTTACTTCTGTGCCGGTGTCGGCGGTGCGATAACCGGAAAGGGTTGCGATCTTGCAGCGATACTTGATGATTCGATAAAAAATATTGAAGACGCTATGAGTGAAACGATTTTGGAGAAAACTTGGATGTGGTACACGTCCGTTCATAAAGCAAGGATTGAAAAGGGCTGTCCGGAGATTCACATCGCCACACGTTGGTCCCGCAAAGACCCGATCGGTATGATCAAAGTAGCGCAAGAAGGAGAGTGGACTGAAATAGTAGTACCGGCTCTGGATGGTGAAGGTAATTCTTTTTGTGAAGAAATAAAAACAACTGAAGAATATTTAGAGCTGAAAAAAATCCTCGAGGATTTTATCTGGGAAGCGGAGTTTATGCAGAACCCGATTGAGAGCAAAGGACTATTGTTCCCAACCGAAGAACTCAACAAATTCGCATTGAAAGAAGTTGAGAAATATGAAACGAGCAAAGAAGAAAAATGGGATGCGATTATTGGCTACACGGATACAGCTGATGAGGGTATGGATTATCTTGCATCATTAACCGGGAAAATAAAAGGGGAAAAAGTTTTTATCACCGATGTTGTGTTCACGCAAGAACCGATTGAACTAACAGAACCGCAAGTAGCACAGATGATAATTGAGACCCGCCACGATAGGCATACAGTTGAGAGTAACTCCGGAGGAAAATCTTTTTCAATTAACGTAGGAAAACTTATTGAAGGTAGATGCAGATGTATTGTTGAGCATTTACCTCAAACAAAAAACAAAGAGACAAGAATTTTAATGAAGAGCGGACAGATCAAAAAATATTTTTACTTCCGAGACGATTATGTGATCGGAAGCGATTATGATAAATACATGCGTCAACTAACATCCTATGTAAAACTCGGTAAGAACTCTCACGATGACGCTGCGGACGCTACTACAGGTCTCGCGGAGATGGTATTCAAACCGGTATCAATCGAATTTTTATAAAAGCAGAGGTAAATAAAATGGCTTACATATCAGAAACTCAGCAAGCAATTCTTAAAGTAAATGTTGGACGTATCAAAGAAGATTCAACATTGATCAGAGGAGTAATTCTGCGAGACAAAAGCAGCGAAGCAAAATCGGAGATGCGGAACGGTGTGAATTATTATGACGGCAAGCATGATATACTTTCCCGGGACTTTCGAGTCTATCATGTTAAGAAGACTAAACGCATCAATGAGAATAAAGCAAACAACAGAGTGCCGAATACTTTTCACACTGAATTGAATGATCAAAAAGCAGATTATATTCTCGCCAAAGAAGTAGCTATCACTTCGAAGAACGAGGATTTGGATAAAGAATTTTCTAAAGGAGAATTCCGGGAGAAGTTTGAAAAGACTTTGCATGAGATGTGTGTCAATTGCAGCAACAAAGGTATTGAGTGGCTTCATTTTTACATAGATGAAAATGGAAAGTTCGATTATACAATCATCCCGGCTGAACAGATTATTCCGGATTATGATGAATCCAGCAATGAACTCATCTCGATTTTGCGTTACTATCTGGTGGATTATATTAACGATAAAGGTGAGTTAAAACAGAAAACGCGAGTGGAAGTTTGGGACGATAAAGAGATCACTTACTTCATCGAAACAGAGAAGGGAGATTTTATTAAAGACACTTCGATTGATCCTAACCCACGTCCGCATTGGATTGAAAAAAGAGTAACGAAGAAAGAAGTTATTTCAGTAACTAACAAATCGTGGAATGCAGTTCCATTTATTCCACTGCCGAACAATTCTAAAAAGTTCACGGACTTGAAAAGAATTAAAGCATTGATTGATCTATACGATCTTGTGATTTCCGGTTTTGGTAATGATGTTGAAGATATGAGTGAAATAATTATCAAGGTGAAGAATTATCAAGGGACCGACAATGAAGAAATGGCTCAGATGATACGAGAGACAAGAATAATAAAAGTGAGCGGGGACGGAGATGCGGAAGCATTGACAATTACAATTCCTGTAGAAGCCAAGAACACTCTTTTGAAAATGCTAAAAGAGAATATATATATCTTCGGTCGTGGAGTTGATTACAGCGGGATCTCGTTAAACAATCCAACAAATTTAACTTTGAAATTTATGTTCGCACGTCTTGATCTCAAAGCAAATGCTTTGATAACCAATTTGAAAACGTTCATCAAATCATTTCTGTATTATTATTCTGTTTATCTCGGCAAAGAAAGACTTTTCGATGCTTCTTATATTGAGATTACTTTTAACAAATCCATCATTATCAACGAGCAGGAAGTAATCCAGAACGTTGTTGCCTCTCAAGGATTACTCAGTGAAGAAACATTGCTTGCTAATCATCCGTGGGTAAAGGATGTTCAAGTAGAACTTGACCGTAAGAAGGAAGAGAAAGAGAATATTGTAGATCTTACTAAAATACCGGCTATGTAAAATGATTGAAGCTGAGTTAGAAAAATATAATGATGAACTTTTAGAGAAGTTGAAAAAAGCATGCGAAGAACTCTATCCTCATTTTGATGCGATAGAAATATTTGCCATTAAGCATGAAAATAATGAAGTGGGGACATCACGCTTTAATTATGGCATAGGTAATTTCTTTGCAAGATATGGATTAATAAAACTTTGGATAAAGAATCAAGAGCTAGAAGACAATGCCGAATAAAATAAATAATAAAAACTTGCTGAAAATTCTCAACCAATTTCAGAATGGCTTAGAAAAAGATCAATCCACAATTGAGAGCCAGTTATTATTGCAATACAAAAAATCACTCGATCAAATTAAAATTGAGATGGGAAGAATTTATGAACGTTATGGAACTCAAATAGCCGAGAAGTCTTTCACAAATTTAGGACGTTTAAAAAATATCCGCGCTCAAATCACGGATAACATAAAACAGATTTTGAAAGATCAGCACGGTTATGATTATGAGCTAACAAAAAATTCAATCCGTGATTTTTATTCTTCGACCTTTAATAACACAGTCGGAGCTTTAGAACAAACTGTCGGAGTAAGATTGAATTTTTCACTTCTTTCAGAAGATGCAATTCTTGCAGCAATAAAAAATCCTTATGATAAAATCGGCTGGGGAAAAAGAACTGTTGAAAATATCAATGATCTAAATGCTTCCGTAAAAACAGAAATTACACAAGGAATTATTCAAGGTAGAACTTATGCGCAAACAGCGAACAGATTAAATGAGCAATTAAATATCGGCGCGACTAAAGCATTGCGTATAGTCCGCACCGAAACACACGGGGCACAGAATCAAGGTCGTCTTGACGGATTTGGTAAAACAGAAGAATCTGCTAAACTCTTGGGAATTGAAGTTGAAAGAGTTTGGCAGCATAACAGCAGGAGAAATCCGCGTGAAGCGCATATCAAAATGAATGGCAAAGTAGCAGATAAGAACGGAGAATTTACGTTTATATCTGGCAATAATGCTGGCTCGCAAACAGCCGGTCCTGGATTAAGTGGAATTGCTGAAGAAGATATTAATTGTGCGTGCACGGTTATTATGCGAATCAAAAACCTCTAATTCCTTGTAAAAAAATTTCCGATGATTCCGTCAATTACAACCTCTAAATTTCACACTAAGAAAAACAATCAGCTCAAGGATAACAGCATGATAGAAGAATGGAAGAATATTGACGGCTATGCTGGTTTATATAAAATATCTAATGTCGGCAACGTATTGAGTTTGAAGAGTAATAAAATATTAAAGCATTCTATCAGGAGAGGTTATCATATTGTTGGATTACGTTTCGCAAGTAAACTTAAATTTCATAGCGTGCATATACTTGCCTGGGATCATTTTGGTGATAAAGAAAGACAGGGGACGGCATTACAAGTAGATCACATTGACAGTAATAAAAACAACAATGCGATTGATAATCTTCAGTTGTTAACTGGTCTGCAAAATACTTTGAAAGTTCATATCGCAAAGACCAACATGCTAACCTTCACAAAGGTTCAAAATAAATTAAGAGTAAGAATAAGGACTGAGAATGGGCATAAGCATCTCGGATATTTTGATAATAGAACAGATGCTCTTTGCGCTTACAAAAAAGGTTTGCAACAAAAACTAACCGCCCTAGCGGGGCGGGTATAAATTCCGTGCAGTTAACCAGACAGACTGGGCGAAAAACTGAACTGAAAACAATAAATGGAGTTACAAAATGGAATGGTTAAAAAAGTTACTCGGTGACGATCTTTATTCAAAGGTCGTAGAAAAACTTGGCGACAAGAAAATTATTGAAGACGATGGGAAGTTGATTCCTAAACATCGTTTTGATGAAGTCAATAACAAAAAAACTGAACTCGAAACAGCACTGCAAACTGCAAAGGATGCAACTATAAAAGTTCAGACTGAATTTGATACTTTCAAAAAAGATAAGGACGGCGGTAAGAAAACTCTCGAACAGCAAATTCAAACACTGATCGATAAACAAACTACTCTTGAGAATTCTTTGAAAGAGAAAGATCAACAGTTAGTTGTTCGCGATAAACGTTCGGTTGTTGAAAAGCAGTTGCGCGAACTTGGCGCTAATGAAAAATATCTATCAACTCTGTTGAGAGAATTTGAAGCAAAGAATCCTCTTGATAAAGTTGAGATCGTTGAAGGGAAGATCAAAGATGCTGAGACTATTTTCAAACCATTTCAAGAAGGTTACAAAGATTTATTCGGCGAGGTTCAGAAAGTTGGCGGTTCACCGGCACCGGGTTCCGGCAGTGGTGAAACAGATTACTCAAAATTGAGCGACGCTGAATATTTCTCAAAACGGATTACTGAACAGAACAAAAAATAAGGAAGAATTGAAATGGCTAACACATTTTTAACAACCCAGTTGATTGCGCGTGAAGCGTTAATACGTTTGCGCAATTTCCTTGTGATGAAGGCACTCGTTTATAACGATTATTCAAACACGTTCCAGAAACAAGGTGATACAATCCGGGTTAAGAAACCCCCGGTTTATACCGCGAACGAATTTGTCTCGTCAATCAGTCTCCAAAATATTGCTGAAGATTCTGTAAATGTTACATTGAATCACATTGCCGATGTTTCAATCGGTTGGACGAGCAAAGAGAAGGCGTTGAACATTGACGACTTCAATCAGCAAGTTTTAGACCCGGCAATGGAAGCAATTGCACAGAAAATTGATTCTGATATTATGTTGGAATTTTATAAAGCAGTTCCTCACTTTGTTGGAACATCAGGAACAACACCAGCCGGATTAGTTGATTTTGCGAATGCGGCTTTAATGCTGAATAATAAACAAGTCCCCCTTGCCGGTAGAGTAGCTGTATTCGATCCTACTGCGCTATCAAAATTCTCGGTCTTAGATGCAATAGTTAGTGCTGAAAAATCGGGAAGTACACAAGCATTGCGCGAAGGTTCAATCGGTAGAATCCAAGGTATGGATAACTTTATGAGTCAGAATGTTAAGACACATACAGCCGGTACATTCACAGCACTTAATTCCACAATAGTGAATACGCTTGCTGTCGTTGGAACAACCACATTGATTCTATCCAGCGGAACCGGCGCTCAGACAATTAAAGCCGGTGATGTATTTTATATAACATCTGCCGGAGTAAAATATTATTATTCTGCTGCTGCAGATGCAACTGCCTCAACCGGTGTTGTTACAATCACAGCTTTTCAAAAAGTTCAAGCTGCTCATGCCGTTAACGATGTAGTAACATTCCCGGATAAAACAGCGCTCGCACATGTAGCGAATTTAGCATTCATAAAAAACGCGTGTGCATTTGTTTCGAGACCTCTCGAAGCTCCGATGGGTGGAGCTCAATCATATACAACCAGTTTTGAAAATATCTCTCTCCGTGTAACAGCGGGTTATGATATGACCACGAAGAGCGAGATCCTTTCTCTGGATACTCTTTACGGAATTAAAGCTGTCTATCCGGAATTGGCAACACGAATTCTTGGATAAAAAATTTGATTGATTAAATTCTTGAGCGCCCGGCAAAGCCGGGTTGCTCGATTAAAAAGAGAGGTTAAAATGAAGTGCGAATTTTGTAACTGCGAATTCAGCGAGACTGTCTATCCAATTCATCTTCGAGGATGTAAACCGACTGAACCCGAGACGATTGAAGAATTAAATTCAACCGTATCCGCACCGGACCAGGTCGAAGGAGAAGAAGGAAAAAAGGAAGAGACAGAAACTGAACAAATAATTGAGCAAGCTCCCGAGACCGTAGGATTAGCACCGGACCAGGTCGAAGGGAAAAAACGTAGTCGTAAATAAGTTGAGGCTGCGACATGATAGTTAATTTGGATGAAGTAAAACAGCTTCTCAATTTATCTTTGACCGAAACCTCGAAAGATGATGTGATAGAATCATTGATCAAGCCGGTTCAGGATTTCATTGTTTCCTACTGTAATAATTCATTCGAGAATCAAGAGGATTATGTCGCCGGGCTTTTCCAATTCGTTAATTCAACCGATAAAATTATTTGCCCGGGTGAATCATTCAGTTCAGTCGGTTTTGCAAAAGGAATGGATGTACTCGTTTCCGGTTCGATTAATAATGACGGTATCTATGAGATCAAATCTATATCCACCGGAGAAATAATTGTTGATTTAGAAGATGATGAAAAAATATATGATGAGAATGCCGGAAGATATATTACAATCTCACGAGTGAAATTTCCTAAAGCACTAAAACGCACGGCTGCAAAATTAATTTCCCTCGATATGAATAAATCTATCGGGCAAGGATTGAAGTCTGAAAGTCTGGGAGATTATTCAGCGAGTTTTGGAAGTGATTACCCGGAGTCTCTATTACGTGAACTGAATATTTATCGGTGTTTGAGGACATAATGCTTGACGATTATTACATAGAACAATTTTCTTTACTTGTCTCGACAAAAGCAACCGATGGTTATGGCGGTAAGACTGAGACGTGGGCTGCGGTTGCAGATTCCGGATTCGTTGGGAAGAAAAGATTGTTAAGCGCGAATGAAAGAGTTGATAATGCAGCTAACCAATACAGCGAGCAGTGGAAAATATATTGCAGTACCTCAATAGTGGTAACAAGAAATAATATTATTCGCGGAGTGGATGGAGATTACAACATCCTCTCGATAGAAAATAAGTGGGATCATCATTTAGAAATTATCATCAGCAAATAACAGAGGAATTATTGGGATGACTACTGAAGAAAAAATTGACAAACTAATGGTTGATGTTGCCGTCATCAAATCGAAATTAGAAAGTGAAGAACATATTGAGAAAGTACAAGACCATGAAAAAAGAATCCGTTCGCTTGAGAATTTCAAAGCAAAATTTATTGGCGCAATAATCTTGGGTAATGTTCTTACGGGCGTGATCGTTGCATTGATAGTAGCATATATAACAACAGGTAGAATATGAAAGCAATAAAAGATTTTTTTACAAACTCAGCGTTGAAGACGGTTGCCGCTGTAACCTTCTTCGCTGCGATTTTTATTTTCATCACTTTCAATTGGTTGATCGAACTCTCCTCCTTCGCCGTAGGAATTGCAAAAGGTGCTCTCGGTTTACTTCTCGTTTGGGTGTTTGATAAGTACGCGATGAAAGAGATTGATACAGTCAACGAATTAAAGGAAAGAAATATTGCATACTCGATATTTTTTCTCGGTCTTTGCATTGTTGTTGCTGCTGCTATTATCAACAGTTAGCGCACAAAAGCATATACAGATTGCACAGACTTACATAGGCACTAAAGAAGCAACCGGGCATAATGATGGTGAACCGGTTGAAACATTTCTTAGAAGCGTTGGAAGAAGCAAAGGTGATGCCTGGTGTGCCGCATTTGTGAGTTATGTTTTAACAATTGCAAACGCTAAACAGCCGTCAATTCGTTCCGGTCTCGCACGAGAGTTCAAGCGTGGTAAAAACATGGTTAAAGCAATTGATGTTCTAAGAGGAGTAAAAAAAATTAATAAAGGATTTCTTGTTGGATGGGAAAAAGGTGAAACGATCTCCGGGCATATCGGATTTGTGTTTACTGATTGGAATAAACAATACGGGACTACAATCGAAGGGAACACTTCTTCCGGAGAGAAAGGAAGTCAAGCTGATGGTGATGGAGTTTATATTCGAGCGAGATCCATACAGCCCGCAAATTATTTTAGAATCTGTTGGTTTATTCCGGTGAGTTACAAATGAAAGCGAATGAGATTTTAAATATTGCTCTCGGATTAGCGATCCTAATTATTATCGGTTTAGCGGTAAAGATGATTTTCTTTCCTCCGGATCCGGTGAGAGTTGTTGATACTGTTATTCAGCGCGATACGGTTATGCACAGAGATACTGTTAAAATTCCTAAGACAATTTACATTACAAAACTATTAGCGAAGATTGATACTGTATTCGTTGACAGCTCGAAAGTATTCGTTGCAAAAGCTGACACTACTTTGCAGAAAGATTCGAGCAAGGTAAACGTTTCTTATTTCTTTCCGCCGCTAAATTATTTTGAAGTAAAGTTTGACATCAAGGAAAAAATTATTCGTGAGCTGCAGACGATCACGGAAACAAAAACCGTAACTGTTGAACTTCCTTTTTACAAGCAGATAACTTTTTGGACAACCATAGGAGCGATGCTTCTATACTTTTTGGTGAAATGATGAATCAACAACTTAAATCGCATTGGAGATTAGCTTATAGAACATTTGTGAAAGCTATTAAAGTTACGATAAACACAACGTTAAATAGTCTTCGTGCTCATTTATATATTCAAAAATCTTACCGTTATCTTGAGAGACAGAGAGAATTATTTGCAATGTTAGATCCCGAGGTGAAGCAGTGAGCATACAGTTTGACGATAAAAAATTCTTTGACTATGCACAGAAAAAAAAGATTGCGGGCTTGCAGTTGGTTGGTGCGTTTGTGGATGGCGAAATTGCAAAGAACATAAAAAAACAAGGTCTCATTGATACCGGGAATATGGTGAATTCAAGAACGTTCAAAGTTTATGAAGGTAAAAGTTTTGTCCGCTGTTCTGTTAATACAGTTTACGCAGCGATACAAGAATTAGGCGGAATGATAAAGCCGGATAAAGCCGGTGCGCTTACTGTTCCTATTCATCCGGACGCTAAGAAGTTAGTCCGCAATGGCGGATCTGCGAGAGACATGAAAGATTTGGAAATGATCAAACGTAAGAACGGTCCGCCGCTGTTGGTCCGTAAAAAAGAGAAAGGTAAGAACCAAAGATTTGATATAATGTTCGTTCTATTGAAGAGTGTTCAAATTCCGGCACGCCCGTATATGAGACCGGCTGTGTATGAGAACAAAGATATGATCTTAAAAATATTTGCAAAGGCAAAAGCAGCATGAAACTCGATCAATTAAAAGCGGCGGTAGTTGCCAGGTTGCTCGGTGCAACGAATGATTTTAAAACAGCGATTGCTGATCAGTTCTTTTATGTAGAGAACCCGAACGATGATAAAGACGTGATATATCCTTACGGAGTTTTTCAGTTTGTTAGCGGCAACACAGATAGAGACACCGGGACAGAATTTCCCGAATTAATAATGCAAGCGACTTTTTATGATGATGATTTGAGCAGCGCTGATTTGACTGCTCTTGTAAATAGATTTCATGTACAATTTCATAAATGCGAAGCGAGTTTATCTTTAACAGACTATTACGTTCTGGAAGTTTTTATACTTTCACCGCCAAGAGAGATGAGAACTTTTAATGACACATGGCAATCTTCAGTTGATGTTAAAATTCAATTACAGAAAAAATGATGAAAGAATTAAAAGAAAAATTGATTGCACTTTTGAAACTCTTGAAGGTTTATCCTTCAAGCGGATATGGTGAGATCATAATAAAAATTGTAAATAATCAAATCATTCTATTCGAGAGAAAAGAACAACTTAAAATCGAGGATTAAAATGAAAACTGAAATAAGAACAATTTTAAGAAACTTAAAACTTTTAGATCTTTTTCCAAAAAGCGGCAATGGCGAAATCGTTATAAAAATTGCGGATAAAAGGATTATCCAATTTGATAAAATAGAGAATTCGAAATCAAAGAGGGAATTGAAGGTTTTTGTCAAAAGCATAACTATAAATTGGATAGATACAAGAACTACAGCAGATTTGGGATTTCCTTTGCATTCAGGATATTCGACCGCCGAAATTACAATAGAGAAAAACGGTAGAATATTTGAAGTGAAATATTGGACTGATAAAGTATCGTTCATTGAAGTTGAGAAGGAAGCTTTAGAATTATTCAAATAAAGTAAAAAAGTAAATCAGGTACTTAAGCACTAAGACCTTATAAAAATTATAAACCTTATAAGGAATTAGTAAAATGGCAAAGGTACTTGGTAAACTAATGAGCATGACCTTCGGCGGAGTTGCCGTTCCGTTGGTCTCTCAAAATTATGACGAGAATTATGATGTCATTGACGTAACTGATAATCTCTCAGCCGGTGATGGTAAAGAGACGTTGACCAGCAGAGCGACAAGAACATTGCAAGTGGCACGCACGCTGCGTAATGGAGCTTCTGTTAAGCAGATCGGCGGAGCTTCCACACTTCTTTTCAATGCACTCACTTTCAATGTAACCTCAATAAATTATGATGTTTCTTTTGATGAGGTTGATGTTACTGATACAGCAACGGCAGCAACAGCGAAAGAAATATTAACTGCATATGCGGAGAGAAAGACATCAATGGATTTATGGATGAAAGACACTGTTGCAGATCCTGTACTCGGTACAGCACAAGCCGCAACTTTAACATTTGCAGCCGGCATTACTGCCGCAGGTTCGTTCCGCCCGGAGAGTAAAAAGTTACAGGGTGAAGTTAAAGCCGCTCAGAAAGTTACAATTGCCGGAACCTGGCAAGGCGCAGTTACTGAAGCATTATTGGGCAATACAATGGCAGTTCAATCAGCCGTTGTGCTTGTATTCAGAATCGGTGGTATAACAGCAAGAGGTTTGAGCGGTAATGCGATAATCACCAAGAAATCAATTTCGAGTGAAGTGAATGGCGACATTAAAATTACAGAGACAATGACGTTCACCGGAGCCGTAACAGAAACACTTTATTCTTAATAATCACGCCAGAGGCGGATAAATATGAATACTAAAAAAGTAAATATCGCCGGGAAAGAATTAACGCTGTACGAGAGAAGGGCTAAGGACGTTTTGGACTTAGCCGACTTCTTAAAGAATTCTCAGAAGGATGGAATAGCGAACATAAATATCTTTGTTGGCGTGCAGATCCTCATGGCTTCACTAAGACCGAATATTGAAAACTTGAAGTGGTATCAAATATTTGAGAAACGACGATTGAAAAGAATTATCAGTTATGAATATTTGATTCTGAGTTTATCTATAAGTGAATTAGATGAATTAGTCTCCGAGACTTATCTGCTTGAAGGAATAGACACAAAAAAAAAAGTGATACCGGAACCGGAAAGCGAATCAGCAGAGAAGTCTCAAGCTGGCTCATAGTAACGAGTACGAGTTATAAACATGATGAGGTGGAGAACTTGCCAATTTCACAGTATAGAGAAGCGGTTAATCAATGTATCAATAAAGCGAATTTAATTCTCGGCGGTGAGTTTCAATATTTGACAACTGAAGAAAAACAAACAGAACTTGAAGCAGAACATAGAATGTTATTCCCGGAACAATGGAATTAATAAATGGCAGACGATGTAAAAATAGGTAGTGCGTCTATTGATGTTCGGGCGGATGATAGTAAGCTAAAGCAAGATTACGAAAAAGCGAAATCATCCTCGAAAAAAGCCGTTGATGATATGAACGCTCAACTCTCAAAAATAAAAATGAGTGTTGATAGTTCTGTTCTCAAAATGAAATTCAGTGAAGCCGAAAAGTGGCGTAACGATCTGCAAGCAAAGTTTGAAAAGCAGATAAAGATGAACGCCGATGTTTCCACAATTCAGAAAACAAAAGCCGCTCTTGATTCTGTGAATAGTTCTCTTTCCGGGATGAAGAAAAATCAAGACGATGTTGTAAACAATGCCAGCAAGTGGGGAATGATAGCTACAGGCGTCCAATCGGTTGTTATGGCGGTCAGAGATTTTGTCTCCCAGATGAAGCAGTTAATCGGTCAATCGGTGACTGCCGCTGCCGATCTGAATGTTTTACGTTCTAACTTCAAAGGCAATGCTGAGGATTTAGAATTATTCCGACAAGCTGTTGCCGGGACAGTTAGCGACGGCGGGCTGATTAAATTATCAAATAGAGCCACTGATCTAAAAATGTCAATGGAAGATCAAGCGATCGCCTTCTCTTTCGCGGAAGACAGAGCCGATTCTTACGGCGGTTCGGTTGAAGAAAATTTTAACAAAATTGTAAATGCTTCCGAAGGCATGGGGCGTGGTTTAAAAGAGATCGGTATTGAGACGAAAGTCTATGAAGAGAATCTCAAAAGTTTAGTAAAAGAACATGGCGGCAGTTTAGAAAAATTAGATGCTGAAACGCAAAAAACAATAATGCTCAAAGCAACCATCATGTCTCTCGGTATCACTCTTGATGATGTTAAGAAAAAACAAAAAGATGAAAAAGATTTAATTGACGCTGCGGGTGTATCGGTTGATGAAGCAAGATTAAAGCTGGGCAATTTTATTCTTGGTGGATTAGTTCCGCTTCTCAAAAAGTTTGATGAAAGCGGAAGTAGTATAAAAGGATTTATTACCGGGACAATAGCAATCGGTGGAACACTTTTACAAATGATCCCTTTGCTCGTTCAAGTTTATACGGCGAAGAAATTATTCACATCAGCGACTTTAATGTCGGCAGCAGCAGTTGGAACTGAAACAGCAGCCGTTGAAGCGAATACAGTAGCCAAGGTTGCAAACTCACGAGTTGTTTTAGGAATGTTAGGCACAGCCGGAGCTATCCTTGCCGTTGGGGCTGCTGTAATTGCATTAACTGCTTATATCAATGACAATACTAAAGCAATTAAAGCAAATCGTGAAGCAGCGAATATCAACACGGGTTTTGGTCAAAGTTATGGAAGCAACAAACCTTCTTCTGCACCAGGCACGGCTAATCTTAGCGGATTTTTACAAAGCAGAGCCGAACAAAAAGCAAATAATATTGAGACACAAAAATATTTGCAACTCGTTTCTGATGTTGAAACAAAAATTGCCATAATCACCACAAAACAAAAATCAATGGCGATTAATTCAAAAGAACTCGCCGAAAGCTGGAAAGAAATTGCAAGACTTCAAAAATTGATAACAGCACCAAAAGAAACAACTGGTGGTTTTTTTGAATCATTTGATAAACAGAAAACAGAATTAGCAGAAGTAAATAGATTATTAACAAATACAAATTTAATAACCGGTACAAAAGAAGAAAAAGAAGTAAAGATAAATATTCTTTTAGAAAAACAAGCTCAACTCTTGGCAGAAATATATAAGTATGAACACCCGGACACGGCAGTTAATCCATTAGGGGTTAAAGGACTTCCGTATAAAGCTGGTAAAATAGGGGTTAAAATATTAGGCGAATCTGCTTCTAAGGATGCAGATCCATTTTTAAAAACGTTGAAGGATATTGACGATGAATTCAAAACATCACAACAAGATATGAAAAGTTTCGCAAATACAATTGCAAGCGGATTCGCTCAAGGGATAATGGCGGGTGATAATTTAGGCGATGTATTCAAAAATTTGGCATTACAATTAGCGGAGATGGCTGTACAGGCATTAATATTTAAGGCGATCATGGCTGCGATAGAAGCGGCAACTGTTGGTTGGCTTGGGTTGAAAGAAGGCGGAACAGTAATAAACGAGGCGGCAGGCGGAACGGTTTTTAATGGTGCACGTCTTCCGGCATTCGCGGGCGGCACAGGGTCTTACATGGTCCCAAACGGTTACCCGAATGACAGCTACCCGGTAATGGTGCAGAGCGGCGAGGATCTCCGTGTGCGCACACCACAACAGCGTGCTATGGCGGAGATGGATAATAAAGCATTATTAGGAGAGTTGCGTGGAATTAGAAGTGCTATAAGGTCTACTAACATAGCATTGGCCTCGAGGAGTGAACAACCGATAATTATTAATGCAGATACCGATGCGGTAAAATTTACAAAGGGTTCTGTCAATCCTTCGCAGGTAAGACTAAATAGGGGGAATGTAAAAAGTGGCTTTTAGAGTAGAATATAAATATTACGGAACGTGGTACGATGTTTCTTATTATGTTCTTCCCGGCACAGGCGAAGTACCCTATATAGCAAGGAATAAAGATTATACTTTACGAAGCGAAATTTGGAATCTTAAAGTATCGAAAGCAATAAAGGATGTTTTCTCATTAGCAATTGATATTGTTGATGAGTTTAGAGTTTATGATGGTTCTACTTTTTTATTTCACGGTAATGTAGAAACAGCAGAATACAATTACGAAACTTTTTCATTTGATGTTAAAGTAAGAAGTTCTTTGGGGAAATTGCTAGACTACAAATTAGACTATAATACTTTGAACGGAATAATCACAACCGGTGACGGCGCTTCGTGGTTGGGTTTACCTCAATGGTATGATTACTCATTTGGGGGATATTATTCTAGTGTAGTTGGAATATTGTGGGCATTAAAATGTTGTTTTTATAAAGCCGGATTAGTGCTGGATTGCTCAAATATTCTTGGTGTTACATATTTTTACGAAGGCGTTACAGCGCAAAACGATTTTTTCGGCGGAGTTTACGTAAAGTATGAGCACTTATTCATGGATTACACTTATGGTTTTTGGGCGGTTAATCAACGCCGCCGAGATTTAGTTTCAGTAATTGATGATCCGACAAAAGAATATATAAAAAATAAAATAACTCTTTTCAAGTTTGTTTCAGAAGTTTTTTCAATGCTCGGCTTCGTTTTAATTGCTGCCGATGTTAACACTTTCAAAATATATTTGCCTGACGAACTTTATACAATAACAGACAATAATAAATTAGCTTATTCTAAACGGATATTAAAACCGGTCTCAACTGCTGTTTCAATTGGCTGTTCATATACAGAAGATTATCTGCAATATGGTTCTGCACCACTCGATAATGTAGTGAAAAGTTTAGGCGTGGGAAGTGAATTACGAATACTAAACAACTTAGAGATTTATTATTCTGATGCGGTTAGCATGCTCAACCATTACGTGGATGTTTATTGTTACACACGGTTGAATTTAGATTTATCCTACGTTCAGTTTCCATATAAAGTAAAATTGTTCAGAAATTCGGTGGGTACATACTCGGAAAGTTCGGACGCTTGGAATCCACTTTATTACGGCTACAGAGAACAGACGCGGAATTGTTCTGAGGAAAATATTATCACACCGTTTTCTCCAATAGTTAAAACAGTTGTAGAGCATTTTATAGATTTAGAAAGATCAACTTCAAGAATTATACAAGAGACTTATAGTTAGGAATTTTTATGGCGAGTTTTGGAATATATGGTAATACTTCTCCGATAATAATTGTAAGCGGTACAACGCAGGTCAACTTAACAAACTGCGTTGTGCAAAAGGATGAACCGGTTTGGGAATATATTGAGCATTCGTCAATTATTAATGGTTATCGTTCGATTGTCCGTAAAGGTGCGCGGTGGGAGATTGAACTGATTTACTATATATACAAAGCCGGGACGATATTGCAGCAATATAATCTAGCAAATACTTTGCAGAATCTTTTATGGAATGACAATTGGTTTTATTATTACAGACATAACAATGGAGATGCTTATAGAGATTCGAACGGATGGGGAGTGCACTTCAAATTAGTAGAGTTCAAACCGTTCCATTTAGAAAATAGCACATATAAAGATGCAGTTCTTTTAAAAATAATTTCTTTGGATTATGTAAAAATAGTTCCGGTAGTAAGTGCATAAAAAAATAAAAGGATAACGACATGGAAACGAAAAATTATTTCATCTACAATCTTAACACCGGAAAGTTTTATTCCGGGTTGGATAACAAAACTGCCGAGTACACGGAAGAAAAAGAAAATGCAAAGATCATCAGCGAAGAATATCTCGGGAAAGAATTAATAGAACTGAGACTTCTCGGTGAGCTGGTAGAGCATAGAGAAGTTTTTTAATGAAGGGATGAAGTATGAAAGCGGCGAAAGAGAATATAGAAATTTTTAGGGAAGACAGCGGGACCATCATCTTGAAACCGGTTAAAGGTAATTATTCTAATCGTCTCAATTATATTACTTTCAAGCGGGATAAGAATATTACGAGCGATCGTTTGATTGAGAAGAGTTCCTCTGCTTCGCAAGTTCGTTGTACATATAATTCAGCGAAAGATGAGAGCACATTCGAGTTTGATTATCTTCCTGGCGATACATCTGAACTAAGTGCGGGAATTCTTTTTTATGATATTGAAAGTCAGAATCCGCTTGATGCGAACGATAGAACAACACCTAAATGGGGCTACTGTAAATTAATCGGCGATGTGAAAAATGATTTTGATGGATTTATACTTCCACAGACCGCCGTGCGTTTCCAATATGTGGATGCTGCAAATGGTGGCGTTGGAGATATTGTTCAAATCAATTCAGCGAAGCAATTTGAATTTATATCATTAATATCACTCAAAGCACAACTTGCGGCACTGCCATGATAAATCAAAAAAAAGTTGCATTGATAAAAATAACGAACCCAATACCGTTAACTATTATACAAGTTCAAATTGTGGGTGGGAAAAAGAAATTCGTTGTGATCACGTTGACTGATCTAAAACAACAATTATTTAATTTACCATAGAGGAGAATAATCATGTCACTTTCAAACTTTGCAGAGATAAAAGTAAATGACAAAATGTTTGGTGCAGTTGATTTCATACCACCGGCAACTTATTACATTGCATTGCTTACAGCAGCGCCGACAGAAGCGGGTGTTGTGTCTGAAGCCAATTACAGCGCTTATGCGCGCCAGGCCTTCGCGAATAACAAAACAAATTTTACTTCCGCCGCCGCCGATGGGAGCGCAACAATTAAGAACAATATAGAAGTCCGTTTCCCAACTGCGACATCCGGCACAAACATAATTACATATGTGGCTTTGTTCGATGCACTAGTCGCCGGGAATATGTACGCATACGGCATATTGGGAACGAGCAAAACTTACACAACCGGAGATAGACCGGTATTTGAAGTTAATAGTTTAGTGTTTACGGTTGATTAAAAATGTTAGTTGATTTTACAAATCATCTTGGAATTATTATTACTGATCACTTGCTGACTGCGATTCAGTTTGAATACAGCGGTGCGGTTGATAAACTACTCAATTCTAATATTGCATATATTTTTACTAAGCAGGCATTTTTAACACGTGAGGATTATTCAAATGCTTCAATTGCATTCACATATTTTTTGGATGGATCTCAGACAAAAGAAATAAAGATGAATGACTTTGGGCGGGATCCCGCTTTCATTTTTACAAATCATACTGGTGCTCAAATTACAAATCATCTTGGCGAGTTTATTTTCTTTGTTCCCGATAATGGCGTTAAAACATTTTACGATCTGAATAGTACTGCTCAATTGCATCGGTTGATTGACTCGATAATTACAGATAGTTTTTCAATAACAGCCGATATAGCACATCATATAATAATGAATTCAGCAATTGAATATTCTGTTTTGATAACCGGGGCTCAAACTAAAGAACAGTATTTAACAGCAGAATTACTGAGCACAAATGATTTGAATGCAATACTGAATTTATATCGCAATCTAGATGCTGGAATAAATTATAGCATTGATCTCAACGCGTTAATAATGAAGCGAATCGGCTGGTGGGATACTTTAATAATAAAATTTAAGGAATAATAATCATGGCACGGATAAAAGATCAGACAAAAACAACATCATTAAAGACTGATGATAGTTTTGCTCTCGATAGAAATACACCGGATGAAACTTTTAGAATCGAGTTTAGCGATATGAAGAATCAAATTTTATCACTTGAGGTGAACGATATTGGTATAGCTGGTGATCTTGGTTTTGGAGTAGGTATTTGCCCGAGTGAACTATTACCGGCTTACATAATTGGTAAGACCGGCTATACAAACAGAGCGGATGACAACTACGGGAATTATGTTTGCACTATTGATGGATCAGTAATGTGTTGGATACCCGCTTTCGTATTCAAATACGATATTAATAACAACGTAACAATCAAATCTTTTAAGAACTATGGCTATTCCAGCGATGCCGCAACTACAGATGGTTATGTTCTATATCGTTCTTTCATAGATGGTGGAGTTGAGAAGAAAGGATTCTTTTGGGACAAATATAATCCATCTTTAACAAATTTTGTTTACAACACTTCCGGAATTCTCAGTTCTATAAAAAACGGCAACCCAATTTCTTCGGCAGTCACAACTTTAAGAAATGCAAGTAATAATTACGCTGGCTCGTTTAGCAACTGTAAGAGTAATGGACAAAGCCCCGCGGACATTTATGGTGGCGCATGGGCAGCAGTCAAATCACGCGGGAACGACTTTGCAGTAACAAGCATATTCATAACCGAGGCAATTGCTCTTTTAAGTTTAGCTCACGGACAAGCGGCAACTTCAACCGCTTATTGCGCATGGTACGATGTAACAGGTGCAAAAAATTATCCTAAGGGCAACAACAATTATACAACGGATATTGACGATGCAACGGTTACGTTTACAAATTGTGATGACGGATACTGGAGCTTACAAAATGCAGCACGGAAAAATGGAAGCGGCAGTAATTTTGCAAAAACCACGCACAACGGGCAAAACTGCGGCGTCTCTGATATTAACGGTAATCAGTACAACATTGTTCAAGGGTTCACGTCAAATAATGTTGTTGCTAAAAATATTACTGCAATTACACGCGCTATACAAGCTGTATTTACAATTGCAACACACGGTTACACAACCGGTCAACAAGTAATGGTAACCGGCTCGGATACCGTTGAGTGGCAAAATTTAATTAACAATCAATTTTTTACCGTAGAGGTTGTTGATATAAATACCTTTAAGTTAAAGTTTAATTATGATAATAGTTACGTAAATTCGGTGGCGTTATTACTAGACTACGATGGTATCGGATTTACAGCAACCACTGGTGATTTTTATGTTCTAAAGGAATCGGTTGCATTAAAGAATGTTACCGGCGGCAATAGTTTAACAATATCAGATCATTTTAACTCCACCTTTATTACTGCAAACTTTGATAAAGTTACCCCTATATTCAGAGATGGTACATTTGGTCAAAGATATGGTAATAGCACAAACCAAGTTTTGGGATTTAGCACAGACCGTACATCTGCGACATACAAGCTTGCGGCAGCCGGAATGGTAAAAGATTATAACTCCATCAACACAAGCGGGACCAATAAATTTGGTATAGACTATTTCTATCAATACATCGTGTCCGAATTGTGTCCGCTTCGCTTTGGCAGTTGGTATGACACG
>Ga0265292_1000706_pt1 | contig 39769 bp, 34 predicted proteins | sample Munlanlewell296A_FD_189080 | JGI IMG/M metagenome (GOLD analysis project Ga0265292, IMG submission 189080) | Leachate microbial communities from a municipal landfill in Southern Ontario, Canada - Leachate well 296A | ecosystem: Engineered > Solid waste > Landfill > Unclassified | place: Canada... | reverse complement strand
CACCGATGTGCGCCACAGGCGGCGTCAGGAGGGCATACGCCATGAGCGCCAGAAGGACGGCCATGCCGGCGAAGTACGCGGTCAAGATGACCTTGCTCCGGGTCGCTTGGTCCGACCGGCCGAAACTCCCTGAGGGTCCAAACGCGTTTCTCTTTGCAACTGCTTGTGGCTGCGTCGCCGCGTCTAACGAACGTAAGGGATAACCTTGATGAAGGCCTGCAGCCGTCCCCGGGAAAGGTGCAGCCATGGCCACGGATCCCGTCTGCGGCATGAGCGTCGATGAGCGGAAGACGAAGTTCTCTTCCTCCCACGAGGGACGGACCTCTCACTTCTGTTCCCCGAGCTGTAAGGCGACCTTCGACAAGGACCCCCATCGCTACGGCCACGGCCACTAAGCGTCCTTCCAATCATGGACCAGGGACTCATCCCTAGAGACCCTGCCGATGTGCGGGGAAAAGCCAGCCAGGTCGATGCCCGAAAAGGGCCGAGCGACATCTCTGTGGAGATCTCCGGTCCTTCTCGCGTTAACTCCAGAACGCGTTTCTCGCTTTCGTCCGCACAAATCGCCTGGATCGTGAAGGAATCAGGTGGTCGAGGCAGACCAGTACGGGCTGAGTCGACTTTTCTTTCGTGAAACCCGACGCCCGTCCGTGTTACGAATGGGAATGGAATAGCGGGTATAGGACCGAGCATGTTCCCTGTGCGGCGTTCAAGATGATGTCCGCAATCGGTTTGGGACTGTTGATGGTCGCCCTCCTGGGAACGGGCGGCGGAGTGGGGCTCTACGCGACGCAGAACGGCGGCATGGGAGGCTCGATGAGTGGCAACCACATGGCGCAGTGCGGCGCGATGAACGCTGAGTGCAATGAGGACCACGCCACCTGCGCTCAGGAGATGCGCTCCGGATCGCACACCGGAAGCGATTCCATGGGGATGACGGCTGAGCAATGCCAGGCCATGCACGACGAAATGGCGGGCAACATGACGTCCGGTTCCTGCCACTGAAGATTACTACCGCCACGGTTGGGTTCAAACCACCGTGCAACCACCCGGGGCCGCGAGCGATCCTCCCGGCCTCCCCCCTCTTTTTTCTGTCCGCACGACTTCGTCGAGACAGCCGTGTCCCCTTTTCCGCTGCAACGCCCGCTAAGTCCGGGGTCCGGTGCTCAGCATGATGTGGCGAGATCGGGTGGCTCTCTCGCCGTTGGTACAGTCTCACATGGCAATCGAGTATCCGCGTCCAGCTCGACTGAAACCAAATCCGGACATGGCCTGTGGAATTTCGCTCATGGAGGTCGGGAGCGTCTAGGATACTTCGAGAGGCTCCTTGGAGCGAGGGCAGGACGACGTGAAGGCCATCGAATTTGTCTACGGAGCCCCATACTCCCTGGGTCGCAGAGCGGCTCCGACACAGAGGGCGGTCCTCGCCTTGAAGAGGACCGCGACGAGACCGAAGGACACGGCGGTGGACCCCGCACCGAATGCAATCCAGCCAACGTGAGACAAGTCCACCGAACCTCCGAGGGACATCAATAGCGCTTGTGACGTCAGATGCGCGAAGGCGAGGCCGGTGACGACGAGCAGAGCGGAGGACCCGATGGTCACGCCGTTTATCAATGCCGGGCGTGACCGTGCACCGTTCTCGGTGGTCGGGTCGAGTGCGAACCGACGTCCTCTCTTCGGCGTCTCCATCACCCGCGTTGACCGGAACGACGGTGTTCGGCAAGTGTTTCTTCGAGCCGCCTCGACCTCGCAATCAAACCAGCATTTTCCCGGATCAGGGTGTCGTATCTGCCTTGGAGGTCTCGGTGCTCGCGTCGCAGGTTCAGGACATCCAGCGCTGCAATTTCAAGGGATTTCATGAGGCGCTCTCGCTCGCGCTCGCATTCCACATGCGCCCGGAGCACTGCCGCCAGGCTACTTGGATCCGGTTCCACGCCCAAGTCGTGGGCGACGTCCTCAAACACGTCGCGGTCCATCCGTAGTTTTACCGTTCTCGGTCTCCAGGCCACGGGGAAGAGCTAGGGTTATGTCGATTCTTGTGTTTGTTCCTAGTCATCTGAGAGGATGTTCGGCTCCCGGAATTCCATTCGTTAAGCGCACCCTTCCGACGCTGAACGACACCACGCGGTTTACCGGCAAATGGACGTAACAATCCTGGCCCACGCATCCCCACTCCCACTGGGTCCGGAAGCAAGGCGTCGGATCGAGCCGGGGGTCCGGACCCCCCTGAGGCCGGCTCCCGAGCCCGCCCAGGCACCCGACGAAAGACCTCCGTCGGGAGGGGGAAGCCCGAACGACCGCGCCGGAATTCTCTTGGGAAGTCCGGGGCTCCTGCAAACGGGCTCTAAAGACCGCCCAAGGCTTCATACGAAGCTTTTAAGGCACACACTTCGGTTCCACCCACACCTGGGGGGCAGGGTTACGAGTCGCGTTCGAGTTCTGGCAGCTGTCGTTCTGAGCTTGATGTTGGGTGTCTCCGCGTTGGTCGTCCTGGTGCCGGGGGCACGGGCCGCCGTCCTACCTAGCCTCGTGGGCCCGAAGACAATCACGGTGGACGGCGACCCGAGCGACTGGAGCGGGACCGTACCCGCGGACAACACGGGAGCCGTGAGTAACCAAGAGTTCGTCTGGAATGACACCGCGGGCGACGACACGGGAGACGGAGACTACACATATCCCAAGGCGGGGGACCTGAACCGCACCGGTCTCTTCGACATCCGAGAGGTCCGCATCACGGCGAACATCTCCAACCTGTACGTCCTGATCAAGGTCGCGAACCTCAGCAACGCGTGGGGTGGCAGCGACGGATTCTCGACCGTCGCGGCCGTGCTCCTAATCGACACGACCCGGGACACCGCGGGCCAGCTGACCGCGAGGCCCAACGTGAACATCACGGCGGGCAAGGGATGGGAATACTTCGTGAAGATTGGTCAGACCGGCTGGCAAGCGGAGAACGCGAAGGTGTTCGACACCTCGGGGCACTGGGCCCCCATCGTCAACAGGGCGAATTCCGCGTTCAATTCGATTGAGGTTTCCGTGCCCTTGGCCTTCATCGGGAAGGATGGGTACGACATCAACCTTGCCACATGGGGTTTCATGTTCTTCTTGCAGAGCCATGCGGGCGAGAACCCCAACGGGTTCCGCGACGTTGTGGCGGCACGCTGGAGCCAAGACTGGGTGTTTGGCGGCGGCGCGGACCACAATAACGACCCCCAGATCGAGGACATCGCCTTCTCCTCGACCAAGGTCGCTCAGGAGGCCGAGCTGGCCAACTACACCGTGGACTACCCGACGACCATGGAGTCCTCCGCGAACGTGAGCTTCGATAACGTGGGCTTCGCGCCGGACACCACGCCGCCCCAGATCCTGAACCCGTCCGCGACGCCGACCTTCAACCAGGCGGACATCGGCTGGACCACAGACGAGCTCGCGAACACGACCGTCTGGTACGGGACCAACCCCACGCCGACGAGCCGGCGCGCCGTGGACGAATTCGTCACGAGTCACCTGGTGACGCTCTCCGGCCTCGACCCGCAGACGACATATTACTACCAAATCGAATCCTGGGACATCGCGGGCAACATGAACACCACGGCGGTCGGGAGCTTCACGACCCTGATCCTGCCGCCCGCGAACATCGCCTCGTGGGTCGGGAATACCTTTGTCTGGGAAGACACCCGGGGCGATGACACGGGGGATGGGAACTACGTCTACCCCAACGAGCCCACGGTCCGGTGGCAGGGACGGGGAGACATCTGGTTCCTCAACATGACCTTGGAAGGCAACTGGATCCACTACACGGTCAAGATCAACGCGAAGGCGGAGACGGAGTGGCGGCAGCGGATGGCCGGCTTCGTGATGTTCATCGACCAGGACCACATCGCCGGGAGCGGCGCCCAGTCCGTCAAGTTCGTCCAGCCGGAGTCGGATCCCGGGCATCCCCTGAACATCAGCGTGGCGCCGGAGTTCGCCTGGGAGTGGATGGTCCTGGCGACCTTCCAGAACTACAGCGAGTTCACGCTGGGCGACTACCGGGGCGAGATGATCCTTCGGGACAGCGCCTTCGACCCCGGTACGAATACGTACCATCTCGATTACATCAGCACGTCGAGATCCGCGTCGCTCTATCCAGACGCGGGCATGGTCCAGTCCACGGTCGGCGGCACCCAGCTCGACTTCTGGCTGAACCGGACCGTGGTCGGGACGTCCCTGAACTGGACCTACGTGGCCCTCGGCGCCCTATATGATGACGCCGGAGCCGGCTGGCCCAGCGGAGGCATCCGCCAGGTCCGCCCGTCCGCGGCCACCTGGGAGGGCGGCGGGTCCAACGGCCTCATGAACCCGAACGTCTACGACCTCGCCTTCTACCCGACGACCGCGAACCAGCAGACGGACCTGAGCCAGTACGTCTCCACGGGCTACACGAGCGTGACGAACGCGATGCAGGTCGACCTCTCCACGTTGTGGAACGAAATGCTCTCCGTCCAGAACGTGCTCGGCATCAGCACGTCCTCGTCCGTGAGCCAGGTGAATGCAGGAGAGAGCGCGGGCATCGCCGGCTTCGTGACCAACCGGAACAGCCCCATCGCGGGGGCCACTGTGACCTTGTCCGCCAGTCCCGCCAGCGCCGTGGACATCATCTCGCCAAACCCGACGACGACGAACGCCTTCGGGGCCGCCCTGTTCACGGTGCGCGGCCGCTCTGTCGCCGCCGACACGACCGTGACCTTGACGATGACGGCCCAGGTGGGCAGCGCGACCGTCACGAGCCAGATGAACCTCCTAGTGCTGGCGCCCGTGATCACCCACAGCTACGGGCTCTTCGCGTCCGCGGCCGACGGCGTCCTCGCGACGGGCGGGCAGACGACGGTCACCGCGGTGTTCACAGACAAGGGAGCGCCGGTCTCCGGCGCCTCGGTCAGCCTCCAGAGCAACAATGCGGTGCTGACTGTCGTCACGGCGAGCCAGACGACGAATGCGCAGGGCCAGGCTGTCTTCACGGTGAGAGCGGGCTACACGGAGACAGCTGTCGCTGCGACACTCGCTGGCACGGGCACGAATGGGACGAGCACCGCGACGGGCACTCTTTCCGTGACCGTATCGGCCTACGTGCACAGCTATTCCCTCGGCGGGTCTGCGAGCCCAACGATCGTGGCCGGGAGCGCAACGACGACGTTGACCTTCCAGGCACGCGACGTGGCCCAGCCGCTCGCGGCAGCGACCGTCGCGATTTCCCTGTCTCCGACCACCGGCTTTGACGTCGTCGGGGACATTTCGAAGACGACGGACACGAGTGGGCAGGTGACCTTCACCTTGAGGGCTAGGTCCGTGTCGAGCGATACCGCGGTCGTCGTGACTGCGACGCTGACGAACGGGACGGCGACCGCGACCGCGACGGTAATCGCCGTCGCCCAGGCGCCTCCACCGACCGCGCCGCCGACGCCACAGGCCGGCATCGCGGTGGAGGTGTTCGGTGGAGTGACCGCTCTCCTCGCAATCCTCGCCGTGGCCTTCGCGGCCCTCTGGATGAAGGCGAGAGGCGGACGGCCTCCCGAGAAGAAAGAGGAAGAAGGACCCGGGGACGTCTGAGTCCCCGGCTTTCCCTATTTTTGACTCGCGAAGCCGGGAGGGAGACGGATGCGGGAATCGGAGGTTCCGGCCGCACAGGACGAGAGCACTCGGCGAGCGTTCGCCTTCCTTCTTGCAGTCCTCGCCATCGCCTCCTTGCTCCTTGGTTTGCCAGGAAGCGTCTCAGGGATTTCCGCAGGCCCGCCGCAGCCCACGCAGATCATCAACCCGTTGAACCTCGCAATCCTGTGGCACATGCACCAGCCCCTGTACAAGAACACCCTGACCGGTCTGTACGAGATGCCCTGGGTGCGGGACCACACCTCCGAGGAATACCTCGACCACCCGAAAATCCTGATGCAGCATCCCTCGGTGAACGTCACCTTCAACCTCGTGCCCTCCCTGATCCTGCAGATTGAGGACTACGCAACGGGGGCCATCGACAACCACATCCAGCTCGCGCGAATCGACCTCGCCACGGCCACGCAGGACCAGCGGCGGATGATGGCCCAGGAGTTCATCCGCCTGGCCCCGTGGCACTACACGCGCAACACCACGGATGGGCGCATCGTGAACCCGTGGTACGACACCTATGCCGCGTTTCCCCGATTGAACTACCTGGTCAGCAAGGTGAGCCTGGACCCGTTGAGCCTGAACAACGCGGAGCTCCAGGACCTCGAGACGATCTTCTTCCTGCACCAGATTAGCGTCCCGTACGTGGAGGGGCAGTACGACCTCGCGGAAATGAACAACACGATCCTCGCGCTGCTCGGGAAGGGGACGGGCTATACCCAGGCCGACACGGAAGCGGTCATCGCGACGGAGCGAGCGATCATGGCCCGTGTCGTGGGCTTCTACAAGGGTGCCCAAGACCGCGGCCAGGCCGAGGTCATCACGACCCCCTTCTACCACCCCATCGCGCCGCTCCTCTTGGACAGCGTCGTGCCCTCGGAGGACGCGACCCACAACATCACGAAGGGGTCCTGGGCCAACGACACGCGCTACCAGTATGAGAACGCGACGGCCTTCTACGCGGCCCGCTTCGGGCGGCCGCCTCGGGGGGTCTGGCACAGCGAGCAGGCCGTCTCTCCCGACGTCATCCCTTACGCGGTCGATGCCGGGTTCAACTGGACGTCCTCGGACGAGGGCGTCCTCTGGAAGAGCCAGGTCTGGAACCAGACCGCCGGCCGGTATGAGACGGTCGGCCAGAGCCTGCTGAACCGCACGCGAGTCTACAACGTTACCGTCGCGGGACGGACGATGGACATCGTGTTCCGGGACACGGACATCTCGAACCAAGTGTCCTTCACGTATGGCGGGCTGCCCACCGACCAAGCCGTTGCCGACTTCATGCAGAGGCTCCTCGGTTTCCACGACAATCTGACCGACGCCCAGCGCGCCGACGGCCTCGTGACCCTCGCCGCGGACGGCGAGAACTGGATGTTCATGGCGGGCTACCCGAACGACGGCCGCGACTTCTTGAACCGCCTCTACGAGAACCTCACCCTGGCCCAGGCCGCGGGATGGCTCCGAACCTGGAAGATCGGCGACTTCCTGTCCCAGCCGGGTCGGGTCAAGGTGCCCCTGAGCACCCTGCGTGCGGGGAGCTGGATCGACGCGGACTTCCGCACCTGGAGCGGCGAGGAAGAGGAGCAGGTGGGCTGGGCCCGCCTGACAGCCGCGCGCCAGGCCGTCGTCGCCTTCACCCAGCAGACGGAGGGACGCAGCTTCGTGGATCCGACGAGCGGGCCCGCGGTGAAGCGGGCTTGGGAGGCCATCTTCGCCGCGGAAGGGAGCGACTGGTTCTGGTGGTACGGAGACGATCAGAGCTCCGGGGACGACGGCAAGTTCGACACCATGTTCAAAGCCCACCTCATCACGGCGTATCGGACGATCGGCGTCACGCCACCCATCGACATCACGGCGGTCTGGGGAGGGAACGCCACACCGACCCAGCCCGGGAATGTCACGGAGAGATCCCCGCCGCCGACAATCGACGGTACCGCAGGACCCAAGGAGTGGACCAATGCGACCGGCTGGACGAACACGACCAGCGGCGACATTCTCCAACTCAGGGGCTTCTACGCCTTCGCGGACGCCGCCTCCCTGTACCTTCGAGTCGATCTCAACGGGAATGCCACGGCCCTCCGCGGGACCACGGGTCGCGACGTCGACGTGTACCTCTCCAATCCCATCCGGACCGCCGAGCGGGACATGGAGGTGAACCTGAACCGCTACGGCGTGAACTTCGCGACGAAGAACGGCGGCTACCTGTTCAACTGGGCCGCGCGCTATCGCCTGCATGTGGTCTTCTCCCAATCCCTCTCCACGGGCGTCACACCATGGTCCCTGTTCACCGCCGAGGAGGGGCCGACCTACCTCGGGGACGGTGCGTGGACCTACAACAGCGGGAAGGACAACGGGGTGACGGTGGGCTCTGTGATTGAACTCCTCGTCCCGCTGTCCTCCCTTGGCCTCGGGCCCGGGGACCTCGTACGGCTCGTCGTCGTCACGTCGAACGGAACGAAGGACGTCGATATGCTGCCCTCCGTCCTCGCGGGGCCTGGCGAGGTCCGCGTGCTCGTCCCGAGCGCAGGGCCCCCCATCGCGATCTTCCCGGACCCGATCGGTGATGACGTCGGGGATGGGGACTACACGTATCCCCAGTCCCCCGACTACCGCTGCAGCGATGGCAGCCACTGCGAGAGCAAGCTCTACGATTTCACCTACTTCAACATCTCCGACGCGCCCACCTCCGTCACATTCACCGTCACCTTCGTGGACATCGGGATGAACCAGTGGAGCGGGCCGAACGGCTTCTCCTACCAGATCGTGAACATCTACGTCGACACGGACCGGGTCCCCGGCTCCGGGAACCTGGCCATGCTCACGGGCCCCAACGCCGAGGTCACTCCGGACTTCGCATGGGAGGCCGCGATCCAGGCCGCGGGCTGGAGCGACGCCCGCACCTTCGTCACCCGTGATCCCGCGGTCTCCCAGCGGCTCCAGTCCGGCCTCCTCGTGAGGCGCGTCCCAGGAACGATGAACGTCGAAATCACGGTCCCCAAGGCCCTGCTCCCCGCGGGGGACCCGAAGAACTGGGGCTACGTCGTCGTCTCCGGCTCCCAGGACGGCTTTGGACCCGGATGGTGGCGGAACGTCGCCGCCATCGCCGGCATCTGGGTGTGCGGTGGGGCCGGCCAGTCCGGGATTCCGCCGGGCTACCACTCGCGGATCTTCGATGCGATCACGGCGTCGGGCACGAGCCAGACGGCGGCCCTCGCCAGCTACACGGCCAGCAACGTCGCGAAGGTGCCGGGGGTCATCGTGGTAGTCAAGGCTCCCGGGACGCCGACGGTGAGGGTGACCCCTGCGGCGCCGTGGAACAAGGGTCAGATCGTGACCCTGAACTGGACCGCAACGCCGAATCCGGACACCCTCTATCCGATTCAGACCTATGATGTCAGCGTGTTCTACAGCGCGACGGACAACATTCTGAATCTCCAGGGGACGAACCGCACCCAGACCGCCTTCACGGTGTCGAAGGAGCTGAACATCACGATTCGGGTGACGGCCTACGACGGCTTCGCGACCTCGGCGCCCTTCGTCGGGAAGTACGAAGTCCTGAGATCGCCGCCGCCTCCCCCCGTCAACCATGCGCCCGTCCTCACGAACGGGACCCTCGAGCCGGGCCAAGGGGACGAGCGGACGGTCTTCCTCTTCTCCGTGCGCTACGTCGATGTGAACGGCAACGCGCCGAACGTGTCCCTCCTGATGGACGGAACGCCCACGTCCATGGTCTACATCGGGGGCGACAACGGCACGGGGGCGATCTTCCGGCTGTCCTTACGCCTCCCTGCGGGGGACCACGTGTACAAGTTCCGGGCGGACGACCGCCAGGGGACCGCGAACTCCACCGTCGAGACGCAGGAGTTCCATCTTACGGTGGCCTCCGGCGGCGTGCCGGCGGCCCTCGTCGCAGGCGCGGGTCTTGGAGCGGCAGCGGTAATCGCCGCGGCCACGTACCTCGTGTGGCGGAGTCGCCGTCCTCGCAAGACGGCGCCGGAGGAATCTGCGGAGAAGTCTCCCGAGGAACCGGGGACCGGCAAGGAAGGAGGTGTCTAGATGGAACGCAAGAAGCTGATCGCAATCATCGCAGTCGTCGTCGTGGTCGTGGCGGCGGTCTCGCTGGCAGCCGTTTACCTGATAGGCGCACCTCCGACCCAGGAGCCCACTCACGTGTACGCGGTCGAAGGTGACTCCGAGTGGTTCGAGCTCCCCGCGGGAGTGGGGACGAACGTATCCGCCCTGGTGACGGACAATGGGGCGCCCCTCTTCGGGATCCGCGTGAATGTCACGGTGAGCCCGAACACGGAGGGCTCTCTTTCCTCCACGAGTGCCATGACGGGCACGGACGGGATCGCGCGGTTCTCGTACCTCGCCTACAACCGGTCCGCGAACTCCTCCTTGACCTTCACTTTCCGGGGTGTCGTCGGAGGCGCCGAAAGGACGGGTGCCACGGAAGTCCGCCAGCTGGGCATCGGCTGGCAGTCCGCGACGGCGCGGGCGAAAGGTGTCGTCTCGCGTTCCTCCGACCGGCTTCCCATCGCGAACGCGACGGTTCAGGTCAACCTCCGCAACATGACTGGGCTCCCCCCGAACACCCTGAGCTTCTACTCGAACAACTCGGACGTCCAGGGCCGGTACCTCGTGAAGGACGTCCCGGTCCGCGAGGCCTTCATCCAGATTGTGAAGACGGGCTTCCACTCCCAGCGGCAGAACCTCACCCTCGCGGCGGGAAAGAACACCCGCGTCGACTTTGTCTTGGAGCAGCTGACGGGCAAGGTCCTCACCGTCTGGCACACGTACTCGGGGAAGGAGGAGGACGAGTTCCTCAAGATGGTGGACCGCTACCGCGTCACGCGGCCCGACCTCAACGTCGTCGTGGAGTTCCAGCCCTTCGCGGGCGCGCCGGAGAAGTTCGTGGTCGCCGCGACCGCGGGGAACGCGCCGGACGTGATGCGCTTCCAGAACGACCGCCTCGGCGAGGTCGCCAAGCTCGGCTACCTCGAACCTCTGGACTCCCGCCTCGACCCGGCGACGATTCAACGGTTCACGCCTCAGACCCTCTCCGCGATGCGGATCGAAGGCAAGATCTACGCTCTCCCCGTGACCCAAGACCTCCTCGCGGTCATCTACAACAAGGCCCTCTTCCGCGCCGCGAACGAGAACCTCCCGAACGACAACTGGACGACGAACGACCTCATTCGCATCGCGACGAACCTCACCACGGGGGGCAAGTGGGGTTTCGTGACCCCACAGACGAACGCGTTCTACTGGTTCCCGTGGCTCGCCGGATACGGCGGCGAGATCTTCACGGTCCCGGACACGAGCCCGATCTCAGGCGATCCGGACGTCGGCCTGAACACGCCGGAAGCCGCGCGCTCAGTCCTCTTCATGCAAGGACTCGATAAGGTGCACCACCTCATGTTCGCGAACCCGGGGGAGGACCCCATGCTGACCGCCTTCCTCTCCGGCCAAGTCGCGATGATGACCACGGGGCCCTGGAACATCCCGGCGGTCCAGCGCGCGGAGATCGACTTCGGCATCGCGCTCTATCCCATCGTCTCCGACACCGGGCTGCGGGCGAAGCCCGTCCTCGGCGTGAAAGGCTTCGGGATCTGGAAGCTCAGCAGCGTGAAGGACGACGCCTTCGACTTCCTGAAGTTCATCACCGCGCCGGACCAGCAGAAGATTTTCGCCCTCGGCGACGGCGTCGTCCCCGGGACGAACGACCTCCCCACGGCCCAGGCCGCGTTCACGGACCCGGACATCCTGGCGAACCCCATCATCTCCCGGTTCCTGCTCCAGGCCACGTACTCGTCGGAGTTCCCCTCTCGCCCCGAGATGGCGAACGTGTGGGGCGCCATGACGGACGCCCTGACGTTCATCTACACGAATGTGGACCCGACGGCTGCTGGCGCCGTGACCCAGGCGCAGACCATCCTGACCGAGAAGGAGCAGTTGATTTACGGCTGACCCGATGGACCCGCATGCCTCGACCGCCCCGAGAACCCTGAGGCCGGCCCGCATCGCAGCGACCTCGCTGGTCCTCGCCCTGGCGGTCCTCGCATCTCTGGGGACGACCCACGCCCAACCGGCGACGCCCGTCGGGCTCCGTGTCGCGGACGTCGGGGAGTTCTCCGTCAACGTGACCTTCGGGCCGAGCCCGACCTCCGGGGTCCAGGAGTACCGCCTCTATGTGAGCGACGCGAACGGGACCACGGTGGACGGACTCCATGTGCCCGCGGGCGTGTCCACGATCTTCGGCAAGGTCTACGACCAGGTCTTCACGACCGCGCCGGCGAACGTCTCCCGGCTACAGCCGGCTACGTACCGTCCCTTCTGGTTCCGGAACGCGACAACATCCGACTGGACCCTCGGGTACGAGTCGAACTACACGAAGTACGTCCCCTCGGACTTCACGGCCCTCGCGTACCGATTCACGGGCTTGGCTGCGAACGAGACCGTGTGGCTCGCGGTGACTGCCGTGGGGCCCGGCGGGGACGAGAATCCCTCCGTGAGCCCGGTCCCCGCGGTCCCCCTGGCCCAGGCCCTCCCGGAGAAGCCCCGCAACGAGGGGATCTACCTCACCTGGGCCCTGATCCTCGTGGTCGTGCTCCTCGCAATCGTCTGGCTTTCCCGCCACGAGAGCCGCCGGAACCGCCGCGCCTACTTGTACATCCTCCCGCCGCTCCTCGGCCTTGCCGCCCTCACCTTCTATCCCGTAGCCTTCGGCTTCTACATCAGCTTCACGGACCGCATCGGGGAGCAGACTCCCTCCTTCGACCTCATCGGCCTCGCGAACTACGCGCGGGTGTTCGTCCAGCCGGACTTCGTCATGGTGGCCACCACGACCCTCGTGTGGACCGTCGTGAACGTCGTCCTCCACGTGTCCATCGGGCTCTTCCTCGCGGTGCTCCTGAACCGCCGCATCCGTGGCCGGGTCACCTACCGAGCCCTCCTGCTTCTCCCATGGGCCGTCCCCTCCTACATCACGACCCTTGCCTGGCGGGGGATGTTCGAGACGCACCAGGGCCTCGTCAACGCCCTCATCGGGCCTCTGGGATGGCAGCTGCTCGGCTGCAACGGCGCGTGCCAGTGGCTCACGGCGACGAACTCGCCCCTGCCCCTCATCGCGGTCATCGTGACGAACGTGTGGCTCGGCTTCCCCTTCATGATGATGGTCTTCTCGGGCGCGCTCCAGGGAATCCCTGTGGAGCTCTACGAGGCGGCGGATGTGGACGGCCTGAGCGGCTGGCAGAAGTTCCGGCACATCACGGTGCCCCTCCTCAAGCCCGCGATCGTCCCCGCGTCCCTCCTCGGGTTTATCTGGACCTTCAACATGTTCAACGTGATCTACCTCATGACCGCGGGCCGTCCGCCGGTTCCGGGCATGCGGGCGGGCGTGACGGACATCCTGATCACCTACGTCTACCGCGTCGGGTTCCAGCCTCCCTTCGAGCAAGGCTTCGCGGCAGCGTACAGCGTCGTGATCTTCTTCATGCTCCTCGGCTTCGGCCTGTTCTACTCGCGATACACGGGCGCGATGGAATCCCTCTCGGGAGGCCCCGCGCCCACACCGAGGGTCAAGCGGGCTGCGCCCCGCTCCATCGGCGCTCACCTCAGGAGACTGCGGTGCTTCTGGAGTGTGCGCGTCTCCAGCCCAACTCGAACGGCCATGGGATCCGACCAGCCCGAGCACATCCAGGTACCGACACCGCTAATCCTTGCCCTGGCGGCCTTCGGAATCTTCGAACTCTACTATGGCGTGAGGGCCTACCAGTCGATGCCGTTCTGGTTCATCGTGGACATCGTGCGCGCGGCGTGGTTCTTCCTCGTGGGCCTGGGCCTTGTCCTCGGTGCGGCGGGCCTGGCCCTGCGGCAGCGGGCTGGGCGGCGCCTCGTGGCGTGGACTCTCGTCCTCCAACTCCTCGGCTCCCTCCTGGTGTTTCTGGGGTCGCCAGGCAACCTCGTCAATCTGCAGGTCTTGGCCGGCGCAGCCCTCCTAGCCCTGGTCGTCCGACTAGCGACCGAGTACACGGTGGACCCCGATCCCTGGACCGCCTTCCTCGACCGGGTCCGGACGGTCGTGCCCCGGTCCGAGGTGAGCCTCGCGCGTCGGTCGCGCTCCAACCGATGGACGAACATTGCGGCCCATGTTATCCTGATCCCATTCACCCTGCTGACAATCCTCCCCATCCTCGTCGTCGCCGGGACCGCCTTCGGGAAGTTTCCCGCGATGGCCCTCCAAAATGTGCCTTTCCTGCGAGACGTCCTCTTGCCCGGCCAGGCGCTGCCAGGCTGGACCCTCGACAATTTCGCCAACATCTTCTATGAAAGCCGGTTCTTCCTGTGGCTCCGCAACAGCATCCTCGTGTCCGCGGGGACCACGGCGGTCGGGTTGCTCCTCGCCACGACGGGTGCCTACGGGTTCTCGCGGTTCGAGTTCCGCGGGAAGCGGGGGAGCATGCTCTCCTTCATCGTCGTCCAGATGTTCCCGGGGGCGATCATCCTCATCCCCTACTACGTGCTCATGTACCAGCTCGGCCTCATCAACTCCCTCATCAGCCTCGTGATCATGTACAGCGTGACGGCCCTGCCCTTCGTCCTGTGGTTCCTGAAGGGCTTCTTCGACACGATCCCCGTGGACCTCGAGGAGGCGGCCATGGTGGACGGGACGACCCGGACGGGAGCCCTGTGGCGGATTATCATCCCCCTCGCGAAACCGGCCATCGCCGTCGCCGCCCTGTTTTCCTTCCTCGCCGCCTGGAACGAGTGGCTCCTCGCCTTCACCTTCATGACGAGCAGCGACAACTACACCCTGCCCGTCGGCGTGAGCTCCTTCGTGAACCCGCCCCAGGTCTTCTGGAACGAGTTCGCGGCGATCTCCATCCTCGTGTCCCTCCCCGTTGCGGTATTGTTCATCGTTTTCCAGAAGTATCTCGTCTCGGGCCTGACCAAGGGAGCGGTCAAGGGGTGATGGGGTGGCGCGGGTGGATCTGGAGCACGTGCAGAAGCGGTACGGCGACTTCGTCGCGGTGAAGGACTTCTCCCTGAACGTGCGGGACGGCGAGTTCGTCGTGCTCGTCGGGCCGAGTGGGTGCGGCAAGACGTCGACCCTGCGGATGATCGCGGGACTCGAGGACGCGAGCGGGGGCTCCATCCGAATCGACGGCGAGGTCGTGAACGACGTGCCGCCCAAGGACCGGGACGTCGCCATGGTCTTCCAGAGCTACGCCCTCTACCCGCACATGAGCGTCTTCGACAACATGGCCTTCTCTCTGAAGGTGCGGCGGTTCCCCGGGGATGGTGGGGAGGGAGCGCCGTCCCTCCGCAAGCTGGACCGGGAGGAGATTGAGAAACGCGTGCGCCACGCGGCGAAGCTGCTCGGGATCGAGGACCAACTGACCAAGAAGCCCTCCCAACTGAGCGGAGGACAACGCCAGCGGGTCGCCGTCGGCCGGGCGATCGTGCGGAACCCGAAGGTCTTCCTCTTCGACGAGCCCCTCAGCAATCTGGACGCAAAGCTGCGGGTCGCGATGCGCGCCGAGCTCGCGAAGCTCCACCAGCTCCTGAAGAGCACGATGATCTACGTGACCCACGACCAGGCGGAGGCCATGACCCTCGGGGACCGCGTCGTGGTGATGGACAAGGGTATCATCCAGCAGGTGGACGACCCCCAGACCCTCTACGACCGCCCCAGGAACGAATTCGTGGCGGGCTTCATCGGTAGCCCGGCGATGAACTTCCTCGATGCGACGGTCGCAGCCGCGGAGGCCGCTGTCCATCTGGACTTCGGCGCCTTCCGCCTTCGCGTCCCGGATGAACTCGCGGCCTCTGCACGGGCCCACGCGGGAGAGAAGGTGGTTTTCGGGATCCGGCCGGAGGACCTCTACGACCGCCTCTTCGCCCAGGCCATGCGACCGGAGGCGACGGTCACCGCGCGGGTTGACGTCAAGGAACCCATGGGCTCCGATCTGTTCCTGTACTTGCGGGTGGGCGAACGGACGATCCACGCCCGGATGAACCCCGCGACGAGGGTCGATGTGGGTGGGACCTTGGACGTGTACGTGGACATGGGGAAGATGCACCTCTTCGACAAGAAGTCCGGCGACGCGATCATCTGAGCGTCCGCGCCGTGCGCTTCTCAGGAGACGAAGGCCTTGCCCGTCGCGAGGGACACGACCCCTTCGAGCGGGATCATGAAGTTGCGCGGTCGATGCTTCAGCTCGTACCGGAGTTCGTAGAGGGCCTTCTCCATCATCCATCCCCGGATGGCCTGGAAGGCCTCCTCAAGCCTCAATTCCCGGTAGAACATCGAGCAAGCGAGATACCGCCGGGAGAATCGAACCATGGCCTCGGTCTCCCAAACGAGCAATCTCTCCGCCACCGATCGGTTCCCCGCCGGCAGGCTCTGCCTGTCCATCATGCGCAGTGGCGCGGTCACGCCACCCGTGAGAGATTCCCGCCACACCGCTTGCTTCACGTAGGAGAAGGATCGGTTCATCGTCGCCACGTCGCGGAGAGGCGGAAGCTTCACGGACCGCTGTCCCACGGCCCGCTCGGGCTCGCCCTCGAAGTCGATGAAGCAGAGATGTCCATCCGGTCTTGACCGGAGCACCTGGCCGAGGTGGAGGTCCGCGTGAGTCACGCTCTTGGGCGTGCCCACGCTGTTCTCGAGGGACTCCAACAGCTCTTCGATGGCCTTGCGATGGTCGAACAGCATTTCCCGAGATCGAATCGCGAGATTGGGGTCCACTCGGGCCGCCTCCTTCGAGTACCGCGCGAGGATTCGGAGGGAGTCTTCCAGGTTCGACATCGCTCCACGATACGCAGCCTGAGCGTCCTTCGGTGAGAAGGTCTCCACATGGAACGGACCCGGTCTCCGGTCGATGAGGGCCTCGTGAAGGGCCGCCGTCGCCTCGCCTAGGGCCCCCGCAAGATCCAGGCTCGTTCCTTCGAAGTCCGATCCCGCCGAAGGAGGGTGACTGAGCACAGCGCTCCATCCTTCCGTGAGCCACGTGAACAGGTCGTCGGCCTCGAGCCGCTCCGTGGCCACGCCGAGGACGAGCCGTTCCTTGCCCCGCCCCAGAGAGACCTCCCCGAGGAAGCGGGAGACATGGGGGAAGCGACGCCGATGGAGCCGCTCCAGGATCGCAGGCTCCCGATTGCCGGGATCCAGGAGCTTGTAGCTCTTGAACATCACCTCCCTGTCCGTGGTCGTGATTCCGAAAAGCAGGTTGGAGGAGTCGCCGCCCATGGGCGGCAACAGGGACCGGTAGGCGCCGAGGGACCCGCCCCGAAACGTCAGGGTGTCGCCCGCGTGCGTCCGGAGCTTCGCCCCCCGCCGAAAGCCGTCCACGAGAAACCTCGCGTAGCTCTCCCGACCCTCCGCCTCCGTGACGAAGAACCGCTCCGACCCGACGGCGAGGTCGAAGGCGTCCGGGTCCAGGCGCACGCTCGAAATCGATAGGGGGATGTGCAGGGGGACCGCGACCTTCAGCTCCTTCGCGACCGCGAGGAAGAGCACGACGGCCTCGTTTCCCGCTTCCGCGAGCAGGACACGATCCTTCACCGCGACTTCCGTCCGCATCCCAAGAGACTCACCGCACCAACGCCTCGATCGAAGCCACGAACGGAACGAGGAGGAGCGGCGGAGGGCCTCGCCGAGAAGATCGATGGCGCGCTCGAACCGCGAGGACATCAGGTCAGCGACCGGTACAGCTTGAGGGTCTTCCGTGCGATCCGGTCCCACGTGAAGTGTTGGAGCACACGGCGGCGGCCCTTCTTGCCCATCCGCCTCGCGAGATCGGGTTCCTCGAGGACCTTCGCGATGGCTCGCCCTAACTTCGCTGGATCTCTCGGAGGAACCAGGAATCCTGTCTCCCGGTCCACGACGACCTCCTTGATCCCGCCGACCCGCGTGGCCACGACGGGTGTCTCGCACGCCATGGCCTCCAAGTTGATAATCCCGAAGGGCTCGTAGATGGAGGGACAGGCGAAGACCGCGGCCTCGTTGTACAGGTTCACGAGGTCCGTGTCCTGGAGCATTTCGGGGATCCAGACCACGTTCGGCATATCCCGCACGGCTCGTCGCAGCTCCTTCTCGATCCCGGGCGTGTCCGGTTTCCCCGTGGCCAGGACGAGGGTCGTGCCCGCGGGTACGGAATCCATCGCGTCCACGAGATTGAAGACGCCCTTCTGGCGCGTCAGGCGGCCGACGAAGAACACGAAAGGCTTTCGGATTCCGAACTTCGCGACGCTCTCGGACCCGTCCTTCGGATGGTACTTCCCGGCGTCCACGCCGTTGTGAATCACGGCGACCCTCGATGCGGGAATGTCGTAGCATCGCAGGATGTCCTTCTTCATCTCCTGGGAGACGGCCACGACCGCATCGCAGTCCTCGAGGCCCTCCTGTTCCATCCACGCACTGAGCTCGTAGCCGGAGCCGAGCTGCTCCCGCTTCCAGGGCCGCAGCGGCTCGAGGGAATGGACCGTGGCCACGAGCTTGCAGCCGTACATGCGCTTGGCCAGGCTCCCCGCGAAGTTCGTGTACCAGGTGTGGGTGTGCACGATGTCCGCGTCCATGGGGTCCGAGACCATGTTCGCGTTGAAGGACAGGACCTCAAGGGCCTTCGCGATCCGCGGATCCGGCGACCCGAGCCCCCGAAGGGTCGGCCGATAGCGCCGCGTGGTGAGGCCCGGGAGGTCGGGGGGAGGCCCCTCCTCCAGGGTCCGCACCTCGACGTCCGCTAGCTTCGCCAGGGAAATCGCGAGGTACTTTGCGTGGACGCCCGCGCCGCCGTAGATGTTCGGCGGGAACTCCCACGTGAAGAGGGAGACCTTCATCCGGTCCGAGGTAAGCCCGCTCGGCGGCGATGAAGGTTCCGGTGGCGGCGACTCATGCCACGCGGTGCTCGCACCACTCCTTGTTCTCCCAGACCCCGTGGACCTCTCCGACGATGTGGCCCGTGTCCGCGGCAATCTCCTCTGCGCGCAAAGGAAAGTCCGGCCACTGGGCGCGGATCGCAGGGGCCGCCGCGAAAAGGGCCGCCCGCCGGACCACGTCGTACGCGGACCGGCTCGGCACGTCGGACTGGAGGGACGCGTGCCACGCCGCCTCCGTGGTCTCCCAGCCCGTCAGTCCCAGAAGCTCACCGAAGGCGTGCCGTTCGTACGCCTCGGGGAACTCGAGGACGGAGGCGCGGAGCATCCGGAGCAGCTTCGTCGCCCGTTCCTCGTCCCCCAGGCGACGGGCGGCCTCCGCAAGGTCCACGACGGCCTGGGAGAGGAGCGCGACGTTCTGGAAGGTGACGCGGGTGTCCGGATTGTCCCAGAACCTCGGGTCCGACCGGAGACCCATGAGCATGAGGAGGTATCCCCGCGCGAGTCGCCCCGCGAGGTCCACGTCGACCTTGCCCTCCAGGATGCGATCCGCGGCGCCCGCGAAGTCTACGTCCCCACGGCCGAACCCGCACGCGCGGTAGTGCGCCTCAAAGATGTGACGCCCGTATGCGACAGTCAGGCTGCGGAGGGTCTCAGGAATCCTCTGGACCCCAGCGTTGCGGAGGACGTGTTGGGCCGCGCGCCGGACCGCGGTCTCGATCTGCTCCGTGACCAGGGTGAAGGCGTGCTTCCAAAGCTGGGACAGGGGCTGGCCGCGGTGGTCCCGTGCGACGACGAGACCGTCCCATCGACGCAGGCCGGTCCACCGCGTGTCGGAGGTGTGGCCGCTCCCGAGTTGGTCATCGTAGTCGGACCAGCTCGAGAAGTCCACGAGCCGGACGGCCTCCGCCTCCTCGGGAGGACGTGGGGCCGCCACTCGGTCCCCCGCGGACCGCAGGGTCTCCACGATGGCGGCGAAGCGCTCCGCCTGGGCCGGGTTCGCGAGGAGGGACTCGAGGTCGCTCGCGACGAGGACGGAATCCGCGGCCCGCGCGGCCATGGTCCCGCAGAAGGCCGCGGGCTTGGAGACCCCGAAGGCGAAATCCCCGCTCAGCGCGGGATCGCGGGCCATGAACCTGAGGTTCTGCTCGGTCCGCCCCCAACCGTTCCCCGACCCCGAGCGGGCCTCGATCTGCCTCGCGTCCACCAAAAGGTGGACTCCACCGGCCAGGTCCGGGAGATCCTCGAGGTCGACCATAGCCCGGCGGGCTGAATCCCTGTAGCTCGCCATCGTCTCCGCGGAGTACGCGGCCTCCGGGAGCCACAGACCGATCGGACGGTCCTGGACCCGTCGCAGCAGGGGCGCGAAGAAGTCGATCATCAGATCGAACATCGCCGCTCGCTCGAGGGCATGGTGGTGCGGCAGGATCGCGTGGAAGGGTGGCGTAATCGCGAAGCCCGCCGCGCCCTTCTCGTAGGCGGCGAGGGCCCGCCGGTACGCATTTGCATCACGCTCGAGCAACCACACGAGGGTCTGGGGCTCGATGTCCACAGAGGCCGCGCCCGCCACATTCTCCAGGACTGTCCCCATGCGACCGTAGGCGTGGAGCACGGCGTCCGTCCAGTTCCCGCCCACGACGCGCTCCCCTCCGATCGTGTGGGCCACGGGGGAGCGCCGCTCCTCGAACCGCTGCGGCCGGAGCGGGTCCGGCTCGAGCCACCGCACGACGTCCCCGGGCTGGTATCCGTGGAAGTGGAAGGACACGACGGCCACGGGGGGTCAGCCCTCCCTGGACCACCAGGCGAGGTCGAGGTCCGCGAAGGGGGCGTCCCGCGCCTCCACCTCCGCGAGCCACGCCTCGTCCTCGGCCACGAGGTCGCCGGCCACGGCCTGGCGAGCCATTTTCGCGAGGCGCTCGAAGGTTTCGAAGTGGAGTCTCGCGCGGGCCTGGGCATAGTCCCTCGCCGCGACCGTCGTGATCAGGAAGGGCCAGTCGGAGGATTCGAGGAGCAGCAGCTCCCGCGCGAGCTGCCACGCAATCCGGCGGAGGACATCCCGATCACTTGCGCGCAAGGACGGCAAGAGCTCGAGGAAGGCGTCCTCGGCGGAGTACACGAGCTCCCAGACCCACCGCGTGTCGTCGTTGAGCCACATCCAGTGATGGCCCCCCTGGCCCCAAGAACCCTCTGGGAGCGAGATCGGAGTGCGCGGCGGCGTCCGCTCGAGGGCCTCGGACGCGGTCGTCGCGACGATGTCGTCCTCGAGATTCCTCAAGACGGCGTCAAGCCACCGGGGCCCCTCGAACCACCAGTGGCCGAAGAGCTCCGTGTCGAAGGGCGCCACGACGACGCCGGGCCGTCCCCTCGCGCCACGGAACTCCAGGAGGGTCTCCCGCACGACGCCCGCGAAGTGGTCCGCGTGGGCCCGCACGCGCTCCTCCGCCGCGGCCGGGTCGTAGAGGATCTTGTCGTCCAGTGGCAGCCGCCGGTCCGTGATCCGCCAGTAGCGCAGTCCGCCCGTCGTCCTCTTGCGGTGGAACTCCAGGTAGGCGCCGTCCCCCGGGTACCCGTAGTCCGCGCTCCATACCTGGACGCTCGACCGCGGGTCGCGGGCGAAGACGGCCACCCGATGCCCGCCCGGGGCCGCGAGGGCGTGGACCTCGTTCGGGGACAGCCCGCTTGCAGGCCGCGCCGCGTCGAGGCGCCGCTCCCGCACCAGATCGTCATAGGACCCAATGGGCGCTCCCCCGGCGACGAGGTGGGTGTCCACGAAGAAGTACTCGAGGCCCTCTCGCGCGGCGGGCTCCTCGAGCCCGGACCTTGTCCAGGTCTGCGAGGCCCCCGCGGGCCGGGACCACGGTCCCTTCGGACGGTAGGCGCATTCGGGCAGCCAGATCCCGCGGGGCCGCCGCCCGAAGTGACGCTGATACGATGCGACTCCCGCGCGGATCTGCGCGCGGATCGATTCCTCCCGTCCCAGGAGGGGCAGGTAGCCATGGGTCGCGGCGGAGGTGATGATCTCAATGCGGCCGGCGTCCTGCAGCCGCCGGAAGGCGGCAACGAGGTCCCCTCCGTACCGATGCAGGAAGTCCTCCCGTGCCTCCTCGTAAAAGCGAACCCAGAAGGCCGCCAGATTCGCGGCACGGTCTGCCCCCTCCGTGCGGAGTTCCTGTACGTCCCTCTGGGCGAGGGCGATCCGGCCCTCGAGGTAGTCCGGGAAGGTCTCGCGGAACCGAGGGGAGGCAAGCATCTCCGCGAGGACCGGCGTGAGGCCGACCGTGAGGTGCGCGAACCGGCCCTCGGACTCGAGGCGCTCCAACATGCGGAGGATCGGCAGGTAGCACTCCGCGGCGGCCTCGTGGAGCCAGTCCTCCCCATGGGGCCATCGGCCGTGGCCCAGGACCCAGGGCAGGTGGCTATGGAGGACGAAGACGACGGAGCCGAGGGGTTCGTCGGTCAACGAGACATCCCAAGACGACGCCCGTGCGCCGGGGCCGCACGTCGGGATGAATCCGATGCGGCTAAACCTTTTGCGCATCCTTAAGTAACGACATCGACCATCGGCCGGCGGTTTCCATGAAGATTCTGTTCGCCTCTGCGGAGGCGTACCCCCTCGCGAAGGTCGGCGGCCTGGGCGATGTCGGGGGAAGCCTCCCGAAGGCCTTACGGGCCTTGGGCCACGACGTGCGGATCGTCCTCCCGAAGTACGGGATGGTCCGGGATGTGAAGGAGGATCTCGGGCCCTTTGACGTGACGATCGGCGGCGGACCTCAGCCCGCGGCCCTGCGCACGTCGAGCATCGACGGCGTGCCCGTGTACCTCATCGACAAGCCGGACCTCTATGACCGGCCGAAGGTCTACGAGTACGAAGACGACGGGGAGCGCTTCGGCTTCTTCTGCAAGGCGATCCTGGACCTCCTGCCCGCCGCGGGGTTCTGGCCCGACGTGATCCATTCCAACGACTGGCACTCGGCCCTCGCGCCCGCCTTCCTCAAGACCCTCTACGCGGGAGACCCGCGGTACCGCCGCATCAAGACGGTCCTCACGATCCACAACCTGCAGCATCAGGGTCTCTTCGGGCCGGGGCTGTTCGATTGGACCGGCCTTCCTTCCGACGCCTGGAGCCCCGAGGGCGTGGAGTTCTACGGCCAGCTGAACTTCATGAAGGCCGGCATCGTCTACGCGGACTTGGTGAGTACGGTCAGCCCGACCTACGCGAGGGAGATTCAGACGGAGGAGTATGGGGGCAAGCTCGACGGCCTCCTACGCTCCCGCGCCACCAAGCTCTCGGGAATCCTGAACGGAATCGACTACGACGTCTGGAATCCGGGGAAGGACAAGTACATCGCCCAGAAGTACACCAAGACGACCGTCGAGAGAAAGGCGAAGAACAAGGCGGCCCTCCAGGCGGAAGCGGGCCTGCCGCGGGATTCGAAGGCCCCGCTCCTGGGCATGGTCTCCCGCATCACCGAGCAGAAAGGCCTGGATATCCTGATCTCCGCGTTGCCGAAAATGCTCGAACGTGGGGCCCACGTCGTCGTTCTCGGCGCTGGCGAGGCGAAGTACGAGGCGCCCCTCGCAGAGCTCACGAAGAGAGGCAAGAACTTCATGGCCTACCTGAAGTACGACGAGGCCCTCGCCCACCGCATCTATGCCGGCTCGGACTTCTTCCTGATGCCGTCGAGATTCGAGCCGTGCGGATTAGGCCAGATGATCAGCCTGCGCTACGGCACGGTGCCCATCGTCCGGGCGACCGGCGGCCTCTCCGACACGGTCCTCGATGTGAACGAGGACCCCAAGAGAGGGAACGGGTTCGTGTTCCGCGACTACTCACCCGAGTCTCTCTTGGACGCCACGCGCAGGGCCATGGAGTTCCTCCGCGGGAAACGCGGGTGGAAGGGCCTCCAGCAAAAGGCGATGGCGGCGGATTACTCTTGGAGAGCGTCCGCGGAACAGTACGTGCGCTGGTACAAGCGAGCTTTGAACTCCTGAGACAAGTCTGCCATCTTCCCGTCGGAGCCACGCTCAGGCAGTGACGGTCGGCAGCCCAACCGTCACTGAGCGTTCCGGAGGTCCTTCCATTGCCGAGAATCCGAGCAACCAGTGGCCTCCGAGAAAGCGTCCGCGAAGGGCGAGGGTGCACGGCTTACCCCTGGAGGACACCGACCACCGCTTCCCATGCAGGTTGGCCTTCTAACTCCGGCCGGTGGCGCTCGAGGACGGGCGCCGCCGTCCGCTCCGCGATGCCGCGGGCCGCCCGCGGCCCGATGATCTCAGCGTACCCCCGGACGACCGCCGAGAGGCCCTCCAAGACCATCTCCTCCCCACGGTCCGTCGCGGGCACCGCCTCCGGGCGAGCGGCCGACGGGGCCGGGCGCCCCGCCCAGGCGAACGCAATGTAGAGCTGAGCGAAGCCGAGGGCCATCAGGACGAAGACGGCGGCGTGGGTAAGGTCCAGGAAGAGGTCGGAGGCCTCCCCCCCCGGGCCAGACGCCGAGGTCGACGAGGGCGTCGGCGACGATGTGGGGGACCCACAGGGCCGAGCCGGCGGCGAGGAACGCGAAGGCCCGGCGAACGCGGGATTCCGTCCGCAAGTAGGACAGCGTCGCGAAGGCGGCCACCGCGATGGACAGGGACACGCTCACGGAATGGCTTACGATGCTCACGGCGGACGACATGGGACCGCATTCGGCGCCGTGTGGCATAAGAGTGTCGGCGGCAGCGCGGGAGAGAGCCTTCGGAGCCTGCTCCCTACGCCGCGCGGGCGCCTAGGCGGTTCGGCGGTCCCGCGTACGCACGGGGAACCGGCCGTAGGCCTCGTGGATTCCCTGAACGGAGCCCAGGGCGACGAGGACGTACCGCACCTCCGTCCCTGCGACGTACACGACGACCCGCGTCGTCGGATCGATGGCGATCGAGACGTAGCGCCCCTTCCGGTCCTCCATGAACGCGGTCTCGTCCACGACGAGGACGTCGGGCAGGTTCCCCCTGCGGAACATACCCGCCAGGGAGTGCCCGAGCCGCTGGACCTACGCCCAGACGACCCCGTGGCTCCTCCGGACCCGGTGTTCCAGGAGGTCCGAACCCGACGCAGGGAGGGGGAGAGTGGGAGTGGAGACGGCGCGGTCACGCAGCACGTCCAGGTGGCCGTCCGAAGATTGCATCTTCCGCCTTGCAGGCGGCCTCATCGGCACGGAGGTGCAAGCACGGGGAGGAGGCTGGCACGTTGTGTCGTTAATCTGCGGTCCGCCAACCGTCTCCGATACCTGACTCATTCTTCCAGGTTGAAGACGATCGTCTTCAGCTCCGTCATCTCGTCGACGCTGTATCCGATGCCCTCGCGGCCGATTCCGCTCGCTTTGCTCCCGCCGAAGGGGAAGTAGCCGACGCCGTGGCGGGGATGGTCGTTCACGGTGAGCTCGCCGACGCGCAGGTCCCGCGCAATCCTCCAGACGCGCCGGTAGTCGTTCGTGAACACGCAAGAATCCAAGCCGTACTTGGACATCTTGCTGATCTCCAGGGCCTCCCCCTCGTCCTTGATGCGGATGACGGTGACCACGGGACCGAAGGTCTCCTCGAAGGCCACCTTCGCCTCGAGGGGCACTTGGTCGAGGATCGTGGGCTCGACATAGCAGCCATGGGACGCACCGCCGTGCACGAGCGTCGCCCCGTTCCGCACCGCGTCGTCGATGAGGCCCTTCACTCGCGCGGCGGCCCACCGGTTGATCAGGGGGCCCACGCGCACGCCGTCCTGCCGCGGATCCCCATGGCGCCACTCCGCAATCCTCTCCGCCAAACGCTCGACGAGGCGATCCGCCACGGACTCCATGACGAGGACCGCCGAGATGGCGTCGCAGCGCTGGCCCGCGTTCTTGAGAGATCCCTCGAGACATTTCTCCGCGGCGAGGTCCAGGTCCGCGTCGTCAAGGACGATCGCCATCCCTTTCCCACCCAGCTCGAGATGGAGCTTCTTGATCCCCGCCCCCCGCGCGATCGCCTCCCCCACCTCCGAGCTGCCGGTGAAGGAGACCATCGCGACCTTCGGGCTGGCCGCGAGGGTTTCCCCCACATCGGCGCCGTGGCCCGTGACCACATTGAAGGCTCCCGAGGGAAGGCCCGCCTCCTCGAGGACCCGTGCGAACAAAAGCATGCTGAGGGGCGTATCGCTCGCGGGCTTCAGGACGACCGAGTTGCCCGCAAGGAGCGCGGGAATGGCCTTCGCGGCGGCGATGAAGAGGGGATAGTTGAAGGGGCAGATCGCCGCGATGACGCCCAAGGGGACGCGAGCGACGATGGCCGCGCGGCCCCTCGTGTCCTTCGCCCACTCCCCCGGGATGAACTCACCGAAGATCTCCCGGGACTCCTGCGCGGCCAGGTGGAGCCGGTCGGCCGTGGCCTGCACCTCGCCCTCCGCATCCTTCCGCGGTTTCCCGGCCTCCGCCATGAGGACGCGGACGAAGTCCTCCCGTCGCGCCAAGAGGAGCTGGCGCGCCCGATCCAGGAGCTCGATCCGGTCCACGCCTGCCACGGACTGCATGGCGCGGTAGCCCGCGAGGGCGGCGTCGATGGCGGCCTCGGCGTCCGCCGCGGAGGACTCGGGGACGCGGGCGATGACGGAGTCGTCGATGGGCGTGTCCACGTCGAATGTGCGGCCGCCGCTCGGATCTACCCATAGGCTGTGAATGAACATCTTGAACGCAGGGAGGCCATCCCGCATCTCGTAGACGGGGTCGAAGGACGACGAGAGGGTGCCGAGCATATCCCAGACCGGATTCACATCGGTCCGCAGGGCATGAAGCTACCGCCCCTCATGGAACCGAGCTCGGGACCTTCACGTCCCCCCGCAGGAGGGCGGCGGCATCCTCCGGAACGACGGGGTTGATGTAGAAGCCGGTCCCTCGCTCGAAGCCCGCGATCTCGGTGAGCCGCGGCGTGATCTCGAGATGCCAGTGGTACCGCATCTCCTTCCGGTCGCAGGGGGCCGTGTGGATGTAGTAGTTGAAGGGTGGGTCGTCCAGGAGGCGGTGCATCCGACCTAAGACATCCTTCGTCATCCTCGCGAGGGGCGTGCGCTCCCCGTCCGCGAGGTCCTCGAAGGCCATCTCGTGAGCCTTGGGCAGGATCCAGGTCTCAAAGGGAAAGCGGGCCGCGTAGGGGGAGAGGGCGAGGAAGGCTTCGTTTTCCGCGACGACGCGCGTGCCCTCCTCGAGCTCCGTCTCCACGATCTCACAGTAGAGACAGGATCCGCCTGTGGTCTCGTAGAAGCGGTGGACCGCGTTCACCTCCTCCATGATGCGGCGAGGCACGATGGGCGTCGCAATGAGCTGAGAGTGGGGGTGGGAGATGGACGCGCCCGCGCGCTCCCCGTGGTTCTTGAAGATCAGGATGTACTTGAAGCGCTTGTCGCGGATCAGGTCGAGGTACCGTTGCTTGTAGGCCGTAATCACCTCTTGAACCTGAAAGTCGCTGAAGTTCGCGAGGTGGCCGTCGTGCTCGGGGGCCTCCACGATGATCTCGTGGGCTCCCACCCCGCTGACGCTGTGGAAGAGCTGGTTGACCCTCCGATGGACCTCGCCCTCGCTCGTGAGTGCGGGGAATTTGTTCGGGACGCACCGGATCCACCACCCCGGGGAGTTCGGGGGACCTTCCCTCCGATACGCCAGCAGCTCCGGCGGCGTCATGTGCTCGTGGCCGTAGCAGAAAGGGCACTTCTCCGGGTCCGTGGGCGTGCTGCGGATACGGAAGTCCCCGGGGCGCTTCGAGCGGGCGGGGGAGATGACCACCCAGGTGTCCGTGACGTAGTCCTTCCGTAGCTCGGGCATGGGACGGCCTTGGCCAGATTCGGGCTCGGATGAGGGCCTCCGTATTTTAGGGTTCTGTCCCGGGAGCAGGATGCGAGAACGACCGCGGCGCGGGGTTTGTTCCGGCAGGAGGGGATTCGACATCCCTCTGACATCCGGCGACCGCGTGTCTCCGGAGAAACTTTCGGACCGGAACGCGGTCGCTGGCGCCATCGCAGGGACGTCGAGGAGTCGCAAGCCGGCGACCTTCGGAGACCGGAGGTGCGCGCACCCCGCCGTCCCGGCGGTCGGGGGCTCAGAATTCTTTCGGGAAGCTGCGGGCCGTCAGCACGATGAGGTTGAGCGGCCCCATGAGTCGCATCGCGTCCGGCATGGAGCCGGCAAGGCGGATCCTGCCCGTCTGGATGAGCTGGTCGATTTCCCACTCCCCCTTGCATAGCTGGACCCAAGTCTTGTACGGCCCTTCGAGTCGGAAGTCGGCGGGCACTTCGGTCGTGACCTCCTGAGTCGACACCCTCCCGTCCTCGATGGAGATGAGGAAAGACTTCTGGCGATCGCTGGCCGTGCAGTTGATGCGGAGATGCTGGCCCTTCATCTGGCGACCCCAGTCCTCGTCTGCGTTCAGCCTGCGCGCGAGCTCTTCGAAGAAGCCGGCCGTGTAGAACTGAATCGCCGACTGGGCCATGGTCCATCCGAGGCGGTCGGGGACCAAATACCCTTCGTCTGTACCACATATTCCAATCGTATCGAGCACACACGGCCTCCCAGCGTCCTTCAGAATCGGTAGAGGATCCCGTCGCGCTGCACCTTGTTCGCGATGACCACAAAGGCGATGGACTGGGCGAGGATCAGGGTCGAGGCTGCGTTCGCCTCCGGCGTCGGGATGTGCTTGGACAGGGTGGCCCGGAAGAGCACGGGCAGGGTGTTCACCCCGCCGCCCTTGAGGAACAGCGTGACCACGACCTCGCTGAAGGAGAAGGTGAAGGATAGAAGGCCTGCAGACACAATCCCGGGCCAGATGTTCGGGAGGGCCACGCGGAGGAAGGTCGTGACCTCGTCCGCCCCGAGGTTCATCGTCACTTCCTCGATGGACCGGTCGAACTCCCGCAGGCTGACGATGAGCACGACGATGACGATCGGGATGCAGAAGGTCGCGTGCCCCACGATGATGGACGCGTACCCGAAGTCCCACGTCACCCCGAGATAGGGCCACAGGTAGGCGTCGTTCAGGAACCGGAGGAATCCTCGGACCTCGGCCTATCAGGTCACCCAATCCCGCAAGATCCGGCGCATGCCCCTTCGCAGGTGCTGGCTCACCGTGTTGCGGCTCAGGCCCGTGAGGTCGGCGATCTTCTGCAGGTCTGCACGGGCGGGGATGTCGAAGTAGCCGAGATTCCACGCGAGACTCAGGAGTTCCCGTTGACGCGGCGTAAGGTCCGCGCCCGCCTCCCGGCCCAAGCGGATGCCCTGGCGGCTCTTCAGGCGCCAGCGGACGCCGAGCCCACCCAAGAGGGTGAAGACCTCCTTCTCCGTGGTGTCATCGGCGATGAAGGACAGCGTGGTCGTATCCTTGCGCAGGACGGTGGGCGTGGTCGGCGTGACGCCAGCCCCGAGGTCCTCGAGGATCTGCTCGAGGATGCCCGGGTTCTCCTGCCGCAGGAGGGCCACGAAGGTGCGGCCGTCCACACCCACTTGGAGGATCTCGAAATCCCGAAGGTGGTACCGCCGCCGGAAGGACTCCCGCCTCCGGTGGATTTCGGCCTCGGAGAGAGGCGGGCCGGATCGCACGATGCGGACGAGGAGCACGCGCTCGCGCGGTTGGAAGGCGTACACGTGGAGGACCTCGATCGACTCGTTGTGGGCGAAGAAGGATCTCGGCACGAAACCTGCCTCGAAGAGGGGAACCGAGGGCAGTTCCACCGTGACACGTCGCAACGGCATATGATTACCGGTAATCATCCGGCTACTAATAGGGTGTTGGTGTAGCGAGGAGGGACGGACATGGCCGTGGAAGCAGTGGCAGAGAAGGGACCTGCGGTGCGGCGCCTGCCGCAGGAGCCCTGGGAGAAGGGGATCGGACCCGGGATTGTCGACAAGAAGATCATGGGTTCGAAGGACAGTAACTTCATGCTCATGGGTATCGCGAAGATGGACCCCGGCGTGCATTCGCCGCCCCACCGCCACCGCTACGCCCAGATCTTCTATTTCCTGGAGGGCCGCGGCCAAGTGATCCTGGACGACCAGCCGCCGATCGACGTCGGCCCGGGCGATGTGGTCCGCATGATTCACGCAGAGACGCATACGGTCGTCAACGCCGGCCCGGGTCCGCTCACGCTCCTCGAAGTCCGCGTCCTGAGGAAGGAGCAGACGGAGTGGGACTAAGGTAGAATGGCCTCGTTGTGGATCTGGTTCAAGGCGACGCAGCCCCACTCCTTCGTCGCCTCGATGGTCGGCGTCTTCCTTGGGACCGCGATCGCCTACGCGCGCACCGCGGCCTTCGACACCCCCGCCTTCCTCCTGACCCTGGCGGGCGTCGTGCTCCTCCAGGCCGCGACGAACATGAGCAACGACACGGTGGATTACCTGCGGGGGGTCGACGATCTCCCACCCCAGCTCGTGAGCCCCTTCACGGGCGGGGCCCGCGTGCTCCCGGAGAAGGAGCTGACCGTGCCGGCGCACCGCCGCGGGTGGATCGGCCTCTACGCCCTCGGAGGGATCATCGGCGTGGCCCTCGCCGCGACGCGGCCGAACGGGTGGCTCCTCCTGGTCCTGGGGCTCGTGGGTGGGGCCCTGGCGGTCTTCTACACCCTTCCGCCGTTCTCGCTCCAGTACCAAGGCCTGGGGGACGTGACCGTGGGAATCGTCTTCGGGCCCATCGTGACCCTCGGCGCCTACGCGGTCCAGGCGGGCTCCCTCTCCGGGGAGGCCCTGCTGGCCTCCGTCCCGTTGGGGATCCTCGTGGCCGCCTTCCTCTTCGTGAACGAGATGCCGGAGCACGAGACGGACCCCCGCGGTGGAAAACGGACGATCCCCGCGCGGATCGGCCTGGAGCGGTCCTACCGCGTGTACGTCGCCATGGTGGGCTCCGCGGTGGTCCTGCTCGTCGCCTTCGTCGCGGCGGGACAGCTCCCGTGGCCGGCCCTCCTCGGCCTCGGCTGCGTGCCCCCTCTGCTCAAGTCGGAGCGGGTCCTCCGGGCGTACTTCCGTGAGTACCCGCGACACATGCCCGCGAACGCGGGGACCATCCAGGCGGTGCTCTTCCTTGGGGCGGGCCTGACGATCGCGTATCTCCTGATCCGCACGGTGCCGGGCCTAGGCTAGGAGGGCGAGGACGAGCCCCGCGCCCGCAGCGACGTGGGCGAGGACCGTGAGGCCGATGCAGACCTCGAACCGTACGCGGCCCGCGACGGCCTTCGGCAGTGCGGCGACCGCACCCAGGGAGAAGGGAAGCGACACGAGGGCCAGGACGCGGCGCGGGTCCGCAGCGAACCAGAGGACCGTGACGCCAATGGCGGCCCACAGCAGGCCGCTCAGCACCGCGGCGGCCGAGGGTTTCCCCAGGATCGTCACGGGTGTGCGCTTCGCCTTCGACCGGTCCTCCGCCTCGTTCGGAAAGTACCGGGAGAAGGAGATCGAGGCTGCCAGGAACCCGAGGACTAGGGAGGCGAGGAGGCTCTCGGTCCAGCCCGCGGTCCCATAGGCGACCGTCGCGCCGACCGTCATGATCGGCCCGAAGGCAAGGAACGTGGACATCTCACCGATCCCGCGGTAGCTCAGCTTCAACGGTGGGGAGCTGTAACTCCAGGCGAGGACAACGCCCGCGAGGCCGAAGGCCAGAAGGAGCGGGCTCAGGGTGAGGGACACGAGGACGAGGCCTGCCATCACGCCGACCGCCATGCAGGCCCACGCGGCCCGCAGCACGTTCCGGGGATTCCCCGCGAGGCCAACCGCGGCCCCGCTGTCGAAGGCGATCCAGGACCCCGCGGAGGACGGGGGCACGGAGCGGTCCTGGGCCTCGTAGTAGCCCTTGAGAAGGTTGGCCCCCGCCTGGATGCCGAGGAGGGAGATGAGGATGAGGACGAAATAAAGGAGGACGAAGGTCGATCCCGCGGAGACGGCCGCGGCGGTCCCGACGCACGCGGGTACGGCAGAGGCCTCGAAGAGGATCGCCTGGGATGCCCGCACCCACGCGAGGACCTTCATGGAGTCCGCCGAAGGGCCAGGCGCGGAAAAGGGTTCCGGTTTTTGCTCCCTTTTTAGGACTTAGTGCTTCTTGCGAGACGGCCGCGTCGCGCCTGCGAGGCAAGGATCCCGTGATCGTGAATCCGAGGATGTGGGCCGCTCGTCCTGCTGCTCGCGATCGCAGGCGGGTTCATCATGATGTCCTATGCAGGCAAGCCCTTCCCGTTGAAGTACCTCGGGCTTGGAGAGCCTGCCGTCTTCCTCACGTGGGGTCCGCTGATGGTCGGCGGCTCCTACTTCGTGATCACGGGCACGCTCCCCTGGTGGGTGATCCTCGCCTCCCTGCCCTACGCCCTGGGAACCACCGGCGTGCTCTTCGGGAAGCACATCGACAAGATCGAGGACGACACAAAGAAGGGCATCCGCACGCTGCCTGTGATCCTCGGAGAGAAGCGGGCTCGCGCCGCGTCCGTCGCCATCTTCGTCCTCATGTACGTCCTGGCGGTCGCCCTCGCCCTCGTGGGCATCCTCCCGTGGCTCGTGCTCCTGGTCTTCCTGAGCCTGAAGCAGGCCAGCCTGGCGATCACGGTCTTCCGCAAGCCCAAGCCCGCTGGCCCCCCGGAAGGCTACCCGAAGGAGTCGTGGCCCCTGTGGTTCGTGGGCTTCGCATTCCTCCTGAACCGCAATTACGGGAGCCTCTTCATGATCGCGCTCCTCCTGGCCGTGCTCTTGCAGACCTTTACCTCCATCCCGGTCTTCCTGCGTTTCTGAGGCAGCAAGCGGTGCGTTGAAAAGGCGGCGGTCGTTCCCGTCCCCATGGTCTCCTTCCCCAACCCGCGGTCTCGACCGCCCTACCACATGCACGACATGATCCTCGGCCAGCCCGAGTACGTGCGGGAGACGCTGTCCCGTGTGCGGCGGGCGGACGCCGCTTCGTTCCTGGAGAACCCCCGCCACCTGGTCATCACGGGCTGCGGGACATCCTTCCACGCGGCCATGTATGGGGCCCGGGTGCTCCAGGCGGCCCTGGGCACGAAAGCGGTCGTGGAGGCGGTCCATGCCTACGACCTCCTGCACGGGAACGCGCCCGGGGAGGAGAGCGCGGTAATCGGGGTGAGCCACAGCGGGAGCACGTCGACCACGAACCGCGCGCTCGCCGTGGCCCGGCGCTCCGGCGCGAGGGCTCTCGCCCTCTGTGGCCTTCCGGACTCTCCCATGGAAGAAGTGGCGGACCACGTGCTCGTGATCGGATCGACCCACGACCACTCTTGGGCCAACACGATGAGCTACACCACGCAGCTCACGGCCTTCGCGTGGCTCGCGAGCCAGGTGGGCGGCGAAGGCGGGGCCGAGGTCGGGACCGAAATCGGAACCCTCCCCGCCCGAATCCAGAAGACGTTGGGATGCGAGGCAGCGGTGAAGCGGCTCGCGAAGCGCGTGGCCGCACGCGATCGCGTCACGTTCCTCGGAACCAGCTTGGACGACATCACGGCCCTCGAGGCGGCCCTGAAGATTCGAGAGACGTGCAGCCTGCCCGCGAGCGGCTACCATGTGGAGCAGTTCCTTCATGGGCCATTCCTCTCCCTGGACCGGAGGGAGTCCGTGGTGGCCCTGCGGTCCCTGGATGACGGGGAGCGCGAGACCACGATCCTCAAGGGACTGGCGAAGACCGGAGCAACCGTGACCACCGTGGGGGAGGCGAAAGGCGTCGACGTCCCGCTCCCCCGGGCCCATCGGATGCTTCGGCCGATCCTGTCCGTGGTCCCGATGCAGTTCCTCGCGTACCATGCCGCGGTGGAGAAGAAGGCCAACCCGGACATCATGCGTTCGGATGTGGCGCGGTATCAAGCGGGGCTGGAGCCGCTGTTCCACTAGCTCCCAAGTCCGGCGGGAACCGAACGACCGTCGTCGCGGAGGTCCCGTTGCGGAGCAGGAGGTGCAGGGTCATCTCCCCGCTCCCGTACGCGATCGTGAACTTGTCCACCTCGGACTTGTAGAGATGTGCGGGCCGCCTCCGGCCCTCGGTCACGTAGCCCGCCTCGGAGATCAGACCGAGGGACACGAGGCGTCGGATGCGACGATAGCACGGCGCGATGGGGATCCTGTAGCGCTGGGAGATCTCCTGGGCCGTCAGCGTCTCCTGGTGCAGCGCGATGAGGATGCGCAGCGCGTGGTCGTCCAGGAGGGACTGCCCGTCGTTGTCGTAGAGGAGCAGCTCCTCTGCCACCAGCCGAGGTCGGGCGGGTGGGCTCGGCCCAGTCACCGGTGGGGGGATGGCCACGAGACCCGATGTCCCGGAGGACGGTTAAATAGCCCGTACCTCCGGTTTTCATTATTGAGGAGCGAAACGTCTCCGCGGGCGCAGGCCCGTCTCAGGGAGGCGTCCGCGGTCTGTAGAGGAGCTGGCCGCTCGCGCGGGGTCACCGGGCCTTCCTCAGGTCGTCCAGGATCACATGGGCTGCGTTGTACCCCGGCGCGCCGAGCACCCCGCCGCCAGGATGGGTGGCGGATCCGCAGAGGTACAGACCCTCGACCGGCATGCGGTACTGGGCCCATCCGGGCATGGGCCGGAAGGAGAAGATCTGGTCCGGGGTGATGTCTCCCTGGAAGATGTTGCCGCCCGTCAGGCCGAGGATGCGCTCCATGTCCACCGGCGACATGATCTGCCAGTGCTTCACGACCTTGCGGACGTTGGGCGCGTACGCCTCAATCGTGTCCAGGATAATGTCGGCGGCCTCAGGCTTGAAATCGTCCCATGTGGTCCGTTTCAGCTCCGTCGGCGCGTACTGGACGAAGCACGACATCGTGTGCTTCCCCGGAGGCGCCATCGCGGGGTCCAGCACGCTCTGGAATTGCGTCTCGATGAAGGGACGGCTCGAGAAGGCGCCGAACTTCGCCTCGTCGTACGCTTGCTCGACGTAGTCCATGGAGGGGATGATGTCGACGGTGCCGTTGTGGTGGGGTCCCGGAGTCTCGGGCCGCGCGTTGTACTTCGGGAGGCCGTCGAGCGCGGCGTTGAACTTCAGGGCGGCGCCTCTCGTCCGGATCTTCTTCACGCGCTCCAGGAATTCGGGCTCGACCGCATCGCTGGGCACGAGGCGGAGGAAGGTCTGCTTCGCGTCCAGGCTCGAGGCCACGACCTTCGCGTGGATCGTCTCGCCGGCCTCGGTTTCGACTCCTACGGCCCTGCCGTCCTTCACGAGGATGCGCCGCACACCCGCATCCGTGCGAGTGACGGCCCCGAAGTGCTGGGCGGCTTTCGCCATGGCCTCCGTGATGCGGCCCATCCCGCCCTTCGCGTAGCCCCACACCTCCCGGTGCCCGTCCAGGATCCCCATGTTGTGGTGCCCGAGGACGTACGCGGTCCCAGGACTGTAGGGTCCCATGAAGGTCCCGATGATCGCCTGGGCGGACAAGACGGCCTTGAACTCCTCGGATTCGAACCGCTCGTCGAGGAAGTCCTTCGCGCTCATGAGGAAGAGATCCCGCAGGAGCCGCTCGGCCTCCGGGCCGGAGAACATGCCGAAGAGGTCCGCAATGGGCACGGGGGGCGCCATCATCGTCGGCTCGACGAGCTCCAGGACCTCGTTCCAGAATTCGAGGTACTTCGGGTAGGCCTTCGCGTCCTTCTTGGAGAACGTCGCGATTTCCTTCTGGGTCTTGTCCTCGTCGAGCCACATCACGAGGGAGCGTCCGTCCGGGAAAGGGGCGAAGTACTGCGGATCGTAGAGGATCGTCTCATAGCCGAACTTGTGGAGCTGGAGATCCTCGACGATCTGGGGGCGGATCAGTCCACAGACGTAGGCGAAGGTGTTGATGCGGAAGCCCCGCCAGGGCTCCTCGGTCACCGAGGCCCCGCCCACGATGGGGCGCTTCTCCAGAACGATCACGCGGGCGCCCGCCTTCGCGAGGTAACCCGCTGTCACGAGGCCGTTGTGGCCTCCGCCCACGATGACGACGTCGAATTCCGCCAGGGCCTCACACCCGCGTGGGACATGACGACAACACGAAAGAAGATTTCTCCCGCCCTCAGGAGAAAGTAAAGGTGCCGAGGGCCTCCCCGATGCCTCGGCTGATCTCGTCGAGGGGGCCCGTCTACGACTTCCTCAGGAACGGGAGGCCCGTGCGCTTGTTCACGCCGACCTTGCGTCCCTTCGGCATCTCGTCGCAGGGCTTGCCGCTCTTGGGCTTCCTCTTGCTGAAGAAGTAGATCGTCACTGTCGGTCCCTTCTTCAGCTTCACCGCTCGCGAGTACAGAGTCCATCCCTGGTACAAGTACGGCATGTTTGACCTCGCCCCTCCATGCGCTAGGGTGTAAAAAGCGTTTCCCTCCCTTAGAAGCGTCCGACGCGGGACCGGTTGTAGCTGCATTATGGTCATTTCATGGCCCTCCTTGGGCCTATGGAGGGCGCGCCGCGCGGAACCGAAAGGCCCATATCGCCTCGTCGGATGGGGCGCCCGTGGCCGAGTTCCCGCCGCCCCTCACCGTGGGCCTCTTCGGGACCGATCCCGATTTCCTCCGGACCCTGGGCTCCGCAATCGGGAAGACCGGGACGGAGAGCGACCTGCGCTTCTGGAACAAGAAAGACCGTGACCTCAGCCTCACGGCGATCGCCCCGAGCACCTATCCGGAGAAGGTGGTCCCGATGCTCCAGGTGGCGGCCCTCTGCGATTATCCGGTCCTCGACGCGACCAGCTCGATCCTGCCTTCGGGGAGATGGCCATCGCCCTCGCCGCGACCGGGAAGAAGGGGCTCCTAATCCTGCGAGACCCCGCGACCGCGGAACGGGCCAGGGCGCTCGTCAAGGGCCGCCTTCGTGACTGGGTGCACATGGACTGGGCGGGGGAGGAGTCCGTGCGCCGCTTTCGCGAGCTCCTGCCCGGGGTGCTGGTGCCCCGCGACGCGAACGCTCCCTGCACGGTGGTGCTGGACCACGCCTTCAGCGTCCGCGGCGTCGGCGCGGTCGCCCTGGGCTTCGTGCGGCGAGGGACGCTCCGCGTCCACTGCGAGCTGCGGCTCGCTCCCCTGGACGAGACCGTCCTCGTCCCCTCCATTCAGCGCTTCGACGAGGACCAGACGGACGCGCCGCCGGGGAGCCGCGTGGGTCTGGCCCTGAAGGGAGTCGAGGCGGACGAGATCAAGCGAGGCTTCGTGCTCACCGCGGACGAGGCCATCCTCTCCCGTCCCGTCGTCGCCGTGAAGCCGTACCGCAAGGTCGAGTTCGCCAGGGACCCCGTGGAGGCGGGCGCGCGGGGGTTCCACCTGGCCGCGGGGGACACCGCCTTCCTCGCGGTCCTCCGGGGACCGGGATCCCTACGCGTCCTCGGCTCCGGTCCCGTGGTCCCGTAGAAGAGAATCGCTCCCGAGAACGGGCCCGAAAGCCTTGTCTTATGCCCCACGAACCCGAGGAGCGAGGATTCCATGAAGGTCAAGCTGCATGAGATCGAATGCAACGAGGACGAGCTGCTCGACATCCCGGACTCCTGGATCCCCGTCCGGCTGGAGCACAACGGGTACGCCACGCCGCCCCGCAAGGCCTACACTCTCTACGTCCTCGAGCGCTCCTGACGAGGCTCCCCTGCGTGCGTTCGGAGCACCGCGCGACGCGGAAACGGGAGGGGTCGAGCCGGGGCCCGCAGGGCATCCGCCTCCCGGAGCGCCGGGCTCCCGCAAGGCCGTATTCATCGCAATTTATATTAATGAGACCCTGGCATCCATCACAATTTATATAAATCACCACATAGGTGCGGTTCCCCTGAGGAAGGGCTATGATGCAAGGTCCCCCACCCCCTATGATGCAGCAATCGATGATGTCTCGGAATCGGATGTTGATTGTCGGCGCGATCGGCCTCGGCCTCCTTCTTCTGATGGCCGGGGGCGTCCTCTTCAACATGGGCGCCGCCCGAGTGGTGAACGACACCCTGGACCAGCAGGTCTCCCGGTACAACCTCCAGAACGTCTGGGCCCCGGTCCTCTGGAACGTCGGGATGCTCTTCTTCGTAGGCGGCCTCGTCCTCGCGGTGATCGCCAGGGAGGAGATGGACCCCTTCGTGCGCCTGTTCCTGCTGATCCTCGCCTTCGTCGCCCTGCTGCTGATCCTGGCGAAACCCACCACCATCTTCGGGTGAGGTGGCTCGATGCCGACGATGGCGGACAGACTTTGGGAGATTGGCAAGTCGCCGCCCCAGCACCTGACGTTCCTGGTGTTCGGTCTCGTGGCGCTCCTGACCGGCGTGATCGCTCGGGCGATCAATAGCTATATGCTGGTCCCCCCGGTGCTCGCGCTCTGGTTCGTCGCCGCGGTCCTCGCGGGGATCGGGGCCTTCTTCGTCGCCCTGGCCCTGTTCCTCGGGGCCTACGTCGGGGCGGGCGGCAAGGATGAGAGCAGCGCGTGGCGGATCGCCCAGCTCATCGGAGCCGTCGTGATCCTGCTGTTCCTGCTGTGAGCCGAGATCGGAGCGAACGAATCCAGGCGGCGCCGGGGTGCGCCGCCTCCATTCCTATTCTTCGCTGTATGGGTCGGGCCTACCTCGCCATGCCCGCGTTCACGGAGAGGATCGGCGGAAGATACAGAGAGAGGGCCTTCCACGATTCGCCCTCGTCGCGGCTGGCATAGAGCTGGCCCGTGTTCGTCCCGAAGTAGACGCCCGTGGGATCGGCCGAGTCCGTCGCAAGGCCCTCCCTCAGGACGCCCATGAAGGCGCTCGGTCCCGGGAGCCCCTCCGTGAACCGCCGCCAGGACCTTCCCGCGTTCGTCGTGCGCCACACGGCCCCCTGGGCCTTCGGCATCACGCGGTTCTCCGCGCCGATCAGGGGGATGACGAAGGCGGCGTGCTTCCGGTGGGGATGCGCCGCGATCGCGAACCCGAAGTCGGAAGGCAGGCCCTTCGTGATCTCTGTCCAGCGGCCTCCTTCGGGTCCGCGGTGGTAGGTGCCGCAGTGGTTCTGATGGAAGACGGAGCCATCTCCGGCGGAGTCCCACACGAGGTGATGCACACACTGCCCCATCTCGGGATACTTGCTCGGCAGGAAGTCGGCGCGCACGTTCTGGTTCTCCATGGTCCAGGTGTCGCCCCCATCCTTGCTCTCCCAGGTGCCCACCGCGCTGATCCCCACGATCAGGTGCCGCGGGTTCCTCGGGTCCACGAGGACCGAGTGCGCGCAGAGGCCGCCGAACCCCGGTTGCCAGTCCTTCCGGGTCGGGTGGTAGTTCAGCGCGGGGAATCCCGTCCAGGTGTCGCCCCGGTCATCGCTCCGGAAGAGGGCGGCGGGCTCCACCCCGACGTACAGCGTCTCCGGCCGGTCCGCCGGTCCCGGCTCGATGTGCCACAGGCGGGTGACCGCCAACCCGCTGCTGGAATCGAACTTGGGCGAGGCCTTCGTGCTGCGAAGCGGCTCGCCCAACGTCCCGCGGTAGAGAGCCGGACCCCATTGCTCGCCCGGCGAGGGCGCGGCGGCGTAGACCGTGCGGCCGTCCCGCGGGTCCAGGACCATATGGTACACGGAAGTGCCCTCCATGTACGGTCCCGTCACGGACCATTTCCTCCGGTCCGGAGAGTGGAAGACGAACCCGCCCTTCCGCGTTCCCACGAGCACGACCGTGCTTCCCTTCTTGACCTTAACCAAGGCAACCACCTGCGACGCTGGGGAGGATGTGGACCTGGTCTCCGGGAGAGAGCCTCACGCGGTCGGGAGTCCCTCGGACGAGTTCGTCGTTCACGAAGACGTTCACGTACTGGCGGAGCCGGCCCGCTTCGTCGAGGATGCGGTCCCCAGCTCCCGGGAAGGCTGCGTCGAGGCGGGCGACGAGGGACGCGAGGTCCGTCGCCTCGAGGAGCACCTCGTCCTGTCCTCCCGTGAAGGAGAGGAGCGCGGACGGGATCCGCACGAGGACGCCCGAGTGGGCCAGTTCCTCCGGAGAGACGCGAGAATCCAATCGATTCCCCGAGCCCGCATCGAGCGGTGGGTGAAAAAGACTTTGGGGGGGAGGTGTGCGAAAACGACTTTCCATCCAGGCATCGACACGGTTTTCTACATCCACGTCGATGCGGATGACCTCAGGCAGCCCTGCAAGGCCCGAGATCGCGACGGTTCCTTGAGCCTCGTGGTCGTGGACCCGGTGGCCTCGGAACGCATCGGCTTCCACGCGCTCCTCCGCGGTCCGCGTCCCGGCGGGGTCCGCGTCGATACGTGCAATGAAATTGTCGACGTTTGACGCAACTTTTTATCGCCAGAACTGATAATATTCAATCACAAGGCTTAACCA
>Ga0265292_1000705_pt1 | contig 39824 bp, 40 predicted proteins | sample Munlanlewell296A_FD_189080 | JGI IMG/M metagenome (GOLD analysis project Ga0265292, IMG submission 189080) | Leachate microbial communities from a municipal landfill in Southern Ontario, Canada - Leachate well 296A | ecosystem: Engineered > Solid waste > Landfill > Unclassified | place: Canada... | reverse complement strand
TAACAAGTAATGAGTAACAGGTAATAAATATTCGCCAGCTGGCGGAGTAACAAATAATAATTATAAAATTGCTGACCCGCCTACGGAACGGGCAGGTAACTGATGATAGGAGATGAGTAATGAAAAAATGGGCACATGAATAATTGAAATATCAAAGTAGAGATATTTTGTGTATATAACATTCTAACATCGATCGGCTATGTTGTGTTATATCAAATTAACGGGTAATAAACAATAATAAACCACTCCGCACTTTCAGTGCGGAGTGGTTTATAGTGGGGAAAGATTAAGTAATTACAAAAAGCAACCTTACGAAGTCGGACTTCGTAAGGTTGCTGCGCATGTAATTGAAATTTGAAATCCATAGAAATATAGTATGGTCTTTTTGGTATAATAAAAGCAATGAAACATTTTTCTTTTAAGGTGTTTGTCGCTATTTGTTTTTTAGGAGTAGCGCTTCTTTTAGTCACTCCAACACTTTCATACGGCGCGGAGAAAAATACGGGGTGTTGGGAAGGAAACACGGGGTTTTGGAAGAGTATCGGATGCACAGTCGGAAAAGGTATTGATGCGGTCGGCGGGATTTTTGGAAATAAGAAAGAAACGCCCGCTTCAATTATCCCCGCGCCCATGCAAAGTGAAGAAACATTGATTAACGAAAACGTAGAGAGAATTATCGCGGACGCAGAATTCAAAACACGGGAATTTCAATCGGTAAAAAAAGAATATCAAGAAGCAAAAACAGCGGAAGAACGAACTGAAACACTTGCCGCTCTGGTTCTAGTTGCAGAATCAAGAAAAGAGTCAATGAAAGCGCTCATGGAGAAAGATCCTCAAGAGTTCCTTTTGAAGGTAATCACGCAAAATGAGAGAGCACAACTTCCTCCGGAGGTACAGAAAAATATAGAAAAAGAAACTTCACTTTCGGGGGACATACAGACAATTCATTATGATGATTTCGCAAACAAAAAATCACGCGAGGAGTATTTCATAATAAGCGGAAACGAACGATTAAAGTTTTTTCCGGTTGGACTGGAGGCTCCGATTATTTCACAAACAAAAGTGCGCGTACAAGGATTTCGTCTTGATGACCGAGTCGCGGTTCTCGTGAATAACAAAAATTTCAGCGTAGTAAGCACCGTATCACTTGATACATCGGGACCCCAAAAAGTGTTGGTACTCCTTGTTAACTTTCTTGATTCCGGGGCGCCCCCGTTTACCCCGGAGGAAGCAAAGAAACTGATTTTTGACGGACAAGCGCAAAAATTTTTCAAAGACCAGTCATACGGGAAGACATATTTTGAAGGCGACGTATTTGGTTGGTATACCTACCAAAAAAATAGCACTGACCGGCTGTGGTCGGATGATCCAGAATTTGCCGACATGGTTCAAAAGTACAAGATAGATCTCAAACAATACGGTTATGTCCTTTTCGTCGGTCATGGGAATGTAGGAGCGGGATGGTCAACGGCGGGAAAACATGAGAGAACAGTGAATGGGGTACAATATAAATTTGCGACGTCGTTTATCGGGGGAAGTCATGGAACAGGCGAATTTCTTGCGCCATCGGGGTGGGGACAACAGCCGTTTTCATGGACAAACCTTGATCATCTTTTAGGGCACGAGCTTGGCCACGCGCTCGGCGTGATGCACGCGAACAGTCTGCAATGTTCCGACGGATTTATTATGAATGGACCGTCATGTTGGCATGTTGAATATGGAAATTATTATGATACGATGGGGTCAAATTCTTATTCTCTCAGCTTCAACGCGCTTTTCAAGGAAATTCTTGGGTGGCTTGACGACAGTTCAATACAAACAATTTCTACATCAGGGAGATATGAGTTGCGCCCCCTTGAAAATCCAAATGGGATACGCGGGGCGAAAGTGAAAATTCGAGGATCGGATGAAACGGCGTTTTATCTCGAATATCGGAGAGGAATCGGATTTGACACGCGCTTGAACGAACCGAGATTCGCTTCAAATCAAAACGGACTTTTTATAAACAAGTATATTGATTCTCTGTGGCCGGAATTTCCTTTACTGGCATTTCCTCGGCTTCTTGATATAACTCCCGTGCCTATGGGGTCGTGGGATAAGGTTACCCTAAACAAAGAGACGGGAATTTTTCGTGACCCCGTCTCCGGAATTACCATCGGGCCAATTATCAGTGCCGACGGAGAGAAAATTGTTTTTGACGTACGTGTTGAAGAACCACAGTGTGCCCCAAGTTATCCAACAATTACTAGCAATTATGATCAGAATGTTGTCTCTGGCATGAATTTTTATTCGTGGTTTCGTGTTAATAATGTGAATTCAAAAAAATGTCCCATAACGAATTTTACAACTACATTTTCCTTACCCGAAGGATGTCGTGTGGAAAAAACAGAACATGAAAGTAATTCCATTATGATACCCGGGGATACTTTTTCTATCAAAGGGGGAGAAACAAAGCAAATACAAGTTATGAGTTTTTGCCCTTCAACCATCACCGAAGGACGTTATACTGCCACGCTTTTTGCGAATGATACGCAAGATGCCACAAAGCGGGCAAGAAAAGAAATTCAACTCTACATAATAAACCCGCTTTCCGTGGAAATAAGTCCCGACTCTCCTCTGTCACAAAAAATAACGAAAGGGATGACGAAATTTTCTCTTTTGAAATTTAATGTGAAAAACAATAGCAACATCTTTTCATATTCATTATCTATATTTGAGGTTCGTTTTTCGAGTGGGGGCGTTTCTTTCGATATTTTGAAGGACGGAGTAGTGTTAAAAGAAAATGTAAAATTTGGGAAGGGATTTGGAAACGTAATTGTGAATGTTCCTGAGTTCCGAATAGAACCGGAAAAAACAGCTTCATTTGAAATTCGCGCGAGTATTGATCAAGATAACGAGGCGGATAAAATTCGTGTCGGAATATATTACATTCACACAAATCCGTATATGATTTTTTCCAAATTTCCTTTATATGGAAATTGGATGTATCTTAGTGATACCAATATTGTTCCCAAAATTACCATTACCGAGCCATCTTCTGAAATTACGGTGAATAGAGGAGAGCGATTCAAGCTCTCGTGGAACGCCAAAAATTTTCCTTCTCTGGATGACGCTATTTTTCTTGATATTATGAGCGGTACGGAGGGAAAAGAAAACGAGATGATTCAATCGTATGGTGGATCGACGTTAGTTGGATTTCTTGGAGATTTTTTCATTGATACATCGTGGTTTCCTCCTGATGGCACATATCGCATACGCATAAGAGAGCCGAATTCCGGCGCGGAGGCATTGAGCGAAAAAATAACAATAAAAACACTTCCCCTTGCGACTCCAACATATTTTGGCGCATGGTATTCGTATGTAGATGATGTGGGGTTGATAAAAAATAAAGTAAATCTTGCGTGGGTTGATGTGTCGAGCGCTGAAGATGGATTTGAAATCTGGCGTTCAATTGATGATGAGGGGTTCGCGCCTTTTCCGGAAATAGGGCGAAACGTTACCTCTGCGGTTGACTCTTTTTCTTCATCGACCACATGGACGACATTGCGGTATAAGATTCGTGCGTATCAAATAGAGACCATATGTTCATCATGGAAAAAACCACTCAGATATTTGAAATTTATGAAGCGCGTGCTCCCTTGTGAAGAGACAAAAATATATTCTGACTTTTCTCCTTTCGCTTCTCCCGATGATAACACGAAAGGATCAATTGTTCCCGGTGATAACAACTCAATCGTGGGGAGTGAGATTAAAATTCCCCTCAAAGATCTTGTGGAGATACGCATACAAGATAAAGACAGCTCGTTTTTTATAAAAGGACTGACACCCAACGAAATTATTTTTTCTGCGCCCCCGAAGATGCAGAAAACTAAATTGGACGCGTTATTCAACAGAGACGAAAAAATATATCAAGATGCATGGAGTGTAACAAAATAATGCTTATATATTGATTCTATATACTCTAAAAATAGTTTATACTATTAATATAATGGATGATGGTATCGGTATATATGATGAGGTTTCTAACATAAACAATGGTACATAAAAAACAATTTTTGTTATTTTCTTACGGGATAAAAAAGAAACTTCTCTTTTTTGTTTTGATTGCGGGTCTTTTTGGCATTATTATTTTTTCATCGGTATGGGCGCAAACAGGGGATGTTCCTCCTCGAGCGCCGTCACAAGTGAACGGCGTTGTAGTGCCCCCCGCGAGCGTGTTGCTTTCATGGCGAGATAATTCCGATAACGAAACAGGATTCGTTGTTCATCGATCCTTAAGCTCGTTATTTTTAAATGAAACGATTTTTATTGTCGGAATAAATAAAACACAATATTCTGATAATACAGTGGTCCCCGGTACTGAATATTTTTATCGCGTTGATGCGTGTATCGCGACGGCATGTTCTCAGTCAAATAGCGTAAAGGTTTTTGTTCCCTCAAGTTCTGACCAAGTGCCAGCGCGGGAAAATTCTTCACCATCAAAAGTAACGTTAGGAACACCAAATACGTCACTTCTCGAAAAGGATTTTGATTTGTATGGAATTGGATGGAGCGCGCAAGATAATAAAGGAATTGGATGGGTGGTATTGAATTCAGAAAATCCTTCGAGCCAACCAAAGGGCACCCCACCTGTTTCATTTAAAGTGAGTGTTAAAAATAAAACAACACTTGAAGGACAGGGATGGGCATCAATCAGAAAAGGAAATGTAGATTCTTATGGGTGGCTCTCGTTTAATAAGAGCGACCTCACTGATTGTCCGGAAAAAAATACAAATTCTCAAAATTGTAAGGCGACACTCGAATATGCAAGCGGAACAATAAGCGGATGGGCGAAATTTATTTGCGTTGCGGGAGGATGTGGAGCGGGATCAGGATCTGAGGTTGGTTCTTGGGATGGGTGGGTAAGTTTGAGAAACACGAAAGACAATGTGAAATATGGATTGTGTCTTGGAAGGAGAGGAACTCAAAGCCATATTAGCGGTACTGATTTATTTATTACCGGAGAAACATGCGATTGGGATGGAGTGATTAATAATAATCAAGTTGAAGTAAATGGAGCTGCGTGGGGCGGAGCGTCAATTGGCGGATGGATTCTATTTGGATATACCGCTCCCCCTTCGGCGTTTGGGTTAACACCGAATATTCATCCTTCACTTTTTCCAAGAGAGCAATTGGATTTTTCCGTTGAAAAAAGCGCTACGTGGTTTGTGAATAATAATCCGGGGGGAGATATTAATACTGTTGGAAGTATTTCTCCGAAAGATACCGCTCCGAAAGCCCAAACAATATATCAGGCTCCAAATTCTGGCGGTCCGTTTATTATAAAAGCAAGTTCAACTGCATCAGGAGAGGTTGCATCAACGACCGCAACAGTGAAATTTCCATATGTGATTACCTGCGAACCGAGCGGGACATCAACAATGGTGCTTCAGTGGAGATGGTCAAAATCACCCGTTGACAGTGGACACGGAGGGGGATATTTAAGTTACGCGGCGCATAATATTTCGATTACAAGGATTCCTGATTCTGGTGGAACAAAACTTATTGTGAATAAACCCGGTGGAGCTCCAGAAAGTTTTAGCGACACAGGACTTTCAACAAGTACAAAATATACTTATAAATTAGATGTTGGGTACACAAGTTTTGTTTATGCGACAAGCACCGAAGTAAAAGATTGTAGTATCCCTACTTCGATACCGACAGTTGAAACTCCAAGTAAATTAAAAACATTTGCCACTGATGACAAAACAATTTATATAAACTGGAAAGATAACACCACTACTACAAAGCCCTATAGATTTAATCTTGAACGAATTAAACTTACTCCCGCATCAAGTACCGATATAAAAATTGATAGTTCAAAATCTGTTACGAGCAAAGATATATATTTGGTATGGAAAAACAATACCACTTCAACGCCGTATATTAATTGGATTGAACGGAGCACCAGTACATCACATAGATTTTTGAAAAATCTTCCACCGAATGATGTTAATAATGATAAAGCAATGGTGATAGATAAAACATTTCCTGGAAGTAATTCTCCATCAGATGGATTAAAATCATACACATATTCAAGCACGGGACTTCAGGAAGCGACCACATATTATTATCGGGTAAAAGCGTGCTCAACGTATGGCGAGGGATCACTTAATGAGGCATATAAAAATGACAGAATAAGCGGAGAAACAAATAAACCAATTCCTGTGTGCGGAAAATATGCACCATCACCAGAAGGAACAATGCTTGTTGGGGGAGGCGGAACAAATTCTGTTACCACCACTACCCTTCCAAACACGCCATCGCATGCGACTTCAACCGCATTTTATAATAATGGACATAGTATTGTTGTGAAATGGATCGACGAGTCAAAACGTGAAACAGCATATGAAATTTGGAGAGTTGACGGAAATTCTGGCAGTGAACGGATTATAAAAACAATTTCAACTGGTCCAACCGGAAGTAATGCGACAAGTTCGATGACATATACTGACGCTTGGAATCTTGTTTCTGGAACATCATATACATACGAGATACGAGCATATTATGATATCCCCACAGAAAATGGAGGGGGAAAGGTATATTCAAATTGGACGACTACGAATACACATACCTACTATTATGTAACTGTGACTGTGCAAAATTATGGAGAGGGTACTGTGTATGGTCCCGGGAATTTGAATAATTGTACGACTACCTGTAAAGATTACTTTTCATGGGACAGTGTCCCGCAAGTGAAACTCACCGCTTCTCCGAATAATGATACGAAATTTACTGGATGGGATGGAGTTTCGTGTAAAGAAGGGAATACGAGTGAAGCATGTACGTTTGATAGGGGAAATCATAATATCACCGCAAATTTTGAAAAAACAATATTTACAGTGACGATGAGTATGAATACAATTAACGCGACAGGAACAGTGAAAAGTGCGCCAGCTGGTATAAATTGCACATGCGGAAGTTCTGGTACGTGTGGGGTAAACGGAGCAAGCGCGTGTAATGCAAGTTTTCCCGCAGGGACGACCGTAACTCTTACGGCAACAACAACCTATTCAAATGTAAAATTTGTGCGTTGGGGAGGAAACTGCGCGGGAACGAATCCAAAATGTATATTACAATTATCCAACGACATGTTTGTAACGGCAGACTTTGATCCGATCATTTCTGCGGAAGGGACTCATAAAGATTCATTCTTTGCCGATTTATGGAGTAATGCAAAATATATGTGGAGGGGATTGTTTGTCGATCATAGTCAGGAAAGAGTATCTGCGCTTTCAGCAAGTTTCTCGAATATTGTAAAAGGAGTTCAAGATGGATGGAATACTATCACAGTGCTTTTTTCCGAAATGATGAAACAGGCGGAAGAGGCGGCAACGAAGCTTGCACAAAATACTGCGAAAGTTGCGGAGGGACAATCAACGGGAGACCCGCTCGATGTATACTTTAAATCAATTGCAACAACCACAATGCCTTCATATATTGATAAAAATCTTGAGCCAGACACCGTGTATCTTTATCGCGTGAAGTTGATATATGACGAGTCGCCAATAAGAGTTGTTGCGCCGCCGAGCAATTCAGGAGCGACGAAAACATTTTCTGATACAGGAGGGGGAGTCATCTCAAATAAAGGAGTATGCACACGAAATAGTTTCTGTGATTTTTCAGTGAAGTCCTATAATTCATCTATTAATTCAAATAGAGATCCGAAAGTTGAAAATACAGAGCAACAGTGTACAAAGAATGTTGAGTGTAAAAATGTTGGGCGGTACGGACAGGCGTTTCAAGAGAGATAGAGAAAAATTATCAAATTACTAAATTCTAATAACTAATGACACAGTGCTCATATTAGGGTAGGGGGTTTTAATTAAAGACCACGCCCGTCCATAGATAGGCGGGGTGTAACATATTTATATCGATCGGCTAGTAGATGTAATATTTTAAGTTTTTGTAAACACAAGCGCGAGAATGCGTTTTGCCCCGTGTTGTTTTAATATCCGCGTTGCTTCGCCGATTGTTGCGCCTGTTGTGTGTACATCGTCAATCAAAATAATATTCTTTTTCTCGACAGATTTTTTATTGGGAATAGTAAAACATCCATAAATATTTTTTTTCCTTTCTTGTACATTCCGACACTCCGTTTGTGAGGGAGTACGAGTGTTTCGAGTGATAATATCTTCGCATATTTCTGGAAACACCATTGTATGTACTTCAAAAACTCTCTTTAATTCTTTTGCAATGAGCAATGATTGATTATATCCTCGTGCACGCTCTTTTCGTTTGTAGAGAGGAATTGGTATTGCGATATAATCAGAAAAATCGAGTGATGAAAGGGGGAGTACGCGTTTTAGGTATTCAAACATAATATGTGCGATAAGCACCGCACCTTCTTTTGTTTCGTTATATTTTAACGCGTGAACAATGTCCCGCACGGTTTTTTGTTCATACGAGGTCGCGGCAGCAAGTGTGTATCCAGCGTCGGTATGACAGACTTTTTCTCCCGGAGGAACGCGCGCACCGCATATTGGACAAAACAACGAAGAGTGGAGAATAATATTTTTTACACAAGGAGTACAGAGTACCACTTCTTCATTTTCTATCCTCTTTTCACATGAAACACAAAGAGGGGGAAATATCATTGAATAGAAAGTTTTGAAAAATCTAATCATCCCATTAGAGACAGATCGCGATCAAAAAGCGCGGTTTGTGTTTAAATTTTTATATTCGACGATAATGTTCATAACTTTTAAATCAACATTTTATGTATATATGATCGCGGTCTCTAACGGGATCTATATCTCATATCTTAACGGTTTTTTCTTACCTATGATAAAATAAAGGCATGAGACTTGGTGTTTTTGATTTTATCACAGATATACAAAATTTCTTTAAAGGGGGAAGGGTGTTAGGAATTGATATAGGCACTGCTTCTATAAAAGCGGTAGAACTCTCAAAGCGAGGGGACTCTTTTATATTATCCAATTATGGCATATTAGAGACAAAAAAATATCTTGATTATCCAAACCAGGCAATACAAACAAGTTCGTTGCGTATTATAGAGAAAGACACAACACATTTATTAAAAACACTTCTTTCGGAAATGAAGACGCGTTCGCATCTCGCGATCACTTCGATTCCACTCCTTGCAACGTTTGTAACCGTATTTGAAATGCCAAAATTCTCCCGCGAGGAAACGCATAAGGTAGTGATGTTTCAGGCACAGCAATATATTCCTATACCACTTAGTCAGGTATCGGTTGAATGGTTTGTGATTGAAGAATTTGATTCTGAACGTGGACAAAAATATCAGCGTATTCTTCTCATCGGTATTCCGAATGATGTGATCACAAAGTATAAAAAAATACACAAAGACGCAGGACTTCGGCTCGTTTCTATGGAAGTTGATGTGTTCGCTATTTTACGTGCCCTCGATAAATTTCTTACCGAAGTTCCGACGCTTGTTGTTGATATTGGAGCCCAATCAACAAACGTAATAGTGCTAGAGGGAAAATTGATACGCGATGCAAGTCAAACGGATTATAGTGGGATTTACCTTACACAAGCAATTGCAAAGAGTCTTGATGTGAGTATGGTTCGCGCCGAAGAATTGAAGCGGAGGAAAGGGCTTTCGGGGGAAGGGGTTGATTCCGAGTTATCAACACTACTCCTTCCGTTTTTAGATGTTATAATACAAGAAGTAAGGCACGCCAAGGATGTGTACGAGCGTCGGTATGCAAAAAAGGTAGAAAAATTAATGCTTATTGGAGGTGGCGCAAACCTTATTGGTATTGAGAAGTATTTTTCAAATCAAATAGGACTCACTATCGCTCACCAATCACTTCTCATGGGGATTCAATATCCGGAAACACTTCACCCTATTGAGAAAGGCCTGGATAATGAACTAGTGGTGAGTTTCGGGCTTGCAAAGCGTTACTTTTTATAACACATGCCGGGTAGTGAAAACTCAATTGCATGAAGGAAATGAGTCATCTATTACTCGACAGGAAATTATAAAAATAAGAGAAAGGTCATTAATTTTTTAAAACATATATTGAGTTTCTACTACCCGACATGACGAATAACAGCTCTCAAAATTTTAAAAATAATTTTTCCGAAGAATCAACATACGTTCCTGCATCAATCGGATTACCGTGGCGCATATTGTTGTTTGCGGCCATTTTATTCGCATTTTCTTTATTTATTCTTTTGGGATTAAAGTTCGGATATAATACATATATTGATAGTAAGGATAAAAGTTTAGATCAAAAGATTGATGATCTTGCAACGAAAATAAGTCAGGATCAGCAAAAATCACTTATCTCTTTTTATTCACAACTGAATAATTTAAAAGACGTATTAGGAAAACATAGGTTTAGTATTCGCGTGTTCGATTTGCTCGAAAAATATACAATTCCATCGATATATTTTAATAATGCGTCAATAAATATTGAGGCGAATAAAGTACAATTATCTGGATTTGCAAAGAGCACAGAAGATTTAGTGGAACAATTGGGAGTGTTTGATAAATCTGCAGAGTTTTCGGGTTCTGTATTACAACAGATGAATTTTGTTCCACAAGGAGTCGCATTTACGGTTATTCTTTCCCCGAAAGTGGATGCGCTTTCAAAATTATAATATGAATCCCGTTAATGATAGTCTTTGAAAGAAAACAGAAATAAAAAAACTATGTTTAATTACCAGAAAATAAAACAAAAAGGGACAATTTATACACGAAAGGCGTACGGAAACGCACGCGTTTCCTATCATTAACGGGATGAAAGGTTCAACAAAAAGAATTTTAAGTATTGGATTTTCCGCTATATTTTTTATTGCGACGCTTGCAGTATATGGAAATTTTATTTCTCCCGAAATGGCCACTATTCAAGAGAAGAGATCAAAAGTGAATGCAAAACAAATGTTATTTGAAACACAACAAATTGCAGTGAGTCAGGTAGAACAAGTTATTTCAACATTTCAAAATGCGAGCAAGTTTAAAGAGACGGTGTCGCTCGCTATTCCAGAAAGTCCAAATGTGACGAATGCACTTGGTCAATTACAGGCAATTGCGAGAAGTAATCAGGTTGAGTTTATGAAGTTTTCAATAAAACAAAATCCTCCCCTCGCATCGTCTGGATTGCTGGTACAGAGTCTTAATGCGCTCTCGCTCGATATTGGAGTAAGGGGAACCTACCAGGCGGTAAAAGGGTTTTTGAGGGCACTTGAAACAAATGTACGTATAGCAAACACAAAAACAGTTTCATTTGGACTTCCAAAAGAATCGGGTCAAGGGTCGGAGCAGTTCTATGATTTAAACTTAAGCGTCGATATTTTTTACCAATAATTATGGCTATTATCGTTGAAGAAGAAAAAAAATCGGTGAATTGGTTTACGGTAGTTGTTATTATCGTTGTGGTAGTGGTAGTTTTTTCTGGTGCATATTTCTTGTTTTTCAAGAGACCCGATGTAATCGAAATAGTGACTCCTGGAAAACTTGATCAGATAAATAAACTTTCAAAAATTTCATTTAAGCCAGAAGATGTGGTAAATTCACCTTCGTTCAAATCGCTCCGCCAATATGGATCAAGCACTCCTTCGACGCAGATACCCGGAAGAGAAAACCCATTTAAACTATTCTAAGCGGAGTAGCGTGTTTTATTTTTTCTCTTTTCTGTCGCTCTCCCTCGAAGAAGTGATATATTTTATTTTTATATGACCGATCAAGAATTATTTAAAGAATTAGTAGATAAAAAAGTTATTTCACAAAGTATTTCTGACCAAATACTGAAAGAAGCATCGCTTTCCGCATCTTCTGCAGAAGAATTATTATATGAACGCAGGGTTGCTGACGAAGTTGGTGTGGCAAAAGTAAAGAGCGTACTTTTTGGTGCGCCCTATAAAAAAATTGATCCCGCATCAATTTCTAACGAGTTGCTACAGGTAATTCCAAAAGACACATCACAAAATTATAGAATTATTCCAGTAGAGAAAAGAGAAGGGATGTTAGTGGTAGGAATGCTCCGTCCCGATGATATTCGAGCACAGGAAGCATTGCGGTTTATTGCAAAACGAGAACGAGTGAGTTTGGGGGTGTATGTGGTTACCCCAACAGATCTTTCTCTTGTGTGGAGACGATATGTACCGTATCGAGATGAAGTGGAGTCCGCAGTAAAAGAAATGAATTTACGAAATACCGTTGGAGAAGAAAATCGTCTTGTAATGCTTGAAGAGGGTGCGCGATCATCCGAAGATGCTCCAATTATCAAGATTGTTGCGGCAACACTTCGTCACGCGATTGAAAGCGGATCATCCGATATTCATGTTGAACCACAGAGAAAATATCTTCGTATACGATTTCGATTAGATGGGGAATTAAAGGAGGTGGCAACACTTCCCGCAGTATTAAGTCAGCCGATTATCTCACGCATCAAAGTGCTTTCAAATTTAAAACTTGATGAAACACGTGTACCGCAAGACGGAAGATTTCGAACAATGATCGGTGGAAGAGAGATTGATTTTCGTGTGGCGACATTTCCCACACCGTCGGGAGAAAAAGTTGCACTCCGCGTACTCGATTCAGTAACAGGACTTAAAGGATTAAAAGAAATTGGATTAAACGATTATAATCTTGCAATACTTGAGCACGCAATTAATGCGCCTTTTGGAATGATTCTCATTTCTGGCCCCACTGGTTCTGGAAAGAGTACAACACTCTATGCAATTATGCAGACAGTAAATTCAGAGGGAGTAAATGTGGTGACCCTTGAAGATCCGGTGGAATATTTTATGAATGGAATCAATCAGTCACAAGTGAAACCGGAGATTGGATATACGTTTGCTTCTGGATTGCGTCAGATTCTTCGCCAAGATCCGGACGTGATTATGGTGGGAGAAATTCGAGATGCAGAAACCGCAGCACTTGCGGTGAATGCGGCACTTACCGGACATCGTATGCTTTCTACAATTCACACAAATAATTCGGTTGGAGTGATTCCACGTCTTATTGATTTGGGAGTTCCGCAATTTCTTCTTCCTTCGGCGTTAAATGTAATGCTTGCGCAGCGTCTTGTGGGACGTTTGTGTAGCGAGTGTAAAAAGCAGGTTGAATTATCAGATGAGTTGAAAAAGGAAGTACAAAACGAGATAGAAAAATTACCGGGGAAATTAAAAGAAGAGGTAAAACAAAAGTATGGTGCGAAGCCAGGACAGATGTATAGGATAGGACCAAATCCAGAATGCAAAGTGTGCAAGGGAAAGGGAATTGCCGGTCGCGTCGCATTATTTGAAATATTTGAGATGACAAAACAACTTGGGGCGATTGTGGCGGGTGGTTTTACTGAAGCAAAGTTGTGGGAGGAGGCGACACGACAGGGGATGCTTACGCTTCGTCAGGATGGTATTTTAAAGGCGCTTGAGGGACTTGTGGGGCTTGAGGATATACTCCGCGAGACATCGGAAGATTAATCATTTATAATAAAAGAAATATCACACATATGAGCTATCAAGAAAAATTAAATGAATTGTTGCTTCTTACTGCAAAACAGAACGCATCTGATTTACATATTGCGGTTGCACGAAGACCAACAATTCGCGTTGATAGCGTGCTTATTCCTCTCACAAAAGAAACAGTACTCACCAAAGAAGATGCAGAAGGATTAATTATGGCACTTCTCACTGAAGAACAAAAAAAAGTGTTTTTTGAAAAGAAACAAGTTGATTTTTCATTTAATTATGAAGATAAGGCGCGATTTCGTGTAAATACATTTTTTCAAAGGGGATTTATGGCTGCGGCGCTCCGTTTGATTCCCGCACAAATTCGTACTATTGAAGAATTAATGCTTCCTCCAATCCTTCATGACTTCGCTCATTTGAATCAGGGATTTATTTTAATTGTGGGTCCCGCAGGACATGGAAAATCAACAACGCTTGCATCAATACTTGATGAGATTAATCACACAAGAAACGATCATATTATTACTATTGAAGATCCAATCGAATATCTTTTTTCACAAGATCGGTCAATTATTTCGCAACGAGAAGTGGGGCAAGACACCATTTCTTTTGAAAGTGGACTTCGTTCAATTCTCCGCCAAGATCCCGACGTAATCATGATTGGAGAAATTCGCGATCCAGAAACAATGGCGATATCAATGACATCCGCAGAAACGGGACACTTGGTGTTCTCAACCCTCCATACAAATTCAGCGTCACAGACCATAGATCGTATTATTGACAGTTTTCCTCCAAATCAACAGGGTCAAATTATTTCTCAACTTGCATCAACACTCGTTGCAATTATTTCACAACGTCTCATTCCACGTGTTGGCGGAGGACGAGTCCCCGCGACTGAAATTATGTTAGTGAATCCCGCGATTCGAAATCTCATTCGTGAGAAAAAGATTTATCAGGTGGACCTTGTTATTGAGACGAGTGTACAAGAAGGAATGATGTCTCTAAACCGATCATTGGTAAATCTTATTAAAAAGAAAGAAGTATCAATTGAACAGGCAGAAAGTTATTCATTGAATCCATCTGAACTCAGAATTCTTCTTGAACGATCATAACAGTGGAGATTCATCCCGTTAGAGACTCTGCCTACGGCAGACAGGCGCGATCGTACACACATCACATTGATTTTAAAATTATGAATATTGTCGAATATATGAAATACAAAAGCAAATCGCATCTTTTGATCGCGATCCGCCTCTAACGGGATGAAATTTAATTATAAAGCACGAACAAAAGAAGGAGAGCTTCAAATAGGAAATGTAGAAGCTACAAATCGAGATACCGCACTTAATATTTTATTGAGTCATGGACTTTTTATTTTAAACTTAGAGGAACTGAGAGGTGATGAGTGGTATGATCGTATACTTGGATTTTTGAAACGTATAAAAACTGCGGACGTCATGGTATTCACCCGTCAATTTGCAACACTCATTGCATCACAAATATCGTTGTCGGACAGCTTAACAAATTTATATAAACAAACCACAAACCCAATTTTAAAAGAAACAATTTATGATATTGGGAATGATGTAAATGCGGGATTTTCTCTTTCGCAGGCACTCGAAAAACATCCGGGAATTTTTTCTGATTTTTATGTAAATATGGTGAAGTCAGCCGAAGTGACGGGGCGATTAGGGGAAGTATTAGATTTTTTAGCCGATTATCTCGAAAAACAGGCCATTCTTAAATCAAAAGTGAAAAATGCATTGTTTTATCCCGCATTTGTAATTGTCTTATTTTTTGTGGTTATCCTCGTGATGGTGACGTTTGTTATCCCACAAATTATGCCTATTTTTACTGAGGCAAAAGTTGAGCTTCCGTTTTATACGAAGATGCTTGTTAGTTTCGGCGCGTTTGTAAGTACATGGTGGTGGGCGACACTTATTATGTTTGGAGTGTTTGTATTTGTACTTATTGATTATTTTCAAAGTAAGGAAGGAAGAGTTGTGTTTGATGAATTAAGTTTAAGACTTCCTGTTATTGGGAAATTATTTCAGAAGCTTTATATCGCCCGTTTTGCAGAATCAACGCGGGTATTGATTAAGGGAGGACTTACGATCCCTCAAGCGATTGAAATTTCTTCACGAACGATTGGAAATGTAGTGTATCAAAATCTTTTAGAGAATGCATCTTCAGAAATTCGAAAAGGAAAATTATTATCAAAAATCCTTGAAGGAATTGAAGAATTCCCCCCTCTGGTGTCGCAACTAGTGAGTATTGGCGAGTCAACAGGACGTCTTGAGGATTTACTCAAAAAAATAAATGATTTCTATACACGCGAAATTGATGATATGGTGGATAACTTAGTGACGCTTATCCAGCCGGCGCTTATGGTCTTAATTGGGGGCGGAGTTGCGCTTCTCTTTGCTTCTATTCTTATGCCGCTCTACAGTCTTACACAGAGCTTCTAAATTTGGTATAATAAATACAATAAATAAGGTCGAGAATTTTTTAATTTTATATGAAGAATAATAAAGGTTTTACACTTATTGAAATGTTGGTTGTCGTTGCAATTATTGGTATCCTTTCGGCCACTGTATTAGTTGCGCTCGGCCCGGCTCGTGATAAAGCGAGGGATTCAAGAATTATAGGTGCTGTGCAACAGGCACGTGCGTTATTTGAGGCATCGTATAACACAACGAGTGGGAAGTATGAGTATACTGCTGATTCTAACACGGACAAAAAGTTAGCCGTCTTAGATGCTGAAATAGTGAATCAGGGTGTTACAACTGGCTTAGAGGAAAGTGTGCTCCCAGCTGGTGATTATAGAGTTTCGGCCCAATTAAAGACTAGTACGCCGACTGATCTACAGTATTTCTGCGCCGATAGCACCGGATATAGTGGTACACAAAAAACTGCTCCGAAAACAACGTCTTGTAAGTAATTTTAGTAAAAAACACCTAGCCCCAAGCGGGGTGTTTTTTTATATCTATGATATAATTTTTTTATGATCCTCATTGTTTTCATCTCTTTATTTCTTTTTGGTCTCGCGGTTGGAAGTTTTTTAAATGTACTCATATTCCGTTATACTCCCGAAGGGAAGTTTTTTGATATAAAAAAAATATCCGGACGATCTCATTGTATGTCGTGCAAAAAGACGCTTGAGGCGAAAGAGCTTATTCCAATTTTTAGTTTTCTGTTTCTCAGGGGAAAATGTTCATCGTGCGGGGAAAAAATTTCTTTCCAATATCCGATTATTGAATTTTTGAGTGGCGCTCTATTTGTTCTTGTTCCATTTTTCTTAAATTCTTTTTTTGGAATACGAAATGCGATATTTGTGTCTCTTACGGTTCCCGGATGGTATTATCTTTTCATTCTTTTTTGGATTCTCATATTTCTTTCCCTCCTCCTCATTTTTGTTATTGATTTAAAACATTACATTATTCCCGATGGATTAAATATTTTTATTTTTCTTTCCGGAATAGTGGTCACACTTCTTTTTGCGGTAAACGAAGCGCATATTCTCCCATTTCGAGAGTCCTTTTTAAGGAATTACGCACTCATATTTTCTCCGTTTCAAAATGTATTTTATAACCATGCACTTGGATTCATCGGAGGTGGTCTCTTTTTTCTCTTTTTATTTCTTATAAGTAGAGGAAGAGGGATGGGGATGGGTGATGTAAAACTTGCATTTGCTTCGGGGATGGTGTTGGGGTGGCCAGACATCATGTTTACCAGCATGATTGCCTTCATTTTTGGCGGAATATGGGCCGCGGTCTTATATTTTTCAAAAAAGAAGACAATGAAAGACAAACTTCCATTTGGTCCATTTTTTGTCGTTGCGTTTGTGATTACGGTATTTTTTGGATTTGATCTTATTAAAGGATATTTCTCTCTTTTCAATCTATAGAGAGGAAGGACTTTTTTTGGTAGAATAAAAGGTAATGACAAAGAAGGATGGGTTTACCCCGTAGTAGAAATCCGATATGTCGCGTTTTCGCAACGGGGTAGTATTTTATTTATATTATAGACCCACATATTTAAAGAAGATGTTTTACAAAAAAAATAGTAAAAAAGACAATCGAATTTTCACTACGGGGTTTACTCTTGTAGAAACGCTTGTGGTGATCAGCATTATGATGTTGCTTACGACAACACTTATTGCGTACACGCGATCTTCCGGAAAACAAATTGCACTTTCTACCGAGCAGGCAAAATTAATCGGAATGTTAAATAGGGCGAAATCATTAGCATTACAAAGAGATACCGCAGAACAGTTTTGTGCGTATGGCATACGCTTTAATCCGCCAAGCACATATGAAATTGTGCGTACTCGGAACTTGCAGGTGAAAGGAAAGGCATATACTCCCTGTGACACAACACAAATTGAATCATATGGGGAAGCGCAGACAATTAAAGATCCCGTCGTCATTGCGAATGCTCCCCAACCAATTGTTTTTAAGGGGCCGTATATACAAGTAACTGGTGCTGGGGAGGTGGTGTTGCAAGTGAGCGGGTCGTCTCCAATATTAGAGGCAAAAGTGGTAGTAAGTAGCGTTGGAGGCATATCAACGAAATAGCCATATGTATTTTTTATTTAAAAACAAGAAAGGAAGTTTAATGGTGGAGCTTATGGTGACTGCAAGCTTGATTATGATTGGGCTCATTGGAATTTTTTCACTTCTTATCCATTCGACGAGTATGAATAAAGATGTGGTTCACCGTTTTGAAGCAACCTATCTTGCAACTGAAGGAATAGAAATAATGAAAAATATTATTGATACCGACGTAGCAATTCCGGGTGGTGTATTTTTTAATTCAACATTGGTGTCGGGTCAAAACTATGAAGTGCAATATGATACCGATAAGGAGAATCTAAAAGATAGAGAAATTTTTGGTTCATCAACAACGCCCCTATGGATTAATACAATCACTGGGCTTTATAACTATGACGGTGGCACCAAGACACCATACATACGTACGATTGTAGTGCGGGGGGGTGGAGATATAATGACCATAAAATCAGAAGTTGCATGGGAAGTGGGGGGAGAAAGAAATGTGGTGAACCTTGAAGAAATATTTCAAAATTGGAGAGAATGGGATGAAAAATAAAATATATGAGGAAAGAAAATGTTTTATAAAAAGAAAAATACAAAAGACAATCGAATTTTTACTACCGGGTTTACCCTCGTTGAATTATTGGTCGCTATGGCGGTATTTGGGGTTCTTATGTCACTTGCAATTGGTGTTTTTGTAAGTGCAATGAGAGCGCAAAGAAATCTTACTGATCTTATGTCGGTGAATAATAATTTGAATCTTGTGCTTGAACAAGTGTCGCGTGAAATGCGTATGGGATATTTTAGTAAAATTCAACTTGACGGAATAAAGGGGTCTGTTAATACTGGTGCCTGTTTGAGTGGTCTCTCTTTTTTCACAATGCAAACTAACGATCCAAAAGAAGAGGGTGAATCAGTTGCATATTCCTTTTCTGGGAATAAATTATGGAAGGATGGTAAGCCAATTACTAGCGAAGAGGTGAATATGGAGAGGTTATGTTTTACTGTATATCAGTACGATAAACAAAGTAATCGCTCGAGCGATTTGTCGGAAAATTGTAATCCATGGAGAGTTGGAATTGCGCTTGCAGTGAAGCCTAAAAACGCAAAACCAGATGTGAAGCCAACATATATTGAAACAGCGGTAAGTATGAGGGTGTTTCCTATTGAAATAACAAAAGATCCATATCAATGTAGAAAATCATGATGAGTCCCGTTAATGATAATCATTCTTGGAAGAAATAATGATTTAGTACGATGTTTAATGTAATTTATAAAATATGAAAAAAGGCATAAGATATATACGAATGATGCACGAAAATGTTTTGGAAACATTTTCTATCATTAACGGGATGAAAGAAAATAAAAAAAACTTAGGGCAAATAATGGTACTTACCGCTATTATCACCGGCAGTATTGTACTCAGTGCATCTGTTATTGCAGGAATGCTCACGTTTTATCAATTACGCGAAGTGAACGATACGGTAAAATCGAGTATGGCGCTATCCGCGGCTGATACTGGCGTTGAGGCAACCTTATTTTGTTATTTTAAAAAAGAAGGGAGAGAAAATATAAAATATGAAAATGAGTGTAGTCTCACGGGGTCATTATCAAATGGCACTACATATAAAACAGAACTTACGTGTGTTGAGAGCGATAAATTTACGATCCCTCCAAACGGTTGTCTTGAAGATCCACTTGTTGAATCAAAAGTATATGGAATTCGCATTAAATCTGTCGGAAAAAAAGATGATGTTGAACGCGTAGTAGATACACTCTTCTCCACTCGTTTTAATTAGTTTATACAAGCATGACAAAACAGGATGAGGCACGAGAACGCATAATAAAACTACAAAAACTTATTGAGTATCATCGGATGCTCTATCATACGTTTGATACGCCAGAAATTTCTGATGCGGCGTTTGATACATTAAATAATGAGTTGAAAAAATTTGAACGAACACATCCTGAGCTTGTAAAAAGCAATTTGATAACACAGAAAGTCGGAGGAAATGTGCTCGAAAAATTTGAAAAAGTATCACACGAAACACCAATGCTCTCGTTTAATGATGCATTTTCTGAAGAAGAAATGCAGGAATGGCAGGAACGGGTGAAAAATTATCTTACGTCACTTGGAGAAAAAGAAGGAGATAGGGGTTTCTATTGTGAGCTAAAAATTGATGGGTTGGCGATAGAGTTACGATATAAAGAAGGAATACTCATACGAGGATTGACCCGTGGAGATGGATATATTGGAGAGGATATTACAGAAAATATAAAAACAGTATCTACGGTTCCGAAAGCACTTACACAACTTGGAAAATGGCCAATTCCTAAAAATCTCACGGTGCGTGGTGAGGTATTCATTACAAAAAAAGAATTAGATCGGATTAATAAAGAACAAGTGAAAAATGGTTTGAAGTCATATGTAAACACAAGAAATCTTGCCGCGGGATCGGTGCGACAACTTGATTCGTCAATTACTGCATCACGGAAGTTAAATTCATTTCAATATGATATTGCGACAAAAACTGACTTTCCTATCACCACACACGAAGAAAAACATAAAATACTTGCATCGTGGGGATTTGTGATAAATCCTCATGATAAAAAAGTTAAGTCAATGGAAGAGGTGTTCCGTTTTCGAAATATGTGGGAAAAAAAGCGGGATGGACTTGAATATGAAATTGATGGAATCGTGGTAATTGAAAATAATAACATTCTTTTTGAACGCGGGGGGGTGGTGGGGAAGGCGCCACGTGCGGCAATTGCGTATAAGTTTTCTCCAAAAGAAGCTACAACGATTATTCGAGGAATTAAAATACAAGTGGGGCGAACGGGTGTGCTCACTCCTGTTGCAGAACTGGAGCCGGTGTTTGTGGGAGGAGTTACCATCGCGCACGCGACACTTCATAATTATGACGAAATTAAACGGTTGGGATTAAAGATAGGAGATACGGTTATCGTGAATCGTGCGGGAGATGTAATTCCAAAGATTGTGCGCGTACTTCCTGAATTGAGGACGGGGAAAGAAAAAGTATTTAAAATGCCGCGTCGTTGTCCGGTGGACGGAGGAGAAATAATTGAAGAGGGAGCATTGTATCGATGCGGAAATATAATGTGTGGGGCGCGGCACAAGGAGCAACTTTATCATTTTGTTTCTCGTGGAGCATTTGATCTTCGTGGTCTCGGTCAAAAAGTTATTGATCGATTTTTGGATGAAGGATTAATTTCTGACGCTCCCGATATCTTCACCTTGAAGAAGGGCGATGTGGCAGTGCTTGAGAGATTTGGAGAGAAGTCAGCAGATAATATTGTGAGGGAGGTAGAGATAAAGAAAAATATCACCGTTCCACGATTTTTGTACAGTTTGGGAATTTTGCATGTTGGAGAAGAAACTGCACGATTACTTTCAGAGAAGACGTGTGATGAAAAAAATGTAAAGTCACCAAAAGACGTATTTTTGATTATCTCCAAATTATCAAAAGAATCACTACAACAAATTCCGGATATCGGGCCAAAAGTTGCAGAAAGTATTTTCTCTTGGTTTTCTCACAAAAAGAACAAAAGACTGATTGAAAAATTTGATAACGTTGGGATACGCTTCATAAAAGAAAAAAAGAATAAAGAGAAAAAACTTCTTGGGAAGATGTTTGTATTTACTGGGATACTTGCTTCTTTAGAGAGAGAAGAGGCGAAAGAGCGAGTAAGGTCATTTGGGGGCGAAGCGTCGGAAACCGTATCGCAGAAGATTAGTTTTGTGGTAGCAGGAGAAAATCCAGGATCAAAAATAGAAAAAGCAAAAAAACTTGGTGTCCGAATTTTGAATGAAAAAGAATTTCTTGCACTTCTTTCGTGACGTGATAAGGTAAAATATATTTATGAGTGAAAAAATAAATGAAAAAACAATAGAACATCTTGCTGGGTTAGCTCGTATTGAGTTGGAAAAAGACGCAAAAAAGAATAAAAAATTACTCTTAGATCTTTCTTCAATTCTCGATTATTTTGAAAACCTCAAGGATGTTGATACCACCGGTGTTTCTCCAGTAATTGGAGGTGCGTTAGCGAAGAATGTGTATCGAGAAGACGAAGAAAAGGATATTTCAAATCAGTCTCTTCTTAAAGAACAATTTCCAAAGTCAGAGAATGGGTATTTAAAGACACCGCCAGTATTTGAATAATTGATATGGATATACACACACTTACCATAAACTCCCTCTCTAAGGGCTTTCGAGAGAAAAAATTTTCAGTAACAGAGGTTACAAAAAGTTTTTTTGGCGAGATAAAAGAAAAAGATAAGGATATTTGTGCTTATCTTTCTCTTATGGATGAACGAGCGCTTATTGAAGCAAAATATGCAGACGAATTATTTTATGAAAATAAAGCGACGTCACCTCTCACGGGGATTCCCCTTGCGATAAAAGATATTTTTCTTATTGAAGGAACCAAAACGACAGCAGCATCAAAGATGTTGGAGCATTATATTGCAAGTTATGACGCGACGGTAATTAAAAAGTTAAAAGATGAGCACGCAATATTTCTTGGAAAGACAAATATGGACGAATTTGCAATGGGTTCTTCAACCGAAAATTCGGCATTCCAGATAACTCGAAATCCATATGACGTAACAAGGGTGCCGGGGGGCTCCTCAGGGGGTTCTGCGGCTGCTGTTTCGGCCGGATTAGCTCTTGGGGCGCTTGGATCCGATACTGCGGGATCTGTTCGGCAGCCAGCTGCGCTTTGTGGTGTTGTGGGCCTAAAACCGACCTATGGATCGGTGTCACGTTTCGGTTTAATCGCAATGGCGTCGAGTTTTGATCATGTTGGTCCGATTACAAAAACAGTTCAGGATGCGGCAATACTTTATGACGCAATAAAAGGACACGACCCATTTGATGCAACAAGTATATTCGAAGAACAATTATCAACTACTAATCCAGATTTTGATTATGTAAAAAAACTTGTGATAGGAATTCCAAAAGAATGTTTTGAATTTGAATTAGAAAAGGAAGTAAAAGAAGGAATTGAAAAAGCGATAGAGAAATTTAAAAAATTAGGGTTTGTTTTGAAAGAAATTAACCTCCCCCACATAAAATATTCTGTGCCCGCATACTATATCATTACTCCCGCGGAAGTAAGTGCAAACCTCGCGCGATTTGATGGGATTCGATATGGGGGTAATTCTCCGCCTAAAGCGGATCCGCCTCGGGCGGAAAATCTCAAGGAGTTGTATGAAAAAAGTAGGGGAATTGGATTTGGTCCTGAAACAAAACGAAGGATTCTTTTGGGAACATTTGTTCTTTCGGCCGGGTATTATGACGCGTATTATGGAAAGGCAAAAAAAATTCAGCAATGTATTGTGAAAGATTTCGATAAGGCGTTTGATAAAAAAGAAAATGGAGTCGATGTTATATTTATGCCGACAACGCCGACACGAGCATTTAAAATTGGTGAAAAAGCAGAAGATCCGGTTTCTATGTATCTTTCAGATATTTTTACGGTTCCAATGAATTTTGCTGGAGTGCCGGCACTTTCACTTCCGGTGGAACGTTATGATATAAAAAAGAAAGAGTTACCCGTAGGTTTTCAATTAGTAGGTAAAAAAATGCACGAGAAAGATATTCTCGGGCTTGGAATGTATTACGAAAAAAACTAATTCTTTTTGTTGAGAAGTATTTTTTCCACTTCTTTTATATCTTCGGGTGTGCCTATCGGAAACCAAAAATTAGCGTCTACCGGCGCTATTTTTTTATGTTTGGAAAGTTCATTTAACGCGCTTGTGAGATAATATTCACCATTTTTATGCGGTGTTGGCTCATAGTCAAAAATATTAGGAGTCATAACAAGTACATTTGTTATCGCAAGATTTGATCTTGGATTTTCTGGTTTTTCTATGATTTCTTTTATTGATCCATCTTCATTTATGGTCACTATCCCGAATCTTTCGGGTTTCTCAACCTCTTTTACGACAACAGAAAACTCGTGTATTCCGGCCTCACATACTGCTTCTTTATCAATGAGATCATCGGCGTAGAGGACAAAAAATGATTCACTTGGTTTGAGATATTTTTCACAGAGTTTCACCGCGAGAAACGTTCCTTCTTTTTTCTCCTGGGTTACGTACGTAATTTTTTTTCCCAAAAAACTATCACCACAGAGATCTTTTATTTGTTCCTGTAAATATCCAACAACGAGAATTACCTCGTCAACACTTTCGGGAAGAACGGAGATAGTGCGTTCAAGAAGTGTTTTTCCTGCGACTTCTATAAGTGCTTTTGGTTTTGTGAGTGTTAAAGGACGCATTCTTTTCCCGTCCCCAGCGGCTAAAATAATTGCTTTCATGTTAAAAATAAATTCAGGATTTAGAGAATTGTATTAGAACTAAAATTGCCGTTTAACGAGCTTAGGCCTCACTTTTCTCCAATCTTCTTTTAAGAGGCCATAAAGGTTATAATCGTGAATTTTTCCTGTCACTAAGTTTTTACTTTCTTTCCTTTGAGTTCCTTCTAATTTATATCCTAATTTTATTTGTGTTGCATTTGATGCCTTATTATCCGTGTATACTTTTGAATTTAGTTTTCTTAATTTTAGTTTATTAAACACGAAGTCATTAGCTGCAATTTTCGCTTCAGTTATGTAAGTATTTTTCCAGTATTTTTTATTAATCCAAGAACCTGTTATTGCTTTTTTTGAAAATTTATCTATGTGATGAATATCAATCCAACCGATGATTTTTTTCTCTGATTTAAGTTCAATAAAAAATGGGTAACTCTTTTTACCCCATTCTCTTATTGATTTATCGATCCATTTAACAGCCTCTCTTTTTGTGTAGGGATATGGAATAGGATTAAACATTTTTGCTACATTATATTCATCTAACCCCTCAACAAGATCTTTCCAGTCATTTATTCTCGGTTTTCGTAGTATTAATCTTTTAGTTTCTAATTGCATTATCTAAATATTACCACAGTTTTTAATGCGTTACATTTGTAATAAATATATTTGCATCTCCATTACTCTTTTTTTTCTCTGCCCAATAGCAGGGGACCAATCCCTTTCACATTCTGGTCCGATCACATAGAACAAATATAAAACCGCCCATTTAGGACGGTTTTATATTTACTTGCGCGGGCGACCGGACTTGAACCGGCGACCTATTGCGTGACAGGCAATCGCTCTAACCAACTGAGCTACGCCCGCAAGCATCCATTCTTATCTTTTTGTATCTCTCAAAAATCCTTCTTTTTCTCTCCAGAAAAAGATCATTATCAAGATTATCATACATAAGTTCATAGAGCAATAATGAGTCTTTTACACTATATTGCAGCCGAAAAACACCTTCCTGTGTTTTAAAGATAGCGCCACCTTTTACATTAAATCTTTTGAGCTTATCTTTTAAGGAATTTAAAAAACCATGTGAGCATGAGGTGAACGTGGTTTGTATCACCAGTGTTGGAGTTTTTCTTTTTCGATTCATATAATTTACCCATACATTTCCGTCTCCATCGAAGTATCCGCGCAAAAAATCGCTAAATCTACCCCTCGGAATATTGGGTAATCGTATTCTTTTTACTTTTCTTTCGACAAGCCCGATGTTTCTTAAGTCATCACACATTTTTTTACTTCCGATTTGAAGTCGATAGAGGGATTTTTCGTTTACCCCGTTAGAAGCAGAACGCCCCATGGCTTGCCGCGGGGATGAATGCCGATCAGTTGGCGAACACGGGGTTTAATGCCCCGTGTGAGCTTCTGACGGGGTTTACTTTCACTTTCTTTTTTGTAATTTTGTGCCCCGAGTTCATTGTTTGTCTTATTTTTTCTAGCAATTTTTTGTCAGTGATTTGAATTGAAAAATATTCAGACCCGCGCGGATTTACTATGAGTGATCCGTCGGCGATAAAAAAACCAAGCACATACGCCATTTCTCGCGTCCAATTTTCAAAGAACCTTTCATTTTTCCTTATAAATATTGGCATGACGATAATTACACATTATTACGTCATTATTATATCACGTGACAGAATAGTATATCAAACCTCAATGTTTAAAAATAATACTAAGGTGAGTAGGGGAGAAGAGGAGATAAATAATAAACAAGATCTTTTCCTATTATTTATAGAGGAAACAAGGTTCTGGTTAGAAGATTTTTCCTAAAAGAATAAGGAAACCCAATGGTGAGATGGCAATAAAAGAACTGATAATTACTAGAATAATCGAAAATTTATTAAGAATTGAAAAAAACTTCCACGAAAGAATGGATGAAGTAACGGAAGAAATATCCTGATCGCGTAATACCTGAAAAACCAGTGCCTTCCACAGTAATGGATATGCAAAGAAAAATATAATAGCAAAACCAGGGATAATATTAAAGCCTATTGTTAAAGGATCTCCACCTTTTGGAAAGTTGAACGCCACAATGACATTGATAATAAAACACACTAGAGGCAGAAGAAACAGGACAAAAAATTTTTTGTTCTGTTTCAAAAGGGAATCTAATAATTTTTGAAATGTTTGAAAAAAATTTTGTCTCATATTTAAATTATACTACAAAAATAGAAAAACGCTTGAGCCACAGATTATAATTTCTTGTAGCGGAGGTGGGAATTTTTCTTCTCCATTTCGCTTTCGCGAAATTCCTCCGAAACCTGCCACGCTCACTCACTCTTGCCCCGCAAGCGTTCGCATCGGCTTCCCCGCCTGCCGTCGGGCAGGAATTCCCGTAGCGGAGGTGGGAATTGAACCCACGACCTAACGCTTATGAAGCGCTCGCTCTAACCACTGAGCTACTCCGCCATTAAGGAAATCTAATTTCCTTAATTTTGTTTTTTAACAAATAACTTATTTGTTTCTTCCTGCTTATCTTTGAGAAATTTCACTCGTTCCGCATCAGTCATTTTTTTCCAATCTTCGTCTTTTACAAAATATTTTGACTTTATTTCGGCGATTTTCTTTCCGATTTTCCCTGGAATAAAGTTTTTATTTGTTGATTTTATTTCTTCAAAATTATCCTCTCCCTCTTTTTTTTTCCCGTCAATGGAATCGATAAAATTGTTTATATCACCCATGGTTTCTCCCGAGTAATGGGCATCCAGCTGATTTCCCGAAACTCCCAATTCTTTTTTCTTTGAAAATCCTCCAAATTGATCCTTGTTATGTTTTTCGACAGACATCTCATATAATCCATCTTCTTCTCCCTCAGTCTTCTCTCTTTCAACAAGAGTTTCTTCTTCTAACACGTCGGTATCCTCAATTTTAATTTCTTCGTGAGACATATTATATATTTTTAGAAAATGACCTTTTAAGTTGATTTTTTGTTGCGGGGGCAGGAATTGAACCTACTACCTCAAGGTTATGAGCCTTGCGAGCAACCGTTACTCTTCCCCGCGAAACCATAATAACAGAAAAATGCTCTATTGTGCAAGCAAAACCCCGCACCTTTTTGCAATTTGAGACCACAAATAAATATTTGTGGTCTCTTCGCCACACCATTTAAATAAAGAATAGAGACATTGATTATTCCTAATGTTTTTATTTTATACCGCTATAGAAATTTGCATGATTGCAAAAAGGTGCGGGGCAAAACCTTGATTTTATAATAGATAAAAATTCTATGTCTGAAATTTGATTCCGTAATACTAATTATGTATACTAATTCTACAATGAAAAAAGTCGCAGAGAAATTCTTTAGATTTTTCTTTACTTAACCCAATTTGTGGGGGTTCTTTTCTCATACCATTAGCACTTGAACCCCTTGTATAAAGAGGGTTTTTATTTATATGGAATTCTACGAAAATTTACCAAAACTTCGTTTAAGTATAGCTTCACCTGAGGAAGCACGGTTGTGCGAGGAACTCAAAAAAAAGGACGATGCAGATAGTGTCCGTTTAACGCGCTTTCTTGCGCTTCCTGATCAAACGCGTGTTCAAGGGCACCCAATATATGAGGTTGCAACGCGTATTTTTGGTATACCTGAGTTTAAAAATTTTGATCACATTCAAGTTCCTGAAATTGTTCGCGCAGATCAAAGTTTTGATTTATTTAATTTTCCACTTGATCATCCAGCGCGAAGTGCTTCCGACACATATTTTATAAATGACGAATATATTCTTCGCACCCACACCACTATCATGTGGTATTACTATGTGAAGTCAGAGGAAATAAAAGAGAGAATAAAAAATAATCAGCCACTTGGCTCACTTTCGTATGGAAAGGTGTATCGAAAAGATGAAATTGATCGGTTCCATCTGAATGTGTTTCATCAGATTGATGGGTGGTATCTACATCCGACAAGTGACAAAATTGTTCCGTTTGATGAGTTGAAAAATATTCTTGGAAAAATCGCGAAAGCAATCTTTGGGGAAGATATTAAGTTTCGTTTTAATGAAGATACATTTCCCTATACGGACCCGAGTGTTGAAATGGAAATCGAAAGAAATGGAGAGTGGATTGAAGTGTTAGGGGGAGGAATGGTGCGCCCCGCAGTACTCGAGAAACTTTGCGTTGATCCAAAACAATACACAGGCTGGGCGTTTGGATTTGGCGCGGAACGACTTGCGATTGTAAGTATGGAACTTCCCGATATTCGTCTACTTCGCTCGGAAGACCCTCGCGTCATAAAACAGCTGATACTTGGAAATAAATATAAAGAAGTAAGTAAATTTCCTCCAATCACAAGAGACATTTCATTTGTAGTAGGAAAAGATTTTTTTGTGAATCAATATTATGATGTAATACGAGACATTGGAGGTGATCTTGTTGAAGAGGTGCAATTACTCGATAAATATGAAGATGAGAAGAAATTTGGACCAAATCGCGTGAGTTATACATTTCGAGCGGTTTATCGATCGAGCGATCGCACACTTGTGTCCGAGGAAGTTGATAAAATTCAGAATACTCTTTATAAAGAAACCGCATCTCAATTTGGAGCGGAATTAAGATAAAAGAAAAACTAAAGACAAAAGACAAAAAGATTTTCTTGCAGTTTTTTCATTTTTTTGCGAAAGTTAGAGATGTGTCGCCCCGATTCCGACGCTTTCGGTCGGAACAGGTAGTTTCCGCCAGAGGCGCCCGCCTGCCGGACGGGCAGGGATCCTCCTTCGGAGGACAAAGTCGACATCATAAAGTCGGCTCTCCGACCTCGTAGGCGAGCGTCGGAGTGGATAGGAATTCCAGATGTAGTATTATTTTCTGTAGGTTAGTATAAGTAATATATGCCCCGATAGTTTCTCCCTACGGGAGATCTGCCGAAGGCAGACAATGGATTAAAATAGTACTATGCCCCGATAGTTCAATGGATAGAACAGGGCTCTTCTAAGGCCTTAATGTGGGTTCGATTCCTGCTCGGGGTACCAAAATAAGATATGCCATCAATTTTTTGATGGCATATCTTATTTATAGATCTCGCAGGAATTGAAGGGAACCCGAGCGCCTCCGTTGGAGGATGAAGCGAGAGTCACTGACTTCGGAGGAACGATTTTATTTGACCCGCCAATCGGCGGGGAATTTGAAATCGTGGGGGAAAAGGATTCCCTACCTGCGCAGGCGGGCTGCTCGGGGCACCACATAGGAAATTGTGTTATACTAAATTCAAGCTACACCGCTCAAAATTGCAAAACCTTCCGGCAGACAGGGAACCCGGAGAAAAACAACTTGTCCTGAGCTTGTCGAAGGATCGGCTCGCCTGCCCGTCCGTAGCCTCGGCGAAGGCGTGAACTATATTCAATTTTGGGGGAAGAAAATTTTTTAATCATGAATACGAGAAATATATTTTTAATATCCATAGTAATTTTTGTAATACTTCTTTTTGTTATCCCTCGTTCGTTTATTCCTACTGAATTAGGTAATACCATCTTGACTGTTGTAGCATTTTTATTTGGCATAATCTCTGGTTTTTATATTGTTGTAACTACGACTGATTACAATAGTGTAAAAAATATATTAGCGACTGAGACGGCAGGGTGGATTTCATTGCATCAGAATGTTCTAATTTACGATAAGCAAGTTGCGGATAAGCTGTCCTCTCTTATCGACGAATATGTGAGACGCGCTTTTGATTTTGAAATCATCGATTATGCAAAATCAACACATAATGAATTCGAGGCAATTAAAAGGTTGATAAGAGAATTGCCACTGAAAGAAAATTTATCATCGGTTTATGAGAAAATTCGAAATATAATGGATGATATCATTATCGCTAGACAACAACTTACCGTTCTTGGTGCCAGAACGCTTTCTTTATTTCAATGGACTATTCTATTCGCACTGGCGACGATTTTCGCATTTTCTTTGTATGGCCTTCGAACGGGAGAACTATTTTTTGATGTAGTAACGGTTGCGATTTCTGGTTCCATCGTACTCGTATTGCTTTTGATTCGTGATCTAGACCTTTATATTTGGAACGAGAAAACTTTTGGCTACGATATCTTCGAAAATGTCTTGAAATCTGTCGGACAACTCCCTTATTACCCAGCCGAGTCCATAGAACAAAAGAGGGTTCAGCCCTATGACAAGGAATATCGAATTGGAACTTATGTGGACTTTCCTAAAAGTATCGATAGGAAAGTTGAGATTCAAAGAACTAATTAAGTGCCGCCAAACCCGCCTGTCGGCAGACAGGGAAAAACTTGTCATCCCTTCGGGAGATCACCCGTAGGGTGAAAATTGTCATTCGCCTTCGTTAAAACTTCGACAGGACAAGTCGGTGGGGCTCACTTCGACTTGATTCGACCATGCTCACCACAAGTCGCTCAGTACGAGCCGTCGCCTTTCCGTCCGCCAGCCGACGGATTTGCAGGAGAACTTCCTCGTCCGCGACAGCGGTTGGGACGAAATGCGTTCGGACTAATTCAAGAATACTGCACCAAAATAGTTGTTTTCTAAAAACATTGGGGGTATAGTGTATTTAGAAATTTCATTCACAAATAATGGAGGAAGTGCGATGGGAACCATTACCATTACAGTAGATACTAAAATCTATGACCTCTTGAAGAAACTTGCCGAAGAGAGCGAAAAAAATGAGGGGGAGTTTTTTGGAAAGCTGGTTCAAAAAGAGGATAGAAAAAGGCACGTGAAAAATCTGCCATATCTTGGAGAAAAAAGATTTAAATGTGGGCGACAGGGGTGTTTTGAAACACAGGCCGAATTAACGGAAACCATTGAAGATGGAAATTAAAAAAATAAAATACCCGACACATAAAGACGGGTATTTTTATTGGCGCAACGCAACGAGTGCAATACAAAAATGAAGTTTTTGTATTGCCGAGTAAGTAAGTCAAGAAGTGGTAGATACCCTTCATTTCCTCATTCCAAAAAGACTTACCAAAAAGAAAAATGCGCTGATGAGTACTGTTGCAACACCTGGATTAACGGATTGCGTAACATGCGAAATGATTATTCCCCCCAAGAGTGAGAGGGTTGCGATGATCATGCTCCACCACACATACATTTTTAGATTTTTAGAGAGATTACGCGCGGTGACGGCGGGGATGATAGAAAGTGCGCTCATTAAAAGCACCCCAACAAATCCGATTCCAATAGAGATGGTAAGCGCAATAAGCACCAAAAGAAGAAGTTCTAATTTTTTTCGTGATATTTTTTCAGAGTAGGTAAGATCAGGAGCAATCGAAACGAGTATGAGTGATTTAAAATTTTTTGCGACAATACCAATAATTCCGAGCGCAATAATCGTTTGAATAAGGAGTTGTATTCGAGAAATATTTTCAACATTCCCAAAAAACGCCTCAAGGAGATCAGTCTCACTAATAAGTATTGATCCTACTGCGAGGGCAGTTACAAAAAGAACGCCGGTAATTGATTCGGTGGCGAGTTTTGTTTTATTTTCAATTCCCCAAATAAGAATAATGGAGAGAAAAAGAAACAAAAGTCCGCCGATAATTGGTTCAAACTTAAAAATAACCCCAAGCGCGATGCCGGGAAGCGCGACGTGCGAGAGCGCATCACTCATCAATGTCATTTTTTTTAACACGAGAAACGACCCAATGAGTCCGCTTGCGACAGCAACGAATACTCCCGAAATGAGTGTGTAGATAAAATAATCAGTCATACATTAGTGAGTGTGATGGAATAATGTGTGAGTGTCGAAAAGCTCCTTTATTTTTTGTTCAGTAAGCGCATTATGAGGGGGGCCGTAGCAAAGCATTTTTTGATTGAGACAAAGCACTTGGTCTGCATAGCGATAGACGAGGTTTAAATCGTGCGAAACAAGGATGAGCGCAACATGAAGCGTCTCTTGGAGTTCATGGAGAAGCCGATAAATTGATTCTTGTCCCGCAATATCGACATTTTCCATTGGCTCGTCGAAAAGAAGTATCTCTGGTTTATCGAGAACCGCCCATGCGAGAAGTATCTTTTGTAACTGTCCACTTGAAAGATGAGCGAGATTTTTTGTGCGCCAACTCTTTTCCATTTTTGTGAGAGAAAAAACTTCATTCAACGAATACTCTGGATTTTTTTTGAGTGAGAGGAATTCTTCTATCGTCATTGGAAGGTAGTGGTCTACCTGAAATCGTTGAGGAAGATACCCAACTTTTGCTTTAGGCGCCCACGTAATAGTTCCCGATGTTGGGGTATGAATTCCAACGAGTGTTTTTAGAAGCATTGATTTTCCAGATCCGTTTGGACCAATGACTGCGAGCACCTCCTCGGGTTTTATGGAAAACGAAATGTCCGTGAGAATTTTTTTCTCGTCAATAGTAAGAGAGAGGTCTTTTACGGTGAGGACTGATTTTTTATCTTTTGGTTCCATAGATATTAAAAAAGAATAATTCCTATCACAACAAAAGCGTTTATTAGAACATAAAACGAATTTGCGAAGATAATGGGCTTTTCTTTATAAATAATTCCATACGCGAGCCATATACATGAAAAAACGAAATATGCCCCCCACGTAATTATCGAAAGTCCACTCGTATCTTTTTCGTCCCAGACTTTTAAGAGTTGGGGAATACTGAATATTGGTCCAACTCCTCCGATAAAGAATACCAGAGCATCAATTACATATTTTCGTTTTTCTGGGTGTGGGTAATGTTCTAGGTTTTTATGAATCAGCCGCCTCTTATGGAGGTGATGTTCTGCATTTGTCATATTATCTCTCTATAAAGAATACCATGATTTTTCATTGGATGAAATAAATTGAAAAATGAAAATGTGTGTGGTATTCTCGAATATGTAGAAATTAACAATTGAAATGCCGCGGTAGCCCTTCTTCGCTCAAATTATAATTTGAGCTCCGAAAGGGTAAGTGGTTTTCCGCACATTTTATTTTCGCTCGTCCGAAGCTTTGAGGTATAATCAAAGCGAAGGAGAGCCGCGGTAGCTCAGTGGCAGAGCGCAGCCCTGAAGAGGCTGGCGTCGGGTGTTCGATTCACCCCCGCGGCACAAAGAATCCGCCGAAAGGCGGATTTTCTTGTGTCCGCGTGAGCACACAAACTGCTTTGTGTGCGGGGGTGAATCGAAGCGCGGAGCTATATGCATTCAGCAGAATGCATGGCGAGCGGCGGCCTGCGAACTCGACGAGCGACTGGCGAGTATTTGAGTCGCGGGCGATTCCCTGCCTGCACAGGCAGGACCTTCACGGCACATTCGAAATCTCAGTGCAAGCACAAAAGAAAAACCCCTCTTGGGGTTTTATGCTAACGCATGTGCTTAATACTTAATACAATATACTTTATACTAACTTTATGGATTTATTAAACAAAAAATGTGTGCCGTGCGAAGGGGGAATAAAACCGATGACGAAAGAGGAATCACAAAAATATCTTGCCGAAGTGTTGGGGTGGGGTGTAATTGATGATGGGAAAAAGATTTCAAAAGAATTCGTATTCCCCGATTTTGTGCAAGCGATAAAGTTTATAGACAAAATTGCCGAAATTGCAGAACAGGAGGGGCATCATCCAGATCTCCATATTTTCTACAATAAAGTGCAAATTGAACTTTGGACACACGCAATTGGAGGGCTTTCAGAAAATGATTTTATACTTGCGGCAAAGATAAACAACATAAAGAACTAAACTTGTATTTATTGTACGTTTTTATTAATCTGAGAATAGAAAATTAACTTTCAAAGGAGAAATAACGATGGCACCGAATGTACGAAAGATAGCGAAATACCTTTTCGTTCTTGTTTTGTGTTTCACGCTTTTTCTGACGCTGGACACAAGGGAAAAGAACAGTAAACAATACGGGGATATATACGCTCAGATTCAAAGCATTAAATCACCTTTCACTGTTTCAGATTTTCCATATATTCCTGATACAATTCATTTTTTTGGCGGACGCGTTCCGCTTGAAGTGCATGGGGTGTGGGAAGATGTCGATGAATGGATAAAATTTTTCACCAGTGCAAAAAATAGATGGAGGATAGTTTCATATATTGGTATTTCAAAGGCATATTTTCCTCTTCTTGATTCGATATTTGTGAGCGAAGGAATTCCGTTCGATATGAAGTATGTCGGCATTGGAGAATCGGAACTCAACTCAAATGCAGTTTCCTCAAAACGTGCAGTAGGAGCATGGCAGTTCATACGAAGTACCGCAATACGAAATGGATTGCGCGTGAATAGTAATATTGATGAAAGACGACAGTTTGAATTAGCAACACATGCTGCATGTCGTGAAATGAAGAATCTTTATAATGAATTTAGAAAAACATTTAATGAAGAAGAAAGTTGGTGGTTTGCGCTCGCAAGTTATAATGCCGGTTCCGGAAGAATCTGGAAGGCAATAAAAACTGATGGAGAAAAATCGTATTTCAGATTATCTTCGTTTCCCCGCGAAACGGAACGGTATATCCCATGTATCGTGGCTTTAAAGCTCATACTCGAAAATCCGAAGCATTACGGATTTGTAGAAGGAGTGACCTATGGTGGACCGAAAATGGTGGTCATTGAAAAATATTTTTCGAAATTTACTCTATGGAAAACTTTTTTATCTGAATTGCAAAATAGTGGATATAATATTTCATTAAAAGAACTTACTCGAGCGAACACCCATATTAAAAGTAAAACTGGAATTCCGAAAGGGAATTTCCTTCTGAGAATTCCCAATCGTCGTTAGTAATAAAAATCCTCCGATATATATTGGAGGATTTTTTTGTAATGAAGGTTAAATCAAAAAGTGTCTAGTATGGAGCGATCGCTCCATACTAGATATTTCTGTATTAACACTATTTCCATATTTAATAGGTAGGTACTACTGGGTTTTTTCTTCGAATTTTTTTTTAACTGATTCTCCAATAAGTTCTGCTTTTTCTTCAATTGAAGTATATTTTTTGAAGAGTTTACTCAGAATATGTTCTCCCGCAAAAATAAGTATAAAAATCAATAAAATTCCGATTTCCGCCTGTTTGAATATTTTTGTGGAGCTCAAATAGTGAAGTCCTGACATAAGGAAATATGCTATAACGGTCATACTGGAGAACCACACAAGGAGACTTTTTATATATGAGGGAAAGAAGTCTTTAAATTTTGTCCTTGTCCATCCAATCAGGCTTATAATCATAAAATTTGTCGCGGGAATAAATTTTGTGATGATGAGCAATTTCGTCATGTTCCGCTTCAGATAATATGTGTAGGTTTGTATTCTTTTATTTCCTTTTATTCTTTTCGAAAGTCTCCATCCAAAGCGAGTATTACGAATATTCTTCCCAATAAAGTAGATAAAAACTTCCGCAAACATAACCGCTCCAAGTGTCGGAACGACAAATTGAAGCCATGTTATTTTACCACTAATTGCGAGATACATAGAAAGGAGAATGGTAAGTTCTCCTTGTATAATCATGCTTATTCCTAAAATTGCGTCGGTCCATGTCGGATTTTGTATAATCCATGAACCAGCAATCTCCATTAAATTGTCCACTTGCCTATTATACCCTATAATTTTTATATTGGAAGTTTTTTAAATTATGTTTGTAAATAATGAGAATATAAAAATAAAAACATCGCGATCAAGTGGTCCTGGGGGGCAAAATGTAAATAAACGTTCAACACGTGTGCAGGCGTGGGTGAATATTGATGATTTAGATATTTCGGAGGGAGAAAAAAAGAAATTAAGAATTAAACTTGCAAATAAAATAAATGAGCGGGATGAACTCGAAACAGAAAGTGATGAAGAACGAGCGCAAGAACAAAACAGAGATCGGGCGATTGAAAAATTAAATGAACTTATTGAAGAAGCACTTCATGAAGACAAACCTCGCATCCCAACGGGACCACACCAAGGATCAATAGAGGAGTGTCTTTATCATAAACATCTCCGCTATCAAAAAAAGAAGTCTCGCCGTACTGCAAAAAACCCCGATATTGATCCCGCTTAGAAATAGTCCGTCTTAAAACCCATTCGGGGTGTGCATGCGCGGACGCGGTTTCTAACGGGGTTGAAGAACATTGCAAAACGATTTAATCTAAACTTGTAGTTCTTTGTTTGAAAATTACCTGCCTGCCGGTAGGCATGGGAATTTAGTCATTAGAAATTCTCTGCCTCTGGCAGAGTGCATGGTGCCTGTAGCTCAGTGGTAGAGCGCCCGCCTGTGGAGCGGGTCGTCGCGGGTTCGATCCCCGTCAGGCACCCAATGAAAATCCTAGATAAACTCTAGGGTTTTTTGTATGTTAAAACAGAAGGATGGGAGATTATTATAACATTTGACAAATAATATGATAAGTGCTATATTTCGAACAGTATTAAATTAACATATTTTACCACATAAAGGAGAAATGAAGTGAAAAAATCAATTGTATTTCGTTTATTCGTTGCTATTGCTTTATTCATATGCCTTGTTGGCTCTGATGGATGCGAGTCTAAACCAGAAAAGTCAATTAGTGGCGCAAAACAAGTAACTGCATCAGAAATCGGATTCAAAATTCCTACAAACAAAAACGGTCTTACTTGCGAACAACAAAATATTATAGATCGTTTGAGAGTTACTACCGACCCAACAAAGGTGATGTGGATTCACACTATGGGTCTCGACGGAAAAGTTATTAAAAGAATGCCGGTGAGAAATAAAGTAACCAGTTCTGGAAAGAGAATAGAACCAATTACTACCACTGGGTCGTCTGTTGGTTATCCCGATATCAGGGCCGGATCTTCATATCAAACCAACGAACTTCTTCAAGCAGACGGAACATATGGAAGTTCAGATAATTATATTTTCTGGTTTGATCCAATGGGAAGATACCATCAATGGGGAACTGCGGGAGGTCTCGGATATTTACTTACTGACTACCCAATTGATCTTGGGAATCCAACTGATGAAATAACCGGACTGTTCAATATGAACAAAGCTGCATGGGAATGGCAGATGCGACAAGAAATTGAGTTGAAAAAGAAAGAGGGGGTTGCCTACGAAGAAATGAAGAAAAAAGTAGACAATCTGGAACAGAAGATGAGAGAAAATAACAAAATTGTAAAATAACGAAGGAGAAGGCAATGGATTTAAATTTAAATTCATACGAAAAAGCCGCTGGAAAGGGTCCTGGCGCATTACTCTGGAAAGTATTTTTATTAATGCTTACCGCCTCAATCGTTCTTGGAATCACCGGATATGCTCTCGGATGGTTCGGAGAAGCAGCACAAGTTGCAAAAGAAGAATTCGGACCACGCGCGATGCTTGATAAATACGAATGGTTTATTAATCAGGCAAATAGCGTTGAAAAGATGGATCGGGATGTAACCTTGTACGAAAACAGAGTTAAATCGATTGAACAGCAATATGCCGGCTATGGAAAGAATATGGCACAATGGCCGCCGCACATACAGGTTCAATACAACAGGGAAAAGCAGCAGGCACGCGAAGATTTGATTGCAGTGGCTTCACAAAGAAACAATTTGGTGAGGGATTATAACTCCCAATCCGAGAAGTTTAATTGGAAACTATTTCAGACAGATCCAAGAAAGCCAAAAGAACGTTTTCACGAATACCTTTATTAACACTAAATTAAAACCCCGACAATCATCGGGGTTTTTCACATACTGACGGGAGGTTCGAACTGAGTAATTTGATATAATTAATTTATGAATACACAAAAAGGGTTTGCACCACTTATCATAGTGGGAGTGATAGCTCTTGTCGCTATCATCGTGGGAGTTGGATACACATTCATGAAGAAGAGTGAGGTTCAAGAAAATAAACCAGCAATTCAAGAAGCACAATTACCCAGAGAAGAAATTCAACAACCAAAAGATGAAACTGCTGATTGGAAGACATATCGAAATGATAGTTTAGGAATAGAGTTTAGATATCCTTCAAATTTTTTCCTAAACACACAGCCATCTGGTTTTGCTAAAAGTGCCTATAGTGATGATGTCGACAAATTTTTTGAACTTGTGGACACAAAAAGGAGTTGTTATATAGGTCCGTTATTTGAACGAGGGCTTCCATTTGATGTTAAAGTTGAAGAAAAAACAGTTGAAACCGCTGATAATAACAAAATAATAATAAAATATGTAACTTACAGTGATGGCGATTTGATGAATGGACTCGTTTTTCTTTCACGTCCTAAAATAAATTATTTGGTTTATATGCACTTGGTAAATCTCTCAAATAGTTCTATTATGTCTGAAAATAAAATAATATCTTCTGATAAAAAATCAATAAATACTGATTGCGTGAAGGATTTTGAAAAAATTTTTTCCACTTTCAAATTCACCCAATAAACCTAGTTCCAACATCCTCTACTACGGCACCCTGGGAAAAACGATAGATAACACCTATCGTTTTTGTATTTATCCGCCTTTGGAGGATACCCTGACGGGAGGATCGAATTGAGATATAATTATTTTATGAACACACAAAAAGGGTTTGCACCTATCGTAGCATTTTTGATTGTGCTTGGTGTCATTGTTGTTGGAGGAGTTGGATATGCATTCATGAAAAAGAGTGAAGTTACAGAAAATAAACCAGTGGCTCCAGGGGTTCAGTTGCAAAGGGAAGAAGTTTCAATAAATAATTCTACGACCACTGGGGAATGTGATGCCGTACCTAATGGCGAATTACTCTCTTACCCTCTTACTGTTACTTTTCCCGAATCGAATTCTCGTATACAAAAAGATTCTTTTAGTATGATTCGATGGGAGAACAACCATTGTAATTCTAATATTCTTGTTACTGCGATACTCGGGGAAACTCGTGGAAGTTCAATCTGGTGGAATATAACTGGAGAAGAGGGGGGTGTTCCTGTTTCAAATAAATCAATGAACATAAAATTGCCGAAAAACATTTCTGACGGAGTTTATCGTTTGACAGACCAAGGCGCAAGCCCCGGCTTTTAAGCCGTGGGTTAAGCGAATTCCCCGTGTCCATTGTGATAGAGTAAAAAGGTATGCCCAAACCAGTATTTTGGAAAAATGCTCATACCATCCATCGGAATATATTCCACATTGTGTTCGTCCCAAAATATCGACGGAAAGTATTGCAACGCGAGCTCGTCCGACGTCTCACCCAGCTCTTCTATGAATGTTGCAAAATGAATCGTTGGTACATCCATGAATGCTCAATTCTTCCTGACCACGTACATATGCTGATTCAAATATCCCCCAAGGAAACAATTGCTGATGTGGTACAAATACTCAAAGGAGGAACTTCTCGAGTGGTCAGGAAAGAATTCCCTGAACTTGAAGAATTTCTCTGGGGGGATAGCCTGTGGGCAGATGGCTATTTTTCTGAAACCGTCGGACGAGCGAGTGAAGCAACTATGCGGCACTATGTTCGATCACAATGGACACGGGAGATCCCCAACAAGCCACGGGCTTTAGCCCGTGGTGATTGACAAATAGCACAGTAAGTGCTACCTTGTATTCAGCTAGATAATC
>Ga0265292_1000704_pt1 | contig 39854 bp, 30 predicted proteins | sample Munlanlewell296A_FD_189080 | JGI IMG/M metagenome (GOLD analysis project Ga0265292, IMG submission 189080) | Leachate microbial communities from a municipal landfill in Southern Ontario, Canada - Leachate well 296A | ecosystem: Engineered > Solid waste > Landfill > Unclassified | place: Canada... | reverse complement strand
AAGTGTACCAATATGTTTCATAATGGTTCTATCTTGGTGAAATGCGAATATTATTTATTCCAAAAAGACTCCAAATTGTTGATTTTTTTTCATTTATGAGATAAATTTGCGTTACAAATGAAGAAAAAGGTTTCATAATGTCTTAAAATGTCTTTTAGTTAAAGCCAGTCGTTGAGATTAATGTCGGACAAGCGGAGGGAGGATGGCGAAAGCTTTTTTTATCAAAAGAAAGTGAGGATGGGTCTGATGATGAAAAAGAAAGACAAAATCAAGGTGTTACTGGTTGACGATGAGGAAGAGTTTGTAAAGACATTGTCGGAACGTCTGCAGATGCGGGACGTCGACAGTGAAACGGCTTTCGATGGCGAGCAGGCAATCGAACTTGTATCTGAAAAGGAACCGGATGTCATTGTGCTCGACCTGAAGATGCCAGGCTTGCACGGGCTGGATGTGCTGCGCTGGATCAAGAACTTCCATCCGGAAGTGCAGGTGATCATCATGACCGGCCACGGTACTGAGCATGATGAGGAGAAAGCGCGGGAGCTGGGAGCTTTTGATTATCTGAAGAAGCCCGTCGAAACCGACAGCCTGGTGCAGAAGATCAAGGTCGCCTACAAGGCGCATTTCGAAGATGCGATGTCCGCGGTGGCGTTCGCGGAAAGCGGCGAGTTCGATACCGCGAAGGAAATCATGCGGGGTGAGGGCCCCGGCGGCAACGAAAGCGAGTCGTCCGCGCAGAAAAAAGATAAAGAAAACAAGAACTGACAAATGACCGGTATCAAACTGCTCCTCGTTGATGATGAGGCGGAATTCGTTAACGCCATGGCCGAGCGTCTGCACATGCGTGACCTGGCGGGGCACACAGCCCTGAGCGGAGCCGAAGCGCTGGAGTTCGTCGAGGACGAAGAGCCGGATGTCATCGTGCTGGACCTGAAAATGCCGGGTATCGACGGCATGGAAGTACTGCGAAGGGTCAGACGGAGTTATCCCGATATCCAGATCATCATCCATACGGGTCATGGTAATGACCTTGATGAAGCCGAGGCGTGGAGCCTGGGCGTTTTTGATTATCTGAAGAAGCCGGCAGACATAGATCTGATGGTGGAGCGAATCAAGGCTGCATATCTGCAAAAAAGATGAATCAGGCAATTCACGTAAATTGAATCATTTTTCAGGCCGGGTATTAGGCGGCATCAGTGGAAGATGAGAGGAAGACAGACAGGTCAATAGCTGGATTTTTTAATTCCGGGCTTTTTTATACCGGCCGGCGCAGGAAACGGACCAGGCGTTTCATCTGCTATCCGTATCTGAAAAGAATGATAGCGAAAGTTGCTGATAAAAAAGACAGTCAAATGAAAATGTATACAGCGACAATCGAAAAAGAGGCTCTGGAACCTCGGTCGAGGAGCGCCTACTACACCAGGCAGAAGCTGCTCTTTATCATCGTCATGGTTCTTGTATCAGTGGTTCCGCTTATCGGAATCAGCTTCTTTTCTTTCCAGTATTACAGGAATTCTTCTATTGAAAAAACCTCCTCGGAACTTGCGAGTCTCGCTGACAGCAGGAAAGAGATCATCGAGCTCTTTCTGGCGGATCAGAACAACTATCTGGGTGACATGTTGAACCTATATCCGCCTGAATATCTCAGCGATCAGGCCAATCTGGAGCGTCTGTTCAATGCCACCAACCGCAGTGGCGTTATCACGGATCTTGGCGTCATCGATCAGACAGGCGCGCATCGCGCGTATGTTGGTCCATATCGTCAGCAGCTTTCAGATAAGAACTATGCCGAGGTTGACTGGTTTTCAGGGGTCATGCAGAACGGAAATTACACGAGTGATATTTTCAGCGGTTTCCGGGGCGTGCCTCATTTTGTCGTGGCAGTCGCAAATCCGGAAAAGACATTGATTTTAAGAGCTACGGTGAATTCTGACATGTTCAACTCCCTGCTGGCGCGCGCTGAGGTCGGTCCCGGAGGAGACGCTTATATCCTGAACAAGAAAGGGGAGGCGCAGACTCCCATCCGTCTTGATTACCTTGAGACTCCATTCGGTCTTGAGGGTGTATCCCGGGGAACATCGGTCTACAGGACGGATGATTTTATCTACACCGCGACCGGCATGAATAACGGTGCCTGGGTTCTCGTCCTTAAGGAAGACATAAATAATTCGCTCAGTGAATTCTACAGCGCGCGAAACAAGGCAGTGGCCCTAATTGTGCTTGCGATAGCGCTCATAACCACGGTCGCAACGGTGATCACCTCATCGATTATGAACAGGATCAGGACGGCGGACCGCCTGAGGACCGAGCTGACCAACAGGATGCGCAGGGTGGAGAAGATGGCGCTTGTCGGCAGGCTGGCCGCCGGTGTTTCGCATGAGATAAACAATCCTCTGCAGATTATCGAGGGACAGGCCGGCTGGATGGACGAACTGCTTTCAGATGAAAAAAAGGGCAGCGTGCTGAACCTGGATGAGTACAAGCAGTCGATTGCCAAGATTCGCACCCATGTGAACCGGGCCAAACTGATCACCCACAGCCTGCTGGGATTCTCGCACGCCGGCGAGATGGTGATCGCGAAGACCGATATCAACCAGATGTTCGCGGAAACCGTCTCCTTCCTGGAGAGTGAGGCCGGCAGGAACAGCATCACGATCGTCAGGGAATTCCAGGCAGATATGCCTGAGATCATGACCGATTCTTCCCAGCTGCAGCAGGTATTGCTGAATCTCGTCAACAACGCCATCGATGCGATCGGCCGGGATGGCCGTATTACAGTAAGCACCGCGGTCGAGGGCGGGAAGGTAGTCATAGCCGTTTCAGACACCGGCCCCGGTTTCAGTGATGATATCCGCCAGAGGCTCTTCGACCCTTTCTTCACGACCAAGAACGGCAAGGGCACCGGTCTGGGGCTGTCGATTTCTTTCAATATCATTCAGAGGCTTGGAGGTGACATCAAGGCTGATAACAACGAGCAGGGAGGCAGCGTCTTCCAGGTATTCCTGCCGGTCACATCCGGCAGTAGCAGCACAAAAACCAAAGAATAGAGGTGACAAATGGATGAGCTTAGCGTACTGGTAATTGACGACGAAGTGGATTTCGTTGACACAATGCTGAAGCGCCTGAGAAGAAAAGGCGTTTATTGTGATGGTGCATATACAGGCGTCGGCGCCATGAGCAAGATGAAGGACCGTGACTACGATGTGGTGCTGCTTGACATGAGGCTCGCGGATGAGGATGGGAACGAGGTGTTGAGGGAGCTGAAGGATATCAGCCCCGAAACGAGGTTTATGATCCTTTCTGGATATGCATCAGCCAGTGCGGCCCGTACAGGAATAGGCAACGGAGCACATGACTATCTGATCAAGCCGCTGGATTTTGAAACACTATATGAAAAAATCACGCGCGCCTGACGGGAACCGTTGCAATTCCTGTTTGATCGTTTTAGACCTGTAAAACTATAAAGGAGAGAGAAAGGATGAAGGTTTTCAGAGAAGTGGGAAGGTTGCTCGTCATGAGCGGCCGAGCCCACGCGCAATGGGAGCTGGAGGTCTCACACAGGATCCTTCGCAGCCGTACACGGCTGATGATTCTGGGTGCTCTGCTCGGCATGGTGGTCATCGGGGGCATCGCGTTCGCGGATGAGATCAACCAGGCCCTGCCGAACATAATCGGAGGGAAAGAGCCATACAGCCCGGCATTTTATTCACCAAAGATATTCATGATATCCATATTTGTCGGTCTGGCCGCAGGTCTGATAACCGGTTGCATCGGCGCCGGCGGCGGTTTCGTTATTACCCCCGCGCTCATGAGCGCCGGAGTGAAGGGAATCCTGGCGGTTGGTACTGACCTGTTCCACATCTTCGCCAAGGCGATAATGGGCAGCGTGCTGCACCGGAAGCTGGGCAACATCTCGTTCACACTGGCTATCGCGTTTCTGGTCGGATCGATTGCCGGAAGTACAGCGGGCGGTTATCTCAACCGTACTCTCTACGAGTACAATCCTACGATCAGCGACGCGTTCATCACCATCGTCTATGTAGTCATGCTGGGTTTTCTCGGCATCTATGCGATGACGGACTACATCAAGTCCAAGAAATCCGTTGCTGAGGCTTCACGCACACTGGAGCCACATGAGGAAGAGGTAAGAGTCAAGGAAGAGGCGATTACCGGCCTTTCCCAGAAGCTGCAGAAGGTCAACATCCCTCCGATGATCACCTTCGATCAGGGAGTCACTCCCGGCGGTCGCAGGATATCCGCACTGTTTCTGGTGATCAGCGGTATGATCGTGGGTCTGGCTGCGGCGATCATGGGTGTCGGCGGCGGTTTTCTGACGTTCCCCATCTTCGTGTATGTGCTGGGCGTATCTTCCGCGACCACAGTGGGAACCGACATATTCCAAATCGTGTTCACTGCGGGATATGCCAGCCTGTTCCAGTATGCCATCTATGGATTCGTGTTTTTCTCGCTGGCGCTGGGTATGCTGCTCGGTTCACTGCTGGGCGTGCAGGTCGGTTCCATCGTGACCAAGGTCGTATCCGGCTCGGTTATTCGCGGTTTCTATGCGATCACGATCATCGCCGGTTTCATCAACCGTCTCTTTGCGCTACCTGACAAGATGCGCAAACTGGGATACATCGGCCTGTCTAAGGGTACAACCACGTTCATCGACAGGATCGGCATGGTTGTTTTCTTCGGCGTGATCCTCATCTTCGCCCTCTGGGTGTTCAAGGTCTTCTTCAGCAATATCAGTGTGCTGAAGGGGGAGGAACCGCCACATTCCGGAAAAACTGTAGCAAAAGGTGGTGAGGCCTGATGATAGCAAACAAGAAACAATTCGGTCTCGGTTTATTCATGCTGTTGTCGTTCTTCGTTGTTCTGACGTTGCTTTTTATGCCACTGTGGAAAGGCGGCACTGAAAACGGACTTAACGAGATAGATGATCTCTTCAACAGGGTCTCGAAGGACTCATCGGATTTCATGGACAAAGAGTCCGAAGAGGCCAAGAAAGAGACGGGAAAACACGTCAAGTTCACCACCGGTCCTATCCGGGAGTCGGATGAGAGTGATATGGAGGTACGCCTGGCGCAGGCCCTGCGTATCGCCGAGCTGTTCAAGCGGGCAGGCGCCACCGTAAGTGTCGACAAGACCAAAGTGAAGGTCGAAGGTGATATGGGCGAGATCATGGCGGCTGCGATTTCGGATTCGTCCGTGGCTTTTGGCGAGAATATGGGGGTTCTGCAAAAGAAGTACGGTTATCCCACGCAGGGCTACAAGCCAATAGAAAACAGGGAGCTGACCCAGGTGGGTCTGGCGGACGCCATGGTGATGTACGACTGGTACATGGGAATCGATAACGCCCAGAGGGACCTCACGGCCCTTGAGGAGTTTGACGAATCAAAAATCCTCATGGAGCTGAATGAAAGGGCAGTCGAGCCGGCGTACAATTATTACGGCATCGAGTCCTCGTCCCCGAAGACGGAATGGCTGGCTCTGGTGCTGGCGAACATCGGTTACATCGTGTACACGGTATGGTACGGCTTTGCCCTGCTGTTCATGTTCGAAGGCTGGGGGCTGAAGCTGGAGCACTGATAGCTGTTACAGTATCTATCTGAAAGCTGATATGGTGGCCCCCTCACCGAATCGCGCCTGAGCGGTTCGCAGGGGGCCACTTGATTGTTATGGTATGGAATGGTTATAGATATGTAATGAGCGGCAAACTCAAAACAGGCCTGAAAAGAATCGCGGCGGTGTTTTCCATTTCCGGGCCGCAGGTCGACGCCGACGTGCTGGAAGAGTCGTTCAGAAACCATTATCGGGGTTTCCGGGCGCTTCTTACCGCAAATAACAGCGCGCTTGACCTGATGGCGGGCATGGAAAGGGCGCTGACCAGGGGTCGGCCATTCGGTATGGCATTTGTGCGGGGTCAGTGCACGGCCCTGACGGTTAACGTCTACAAAATGATCCATAGCCTCCAGGAGATATCTGACGGCAAATACCAGGGTTTGACGCCCGCACTTGAAGAGATCTCCGGAAAGATCGAGGAGATCCTGGCAAGGCAGCCCGAAGTCCCGCCTGGTGAATATGTTGTATCGCTATCGCAGATCAGCAAAGAGGACGCTGATGCCGTTGGTGAAAAGATGGCAAATCTGGGAGAGGTACACAACCGGGCCGGCTTTGAGATTCCGGCGGGTTTTGCCATCACCGCCGCCGCCTCACAGTATTTCATGCACTCCACCGGCCTGCAGGACGAGATCAACCGGCTGCTGAAGACCGTCGATCTGGAAAACCTCGAAGAGCTATATACCACCAGTGCCAGGATCCAGCATCTGATCAGCGTCGCCCCCCTGCCGGATGATCTGGAGAGACGGATCATGGAAAACTACCGCGCGCTGTCTTCAGGCGACGGCATAAATCCTCTGATCTCCATGCGCTCCAGCGCCACGGAGGAGGACGGGTCTGGAGCGTCGTTCGCGGGGCAGTACCGTACCCAGCTGAACATCAGCGAGGACTCCATCATAGAGACCTATAAGGAGATCGTCGCCAGCAAGTATGGCAGCCAGGCGATAATCTACCGCCACCAGCGCGGTTTCCGCCACCAGGACGTCATAATGTGTGTTGGCTGCATGGTGATGGTGGACGCTGTCGTCAGCGGCGTCATGTTTTCCCGGTCCCCTCAGGATCCTGACAGCTCGATGGTTGAAATCAACGCTGCCCCCGGACTGGGACGGCGCGTAGTCGAGGGTATCACTGATACCGACTTCTACCAGTTATTCAGGGAGGATCCAACTGAGGTTTCTCATCGCGGGCCGGGCAAGGTCGGCAGTCACCTGACCCCGGAAAAGCAGCGGGAACTGGCTGGCATCGCAATAAGCCTTGAGGAGCACTTCGGGGTACCGCAGGACATTGAATGGTCGATTGTGGAGAGCGGAAAGGTCACGATATTACAAAGCCGACCTCTGGCTCAGCTTTCCCAGGATGACAAATCACCTGCCCGGCAAGAGGAGGTGCGTAGCGGGGATCTGCTGGTCGCGGGAGGCCTTTCCGCCAGCAGGGGCACGGCATTCGGCGAGATATTCGAGGTGCGAAGCAATGTCGACCTGCTCGAGTTCCCCAAGGGCGCAGTGCTGGTCGTGAAACATCCGATGCCCGAATGGGCATCGCTGATGAACCGGGCTTCAGCAGTCGTCAGCGAAACAGGACACGCCGCAACACATCTGGCTATCGTCGCGCGGGAATTCGGCGTTCCGGCGATATTCGGTCTAAAGAATGCGATGAAACATCTTGAGAATGGTGCGGTTGTCACGGTAGATGCGGACAGCTGCCGCGTCTACCGGGGGAGACGGGAAGATGTGCTCGCCAGGTCCGTGCCACCGCCCAATCTCATGGTCGGCAGCCCGATTTACCATATCCTTGAAGAAATAATGACGCTGGTTATACCTCTGAATCTGACCGATCCATCATCGCCTTATTTCAAGCCGTCACAATGCAGGTCGCTTCATGACCTGACCCGCTTCTGCCACGAAAAGGCAGTGGACAAGATGTTCACCTTTGGCAAGATGTCCGGATTTGCCGCCAAGTCTGCAAAGCAGCTGGTTGGCGAGTCGCCGTTTCAGTGGTGGGTGCTGGATCTGGACGATGGCTTCCGCGAAGGTTATGACGTCAAGCAGAAGTATGTCAGCTGGGACGATATAGTCTGTGAACCGATGAAGGCGATCTGGGCCGGCATGATCAGGAAGCCGTGGCAAGGCCCGCCGCCGGTGAGTGTAAAGGGATTTGGCTCGGTGCTGTTCCGGTCGACAATGAACCCCAGTCTCGATCCGGCGGTGCGCGCGTCGCTCGGCAACAGGAACTTCTTTCTTATCTCACGTAATTTCTGCAACCTGAGCATGCGGCTGGGTTATCATTTTACCCTCGCGGAGGCCTACCTGGGTGATATGCTGACCGAGAATTACGTCAGCTTCCAGTTCAAGGGAGGCGCTGCTGACAGAAGCCGGAGATTCACAAGGGTTTATCTTCTGCGCGACATCCTCGAGAGATACGGGTTCCGGGTAGAAGTGAAGCTCGACGCACTGACGGCGCGGATCGAGAAGAAACCCAGGGAATACCTGATTGAGAGATTGAAGGTTCTCGGGTATCTTCTTATACATACCAGGCAGATCGACATGGCCATGGGGGATCAGAACATGGTCGACCGTTACCGGCGCAGGATAACCGGGGATCTGGATGAGATCGTAAAACCGAACCCGATCGAAGGTGAATAGTGGAAGCATCTGAAAAGATTAGAGTGCTGCTGGTCGACGATGAGACGGATTATCTCGAGATCACAGCAAAGCGTCTCACCAGGCGAGGTTATGATGTTGTCACAGCGGCAGATTGCATGACAGGCCTGGCGCTAATAGCGGATTCACGGATTGACGTCGTCGTCCTCGATATGATGCTGCCCGACATGGACGGCAACGATTGTCTCCGGGAGATCAGAAAGGACGATCATTCCATTGGAGTAATAATGCTGACCGGGCACGCATCGGTTCATACCGGACTCACATGCCTTGAGAATGGCGCCAACGACTACTGCCTGAAGCCGGTGCCACTGGATGAGCTTGTGGAAAAGATCGAGATCGTCTACCGGGACATGAAGTACGGGGAGAAAACCAGCTGAACAGGGGAGAAAGCATATCGAACCTTATATAATGACACCATGAATGAGCAGAAGACACATACAATCACATTCCAGCCCGGCGATATCGTCTGCGATGGCGTACCGCATGAAGCCAACCTGCTCAGGGTGGCGCTGCTCGAAGGCGTACACATAAACGCTTCCTGTGGCGGTACCGGTGCGTGCGGCAAGTGCAAGGTGGAGATAATGGAGGGCGAGTACGAGGGCGGCAAGTCCGCCAAGCTCTCCGACGATGATTACAAGGCCGGGTTGCGGCTTGCCTGCCGGGTCAAAGTCATGGGCGATCTTACGGTTGCCATCCCCGAGGAATCACGCATGGGCGATGCCGTCGCGCTCACTCACGCGAGGCGTCCCGGCCCCGGACGCGTTCTGACGGCGCAGGACCTCGAGGAGCTTGTCAGCGGGTGGAAGGTCGACCCGGTAGTAAAAAAATTCGCCTTGAAGCTGGAGCCGCCTGATGCGGCCAACAACATCAACGACCTCGACCGCCTGAAGCTGGCGCTCAAGGCGCAGCACGGCATCGGCGACGTGTCCGTGGACTTCCATGTCGTTCGCGATCTGCCGGTGATGCTCCGGCTCGAGGACTGGCTGGTGACGGTTACCCTGGTTGAGAGGCAAAAAGGGCCGAAGGTCATCCAGGTCGTCCCCGGCGACCGGACCGCTGAAGACTATTCGATCGTCCTCGATATCGGGACCACCAGTATCTACGCGCAGCTGCTCGACCTGAAGGAAGGAAAGACCGTCGCGGAGGCTTCGGAGTACAACGGCCAGATCAGTTACGGTGACGATGTGATAACCCGCATCGTCTATTCCCAGAAATCGGGCGGCCGCAAGAAGTTGCAGGAGGCCGTGGTCCAGACTATCAGCACCGTTATCGAGAACGTGCTGGAGAAGGGCAAAGTCGACCGATGCCAGGTGTCGCATATGGTCGCGGCGGGCAACACGGTAATGACGCATCTGCTGACAGGGGTCAATCCCAAACATATCCGTATTGCTCCATACATACCGGCCGCGACTTTTCTGCCACCGGTGCGTGCGGACCATCTCGGCATCGACGTCTGCGACCACGTGTTTTTATACACCTTCCCCTGTGTGTCCAGTTACGTCGGCGGCGATATCGTCAGCGGCATCATCGGTTCGGGCGTATTCCAGACCGACAAGGTTACTCTCTATATAGATATTGGCACCAACGGCGAAGCGGTAGTCGGCAACAGGGAATGGCTGGTCGCAACCTCGTGTTCGGCCGGGCCGGCATTCGAGGGCGGCGGCATAGAGCACGGCATGCGGGCGACCCGCGGCGCCATCGAGGCGGTGCAGATAGACCCGGCAAGCGGTGAGCCGCACATACTTACGATCGGCGGGAAGAAGGCTCTGGGAATCTGCGGTTCCGGCATAATCGATACCGTGGCGGAGCTGCTCGAAGCCGGCATCATCGGGCAGAACGGCAAGTTCAGGGAGGGGAAGGAGGGCGAGTGGCTGAGACGCAACGCCGACGGCCTCTGGGAGTATGTGCTTGTGCGCGCGGAATATACGGCGACCGGCCAGGACATCGTGATTACCGAGCCTGACATCGATAACCTGATGCGGGCCAAGGGAGCCATATTCGCCGGAATAACGACGCTGCTGAACAGCGTAGGCATGGATCTCGACTCAGTTGAGCAGGTCTATGTGGCCGGCGGCTTCGGCAAGTATCTGCAGGTGGACCGCGCCGCCGCCATCGGCCTCTTCCCGGAGCTCGATCCGGAGCGTTTCACATTCGTGGGCAATGGATCGCTGCTGGGCGCGCGCCTTGTCTCGTTCTCCAAGGACATGCAGCAGTCGGCCGAAGAGGTGGCCCGAACCATGACAAATATCGAACTGTCTGACAACCAGTACTTCATGGATGAATATATGGCGTCACTGTTTTTCCCGCACACGAACATGCAATGGTTCCCGCGGATGGAAAAAATACTTGCTGAGCTTGGGAAATCATGACCACCATAGCGGTCGCCGGCAAGGGCGGAACCGGTAAAACCACTATCGCCTCGCTGGCGGTGCGCTATCTTGTCAACAAGGGTGAGACGCCGGTGCTGGTCGTGGACGCCGATCCCAATTCCAATATGGGGCAGACCCTTGGCATCGAAGTCCCGATCACGATCGGTTCAGCGCGCGAACAGGGTTTTGCGGGTGACCGCGACATTCCAGGCGGGATGACCAAAGACCAGTTCGTCGAATACAAGATGCAGGAAGCGCTTGCCGAAGGCAAAGGCTACGACCTCCTGACGATGGGCCGGCCCGAGGGCGCCGGATGTTACTGTTTTGCGAATAACATAATCCGGCGGTATATGGACGGCCTGTCCGCGGATTATCGCCATGTCATCATGGATAACGAAGCCGGGCTCGAACATCTTTCACGGCGCACGACGCGCAAGACCGACGTGCTGCTGGTCATCTCCGACGCCGGGATGCGCGGGCTGATGGCCGCCTACCGGGTGCTCGAGCTGGCCGATGAGATGAAGCTTGATGTGGGCAAGAAGATGTTCGTCCTCAACCGCGCCACGCCGGAAGCCGCAAAGGCCCTACAGCCGGAAATAGAGCGCCTGCGCCTGCCGCTCGTTGCTACTCTGCCGGAAGACTCCGGCCTGTTCGAGGCGGAAGTCGCCGGCATCTCTCTCCTTGACCTTGATGAATCCTCACCATCGATTGGCGGCTGCACACCACTTTTTGATAAGATTTTCGCCACCGCCTGAGGCGGCCCCATAAAGGACGGGCATCTCAGGAGTGTAATCAGGTTAGAAGTGCGCGAGTAAATGCACCCGATAATACAGGAACCCCCCTGGCAGCAGATTTTAGCGAAAGGATCATCCATGGCAGCAGAAATCATAGACGGCAAACAGATCTCGGCCGACATCCGGGCCGAGCTGACTGAGGAAGTGAAGAAGATGCAGTCCGAACACGGCGTCACGCCGGGACTGGCGGTCGTACTGGTTGGTGAGGATCCGGCATCCCAGGTTTACGTGAACAACAAGGAGAAAGCCTGCCTCGAGATCGGTTTTAAATCAATCAAGCATGTCCTTCCGGCGGAGACTACTGAAGCTGAACTGCTGGCGCTGGTCGACACGCTCAATAAACAGGAGGATGTGCACGGCCTGCTGGTGCAGCTGCCCCTGCCGGGCCATATCGACGAGGACCGCGTGATCCTGGCCATAGATCCTGACAAGGATGTAGACGGTTTCCACCCGATCAGCCTGGGCAGGCTCGCGATCGGAGTGCCTGGCTTTGTGTCGTGCACGCCGGCGGGAGTGATCGAGCTCCTCAAGCGCAGCGGCACAGAACTGGAGGGCGCTAACGCAGTCGTGGTCGGCAGGAGCAATAACGTCGGCAAACCGGCGGCGCTGCTGCTTCTTGGCGAGAACTGCACTGTCACCATCTGTCATTCAAGAACGAGAGACCTCGGGGCGGTTACCCGGGGTGCCGACGTGCTGGTTGCCGCGGTCGGAGTACCCGAGCTTATCAAGGGGGACATGGTAAAAGAGGGCGCAACCGTCATCGATGTCGGGATACACCGGACTGATAACGGTCTTGTGGGTGACGTGGATTTTGAGGCAGCCAGCAAGGTAGCCCGTGCGATAACCCCGGTACCCGGTGGCGTCGGTCCGATGACGATAGCCATGCTGATGAAAAATACGCTTAAAGCCGCGGAAATCTGGTGTCAGGTTGCCGGCAGCTGACCGCATCGAAAGATGAGTTTGACGTGGCTCGGAGATGTCGATAGTGTCAATTTAATAAAATAATTTCAGGTTGTATGAATCAACTGCGCGGAGCCAGAGGAGGAGTAGAAAGATGAGACTGAGGATCCTTTTAATAATGGTGATTGCTGTAATGGCATTGGGCCTGCTGGTGACCGGACCCGCCTTCGCCCAAATTCCCCCCTGCGATAGCGTGAATCTTGTGCTCGCTCCTACTCACGGGGTAGCCAGTAGTAACGTAATGGCAACCGGTGGCAGTTTGTTGAGCAATAGCGAAACAGAGTTTTATTGGGATACGACTGATCCGTCCAACTTTTTAGGCCAGGTACTTTCGGATCCCGCTGGAGATTTTATTTTCAACTTTAACGTGCCGACCGGAGCTACAGCTGGAGCGCATCAGGTCATAGTCAGCGGCAGCTTCTCCAATGAATCTTATGTGGAGTGTTCGGCGGACTTTATCGTTGACGCTTCCGTTCAGCAGACTGCATATGCAGCAACTTCACCAATAACGAGCCTGCCCAATACCGGTATCTTACTGCTGGTTCCCGCAGTCGGCCTGGCGGCAGGCGGGTTAGGCGGAATGATACTCAGGAAACGCAGGTCATCAGACACGTAAGCTCTCCTCTGGTGGTTGCGTGGGAGTCAGCGTGACATGATTAATCAACGCTTCAGATAGGAGATCACCTCGTCTCCAGGGTTGGGGAGTCCGGCGATCTTCCATGCCTTCAGCGGGTCGATGAATTCCTCGTTCACACATTCCTTCGGCTGGTGGACGTTCTTGCAGATGGTATTCAGAACGGGGAAGGAATTGTAGTTGACGAAATATGAGCGCATAAAGTGGATAACATCCATCATCTCGGCGGTAAGTTCGCTGATGCCAAGATTTTCGGCCATCCCTCTGGCTGTACTTTCATCCCATACTTCGGTGTTTTCCAGATACCCATCCTCATCGAGGCTGATACTGGTTCCGGCATATTCAATAACCGACATGTGAACCATCTCCTTAATAAACGGTCGGAGGAACAGTTTTAAAAGAACGAACCTGTCAGGCCACGCCTGCCTCTTCCTCAAGGTCCTTGATGTACTGTGAGACAAGCACTCCCAGATAGATGCACTGCTGGCCATCCATGCACATATCCGCGTCATTCCTGTCCAGGAACGCATGTCGGCTGTGATCGCCTTTGACAAAACCTATTACCCATGAATTCCTGTCCTCGTCAAAACTCATTCTCAAAGCTATTCCATTCTTCATCAGCTCCGGGTACATCTCATAAAGTTTGTCCTCGAGCGCTACCTGTGTATAACCCATTTCTTCCTCCGTGTCCGGATTTACGGTCATTTCGCAGTTTATAAAACCGGCGAAATCAATCGTACCTGTCCTTTTAAGATATCCACTGGCGCCCTATATTAAGCATGCAAATACGAGCAACCTGACCGCAATACATACATGGGTATTATGGGCGGCAGACGATGACACCCGGCATCGTGCGATTTTGCTTATATCACCTCATATATAAATCTTATTGACGCCCGGCGCTTTGCGATGGTATTATCCTTCCTTACCGTACGCTTGTGAAACAAAGAACTAAGTACGGACACGTTGGGGCACGACCGTATTCTCCCGTCCTGGGCGTATTGGGTATGTGTTCTCGATAAAGGTCCGGGTTCGCGATTGTATGCGCGCTCGAGCCTTTCATTTTTTTTACGGGCTAAAGGCGTATCCAGACATACGAGTATGGCTGCTGCCTTCCCGGGAATCCTATTGAAAGAGAGGGTTGCCTTGGCATTCGAACCACCAATTGAAAAGTGCAAGGGAAGTATCCGCGAGGTAATCATTGGGGCTGATAAAAAAGTAGGGGGAGAAACGACATTTCCGTTTCACCTCTGGGAAGGCGATATGCCGAATCCTCCCATGGTTGCGATGGAAGTATATGACGAGCCCCAGCCAGAATGGCCGGAGGCCGTGCGTGCGGTCTATGAAGATGTCATGAATGACCCCGTGGCCTGGGCGAAGAAATGCCAGGACGAATTTTCCGCTGACGCCATATGCCTGCAGCTTCGCAGTACCGATCCGAATGGCAGTGACGCCTCACCGGAGTCCGCGGCGGAGACGGTTAAAAAAGTCATCGAAGGCGTGGATATCCCGGTTATCGTGTATGGCTGCGGCACCCCTGACAAGGACGCCGAGACACTCAAGAAGGTGGCTGAAATGCTGCCGGATGAGAACGTTCCACTCGGTCCGGTAGAAGAGTCCAACCACAGGCTTATCGGAGCCGCCGCAATGGGCTACAAGAAGCCGGTCGTCGGTTTTACGTCGATGGACGTAAATCTCGCCAAACAGCTGAACGTGCTGTTGACTCAGCTGGGCGTGCCCGAGGACAAGATCATCATCGATCCGACCACCGGGGCACTGGGATACGGGCTTGAGTATTGCTATTCTATTATGGAGAGGGACCGGCTGGCAGCGCTTTTGCAGAATGACGGAAAGATGCAGATGCCGATCCTGAACAATATGGCTCCTGAGACCTGGAAGGCCAAGGAATCCAGGGTCAGCGAGGAAGTAGAACCTACGTACGGAAACGTTGAGACCCGGGGCATCCTCTGGGAGGCTATCACCGCTACAACCCTGCTGCTCGCCGGCACCGACATCCTGGTCATGCGTCATCCGGATGCGGTCAAACTGGTTCGGACAGCTATCGAAGGGCTTCAGGAACAAACGAAAGAGAAGGTTGCATCATGAGTGACTCAGAAGAAACCAAAGACAAAAAGAAAAAGGCGGAGCCGCACGCCAAGAGTATAGATCCCGCGGCGCTGGAAATGATCGCCAAGGCCGAGAAGGAAGGCCTGAGCACAGTCTTTTCCCGCGTGGATGAGATGAAATCCTGCCCCATCGGCGCTGCCGGTTCATGCTGTTCACTTTGCGCCATGGGCCCCTGCCGGCTGGTCGGCAAGAACGCCGAGGAGAAGACGGGCATCTGCGGCGCCACGCATGGCACGATCGGCGCCCGCTACATGGTGCGTTCCATCGCCGGCGGCGTGGCGGCCCACTCCGACCATGGCCGCGATATCGCCCGCACGCTTCTGGCTGTATCGAAGGGCAAGGTGCAGGGATATGAGGTTAAGGATACGGAAAAGCTGAACGCGGTGGCGGCGTTGATGAAGATCCCGACCGAGGGCCGCGAGGTCAACGATATAGCCGGAGATGTCGCGCAGCGGGCGCTGGATAACTTCAACGGCGTCGTCGACGATGAGCTCGATTATGTATCGCGGGCGCCGCAGAAACGCCAGGAGATCTGGCGCAAGCTGAAGATTGTCCCCCGCGGCGTCGACCGCGAGGTGGTAGAGAGCATGCACCGTACCCACGTGGGCGTCGATCAGGACGCTGACCATCTGCTGGACCAGGGCATGCGCACGTCGCTGGCCGACGGCTGGGGCGGCGCCATGCTGGCTACCGATCTGTCCGACATCCTCTTCGGGACACCCAAGCCCCTGGTATCAGAGGCAAACCTGGGCGTCCTCAAGGAAGAAGACGTCAATATAATCGTCCACGGGCATGAGCCGACCCTCTCCGAGATGATCGTCGCCGCATCCCAGGACCCCGAGGTCATAGAGTATGCCAAAAGCAAGGGCGCCAAGGGCATAACCCTGGCCGGTATCTGCTGTACCGCCAACGAGGTGCTGCAGCGGCACGGCATCCCGCCGGCGGGCAACTTCCTGCATCAGGAGCTTGCCATAATCACCGGCGCCGTGGATGCCATGATCGTCGACGTGCAGTGCGTCATGCAGGCGCTGCAGCCGCTGGCCGAGAAGTTCCACACCAAGCTGATAACCACTTCGCCCAAGGCTAAGATTCCCGGCGCGACCCACGTGGAGTTCGAAGAGGAGCACGCGCTGGATATCGCCAAGGACATCGTGAAGATGGGCATCGATAATTATGCTAACCGCGGCAAGGTGGAGATCCCGCAGTACAGGGATGACATGGTGGCTGGTTTCTCCCACGAGTATATAAACTACATGCTGGGCGGGAAGTATCGCGCTTCGTTCCGGCCGCTCAATGACAACATCATGAACGGCAAGATCCAGGGCGCGGTGGCCATCGTCGGCTGCAACAACCCGAGGGTCACGCAGGACGAGAGCATCATCTACCTGGTCCGGGAACTCATCAAGAATAACATCCTGGTGGTCCAGACCGGCTGCGCGGCCCACGCTTCAGCCAAGCACGGCCTGCTGAAGCCGGAGCTGCTGTCGGAAGCCGGCGCCGGCCTGCGCGAGGTATGTGAGACCGTCGGCATACCGCCGGTCCTGCACCTCGGAAGCTGCGTCGACAATTCGCGCATCATGACCATCCTCGCCCAGGTTGTCGAGGAAGGCGGACTCGGCGAGGATATCTCAGACCTGCCGGTCGCGGCTATCTGCCCCGAGTATTACTGCGAGAAAGCCCTGGCTATCGGCACGTATGCCGCGGCTTCTGGCGTCTACGTGGTCTTCGGCGTGAGGAACCCTGTCGCCGACTGCACGGAAACCGTGGAGATCATGTCAAAAGGCTGGGAGGAAAAGGTCGGCGGCCAGCTGGTCTTCGAGCCCCAGAAGGAAAAGATACTGGAGATGGTGCTGAACCGCATCCAGGAGAAGAGAGAAGCCCTCGGCATCCATGAGGAAAAAGAACGCGTGCTGCTTGATATGGCCGCCCGGCGAGAGTTGTAGGAGGAGAGCATGAGCAAACTAATAGCAACATCAGTAATCGCCGGGGCCCATCAGTTTGTCGCTGAAGCTGAGGAAGCGCTGGAAAAGGCGATTGATACAGTAGGACCCGAAGCCGTAATCGAGCTGCCCAATACCGGCTTCTATCTGCCGGTCATATATGGACTGACCGGGATCAAGGTCGAGAAGGTAAAAGACATGGAGCAGGTGATGGCGCATGCACGCGACCTGCTGCCGGAGGCTCCGGCCGAAAAGCTTTGGACGCCGTACCTGGGTACGACCCTGGACGCCGGCGTCGCTTCGCTTTTCTCCTGCGAGATCATCGAATCGCTGCGCTATGTGCTGCAGCCCGGATTCTATTCCGAGACAGACGCGCCGACAGACGATAACCTCTGGCTCGGCGCGGCGGACGACGTCATCATGCGTGAGCGCGGTGTCGAGTTCGTCGACGGAACCGCCCCTGGATTCGCCGCCATAACCGGCGCGGCTCCGGATGTCGAGACCGCCGTCATGATAGCCCAGCAGCTGAAAGAGAAGATGCTCTACGTGTTCCTCGCCGGCAAGAACCAGGTGACCGGTGTGAGTTTCGCCGAGCAGCTGGTCGAGGGTGGGGTGGAGCTGGGATGGAACACCCGCCTGGTGCCGTTCAGCCCCTATATCTCTGGCCATATCTTCTCGCTCGGATTCGCGACCCGCGCGGCGCTCGCCTTCGGCGGCGTGCAGCCGGGCGACTATCGCAACGTACTTAAATACAACAAGGACCGGGTCTTCGCTTTCGTCATGGCGTTCGCCGAGGTCTCAGACAAGAAATACGCGGTAGCCGCCGGCGCCATCTCGTATGGTTTCCCGACGATCGCCGATACGGACATCCCGGAGATCCTTCCGACTGGTGTCTGCACATACGAGCATGTCGTAAGCAACGTGCCGCACGATGAGATGGTCGCAAGGGCAATCGAGGTGCGCGGCCTGAAGGTCGTCGTGACCGAAGTCCCGGTACCGGTATCATACAGTCCCGCATTCGAGGGAGAGCGTATCCGCAAAGGCGAATACTGGGTAGAGCTGGCCGGTCCGAAATCGGCCGGATGTGAGTTTACCGAGATCGCCGAGGATGTCGAGGACGGCAAGGTAACCGTCGTCGGACCTGAGATCGATGACGTCGAGGAGGGCGCCACCATCCCGTTCGCCGTCCACGTCGAGGTCTCGGGCCGCAAGATGCAGAAGGACTTCGAGCCGATCCTCGAGCGCCAGGGCCACTCGTTCTTCAACGAGGCCGAGGGCGTTCTCCACATGGGCCAGCGCGACACAATCTGGATGCGCATCAGTAAGCGCGCCCACGATGCAGGCTTCAACTTCGAGCATCTGGGCAAGATAATCCACGCCCGTTATCACGGAGAATTCGCGGAAGTTGTGGACAAAGTCCAGGTAACGATCAATACCAAACAGGAAGACGTGGAGAAGCTGCTCGAACGGGCCCAGGTTGTATACCAGGAGCGGGACGACCGCCTGGGCAGCCTCACCGATGAGAGTGTCGACACTTTCTATTCCTGCATACTCTGCCAGAGTTTCGCGCCCACGCACGTCTGCGTGATCACGCCGGAACGTCCGGGCCTCTGCGGCTCCTATAACTGGCTTGACGGCAAGGCCGCCTTCGAGATGAACCCGACCGGCGGAAACCAGCCGGTGCCGAAGGGCGAGACCGTCGATGAAGCCCGCGGCCAGTGGAGCGGCGTCAACGAGTACGTCAAAGAGCATTCTCAGGGCGCGGTCGAGGCGTTCAACACATATTCGATGCTGGAAAACCCGATGACTTCGTGCGGCTGTTTCGAAGTCATCAGCTGTATCCTGCCGATGTGTAACGGCATCATGACCGTCAACCGTGAGTTCAAGGGCGACACGCCTTCGGGCATGAAGTTCTCGACGCTGGCCGGTTCAGTCGGCGGCGGCGTGCAGAGCCCAGGCTTCCTGGGCCATTCCCGCTACTACATGGGATCGCCCAAGTTCATCTCGGCCGACGGTGGCATCAAGCGCCTTGTCTGGATGCCAAAGGAGCTCAAGGAAGAGATGCGTGATATCCTCCAGAAGGCAGGAGAACTCGCTGGCGTTCCGGATCTCGTTGACAAGATCGCCACCGAGGAGAACGGGACCGAGGAATCGGAAGTACTCGAGTATCTGACCAGCGTGGGCCATCCCGCCCTGGAAATGGACCCGATGTTCTAAACGGATGTCGGATAAGCCCGGATACTTCGCTTAACTCGGAGCCTGCACTGGACGCGTAAAGGGATGACAGGCAGGGGTTGCGATACGCTCGTCATTCTGAAGCGAAGATGAGAAGTCTGATTATACATTTGTCATTCTGAGGCGAAGATGAGAAGTCTGATAATACGTTTGTCATTCTGAGGCGAAAACGATGAGTCTGATTATAAGTTTGTCATTCTGAGGCGAAGCCGAAGAATCTGCTTGTCAATGTAATTGATCTGTTTCGAAGGGAGTGTGAGCTGTGGCTCTTAGCGGTCTGCAAATATTCAAGCTGCTTGCCAAGACCAACTGCAAGGAATGCGGTTTTCCGACTTGTATGGCGTTCGCCATGCAACTAGCGGCCGGCAAGGCTGAGCTGGACCAGTGTCCGTACGTGACTGACGAAGCCAAGGCGGCTCTCGGTGAGGCCGCGGCTCCACCGGTACGCAAGGTGACCGTAGGCGCGGGTGACATGGCCGTCACTGTCGGGGAGGAGACCGTCCTCTACAGGCATGAGAAACGCTTTGAGCATATGCCGGGTCTGGGCGTCCTGATAACGGATGAGATGGACGACGCCACGGTAGACGGCCTGCTCGATCAGCTCAAACAGACCGAGTTCAACTACGTGGGGCAGAACCTGCGTCCGCGGGTTGCAGCGATCCGGGCCTCCGATGCAGGTAAGCTCGTGGAGCTTGCAGCCAAAGCGGACGCCAAAGCGGGAGCGGCTATTGTGCTCATAAATGATGACGCCGCCGCCCTCAAGGCAGCCGCCGAACCGATCAAGAACAAAAAACCGCTGCTGTACGCGGCGACAGAATCAAATTTCGACGCCGTAGCCGCGGTCTCAAAAGAACTGGGCGTCCCGTTCGCCATCAAGGCCGACAGCCTTGAGAAGCTGGCCGAGCTTGGCCAGAAGGCCGTCGACGGCGACCACAAGGAAGTCGTGCTCGACCCGTCTTCCAGCTCGATCGGCGATGTACTGCTCGACCAGACCCTTATCCGCCGGGCGGCGATCAAGAAGACTTTCAGGGCGCTCGGCTTCCCGACGATCGGTTTTCCCTGCAACATGACCGACGATCCCATGCTTGAGGCGGTTTACGCATCAGTCTTCATCGCCAAGTATGCCGGTTTCGTCATTCTCTCGGATCTCGATCCGGCGCGGGTCATGCCGCTGCTATATCTCAGCCAGAACATCTACACCGATCCGCAACGGCCGATGCAGATGGACCAGGGCGTCTACCCGATCAACGATCCGGGACCGGATTCACCGATACTCGTGACGACCAACTTCTCCCTTACTTACTTCACCGTCTCTTCAGAGGTCGAGGCCAGCAAGGTTCCTGCATGGCTCTGCATCATGGACGTAGAGGGTCAGTCGGTCCTGACCGCGTGGGCGGCAGGCAAGTTCGTCGCAGACGCCATCGCGCCGTTTCTCAAGAAGAGCGGCATCGAGGAGAAGGCTCCCCACAGGAAGGTCATCATCCCGGGTTATGTAGCCCAGATCTCCGGCGAGCTCGATGAAGAGCTGGGCGACGGCTGGGAAGTGCAGGTCGGTGTCCGCGAAGCCGCCGACATACCCAAGTTCCTGCGCCAGTGGAGCGCGAACTAGCAGATTCCATAACCAGATCCTCGGCGCGTCCCGTTCCCGGTGACGCGCGGCTGAGTCCTCCCTGCGAAGTCGCCTGTCCTATCCATACGGACGCGCGGCGCTACGTTCAGAAGGTCGCTGAAGGTTATTATGACTTGGCTCTCTCAATCATTCGAGAGACCAATCCCCTGCCGCAATCGATCGGGCGCATCTGCGCCCATCCCTGTGAGGAAGCCTGCCGGCGTGGCGGTGTCGATGAGCCGATAGCCATCTGTAACCTCAAGCGTGTCGCCAGCGATGGGGCCAAAGCTGCCGGCATTGTCGGTTTCGAGCCGCCCGCGGTTGAATACAGCACGGGGAAAAAAGTGGCCATCATCGGTTCAGGCCCGTCGGGTCTGGCTGCGGCGTACGATCTGGCTCTGCTGGGCGTGAAGTCGGTAATTTTCGAGAAACAGCCCGAGGCGGGCGGCTTTCTCAGGACCGGAATACTCAGCTACAGATTGCCCAAGAACATTCTTGATGAGGACATCGATTACATAAGAGGCATGGGCGTCGAGATCCGCACGGGAGCCGGCGTGGGGGAGGATATAAAATTTGAGGAACTGGTGTCGGAATACGATGCCGTGCTCATCGCCGTAGGCCTTTCCGAGAGCCGGTCACTGCCGATCCCGGGCGTGGATCTGCCGGAAGTACTCCTGGCGGTCCCTTTCCTTGAGGATGTCAACGCCGGCCGCGATGTGCCGCAGCTGGGCAAGGATATCATCGTCATCGGCGGCGGTAACGTGGCAATCGACGTCGCGCGCTCTGCAAAGCGCCTTTCAGGCGGCAGGGTGACCATGGTCTGCCTCGAAGCAGATCACGAAATGCCGGCCCATGACTGGGAGATAGCTGACGCCCGCGAAGAAGGCATTGCGATGGTCTGCAGCCAGGGGCCGAACGCCATCGTCGGTGATGGCAGGGTCGAAGGACTCGAGGTCAAGAAATGCGAATCGGTCTTCGACGAGCATGGCCGTTTTGCGCCGAGTTTCTGTGAGACCGAACTTTCGATAATTCCCGGTGATACGGTTATCATCACGATCGGGCAGATGTCCAACCTTTCATTTCTGACTGAGGCTGGCCCAGAAGTAAACGAGCGTGGCATCCTGATCTTCGACCGGGAGCTGTGCACGACCAGCCGTCGAGGCGTCTTCGCCAGCGGCGAGGTTGTCACGGGACCGGGGGCAGCCGTTAACGCCCTTGCCAGCGGTAAAAAGGCGGCCATAGCTGTGGCGCGTTATCTGGGAGTAGAAGCGCACTCAAGCCATGAACCTGTGGCCATCGGCGAGGTTCCTGAAGACGTCAGGGCGCAGATAAAGCAGGCACCCAGGCGAATCATGCCGGTGCGCGACACAGGGCAACGGATCACCGATTTCGGGGAAGTGGAGACGGGGCTTGGCGAAATTGATGGTCGCTGCGAAGCATCCCGTTGTCTTCTCTGCGGCAGCGGCGCCCGTTATTCACAGCTCAAGTGCATCTCATGTCTGACCTGCGTGCGCGTCTGTCCATACGGCGCTCCATGGGCCGACGGGGATGGACTTGGTGGAATCGATCAGGACAAATGCCAGGCCTGCGGTATCTGTTTCACCCAGTGTCCGGCGAAAGCCATCGACCTAGCGGTCCTGTCCGAAGCGGACATCATTTCGGGAATCAGGGCTGCTCTGGCAGTGGATTCGCGGGACGTCGAGTTCGGCTGCTGGTATTCCCAGTCAAGGGTTGCTCCTGGCGCGGGCTTTGTTGCGTTGCCCTGCACGAGTAGAATCAGTGTCGGGTTACTGGTTGGCGCCCTCGACGCCGGAGCGGAAAAAGTCTACGTAGCGGTCTGCAGCGAGGACGATGACGGCCGGTTTATCCACGGTCACAGGCAGACGCGCGCAGCCGTGGCTGAGGCCCGCGCGGCGCTGGAAGAGGCCGGGATCGATCCCGAAAGAATTGAATTGAGTCTTGTTCCTGAAAAAAAATGCATGAAAGAAGCATGATCAGATGATCGCCGCGGAAAAAAAACCATTCGAGCAGATAAAAGCAGTCACTGACCAGTTCGAGAAGGTCCTGGTCGTCGGATGCAACACGTGCGTGGCAGTGTGTCTGACAGGCGGAGAGAAGGAAGCCGAACTTTTGACTGCGCAGCTTCGCCTGCAGCGCGAGAAGGATAGCATCAAGGGCAGCGTTGAGACTGTCACCGTCCTGCGTCAGTGCGAGAATGAGTATGTCGACGCCATCGCAGCGCAGATAGATGGCAGTGACCTCGTGCTTTCGATGGCCTGCAGCATCGGGCCTCAACTGATCGCCGAGCGTTTTCCCAAGGTCCGTGTGGCGCCGGCAATGAACACAAACATGCTGGCCGTGGTCAAAAAGCACCATGTCTGGAGTGAATACTGCGTCGCCTGCGGCGATTGCGGAATCTTCAACACCGGCGGAATCTGCCCGATTGCGCGCTGCGCCAAGCAGCTGCTGAACGGGCCATGCGGCGGTTCACAGGGAGGCCACTGCGAGATCTCGGCTGAGGTTCCCTGCGTATGGCAGCTTATTTACGACAAACTGGCGACCTTCGGGCTTGAAGGTAATCTGGGTCGCATAGGCGGTCCCAAGAACTGGTCGAAATCCAATTCAGGCGGTCCGCGCACGATGAAGAAGGAAGGATTCGAGCCATGATGTCCGGCTCCATACTCGAAAAAGTCCTGACCGGCGGCAAATTCGCCGTGACCGCCGAACTCGGTCCGCCGAAAGGCGCGGATCCGCAGGTCATCATCGACAAGGCCAATATCCTCAAAGGCCATGCCGACGCGGTCAACATCACCGACAACCAGACCGCCATCGCCAGGATGTGCAGCATGGCGGCGGCAAAGATCGCCATTGACCAGGGGCTCGAGCCCATAATGCAGATGACCTGCCGCGACCGCAACCGCCTGGCGATACAGGCGGACATACTCGGCGCCGCAGCGCTGGGCATAAAGAACCTGCTTTGCCTGACCGGCGACCACCAGAGTTTCGGAAACCATCCGGAAGCGCTCGGAGTGTTCGACATGGATTCGGTGACCCTGATCAGGATGGTGAAGGAGATGCGCGACGTGCCTCAGTTCCAGTGTGGCGAGGAGATCAGCTTCGCGCCGAAACTTTTCATCGGCGCCGCGGCGAACCCGTATGCCGATCCGTTCCCGTTTCGCGCACAACGGCTGGCCAAGAAGGTGGATGCGGGCATAGACTTCTGCCAGACGCAGATAATCTACAATGTGGACAAGTTTGAGGAGTTCATGCGCCAGTGTGTCGAGCTGGGCGTGACCGAACGGTGCAAGATACTTGCCGGGGTGGCGCCGCTCAAGAGCGCTGGCATGGCTAAGTACATGAAGAACCGGGTTGCTGGCATGGACGTTCCCGATGCGGTGGTCGAGCGCATGGCGGCCGCACAGGACGCGCAGGACGAGGGGATAAATGTCTGCGTCGAGGTGATAAACCGCGTCAGGGAGATCGATGGCGTGGCCGGCGTCCATATCATGGCCGTCGAATGGGAATCGGCGGTTCCCGAGATAATGTCGCGGGCGGGCCTGAAGCCTGGTTCGGCTGAGCAGGGTTGAAACAGTTCATAATCCAGGTGTCATCCCTTCACTGCGTTCAGGGCAGGCTCTGAGCGAACGGGCGTCATAAAGAGCGAACGGGCGTTAATAGAGCGAACAGGCTTTATCCTGAGCGAACGGGCGTTAAATAGAGCGAACGGTTGTCATCCTGAGCGAAGCGAAGGATCTGCTTATATAATGAGATGCCGCGGGCGCTGAATCCCGTCGTGTAAATGTAACTTACAGGAGGCTTAATGAAGGCGATTGCTGAGAATATCAATGTGATGAACAAGTCGATCGGTGACGCGATGCAGAACCGCGTCGCGGAGCCGATTCAGCAGCTGGCGAAGCAGTGCACCGATGCGGGCGCCAACCTGCTGGACATCAACCTGGGCCCGGCGCGCAAGGGCGGCGCTGAGCTGATGGAATGGGTCGTACAGACCGTGCAGGAAGCGTCTGACCTGCAATTGTGTCTCGATACCACCAATCCCGAGGCGATGGAGGCCGGCATCAAGGCCTGCAAACAGCCACCGCTGCTCAACTCCTTCAGCGCCCAGCCGGACAAGATGGAGAAGATCCTGCCGCTGGCCGCGAAATATGACTGCGAGATCATCGGGCTGACCATGTCGACGCATATTCCCATCGACGCCGACGAGCGCATCGCCATCGCCTACGAGCTGGTCGCGGCGGCAAACGCCCTCGGTATTTCCAACTCTCGCATCTGGATCGATCCGATCATCCTGCCGATCGGCGTTGAGGTCGGCCAGGCGCACGCGGTCGCCGTACAGAACGTCCTTAAGTCCTTTCCCGAGCTCTTCGAGGAGCCGGTGCAGTCGACCTGTGGGCTTTCCAACACATCCAATGGCGCTCCCGACGAGCTGCGCAGCTCCATCGAGCGCGCATACCTGCCGATGCTGGCCGCCTGCGGCATGACTTCGTGCATCTGCAACGCCAAGGACCCCGAGATGATGCGTACCATCAGGCTCATCAACGCGCTCAAGAACGAATCGCTTTACTCAGTTTCCGACGCGGAGCTTAAATAATCCCGGAGTAGCAGGCGGGAAAAGAAACAGGCAGATTCCAGGAACCGGGAACCACGTTAAAACAGCGCGGAACCAATAGAACAAGAGGAGGACATGTATAAGATACTTGACAAAGTCGACTATTCAGATGACGTGTACATGCAGGTCATCGAGGCCCCGGCAGTCGCCGCGGCGGCACAGCCGGGACAGTTCATCGTCCTGAGGATCCACGAAGAGGGGGAGAGGATCCCGCTCACCATCGCCGACTTCGACCGCGAGGCCGGCACGATCACCATTGTCGTCCAGGCGGTCGGCAAGTCAACCCGCCATCTGCAGAAGCTTGGCAAGGGCGACTCCCTGGCAAACTTTATCGGGCCGCTGGGCCTGCCGAGCGAGATCGAGAAGGTAGGTACTGTCATCTGCGCCGGTGGCGGTGTCGGCGTGGCCCCCGTCTATCCCATCGCCAGGGCCCTCAAGGAGGCCGGCAACAAGGTTATCTCCATCGTTGCCGCCCGCAACGAGAGCCTGCTGCTCTGGGAAGACAAGATGCGGGAGATCAGCGACGAGCTTATCGTGACCACCGACGATGGCAGCTGCGGCCGCCACTGTCTGGTCACCGAGCCACTCAAGGAGCTTTGTGAGGCCGGGGGCATCGACCTCATCTACGCGATAGGCCCAGGGATAATGATGAAATTCTGCTGCAAGACCACTGAGGAGTTCGGCGTCAAGACCATCGTCAGCCTGAACTCGATAATGGTGGACGGCACCGGCATGTGCGGCGCCTGCCGCGTTAACGTAGGCGGTGAGACCAAGTTCGTCTGCGTCGACGGTCCCGAGTTCGACGGGCACCAGGTCGACTTCGACCTGCTGATGTCGCGCCAGCGCCAGTACCTGTCCCAGGAAAAGGAATCACTGGAACTCTACGTTGAATGCGGTGGTGATAAGAAATGCATGAAGTAAACAATGACAAGCCCGGCGACAAGCCGGAAAAGAAACCGAAGCGGCCGAAGCTTCCGCGCACGGGAATGCCCGAGCAGCCTGCAAAGGTCAGGGCCACGAATTTCAAAGAGGTGACCCTCGGCTACAACGAGGACATGGCCAGGCTTGAGGCCAGCCGCTGTCTGCAGTGCAAGCGGCCGAAGTGCGTCGACGGCTGTCCGGTGGGAATTGACATCCCGGCGTTTATTAAGGCTATCGAGATCGGTGAACCAGCGGCGGCAATAGCCAAGCTGAAGGAGACGACCAGCTTTCCCGCGGTCTGCGGCCGTGTCTGCCCGCAGGAAGAGCAGTGCGAGCTTCTATGCGTGCTAGGCAAGAAGCAGGAACCGGTTGCTATCGGCCGCCTCGAGCGCTTCGCGGCAGACTGGGAGCTTAAAAACGGTACGTCGAGCAAGCCCGCTATCGCGGCCAAAACCGGCAAACATGTAGGAGTCGTAGGTTCGGGTCCCGCCGGAGTCACCTGCGCCGGCGAGCTCGCCAAGATGGGCCACGACGTCACTATTTACGAAGCCCTGCACAAACCGGGTGGCGTCCTGGTATACGGCATCCCGGAATTCCGTCTGCCGAAAGCGATAGTCCAGCGCGAGTGCGATTACGTCGAGAGTCTGGGCGTCGAGATCAAGCTCGACTACGTCATCGGACGCACCATGACGGTCGACCAGATGATGGAAAACGGACACGACGCGGTCTTCCTCGCCAATGGCGCCGGACTACCCTCGTTCATGAACATCCCCGGCGAGAATCTGAACGGCGTTTATTCCGCCAACGAATTCCTGACCCGGTCCAACCTGATGAAGGCTTACAGGTTCCCCGAATACGATACGCCGATCAAGGTCGGTAAAAAAGTCGCCGTCATCGGCGGCGGCAATGTCGCCATGGATTCGGCGCGTACGGCGCTCAGGCTGGGCGCCGAGGTCCATCTCATCTACCGGCGCTCCCGCGAGGAGATGCCGGCTCGCGCCGAGGAAGTCCACCACGCGGAAGAGGAAGGCATCATCTTCAACCTGCTGACCAACCCGACCCAGATAATCGGTGACAACGAAGGCTGGGTCGAGGAGATAGAGGTCGTGGACATGGAACTGGGAGAGCCGGACGCCAGCGGACGCCGCCGGCCCGTGACCGTCGATGGCTCTGAACGCCGCATTCCGGTTGACGTCGTCATCGTCTCGGTCGGCACCAAGGCCAACCCGCTACTCACCAAGAGTACGAGCGGTCTCGACCTCAACAAGTGGGGAAATATAGTCGCCGATGACAATACGCTCGCTACCAGCAAGGAAGGCGTCTTTGCCGGAGGCGACATCGTCACCGGCGCCGCCACTGTTATCCTTGCCATGGGCGCGGGCAAGACCGGAGCGCGTTCGATAGACCGTTACCTGAATGGTCAGCCCCTGCTGACAGATGAAGAGCAGGAAGCCATTAGTGCGGCCCAGGAAAAAGCGGCGGAAAAAGCAGCCGCCAAGTAGTTTCAGCCGGCTGTATTGAGTGAGAAAAACAGGGGCGCGGCGCCGAAGGCGCCGCGCCCCTGAAGCATCGCGTCACCTCAGATTCCCTTTGAACAACAGATCTTCCTGCCTCGCGGACTTCAACCCTTTTCCAGTTTTTTATATGCGGGAGCGGAGATCACCAGGCAGGTCATTTAGACCGGTGCACCGAACTGATATATCATTAGCACTCAGGTTTTGCTGACACTCGCATTCATTGCAGACCAACGGTATTAACATCTCGCTCCAGACGAACGCGCCCGGCAATACATCCCTGCTCGATAGGGCTGCCGCGGCCCTTCTGTTCACCGTGATTTTTGTCTCGGTCCTCTATCCGGAAACATTCATTATTGATCTGCCGATATTTGGATCGCAGCGCACTCTCCCCTTGAGCATCCTCCTGCCGGTTGTAGTTGCCTTCACTGTCTTATTTGCCATTAAGAGGCGCGAAACGGTGATAATCGGCTATCTCGATATAGCCGTCCTGACATTTTCCACTTACCTGCTGCTGCGCAATGTGTTTTCACCGGAGAGCCTGCTGGCTGTCAAATACGGGCTGCTCGGCACAGGCCTTTTTTTTCTGACCGCAATTCTTTCCCAAAGGATCGATCTGGCCAGATGGATCACGTGGCTGTTTGTCAGCCTGGCTTCCGTAACCTGTTCTTACGGGCTGATGGAATTCATCCTGCAGAACAATTACATCTACGGGGATATATTGACCACCACCGTCGGGCAGCCGCTCGGAGAGCTGCATCGGGTAGGATCATCCCTGGTTCATCCGGTGTCATATGGAGCCTTTTTGATCCAGCTGTTACCGTTCTGCCTGCTCGCGTGGTATACAGGGCGTAACATTCTGCAACGCGTATTTGCCATGGCAACAACCGCGGTCGCAACACTGGCGCTGTTTTTGACATTCTCCAAGGGCAGCTGGATCGTATTGGGAATAATCATCGTCTGGGTGATGGTATTCTTCGCAGTTTTCCTGCGAAGCAGTCGGGCGATATATATTGTCGCGGTATTTTTGGCGATACTGGCAGTTTTAACAGGCGTTTTCTGGCAGAAGTTATCGGATGACCTGTCAGATCGCTCTGAGATGAGCGTCAGTATACGGCTCAAGGGCTGGAATGCCGCCATCGGAGGTATCGGCGAGCATCCACTGACCGGCGTCGGTCTCAAAAAGGGAGACGATGTTGTCTGGAGCCATCTGAGCGACGTGACACGGGCCTCACTGGAGGAAGGCAATCTACGTTTGCCGGTTGATAATTATTATCTGAACATATTTCTCGAGGAGGGGCTGATCGGCCTGATCCTCTGGCTCGGCATGCTGCTGCTGCTTGTCGTTGAAGGCGTCAGGTTTATCATGCGTGAAACACCGTCTCGACCGTGGGCGCTAGCCGCGCTGGTGGGAATCGTGGGAATATCGATCAACACCGTTACTTTCGACGCCCTGCTTATCTGGCCTAACTATATCGTTTTCTGGGTCACGGCGGGGCTTCTGCACGGTCTGTCACAGAAGGAATACATGGGAGCTGGTAGTATAAAACCGCTGTGAATATAGAAAGCGGCAACGAACAGCATGTTCCCGAAAATAATCCTGGCAACGTCAATATAACCAAGATGATTGGATTATTGACAATATATAATGGTCAGTGTATAAATGATTGAGAAGATACGCTGGCGAAAAGGTGTCTTTTGCGAGGTTTTTGATTCCCCCCAGAAGCTGTCTGTTTAAGAAATATCCTCCCGAGCTTTTCACCAGGGGGAAAGGGTACATTGGACAATTTTTCCAATCTTAAGGCATCAGAACGTCCGGAAGAAAAGCTTTCGGGTGCGTGGAGCTTCATGCCGTATGAAGAAGAACGGGAAGTGCCCCGGCGGGAGCTCCAGCTACTGAGGCTCGTGCATATACTTGTAATCCCCATTATTGATCTTATTTCCCTTAGTATCGCCGTTTTTATCTCCTATTACGCTGCCGAGACTCTGGTAAACCAGGGAAGTCTCGATGGCTTGCTCGGGTCACAGCTGGGAGTATTGAACACGAGTGTCCTCTGGGCCGGCCTGGGGACGATCCCCCTGTGGATGCTGGTCTTCCAGTACTACGGTGTCTATCGCAGGGAGGTCAGGCGGCTTTCAGTCTCGACCTTCGATGAGCTTCCGGAAACCATAGGCGCGCTAGCGGTGGGTGCCTGGGTCATGTATTCCTTTCTGATCCTGACCGGCCACGGCAATCCTTCTGGTCGGGCCATCTGGGTCTTTGTCGCTTTATCCTGGGTAATGCTGATGGTCATGCTCCCCATGGGGAGGGCACTGATACGGATTGGTATCTCTTTCTACAACCCGTTCAGGACAAGCACTCTGGTTGTCGGCGCCGGTGAGGTGGGAAGAAGCCTGGTTGGCAGGCTGGCCCGCCACAAGGAATATGGCTTGCGCGTCGTAGGATTTCTGGATACGGGCTCACTTGAAGAAGAAACCCGGGCCACGCCGGTGCAGCTGCTCGGACGGCCTTCCGAGCTGCGGTCGATAGTTGATAAATACGGGATCAGCAGGGTAATAATCGCTTTTTCCAAAACGCCGCATCCCCTGATACTCGGTGTCATCCACGAATGCCAGGAAATGAAGGTGGACGTGAGCGTCATACCGCGGTTTTTTGAGGCGTTATCACACAGGGTAGAGCTGGAGGACGTCGAGGGGCTGCCCATGATGAGCCTGCCGCGCTATTCCCGGCATGGTTTTGTCATGGGAGTGGCCAAAAGATTTATGGATCTTTTCGGGACTTTCTGTGTATCCCTGATCCTCACACCGCTGTTGCTGCTGGTGGCTTTACTTATAAAGCTTGACTCGCCCGGGCCTGTCTTTTTCAGGCAGGAGCGGATGGGAAAGAAACACAGGCGTTTCGATATGTACAAGTTCCGTTCCATGCACACGGAGGCCGAGAGCCAGCGTGACGAGCTGGCCGACATGAGCGATACCACCGGGCCTATTTTCAAGATGAAGGACGATCCGCGAATAACAAGGGTGGGTCGCATTATCAGGCGCACGAGCATCGACGAGCTGCCGCAGCTGATAAACGTCTTCAAGGGTGAGATGAGCCTCGTGGGTCCACGGCCGCTGCCTTATGCTGAGGCGGAAGCCTGTTCGGGCACCGCCGACATGCGCCACATGGTCCAGCCGGGGATTACCGGCCTGTGGCAGATTATGGGCCGCAGTGACATCCCGTACGAGGAGATGGTGCAGCTCGATTATCTTTACGTAACCAACTGGACCCTCAGGTGGGATGTAAAGATAATCCTGAGGACGGTCATGGCGATAGTGCGGAAACGCGGGGCGTACTAAAAGGGTAAGACAGAAACTCTGCCTCAATGTCGTCAAGCCCGGCCCTGATTTTCAGGAATCAGATACCGGGTTTTATTTATTGGCTCTTACTTCTAAAGTGGGGGAGTATTCTTCTGATAGCCCTGCCAGTCCGGCTGCTTCGATCGGAAAATTTTTCATTGATCCAGTTCAGTGGCCGGAGCTCGACAGGCAGCGTGAAGTTGTAACTCGCCAGCCTCCAGTGGGCGATCCTGTTGACCAGGGGGATTCTGAGGTTACCCAGGGGCAGCAGCTTTGCGTACTTGCCGGCCTTGATGAAGTTCCTGGTCTCCTTTTCCGTGACCCACGGAAGCCATGACACTTCCATGTTTTTGTTCATCCTGTTGATCGTCTCCCAGTCCTCGGTGTGCTGCGGCGGATTGAATCCAGCCTCGAGAACCAGATCATATAAGTCAACACCGGGATACGGCATGTAGGTTCCAAGCTCAAACCTCAGCCTCGGATGGATCTGCTGGAGCTCAAGGCAGAAGTTGATCGTGTTCCGTATCTCTTCTTTCGTCTCCGTCGGGCTTCCGAGGATCACGCAATTAGCCACGAGGATCTCGGGGTATTTCGCCAGGATCGAGACGCCTTTCCTGACATCATCAATACACTGATCCTTTTGCATGAGGTCCAGTATCCGGTTGTTGCCCGACTCCAGTCCGAAGCAGAGCCCCTTGCATTTCGTTTCGCTCAGTTTCTGAGCCAGTTCGTCGGTGACGTATCCGATCCTTATCTGCCCTTCCCAGGGTAGATCGATGGCCTCCAGAATCTCAACCGCACGTTTCTTGTTGGCAAAAAAGTTGTCATCATAGAACCTGATCCCATCAACCCCGTATTCGTCCTTGAGTCTCCTGATCTCGGAGATCACATATTCTTTGGAATGCGCCCGCCAGCGCCCGCCGCTGAATTTCAGGCTGTAACAGAAGCCGCACTTGTGCGGGCATCCACGCGAGGTTATGAAATTTATGACTTTCTTCTGGTTCCACATGGGAACGAGGTATTTTCTAATGTCGATCATGTCCCAGTCGGGCTTGTAGTCATCAAGGTCACTGATAAGCGGACGCGGTCCGGTGAATATCGTCTCCCCATCCCGCTTGAAACCGATGCCTTTGACATCACGCAGGTCTTTGCCATTTTCAAGGGCAGCCGCAAGCTCTACGGCGGTTTCTTCGCCTTCACCAACGACGACCATGTCGATATATGGCTCGCGCAGGGTCTGTTCCGGAACCATGGACGCATGGACGCCACCCCAGACAACTGGCGAGTCGCAGATTTTCTTCAGCTCACGAGAGATCTGAGCTGAGAATTTCGTCTGGTTACACGTGAAGGCGGAAATGCCGATGAACAAGGGGTTTTTGTCTGCGATCTCCCTTGCCCGGCGGTCAATTTCATTGGGCGTGAAATGTAATATCTCGACCTCAAAGCCCGCCCTTTTCAAGGCGCTGCCGACATACAGGATCCCGAGCGGGGGGGCGAACATGTTCTCGGCGGCACTGATATTTACGAGTGTAATCATCTATCCTCTGACCATATAAATACTGGATTTAAATATTGAAATATCAGTGAAATGATAGCATTTATTGGTAAGTTGCGGCTAATATAGGATTTGATCTTCCCAGGGAACCAGAAAGAAATAAATATGCAATTTGACAATGAAACAGCCGGCAGTGTTCAGGGCGAGAGCGGACCAGCCAAATCAGGATATACCTCCCTTGTAGCCAAGGGAGCATTTATTAATTTCTCGGGTATCGGTTTTCGCCTGCTGTTCGTTTACGGTTACACATTTCTGCTGGCCCGAATGCTTTCGGTCAGCGAACTGGGTGAATACTTCCTCATGTTCACTATCATCAATATCCTGGGGCTGGCGTCGATGGTGGGCCTTGACCTGGGAGTAGTGCGATATGTTGCCCTGTATGCCGGTGAGAACAGGTTGGGTCTGGCCCGCAAGACACTTCGCGCCGGGCTTTTTTTTGGAATTCCTGCAGCCCTGCTTTTTACCGCGGGCCTCATCATTGCCGCCCCGTATCTCGGTGACCGCCTGTTTAACGGTAGCGAAGCCGCTGTTTTCGGCCTTCGGATATTTGCCCTGGTGATTCCTTTCATGGTGGCCGCGCGCCTGTTTAATGCTACAACGCAGGGAATGCACCAGATGAAATACCAGGTTCTCAGCCGCGATATCGGAGAGCAGATTGCGAAAATCAGTATTTCCGGGACCGTGCTGGTTCTGGGTGCAGGCCTCATTGGTGTTGTCTGGGCAAACCTGGCGTCTGTCGCTGTTGCGGCGGGCATGGCGCTGATATTCGCCATGGTCGTCCTTTCCGGCCCCGTGGAAAAAGAGGATACGAACGTCAGGCCGGCGATGGATGTGCTCAAGTATTCCTATCCACTCGCCCTGGCGAATATCCTTGTAGCAATCACTTTGTGGGTAGACACGCTTATGCTGGGCTATCTCGGCACGACGGAAGACGTCGGTTTTTACGGCGTCGCTCTGAAAATCGCGCAGTTCGGGGCCAAGATCATCATGGCTTTCATCGTCGTCTTCATGCCTGTGATCGCCGATCTCTGGAACCGAAAACAGTCAGAAGAGTTAAAGGGTCTGTATAAAACCGTAAGCCGCTGGATATTTACGCTGAGTTTACCGATTTTTCTGATTATCGTCCTTTTTTCGGACGCGATTATGCGAATTTTCGGAGCCGGCTTTGTAGCCGGCAGTGGAGCGCTGGTCATTTTGGCCGCGGGACAGATGATCGCAGCGACCACCGGTGCGGCCGGGCTTATGATTCTCATGTCAGGACATTCCAAACTCGAACTATTCAACGTGGTCGTGAATCTGACCACTAACGTCGTCCTTTGCCTGTTGCTTATCCCGGGCTATGGATTGCTGGGCGCGGCAATAGCCCACATGTCTGCGCTGGCTGTGGTGAATACCTTGAGGGTGCTGGAAGTCTGGTTCTTCATGCACATATTCGCTTATGATCTCAGTTATCTTAAACCGGTCTTATCAGGCCTGGCCGGCGGAATCGTAGCACTTGTCATCGGCAGGTTCGTCATAGACAGCGTAAGCCTTGTACAGCTCGGCCTGCTTTCCTGTCTGCTCCTGGTACTCTACATTGCCGCAATAGTGGCGATGGGCCTGGAAGAGCAGGACAAAGCCATTCTCAACAGGGTCAAGGCCAGCCTCACTGGAGCAAAAGCGGCATGAGTTTTCCAGTATCCGAAACAAAGGAATAGCTGATATGTCAAAAGTCTGTGTAATCGGACTGGACGGCGGGACGTTCAGCGTTATCGATTTTCTGATCGGGCAGAAGCGGCTTCCAAATTTCGCTCGCCTGATGAATGAAGGTAGCAGCTCAACGCTCATGTCGACGATTCCGCCACTGACGCCGGCTGCATGGACCTCTTTCTTCACAGGGTCGAATCCTGGAAAAACCGGAGCTGTCGGTTTTTTTAAATTCCGTCCCGGCACTTATCAGCTGGAGCCGATGAACGCCGGGAATCTCAGGGGAGCGCCGATCTGGTCGCTGGCTAGTAGCCGCGGGAAGCGCGTTTGTGTGTTTAACGTTCCCGTGACTTATCCGGCGGTCCCCGTCAACGGGATAATGATATCCGGCATGGATGCGCCAAGTTTCGACGACCAGGCGATATTCCCGCTGGAGCAGAAGAAACCGTTTCTCGATGCTGTCCCCGATTTCAGCATCTCGATCAATGCGGACACAAAGTATCTTGCAAGGCATAGCAGTGATCCTTCTGCCGACTATATCGGGTTACTCAAGTCACACCTCGGTATGGAGCTGAGGGCAATCAACTACCTGATGGGGCTCGAGGATTGGGACCTGTTCGTCGGCGTGATCCGGTCGCCGGACAGTTTCCAGCATATTTTCTGGGCGGATGCCGAGAAGGTGATCGCTGGCGAAGATGTTTCGGCGGAAGAGTCGAAGCGGGCCGAGTCGGTCTTCAGCTGTTATGAGACAATAGACAGGGAAATAGGCGAGACCTGGTCTGCATGGTGCGCCGATCGGGATATTATTTTCATGTCGGACCATGGTTTCGGCAGGTTGCGCAGCGATATATGCCTTAACCGCGTGCTTGCGGAAGCCGGCCTGCTGAAATTTCTTCCACGGGGCGGCAGAAAGCGTTTCCGGGAGCGCATGGTAAAAAGACTTCAGGCTCACATTCCGCGCGGGACAAGGCAGAAGTTGAGGAAGATGCTGGGAAGGGACATGACCGGCCAGAGATGGCATTCATTCGTGGATTCTCTTGTGGCGGATATCGACTGGAGCAAAACACGTATTTCGGCGATCGCCCAGCATGGTTGCCTGTATGTGAACCAGAAGGGACGCGACCCGCTGGGACAGGTGGGAAGCGAAGCCGAGCGTCTGGCGGTACTAGATGAGGCGGAGGAAGTCCTTTCCAGGCTGATGGACCCGGAAGATGGAATGCCGGTGGTTTCCGCGTTCTATCGCAAAGAAGATATATACAGCGGGCCGCTGATGCCGGAGATGCCGGATATGGTGGTCAACATGCGAGACTGGTCCTACAGGGGCATTCCCAGTACCAGCATCGAGCTTTCGCAAGAATCAATATTCCGCTATCAGTCTGACGACTGCGCGCAGCTGGCCCACACCGGCAACCATCGGCGTGAGGGGATACTGGTCATGCATGGACCCGATATCAGCGCCGGCAGACCCGGAGGGGCGGCAATGGTCGATGTGGCCCCGACCATCATGCACCTTCTCAGCCTGCCTGTACCTGAAGAATGGGATGGCGCCGTGCTTGCAGAAAGTGTCAAGGCCGGTGCAGCCGGACAGGATATCGCAAAAAAGGTAAAATATGATACAGGCGCGGGGGAGACGGGAGAAAACCCGCTTACAGCCGAGGATGAAGAAGAGATCCGCAAACGGCTCGAGAACCTCGGCTACCTGTAAATAATAAACAGATAGAAGGAAGAAGTATTTTGTCAAAAGTCTGCATCATAGGTATGGATGGAGGCACTTTCACTGCTATCGATTATCTGATAGCGCAGGGACGGATGCCCAATATGGCCCGGCTGATCAAAACAGGCAGCCGCGCGACGCTGATGTCTACAGTGCCGCCCCTGACATGGCCGGCCTGGGCTTCTTTTTATACCGGGACAAATCCCGGCAAGACGGGGGCCTCTGACCTGTTCAAATTCCAGGCTGGCACATACAAACTTGAGCCGATGAACGCCGGCAATATCAGGGGCGTGCCCATCTGGTCGCTTGCCGGCGACAGCGGAAAAAGGGTATGCGTTTACAATGTTCCGGTGACTTATCCGGCAATTCCAGTCAACGGAATCCTGGTCTCCGGCCTTGACGCGCCCAGCTTCAATGACAGGGCGATCTATCCCCTGGAACAAAAAGAAGAGCTGCTCGCGAAAGTCCCTGATTTCCAGATCACTTTTGAGAATGATGCCAAATACCTGGTTACTCATCACAAGGACCCGATCGGCGAATGGATCAGGCAGGCCAATGCTTTCATGGACATGGAACTGAGGACGATCGACTACCTGATGCATCTGGAAGACTGGGATCTCTTCGCTACCGTCATCAGATCGACCGACATCATCCCCCATACTCACTGGCGCATGGCTGAAAAGGTGATCGATGGGGAGTCAGTAACCGCGGAGGAGCAGGTACGCGCAGAAGCCGTGTTCAACTGCTATGAGGTAGTCGACCGGAAGCTGGGTGAGATAGCGGCCAACCTGGGCCCTGACAAGAACCTGGTCATCATGTCGGATCACGGTTTTGGCAGGATGCGCGGTACTGTTTGCGTAAACCGCGTGCTGGCCGAGGCCGGTCTGCTGAAATTCCATCCGGTTAGCAGCCGCAGCCGGACGCTCGACTTTGTAAAGAAACAGCTGAAGACTCACCTGTCCCTGGAAAACAAGCAGAGAGTCAGGCGCATGCTTGGAAAAGACAGGCTGGATTCGCGCTGGACGATCTACGTCGACACCCTGATCGCCGAAATCGACTGGAGCCAGACGAAGATCTGCGCCATCGGCGGTTTTGGCAACCTATATTTAAACCTCAAGGACCGGGACCCGATGGGAATCGTCGGTGGAGAGGATGAACGAAGGGCTGTGATAGAGGCAGCGGACGCGGCGCTGCGAGAACTTAAGGACCCCTGGGATGGAGAGCCGATCCTGACCCGATCATACCGCAAGGAAGAACTTTTTCATGGCCCCTGCCTGCCTGAATTACCTGATATGGTCCTGAATCTGCGAAACTGGTCGTATTGCCCGGTCATAGGCACCGCGAATGAGCTTTCTGCTGAAGCCCTGATCAGGCCGCCGGTCCAGCAATGGAAGCAGCTTGCCCACACAGGTACGCACCGAAGGGAGGGAATCCTGATCATGAACGGTCCCGATATCGCGGCCTCGGATATCGGCGTGGCGCAGATGGTGGATATCGCCCCAACAGTCATGAACCTGCTCGGCCTGCCCGCCTACGAAGAATGGGATGGAAAGATCCTGGAGGCCGCCATGAGCAACGGCTCCGCGCGGAGCGTCGACGATTCCCGCAAATACAGGCAGGCCGGTGAGGAAGAAACGGCCAGCGCCTATTCCTCTCAGGACGAAGAAGAGGTTCGAAAGCACCTGGAAGACCTGGGATATCTCTGATTTCAGTATAATCAATACTAATTAGATACCATGAAATTGCTTCATTTCAAGCAGAAAACAATAGTTGACACATCTAACACGACTAATTTAATATTATTGCAATGTTCATTAACTGAATACTCTTATTTACCTGCCGACCTGGGATGGAAACAACATTTTGTCGAAAGTTCGTGTAATAGGTTTGGACGGGGGCACATTCCGCGTGGTTGACTACCTTATCGGTCAGGGAAGACTGCCTGCTTTTTCAAGAATTATCGATGACGGCAGCCGCGCCACGCTAAAGTCAACAAGGCCGCCACTGACTCCGGCGGCGTGGGCCTCCTTCTACACAGGCGCCAATCCAGGCAAACACGGAGTCGTCGATTTTTTCACCCGTCTGCCAGGAACTTACAAACTGACCCCGGTCAGCGCGCAGACAGTCAAGGGCCGCGCAGTCTGGTCAATTGCCAGTGACCACGGGAAACGTGTATGTGTATACAACGTCCCCCTGACTTATCCCGCGATACCGGTAAACGGTATCATGATATCCGGCATGGATGCTCCGGGACTCGATGCCAGGGCCTTTTCTCCCAGCTCCTGCAGAGACGAAATACTTGGCAGATTTCCTGATTTTGAGATTGATCCGGCCTACAACCCTATTCATATCAACAACCACTTCGACGACCCGGTCGGGGAATATATTCAGCGGCTAGACAAATATCTGCGCCTTCAGCTGGACGTAATCCGCCACCTGATGCAGAAAGAGGACTGGGACCTTTTTGTTGCGGTAATCCGCTCTCCCGACAGCTTTCAGCATACCTTCTGGGACAGCGTTGAAACGGTCATCACGCAGGGTGTTGAAAATGCTTCGCCCGAAGTCATTCGCCGGGCTGAGGCTGTGTTCAGCTGTTATGAAGCAATCGACCGGGAGTTGGCGGAGATAGTCTCTGACAACAGCGAGGAGAGGAACCTGGTCATCATGTCAGACCATGGTTTCGGGCCCCTGTATAAAGAAATTTGTCTTAACAAGGTGCTGGAGGAGGCGGGCCTGCTCAAATTCAACAAAGTGAATGCGAGCCGACGCATCAGATACAGCCTGATCAAAGGTTTATCATCGCGCCTCACCGACAGAACGAAGAAGAGAATCTCAAAATTCCTGCGAAAGCGCGGCATGGCAAGGTCGATCTTTCTGAACACGCTGGTCGAGGATATAGATTGGGAGCAGACAAAGCTCTATTCCCTGGGGCAGTTCGGATGCCTTTTTACAAATATGCGCGGCCGCGAACCGATGGGTATCGTTGCTGACGGTGAGGAGAGGCAGGCCATGCTCGACTTGGCGGAGGCCGCCCTTATGAATTATGTAGATCCGGATGACGGCCTACCTGTTATAACGGAATTTCATAGACGTGAAGAATTATTCCATGGCTCTCAGACGGGAGAGATGCCCGCAGCGGTAATCACAATGCGTGACTATTCATACCGTGGTGTCTGCAGCCTGACGTCAGAGATGGAATACGACGCCATCATCAGGCAGCCACACGCCGATTGGGATGACCTTGCGCCCACCGGCTGTCACCGGCTTGAGGGTGTTTTGCTCATGCATGGCCCTGATGTCAGGCAAGCGGATCTGGGGGAGAAGAATATCACCGATGTCACGCCGACAATCCTGAGCCTGCTGGGCCTGCCCGGCAGCGAATATTTTGATGGCGAGATAATCTCAGAGGCGCTCGAAAACAGCGATGATACGATAGAGATCACACGCATGCCGGTAAGCGAAAATGACCACGATATTTCGTCGGATCCCTCCTACTCCGAGGAGGATGAGGAAGAAATCCGCCGCAAGCTCGAAAACCTCGGTTA